>Ga0208514_100421_pt1 | contig 24458 bp, 19 predicted proteins | sample LakWasMet70_HOW9_2_FD_183900 | JGI IMG/M metagenome (GOLD analysis project Ga0208514, IMG submission 183900) | Freshwater sediment methanotrophic microbial communities from Lake Washington under simulated oxygen tension - Sediment Metagenome... | ecosystem: Environmental > Aquatic > Freshwater >...
ACCAATTCAGACCGACCCCACAATTGGGTCCGCCAAATACCATTTTGGTGCCGTCGGCGAGACTCGAACTCGCACAGCTCTCGCCACTACCCCCTCAAGATAGCGTGTCTACCAATTTCACCACGACGGCGGCTTTTTTTATCTGTATTGCGTGAGGAACCCGAAGGTTTTTTGCTTTTCAGACAAGCCTAGAGTTTACCCTGAATTTGCCCCGCATCCCCAAGGGACAAGGCAATTAAAGTAGCAGTCATTTCGCGGGGATCTGCCCCACTCCAGAGGCCGCTATGGCTGGTGCCGAGGCCGCGTCAGCCACGGCCGGAGCCACAATCGCGGCACCTTCAAGAACGCTGCCCGAACTGGCCGGGCGCAGGTTACCGAAATATGCCAATGCCAGCGTACAGACAAAGAACACGGTTGCCAAAACAGCCGTCGTCCGGGACAGGAAGTTGGCACTGCCGCTGGCGCCAAACAGGCTGCCCGAGCCCCCGCTACCAAAGGCTGCGCCCATGTCAGCACCTTTTCCGTGCTGCACCAAAATCAGGCCAATCATGGCCAGGGCCGACAGCATCTGAACCGTCAAAACAATCGTCAACACAATATTCATTCTCAACTCCTATAGGAAAAATACGCCGCAAAACCCCGACTGCAATCAGTGGGTTGCTGCAATGATGGATAAAAAATCTGCTGGCTTGAGGGATGCTCCCCCAACCAGTCCGCCGTCGATATCCGGCTGCGACAACAATTGGGCAGCATTGGCTGCGTTCATGCTACCGCCGTACAAGATGAGCATGCGATCCGCGTGTGCGGTGGCTGCGCGCAACTGTGCGCGCAGTACCGCGTGCACCTGCTGCGCCTCTTGCGGACTGGCGGTCTTGCCGGTGCCGATGGCCCAGACAGGCTCGTAGGCCACGACAATTTCACTGATGCAATGTCCATTAGTATGGATGACCGCCGCCAACTGGCGTTTGACCACTTCTTCGGTGCGACCCGCTTCACGTTCGGCCAGGGTTTCACCCACACACACAATCGGTGTGATGCCCGCTGCCAACGCCCGCTGGGCTTTGATCGCAACCACTGCATCGGTCTCTCCATGGTACTGACGGCGCTCGGAGTGACCCACCAGGCAATAGCGAGTACCAAAGTCGCGCAACATGGCGGCTGACACTTCGCCAGTAAAAGCTCCGGCTTCGTGCTGGGAGACATCTTGTGCACCGAGATCAATGCCGGTTCCTGCCGCCAGCCGCTGAACCTGCGCCAAATACGGCGCGGGAACACACACTGCGACGAGACACGAAGCACCCGCAACTCCGGCTGCCAGCGCGGACACCAGCGCCTCGTTGGCCGTGGTTGACCCGTTCATCTTCCAGTTGCCTGCAATCAGCTGTTTTTTCATGCTGCACTCCAAGTCATAACAATCTTGCCCACGTGCTGATTAGATTCCATCAAGGCATGGGCCTGCGACGCACCGCTGCCACTGGCCTGGCTGGCATCAACGGCGGGGAACACGCTGTGCACCACGGGCTTGACGCGTCCAGCTGCCAACAGCGGCCAGACCTTTTGCAGACAGGCCTGGGCGATCTTGGCTTTGAAGGCCACCGACCGCGCACGCAAGGTAGACCCGGTAATCGTCAAGCGCTTGCGCATCACCAGACCGGCATTGATTTCGGCCTGTACGCCACCCTGCACGGCAATGATGACCAGACGCCCGTCTTCGGCCAGGCATTGCACTTCCTTGGCCACGTAGCTACCCGCCACCATGTCCAAAACCACATCGACGCCACGCCCATCGGTGAGTCGCAGCGCCTCCGCTTGAAAATCCTGCGTCTTGTAGTTGATAGCATGGTCCGCACCCAGTGCCAGGCACGCGGCGCACTTTGCATCGCTGCCGGCCGTGGCGATCACCGTGGCACCCAAGGCCTTGGCCACTTGAATGGCGGTGACACCGATGCCACTGCTGCCGCCCTGAACCAACAGGGTTTCACCACTTTGCAGGGCGCCGCGATCAAACACATTGCTCCAGACGGTGAAGAACGTCTCGGGCAACGAAGCCGCTTCTACATTACTCAAACCCTTGGGAACCGGCAGGCATTGCCCGATGGGCGCCACGCAGTACTCAGCGTAACCACCACCCGCCACCAGCGCGCAAACGCGGTCGCCCACGTTCAACCCGGCCTGCGCCATGGCGTGGGCGTCGCCACCTTCGATAACCCCGGCCACTTCCAGCCCGGGAATATCGGAGGCACCGGTCGGCGCCGGGTACATGCCCGCACGCTGCAGCACGTCGGGGCGATTGATGCCACTGGCACCCACACGGATCAGCACCTCGCCCGCGCCCGCAACGGGCATAGGACGGTCTGCCAGACGCAAAACGTCGGGCCCGCCAAAGGATGAGATTTCAATAACGTTCATAGCAAAATCAACCGATAGCCCTCGTCATTGCTGACCATAGAGCTACTTAATTGATAGCAAACAGACTTTATCAACCTTGATCAGACGACTGTGCCGGACGGTCCAACAAAGCCTTCATGGACAACTTGATGCGGCCCTTTTCGTCGGTTTCCATGACCTTGACCTTGATGATCTGGCCTTCGGTCAGGTAGTCGGATACCTTCTCCACACGCTCATGGGCGATCTGGCTGATGTGCAGCAAACCGTCTTTGCCGGGCAACAAGTTGACCAGTGCGCCGAAGTCCAGAATCTTGGTGATAGGGCCTTCGTAGACCTTGCCAATTTCCACTTCCGCGGTGATCTGCTCGATGCGGCGCTTGGCTTCTTCGGCCTTGGCGGGATCGGCCGAGGCGATGGTGATGGTGCCATCTTCGTCGATGTTGATCTGCGTGCCGGTTTCTTCGGTCAGCGCACGGATCACGGAGCCGCCCTTGCCAATGACGTCACGGATCTTCTCGGGGTTGATCTTCATCGTGAACAGGCGCGGTGCGAAGTTGGACACTTCGGTCTTGGCCTCAGACATGGCCTCTTGCATCTTGCCCAGGATGTGCATGCGGGCTTCCTTGGCCTGGGCCAACGCGACTTGCATGATTTCCTTGGTGATACCCTGGATCTTGATGTCCATCTGCAGTGCGGTGATGCCGTTGGTGGTACCGGCAACCTTGAAGTCCATATCACCGAGGTGGTCTTCGTCACCCAGGATGTCGGTCAACACCGCGAAGCGGTTGTCTTCCTTGATCAGGCCCATGGCGATACCCGCCACGTGGGCTTTCATGGGCACGCCAGCGTCCATCAGCGACAGGCAGCCGCCGCAGACCGAAGCCATCGACGAGGAACCATTGGACTCGGTGATTTCCGACACCACACGCATGGTGTAGGGGAACTCTTCCTTGGTCGGCAAGCACGCTACCAGGGCGCGCTTGGCCAAACGGCCGTGACCGATTTCGCGGCGCTTGGGTGTGCCCACGCGACCGGTTTCGCCAGTGGCGAACGGAGGCATGTTGTAGTGCAGCATGAAACGGTCTTCGTAGTCGCCGCTCAAGGCGTCGATACGCTGGGCATCGCGCTCGGTACCGAGCGTCGTCACGACCAAAGCCTGGGTTTCACCGCGGGTGAACAGGGCAGAACCGTGGGTACGGGGCAGCACGCTGTTGCGGATTTCGATAGCGCGCACGGTGCGTGTGTCGCGGCCGTCGATGCGGGGCTCGCCTGCCAGAATCTGGCCGCGAACGATCTTGGCTTCGATTTCAAACAACAGGCCTTCGATGGCCACGCTGTCAAACGCAGCGCCGTCCGCCTTCAGAGCGGCCATGACTTCGGAGTAGGCAGCGCGGCAGGCTTGTGTACGGGCTTGCTTGTTGCGGATTTGGTAAGCCGCTTCCAGCTTGGCTTTGGCCAGACCGTCGATCTTTGCGATCAGAGCTTCGTCCTTGGCGGGGGCTTTCCAGTCCCACACCGGTTTGCCGGCGTCACGCACGAGTTCGTGGATGGCGTTGATGGCGATATTGCCTTGCTCGTGGCCATAGACCACGGCGCCCAACATGATTTCTTCGGACAGCTGCTGGGCTTCGGATTCGACCATCAGCACGGCCGCTTCGGTACCGGCAACGACCAGATCCAGGATGGAGTCTTTGCGTTGTGTCTGGCCAGGGTTCAACACATATTCACCGTTGACATAACCGACGCGGGCAGCACCAATGGGGCCATTGAACGGCACGCCGCTGATGGACAGGGCCGCGCTGACAGCGATCAGGGCAGCAATATCAGCATCCACCTCGGGGTTCAGCGACACGGTGTGCACGACCACGTGCACCTCGTTGAAGAAGCCTTCTGGGAACAGCGGACGAATCGGACGGTCGATCAGGCGGCTGGTCAGCGTCTCGAATTCGCTGGGTCGGCCTTCGCGCTTGAAGAAGCTGCCGGGGATCTTGCCGGCAGCGTAGGCTTTTTCCAGGTAGTCAACGGTCAAGGGGAAGAAGTCCTGGCCGGCCTTGCCTTCGGTCTTGGCAACGACGGTGGCCAGCACCACGGTGCCGTCCATGTCCAGCAACACGGCGCCGGTGGATTGACGGGCGATTTCGCCGGTTTCCATCGTGACCGTGTGCTGGCCCCATTGGAAGGTCTTGGTGACTTTGTTGAAAATGCTCATTGTTCTATCTCCTGTGATTGCGGGAATCCGCTGGCAGGTAAAGGCCACCTGCCAAGCCCGGAGGCAACAACTCAGAACACGATGCCATTCCAGAGAAACTCAAGGGCCGGTTCAAAAGAACCGTCAATTTCCGTGGAATGACACAGCTTCGCTCTGTTTTTGCCGTCTCCGAAGTAAAAAACGCCTGAGCTAGTGAACTAACTCAGGCGTCTGTCATTCAGTGCAAGGCTTACTTGCGCAGACCCAGCTTGGCGATCAGCGCGACGTAACGGTCGTGGTCCACGCGGTTCAGGTAGGCCAGCAGGCTCTTGCGGGTGTTGACCATGCGCACCAGACCGCGGCGACCGTGGTGGTCCTTGGCATGGGTCTTGAAGTGGGGCATGAGTTCGTTGATACGGGCGGTCAACAGTGCAACTTGCACTTCAGGGCTGCCGGTATCGGATGGGCTGCGGGCGTTGTCTTTGACAACAGCGGCTTTGATGCTGGATGCAATCATTTCTATTTCCTAGGTATGGTTTTCAACTTGCGCCGGGTGCTGGAACTGCTCCTGGCGTGCGCCCTGCCGTATGCAAAGCCGCTCGATTATAGCCCGATTCAGGGTCGTTGCATCTTGCAGCTGGTGGGCAGCTCCGCCGCCTCGGGCGACAGGGTCTTGGCGACGCGGAATCCATAGCCCGACCCCTCCACGTCAAACTTGACGCCCGGCGCACCCTGGCGATCCATGATCCCGACAACCAGCGGCTGCTGAAACTGGTGATCCGCGGCACGCATGGTGCCCGACTGTCCGGCCATGGACACGCTGGCCTTTTCGAGCTGCGCCGCCAAGGCCGCAATATCCAGCGTTCCGGACGTCACCGAAGCACCCTGCTTGGCCGAGCCCTCCAGGGCCTGGGTGAGTGCCTCGATCAGGAGCTGCATGCGCATGTGCACGTAGTCGTCCGCCGCTGCAGGGTAGCGTACCCGGAAGGATTTGTAAAACGCCTCGCTGGCGGCGGTCTGGACATTGGGCAGCCAGTCCGCTACCGCCACCACCTTGCCAATGCCCGCATCCCCGATGGCAGCGGGGGCGCCCAGCGCGTTTCCATAAAACGTATAAAACTTGCCGTCAAAACCCACTTCTTTGGCGGCCTTGACCAGCAAGGTCAGGTCATTGCCCCAATTGCCGGTGATCACCGCCTGGGCGCCGCTGGCCTTGATCTTGGCAACATACGGCAGAAAATCCTTCACGCGGGCCATGGGGTGCAGCTCTTCGCCGACGATGTGCACGTCCGGCCGCTGTACACCGAGCTGGCGCCGCGCCTCGCGCAGCACCGATTGGCCAAAGCTGTAGTCCTGACCGATCAGGTAAACACCCTTGAGCGACTTGTCGTCCTTGATCACATCCATCAGGGCGGCCATGCGCATATCGGCATGGGCATCAAAGCGGAAGTGCCAGAAACTGCACTTTTCATTTGTCAGCGTCGGATCGACCGCGGAGTAATTCAAAAACAGCACGCGCCGCGACGGGTCACGCTCATTGTGTTTGTTGATGGCATCGATCAGCGCAGCCGCGTTGGCCGAGGAATTACCCTGCAACACGATGCGCACGCCGTTATCAATCGCCGAACGCAATGCCGACAGGGCTTCTTCGTTTTGCCCCTTGCTGTCATAGCGCTCCAAGGCCAGCTTGACACCGCCGCGCGCATTGACCCGCTCGACGGCCCAGATGAGGTTGCGAAACACGGCCTCGCCGGCGTTGGCATTTGGGCCACTCAGGGCCTCGATCATGGCCAGCTTGATGGGTGCCGCGTGCGTCTGCGCATGGGCAGCACCGCCCAGCAAAGCCCAAGCACATAGCGCCACGGATACGGTTTTCAAGACCCAACGGATAAGAATAAACATGTGATTATTTTCTTGAAATTGTGAAAAAGAGTCGCAGCTTCTGTCCATGCGGCGCTCGCTGTGAGAGCCGCGCAGTGTACTAGGAGTCTCACCATGTTTTTTGCCACTACCGCCCAGCCCCAATTGCGTCGCCAAGCCTATGCAAACGCAGGCCGAACGCTGGAGCGCTTTATGGAAGACGCACTGCGCGCCAACGCGAACAAAGCGGTTGCCTACACACAGGATGAAACGTCCTTCACCCTCACATTGGACATGCCCGGCATTGCCAAAGACCAGTTGTCTATCTCCATCGAAGGCGCGATCGTGCGCATCGCCAGCAAGGAAGGCGCGGCCCGCCGCTACAGCGCCGCCTACGAGCTGCCGCAAGAGGTAGACACCAGCTTGTCAGAAGCCAAGCTGGAAAACGGAGTATTGACCCTGAAGCTGGTGAAAAAAGTACCCGTCAGCAACGCCACAGAACTGGTCGTGCACTAAAGACTGTCCAGCGGCCAGCGCGGCTTGACGTCAAAGGCGTAGGTCGTACTGGCCTGTTGCAACCCACTTTGCAAACGCATCGCAGCTGCCATGGCGATCATGGCGCCGTTGTCGGTGCACAAATGCAGTTCCGGGTAATGCACCCGCACTGCTCGTTTGGCGCAGGCTGCGTTGAGTTGTTCGCGCAAGGCGCGGTTGGCACCCACGCCACCGGCCACCACCAGCCGCTGCAACCCAGTGTGCTTGAGCGCCAGCATGGACTTTTTCACCAGCACCTCGACGATGGCCGCCTGGGTCGACGCCGCCAGGTCGCACTGCTGCGCGCGCGGCAAGGCATCAAAACCCGCTGTACTGCTGCCCGTCGGTTGAACGGTCGGAGGCTGTTGTCCCAGCGACTGGGCCAGTTCGGCGGCCACCATGCGTTGGGCTTGCACCAGCACCGCTGTTTTGAGACCCGCAAACGAGAAATCGAGATTGCCGCTTTTCAGCAAGGGGCGCGGTAGCGCATAGGCTTTGGCATCGCCCTGCTCGGCCATCTTCGCCAACGCCGGGCCACCGGGGTAACCCAGACCCATGAGTTTGGCGGACTTGTCAAAGGCCTCGCCCGCAGCGTCGTCGATGGTTTCGCCCAGCAGTTGGTAGCGCCCCACCCCGTCGACCCGCATCAACTGCGTGTGCCCGCCCGACACCAGTAAGGCGACAAACGGAAATTCTGGAGGATCCGCACTCAGAAAGGGGGACAACAAATGCCCTTCCAGATGGTGCACACCCAAAACCGGCTTGTCCAATGCCGCGCCCAATGCGCAGGCCACACCCGCTCCCACCAGCAAGGCGCCCGCCAGACCAGGCCCCCGCGTATAGGCCACCACATCCACGTCCGCCAGCGACCGCCCGCTTTCTGCCAGCACCTCCTGGGTGAGTGGCAACACCCTGCGTATATGGTCGCGGCTGGCCAACTCGGGTACCACACCGCCAAAGGCCTGGTGCATGTCGATCTGGCTGTACAGCGCATGCGACAGCAGCGTGGGCATCGCCTGGTCCTGCCATTGCACCAGGGCCACACCCGTTTCGTCACACGACGACTCAATCCCCAAAACCAGCATGTTTTCCCCTGTGAGGCCGTGAGTTTAGAGGAAGTGCCCCGGTTGCCCCCGTCACAATAGGGTTCAGCCGCAAGACCTTTCACCATGCACACCCCACACCTGCCACTGCAAGACAACGACATCGCCAGCCTGGAGCGCGCCACCCTCGACGCGGTAGCGCCTCCCTCCACACAGGAAATGGAAGGCTGGCTGCTGCCCTTTGACAACTCGACGATTGGCCGCGCCAAGAGCGCCGTGCCCTTGCGCCACAACCGCATCAACGACCAGGACATCGCCACGATCGAAGCCCAGTACGCCGAGCGTGGATTGCCAGCCGCCTACCGCGTGGCCGACGTGACTGGCCTGGAGAGCGTGCATGCCGAACTCGCACGACGCGGCTACCAGGCCCAGCAGCCCACGTTGGTGCAAGTTGGCACCGTGCAGGCGATGCGCGCACTGTGTCGCGACTTGCCCGCCCGCGTGAGCACCAGCCCCGAGGCCGCGTGGTCCAGCGTCTACCTGGCCGAGGGCTTTGACCCGGTCGACGGCGCCCACCGGGTCCAGGCGCTGAGCCGCAGCCCGCACATCGTATACGCCTGTGTGGAAGAGGACGACCAGTCCGTGGCCGCCGGCACCGCCGCATTCAGCCAGGGCTGGTGCAGCATTCACGGCATGCGCACCCTGCCCGCCCACCGCGGCCGGGGGCTGGCGACCCGTGTACTGGCAGGGCTGGCCGATGCGGCGACCGAACGCGCGCTGGAACGCGTGTTTTTGCAGGTGGAAGAAGGCAATGCCCCGGCCCTGGCCCTGTACGGCCGCGCCGGATTTGTGACCGCCTGGCGCTACCACTACTGGCGCAAACCCTAGCCTTTGCGCTCCATTGGCGCGAATATTGCATGACACAAGCCATGCTTGAAGCCCTGCGCATTGTCGTTATTGCCCCAGACCTGGATGTCGCCGACCCGGACGACACCCATGCGCTGAGCCAAGCTGACCGCTCGCGCAGTCTGCGCATTGGCTTGCTGGAAAACGGCTTCAACCTGGTGGCCTCCTTGCCAGCTGACACGTTCCTGCAGGAACGCCTGGCCCAGTTGCAACCCGACCTGATCATTCTGGACGCCGAGAGCGAGGCGCGTGACGCACTGGAGCACGTGGTCATGGCCACACGGGACGCACGCCGCCCGATTGTCATGTTTACCAACGACAACGACAGCTCCAACGCCCGCGCCGCCGTGGCGGCCGGCGTGTCCGCATACATCGTGGCTGGCTTGTCGACCGAGCGGATTCGCCCCATTCTGGACGTCGCCATGGCCCGCTTTGAACAGGACCAGGCGCTGCGTGCGGAACTGGCCGACGCCAAGAGCGAAGTTCAGGATCTGAACACCGAGCTCAAAAACCGCCGCATCATCGACCGTGCCAAGGGGCTGCTGATGCAGCGCCAGGGTTTGAGCGAACAGGCCGCCTACGAGAAACTGCGCAAGACCGCCATGGACAAGAGCCTCAAGGTGGTAGAAGTGTCCCAGCGCATGCTCGACGTGGTGGATCTGCTAGGCTAGATTCATCGCCCGGGCCAGCGCGAAAACACTGTTCACACACAGCCTGGACACGCTGGACGTGGTTTGGCCACGGGAGACCACACAGTCCCGGCCATACTGCGTGATCACATAGTGTGCGCAAGTCACATACTTGCCAGGCCCCAGGGTTGCAGTTGCCCGGTTAGCCTCGACAGCGCCCAAGGCTTCGAGCCGCGCCAGGCGGTTGCGTGTCGAAATCTCCGGGGCGCTAACGTCGTGCGCCAACTCCTTGATCGACACCGCCTTCTTCTGCAGGGCCAGATGCCGAAGGATCTCCAGCGACTCAGGCCACTGCTCAACCGGAACCTTTCGGTTGGTTCGCGCTTTGGAGGATTCGGTATGGGATTGCATGCAACTGTTGTCGACCACATTCCCCACTTTCTTTAGGCCGCAACTGATTTTGGTGCGTCGCACAATATTGGTGCCAGTAACACATTCGCCAGATGTTCATTCAACAAATATGGCCGTAGCCCTCGTGAAATATACAACTATTGCTATTGAAAACGGAGCATTCAGCATATCAGGCAGTGTCGCAATGCATTAAGAGAAGGCTGGCACGCTCATTGCGTATGACTCTGCGAGACCAACGATGGTCACTGACAGGCACGACCCAATGGCGGGTTGAGCCAGTCACCCCGGACAAAGGCGTCCCCACCTGTACGCGACTTTTCAATCAAGTCGTGTGCAGTGTGAGGACGCCTTTTTTCGTTTCGTCAACGTCAACACTTTTAAAGGAAGCCTGCCATGACCCAACTTTTCCAACACCACCTCAGCCGTCGGGCGGTGCTGCAATCCGCTGCCGTCGGCGCCGTGGGCATCACCCCGGCCCTGCGTGCCGCCGTCTATGCCGCAGGCTCCGACGCCCCCGAGAAGACCGAGGTCAAGATCGGCTTCATCCCGCTGACCGACTGCGCCAGCGTGGTCATGGCCTCGGTGCTGGGCTTTGACAAGAAATACGGCGTCAAGATCGTCCCCAGCAAGGAAGCCTCCTGGGCCGGCGTGCGCGACAAGCTGGTCAACGGTGAGCTGGACTTTGCCCACTCGCTGTACGGTCTGATCTACGGCGTGCACTTGGGGATCAGCGGCCCCAAGAAAGACATGGCCGTGCTGATGACGCTGAACCACAACGGCCAGGCCATCACGCTGTCCAAGAAGCTGGCCGACAAGGGCGCGGTGGACGGTCCGGGTCTTGCCAAGCTGATGGCCGCCGAGAAGCGCGAATACACCTTCGCCCAGACCTTCCCCACCGGCACCCACGCCATGTGGTTGTATTACTGGCTGGCGGCCAACGGCATCAACCCGATGAGTGACGCCAAGGTCATCACCGTGCCGCCGCCACAGATGGTGGCCAATATGCGCGTGGGCAATATGGACGGCTACTGCGTGGGCGAGCCCTGGAACCACCGCGCCATCATCGACGGCATCGGCGTCACGGCCACCACCACCCAGGACATCTGGAAGGACCACCCCGAAAAGGTGCTGGGCACCACGGCCGAGTTCGTCAAGAAGTACCCCAACACGGCGCGTGCGGTGACGGCGGCCATCATCGAAGCAGGCCAGTGGATCGACGCCAGCCTGTCCAACAAGAACAAGATGGCCGAAACCATTGCCGACAAGAGCTACGTGAACACCAGCGTGGACGCCATCAACCAGCGCATTCTGGGGCGCTACCAGAACGGCATGGGCAAGACCTGGGACGACCCCAACCACATGAAGTTCTTCAACGACGGCACGGTGACCTTCCCCTACCTGTCCGACGGCATGTGGTTCCTGACGCAGCACAAGCGCTGGGGCTTGCTGAAAGACCACCCCGACTATCTGGCGGTGGCCAAGCAGATCAACCAGATCGACATTTACAAGCAGGCCGCCACCGCTGCGAAGGCGCCGATTCCGAAGGACACGATGCGCTCGGCCAAGTTCATGGATGGCGTGGTTTGGGATGGCAAGGACCCGAAGAAATACGCCGACGGATTCAAGGTCAAGGCCTGAGAACTTGCGGGACAGACCTTTAGCTCTGTCCTCAACTGATTGAAAGGATTCCAAATGGTTAGCGCAGTTTTCCATTCCCCCCTGGCCGCAGCCAGCGAGAGCATTGCTATGAAAAAAGAAGCGTCTCACATCGATTCCACGAGGGCTAGCGGCTCAAAAGCCTTGGATGCTCCAGCTTCAGCGGCGGCCAGTGCCTCGGCTCCCGCTGTCGCACGCCCACCCTACGACTGGCGCGGCCTGGTGATGGTGGTGCTGCCGCCCCTGCTGGGGCTGGGTCTGTTGATCGGCATCTGGGCCATCGTCAGCATCAGCACGTCGAGCAGCATTCCCAGCCCGTGGGAGACCTGGAAGCAGGCCGTGGTGCTGTTCAGCGATCCGTTCTACCGCAAGGGACCCAATGACCAGGGCGTAGGCTGGAACGTGCTGATGTCCCTGGAGCGCGTAGCGGTGGGCTTTGGCCTGGCGGCGGCCGTGGGCATCCCTGCAGGTTTTGCAATCGGCCGTTTTGAGTTTCTGGGCCGCATGTTCAACCCGCTGATCAGCCTGCTGCGCCCGGTGTCGCCCCTGGCCTGGCTGCCGATCGGCCTGATGGTCTTCAAGGGTGCCAACCCGGCTGCCATCTGGACCATCTTCATCTGCTCCATCTGGCCCATGCTCATCAACACCGCCGTCGGTGTGCAGCGGGTGCCGCAGGACTACATGAACGTGGCCAAGGTGCTGAACCTGTCCGAGTGGAAGATCGTCACCAAGATCCTGTTCCCCGCCGTGCTGCCCTACATGCTGACCGGTGTGCGCCTGGCCGTTGGCACCGCCTGGCTGGTGATCGTGGCCGCCGAGATGCTGACCGGTGGCGTGGGCATCGGCTTCTGGGTCTGGGACGAATGGAACAACCTCAACGTCAAGAACATCATCATCGCCATCTTCGTGATTGGCATCGTGGGTCTGATCCTGGAATACGCACTGATCAAGGTCGCAACCGCGTTTACGTTTGAAGAGGTGAAGTCATGAAAAAATACATCGAGATCCAAAACGTCGCCCAGACCTTCAAGACCAAGAAGGGGGTGTTCCCCGCGCTGCGCGACATCAACCTCACGGTAGCCAAGGGCGAGTTTGTGACGCTGATCGGCCACTCGGGCTGCGGCAAGTCCACGCTGCTCAACCTGATTGCCGGGCTGACCATGCCCACGGCGGGCACGCTGCTGTGCGCCAACCGCGAGATCGCCGGCCCCGGCCCCGAACGTGCCGTGGTGTTCCAGAACCACTCGCTGCTGCCGTGGTTGACCTGCTTTGAGAACGTCTACCTGGGTGTAGAACGTGTCTTTGGTGCGGCGTCCAAAAGCACCGGCGCACCCAGTGAGAACAAGGCCCAGTTGATGGCGCGCACCGACGCTGCACTGGCCATGGTGGGTCTCACGGCCGCTGCGCAAAAGCGTCCCGGCGAAATCAGCGGCGGCATGAAGCAGCGCGTGGGTATTGCCCGCGCCCTGGCCATGGAGCCCAAGGTCTTGCTGATGGACGAGCCCTTTGGCGCACTGGACGCGCTGACCCGCGCCAAGCTGCAGGATGAGCTGCTGGAGATCGTGGCCCGCACCCAGAGTACCGTGGTGATGGTGACACACGACGTGGACGAAGCCGTGCTGCTGTCAGACAGGATCGTGATGCTGACCAACGGACCTGCCGCCACCATCGGCGAAGTGCTGAGCGTGGACTTGCCCCGCCCGCGCAACCGCGTGGCGCTGGCCGACAGCGCGCAATACCTGGGCTACCGCAAGGCGGTGATCGACTTCTTGTACACCCGCCAGGCCCACGTCGAGAAGACGGCAGCCTGAACCATGGCGCCATAATGTGGCGCTATGCACAACACCCTTCAGGGGCCAACCCAAACACTGTCGCAAGAACGCCTGGAGCTGATCCTGCGCAGCATCAATGCTGCGCCGTGGGACTGGGATCTGCGGACCAGCGAGGTCTACTTCTCTCCCGCCTGGTGGAACATGCTGGGCTACGTGAACGCCGAACTGCCGGCCACTTCCGGTTTGATGGCCAGCTTTTTCCATCCGGAAGAGGCCAAGGCCATAGACCGGGGATTCACTGCGGCACTGCAGGGGTCTGGCGACATCTGGCAAGTCGAATGCCAAATGCGCCACAAGCAGGGGCACTACATATTCGTTCTGCTGCGGGCCCACATCCAGCGCGACCGGCACGGCCAGGCCCGGCGCCTGTCGGGCACCAACACCGACCTGACTGCCAGCCTGGCGGTAGAGGCCAAACTGCAGGACAGCGAAGCGCGCTACCGCGCACTGGTGGAATGGTCGCCCATTGGCATTGGGGTGCACCAGAACGGCCGGGTGGTCTATGCCAACCCCGCTGCCATTTCCATTCTGGGCGCCAAGCGCGAAGCGGAACTGATCGGCCTGCCCGTCAGGGATCTGGTGGACCCGCGGTACCAAAGCATGGTGGCCGACCGCATTGCACAGGGCTATACCAAGGGCAAGCCGCTGCCGGTACAGATCGAGAAATTCCTGCGCCGGGACGGAAGATCCATTGACGTGGAAATCCAGGCCTCGCCCATCACCCACGGCGGTGCGCCTGCCATCCAGGTCAATTTCGTCGACGTGACGGAGCGCGCAAAGAGCGAGGCCACGCTGCGTGACAGCGAGTCCCGGTTTCGTGCGTTGACCGAACTCTCGTCCGACTGGTACTGGGAACAGGACGAGCATTTCCGGTTCACGGTGCTGGGTGGCAAGGTCTACAACAGCACCGGCATGACAGCGACCCAGCACATGGGCAAGACGCATTGGGAACTCACGGCACTCAACATGACCGAGGCCGACTGGGACGCACACCGCAAGATCGTCTACGCACACCAGCCCTTCCGCGATCTGGAGATACGCCGCCCCGACACGGGCAGCACCATGCACTGGGCCTGCATCAGCGGATCGCCGATGTTTGATACCGATGGCAAATTTCGGGGCTACCACGGTATCGGGCGCGACATTTCCGTGCAAAAGCAGACCGGGGACGAGATCCACCGCCTGGCCTTTTACGACGCACTGACCGGTCTGCCCAACCGGCGCCTGTTGTTGGAGCAACTGAAAAAGGCACTCCACAGCAATACCCGCCACCACCAGCACGGGGCCCTGCTGTTCATCGATCTGGACAACTTCAAGACCCTGAACGACACCCTGGGTCACGACGTGGGCGACCTGCTGCTGCAACAGGTCGCACAGCGGCTCGTGGGCTGCGTGCGCGAGGCCGACACGGTGGCGCGGCTGGGCGGCGACGAGTTCGTGCTGGTGCTGGAAGACCTGGAACCCTCCACCCATGGCGCCGCATCCCAAGCCGACAGTGTTGGCAAGAAGATTTTGTACACGCTGAACCAGCCCTACGACCTGGCAGGCCGCGAACACCACAGCTCACCCAGCATGGGCATCACGCTGTTTGACTCCCACTCGACCAGTGTGGACGACCTGCTGAAACAGGCCGATCTGGCGATGTACCAGGCCAAGGCGGCCGGGCGCAACACGCTGCGATTTTTTGACGTCAGCATGCAAACCGAGCTGGAAAGCTGGGTCGCCATGGAGTTCGATTTGCGCGACGGTCTGCAGGGCGGTGAAGAGTTGGTCCTGTACTTCCAGCCCACCGTCGGCGCCGATGGCCTGCTGACCGGCGCCGAAGCCCTGGTGCGCTGGCAGCAGCCCACGCGCGGACTGGTCATGCCCGAGCACTTCATCGCACTGGCGGAGTCCACCGGCCTGATCGTCCCCCTGGGCCGCTGGGTCATGAACATGGCCTGCGAGCAACTGGCCCGCTGGGCCAGGAATCCGCGGACCGCCCACCTGAGCCTGGCGGTGAACGTCAGTGCGCGCGAGCTGCGCGAACCCAATTTCGTGCCCCAGGTGTTGAAGTGCCTGCAGCAGTGGTCCGTGGCGCCCAACCGGCTGCGCATCGAGCTGACCGAAAGCGTGCTGGCCCACCGCGTGGACGACATCATCGTCAAGATGAACGCACTCAAGGCGCATGGCATCGGCTTTTCGCTCGATGATTTTGGCACCGGCTACTCGTCGTTGAGCTATCTGAAACTGCTACCGCTGGACCTGCTCAAGATCGACCGCTCGTTCGTGCGCGATGTGCTGAATGACCCCAACGATGCTGCCATTGCGCGCACCATTGTGGCGCTGGGCACCAGTTTGGGATTGTCCGTCGTGGCCGAGGGTGTCGAAACCGAAGAACAGCGCGACTTTTTGGCCCGCATCGGGTGCTACGCCTACCAGGGGTTTCTGTTTGGCTGCCCGGTTCCCATCGAGCAATTTGAAGTATTTCTGGAGTTTCCGACGGGGCCCGCACCCTTTGCACCAATTTGATCAATAACTGGCACGGGTTTCGCTTTGGTGCATGGGGTAACCCCATAAATAGGAACTGTGCACCATGTCGGGATTTCGTAGTTTTCTGAAGACAGGCCATGCGCCCACGCTCTTCGCCTCGTTCTTGTATTTTTCGTTCTCGTGCTGCATTTGGGTGCTCAACGGCGCCATGGCACCGTTCATCTCCGAGACCTTCAACCTGAGCCCGGCCCAAAAAGGTCTGATGCTCTCCGTCCCCATCATCGCCGGGGCGTTGATGCGCTTTCCGCTGGGACTCCTGTCGCAATACATCGGGCGCAAGAACGCCACCCTGGTCGAAATGGGCCTGATCATGGTGGCCATGCTGTTTGGCTTTTTCTTCGTCAAGAGTTTCAATGACCTGTTGGCCATGGGCGTGCTGCTGGGCATTGCCGGTGCCAGCTTTGGCGTCGCGCTGTCCCTGGGCTCGGGGTCGTTCCCGCCCAAGCACAAGGGCCTGGCCATGGGCCTGGTCGGCGCCGGCAATGTGGGCACGGCAGTGTCGGTGCTGATCGCACCCCCACTGGCCCAGGCATTCGGCTGGGTCGCCGTCTACGGCATTGCAGCGGTCGCCATCAGCATCCCCATGATCGTGATGGTCGTGTTCGCCAAGGAGCCGGACGACCTGGATGCACACGCCTCGTTCAAGGAGCACATTGCCTGTCTGTTCGAAAAAGACGGCTGGGCCTTCAGCCTGATCTACGCCGTGACCTTTGGCGGCTTTATCGGTCTGTGCACCTTCCTGCCGACCTACTACTACGACCAGTTCGGTGTCAGCAAGGTGCAGGCCGGGCAGCTCACCATGCTGGCGGCCTTCATGGGTGCCGCGGTACGTGTGCTGGGCGGCTGGATCTCGGACCGCTGGGGTGGCGTCAACACCCTGAACCTGGTGCTGTGCACGGTGGCCGTGACGCTGGTGCTGTGTGGTTTGGCCAATGGGTCTTTGGCAGCCACCACCCTGCTGGTGATTGTGTGCTTTGCTGCCCTGGGTGCAGGCAACGGTGCGGTGTTCCAGCTGGTGCCCCTGCGCTGGCCACTGGCCACGGCGGTGGCAGGCTCCATGATCGGCGAAATCGGTGCCTTGGGTGGCGGCCTGGTGCCCAATGCCATGGGGCTGTCCAAACAGTATCTGGGCAGCTATGCGGGTGGTTTTTATGTGTTTGCGGGACTGGCGGTAGCCATGCTGGTGATGCTGCGCACCATGCAAATCCGCTGGACCCGCACCTGGGCCGAAAAAGGTGGGCGCGCGCGCACTGCTTAGGTCTTGAGGGCCGGGCGGCCAGGGAACGCGCATCTGGTTGCCCAACAGGCCCGCAATTGTTCGTAAAGTGGGTGTATCCTAAGTCGGCACGGTTTGCAAAACTGGAGCCACTGCCGCGAGCGTCCCATTCTTATGCAAAGCAGATTGTCAAACAGCCGCTTCCGCTCGCCCTGGGCAGTGGCAATCGGCTGCATTGTTCTGTGCCTGACCGGGTTTGTACCCTGCAGTGCAGTCACTCAGGTGCCCGTCGCGACTCCGACTCAGCGCGCGCTCACCATCGCGATGGATGACAACTATCCACCGTACATTTTTCGGGACTCCAGCGGCACCCTGGTCGGCTACCTTGTCGACTACTGGAGTCTTTGGGAACGCAAGACGGGCGTACGCGTGGACCTGCAGGCCAGCGACTGGGACCTGGCCAAGACCCGCATGCAGACCCGCCAGGCCCAGGTCATAGACACTATTTTTAAAACCCCGGAGCGGGAAGCGACACTGGACTTCACCCCCGCCTATGCCCAGATCCCGGTATCCATCTACACCCATTCCGGGATTGGCGGCATTGCCAGCCTGGACCATCTGAATGGGTTTCTGATCGGCGTCAAGGCCGGTGACGCCTGCATCGACACACTGAAGAATGCCGGCGTTTCGACACTGCAGTCTTACCCCAATTACGAGACGCTGGTGAAAGCAGCGGTAGCAGGTCAGGTAAGGATTTTTTGTCTGGATGAACCGCCGGCCAACTACCTGCTGTACCGGGAACACGCCGAGGGAAGTTTCAACAAGGCCTTCCAGCTGGATACGGGCGCGTTTCACCGTGCCGTGCACAAAGGCGATGTGCAAACCCTGGCATTGCTGAACCGGGGTTTTGCGGCCATCACCGCCGACGAGGACCAGGCCCTGCGCAACAAGTGGATGGGAACCCGACTGTCCGGGCCTGACTACGCCCGCTACCTTGTCTACGGTTTACTCGCCACGGCCCTGATCGGCACGCTGTTGCTGCTGTGGGGCGCCATGTTGCGCCGGCGGGTCGCGCAACGCACCACCGAACTCGATGCCGAGCGCACCCGTCTGCGCATCCTGCTCGAAGCCATCCCGGACCTGGTCTGGATGAAGGATGTGGACGGCGTCTACCGTTTTTGCAACCCGACGTTTGAACGCTTCTTTGGCGCCAAGGAAGCCGCCATCGTTGGCAAGTCGGATTACGACTTCGTTGAAAAGAGCCTGGCAGACTTTTTCCGCGTCCACGACGTGGCGGCGATTGAGGCCGGCAAGCCCAGCATCAACGAGGAGTGGATCACGTTTGCCGACGACGGCCACCGCGCACTGCTGGAGACCACGAAGACGCCCGTTCGCCAGTCCAACGGAGAACTGGCGGGGGTGCTCGGCATCGCCCGCGACATCACCGGGCGCAAGCAAACCGAACAGGCCCTGCAGGAGAGTGAAAACCGCCTGCATACGATCCTGGACAGCGTGGAAGCCTACATCTACATCAAGGACAGCAACTACCGCTACCAGTACGCCAACCAACGCCTGCGCAAGTTCTACGGAAAAACCATGGCGGAGATTGTTGACCACGACGATGCGACGTTCTTTGACGCGGCAACGGTTGCGCAGCTGCGTGAAAACGACCGCCGCGTGATCGAGCACGGCGAACGCGTGGCCATTGAAGAAACCATACCGGCCAGGAAAAATGGTGCCAGCGTGGTTCACTTTTCCGTCAAATTGCCGCTGCGCGACCAGGACGGCACCATCTACGCCCTGTGTGGCATCTCAACCGATATCACCGAGCGCAAAAGGCTGGAGTCCACACTGCGCATAGCGGCCACCGCGTTCGAGTCGCAGGAAGGCATGCTGATCACCGATGCCCACACGGTGATTCTGCGCATCAACCAGTCTTTCGCCGAAATGTCGGGTTATGCGTTGGAAGAAGTGATCGGGCAGACGCCAAGAATGTTCACCGCGGGCGGCCACGACGACGCGTTCTACGACGCCATGTGGGCCGCCACCAATGCCACCGGAAACTGGCAGGGCGAGATTTCCAGCCGGCGCAAGAACGGGGAAATCTACCCCGTGTGGATGACCATCACGGCCGTGAAGGGCGAGGACGGCGTGGTGACCAACTACGTGGCCACCCACACCGACATCACGGAACGCAAAACGTCCGAGGAACAGATCCGCCATCTGGCCTTCTTTGACCCGCTGACCATGCTGCCCAACCGCCGCCTGCTGACCGACCGGCTGCAGCAGGCCCTGGCCTCCAGCGGCCGCAACCAGCGGGAAGGTGCCCTGCTGTTCATTGACCTCGACCACTTCAAGACCCTGAACGACACCCTGGGGCATGACATGGGAGACCTGCTGCTCCAAGGGGCGGCCACGCGCATTACCAGCTGCGTCCGCGATGGTGACACGGTCGCCCGTCTGGGCGGTGACGAGTTCGTCGTGATGCTGGAGAACCTCAGCGACAGCAGCCTCGAAGCCGCCAGCCAGGCGGAAGTTGTAGGTGAAAAAATACTCGCTGCTCTGTGCCTGCCCTACCAGCTCGGCGGCCGCGAGCACCGCAGCAGTGCCAGCATAGGGCTGACCCTGTTCGACGCTTCGGAAAACAGCAGCGACGACCTGATGAAGAGGGCCGATCTGGCTATGTACCAGGCCAAGGCGGCGGGTCGCAACAACTTGCGTTTCTTCGACCCCAAGATGCAGGCCGAGGTAACGGCGCGGGCCGCGCTGGAGGCGGATTTGCGCGATGGACTGGCACACCGGCGGTTCGTGCTCCACTACCAGCCGCAGCTGGACGCCCACGGCGCGGTGACGGGCGCGGAGTGCCTGGTGCGCTGGCAACACCCGCAGCGGGGTCTGGTTTCACCGGCGGACTTCATTCCCCTGGCCGAAGACACGGGGCTGATCCTGCCGCTGGGTGCCTGGGTGCTGGAGACCGCCTGCCGGCAACTGCTGCAGTGGGAAGGCCAGGCGCCCACCGCGCACCTGACGATCGCCGTCAACGTCAGCGCCCGGCAGTTGCACCAGGACAGTTTTGTCGACCAGGTTCAAGAGGTCCTGCAACGCACGGGCGCCAATGCGAAGAAGCTCAAGCTGGAGCTGACCGAGAGCCTGCTGGTGGCCAATGTCGATGCCACCATCGCGAAGATGCTGGCGCTCAAAGCCATAGGGGTCAGTTTTTCGCTGGACGATTTCGGCACCGGCTTCTCCTCACTGTCCTACCTGAAACGGCTGCCACTGGACCAGCTCAAGATCGACCAGAGTTTTGTGCGCGACATCCTGGTCGACCCCAATGACGCAACCATTGCCACCATGGTAGTGGCGCTGGCGGCGAGTTTGGGCCTGGACGTGATTGCCGAGGGCGTGGAAACCGTGGAGCAACGGGACTTCCTGGCCGGTCTGGGCTGTCATGCCTACCAGGGCTATCTGTTCAGCCCGCCCCTGCCCATCCAGGACTTCGAGGACTATATGGCAAGCCAGTAATTGGGCTCACGAGGATAGCTATTTATTTGATAGCAATATACCCAATATCCACGAGGGCTAGACTGTTATTTTGGCAAGAACAATAGCCAGAAAACCAGCAGAAGATTGAACAGCACCGACACCGCCAGCGCAGCCTTCCACAGCGCCGTGGGGTCACGTTGCAGCAGCGGTGTGGCAGCAGGTGCGGACAGGGGCCGGCTGGCACCGCGCTCCAACGCCAGCAAAAACTCCTCAGCGGTCTCGAAGCGCTGGCGCTTGTCGCGGGCTACGGCCTTCAGCAGCACGTGGTCCAGCCAGATTGGGATCTCGGGGTTATGGCGGCTGGGCGCCACCGGGTCCCGGTAGTAGCGGCCCACCTGGTAGGGCAGCACTTCGCCATAGGGCAGCTTCGCCGTAAGCAACTGGTACAGCGTGACCCCCAGCGCAAACAGGTCGCTCTGCGCGTCGGGCAGCTCCTGCGGCACATCGGTACGCTGCCCCCCCGTGCGGGCACCCGCCTTGCAGTTGAAGCCCCACTGCTCGGGGTTCACGTAGCTGGGCGTGCCCGCGTGCAGCTCGCGCATGGCGGCTGGCTCGCGCCCGCTGAGCGCCACGCCCAGGTCCAGCAGGCGCAGCACGCCATCTTCGCCCTGGTGCAGATTGGCCGGTTTGATGTCGCGGTGGATCACGCCCTGGCGGTGCAGTAGGCCCAGGGCTTTCAAGGCCTGGCGCCCCACGGTCAGCGCCTGCGGCAGCTTGAAGCGGCGCTGCTGCTCCAGCATGGTTTGCAGGGACTCGCCGCTGTGCCAGTCATACAGCACGTAAAACGCAGTGCGCGCTCCACCGCCGGGCAGATCGGTGTGGATGTTGACCAGATTGTCCGCAGCCCGCGATGACTGCATGCGCTTGGCCAGCCACGCCTCATGGGCCAGCATGGCCAGCTCCTCGCGGTCATGGGCCCGAGCCGGGTGCAGCGCCTTGAGCGCGTAGCGCTTGCCATGGTCTACGCCAGAGACGTCGAGCGCCGCGGCAACAGGTTTGACTTGGTAGAGCACATTGATGCCGTTGTCCGCCACCAGGGCCGTCACGGCCATGCCGTCGATCACATCACCCACTTTCAGCAGCGGCGGCACTGGGAGGCTCTGGGCGGAGCGGTTCTCGTCCTGCAAGGTCGCGTCCAGCAAACCCAGCACCCGCACCACCAGCGCGGTCACGTTGTCGCGGCTGCCGGCCTTCAGCGCGGCGTCCAGCAGCGCCTCGCTGGCGGCCTGGGCGTTGTCACTCTGGGCCAGCGCCTGCAGCCGGGCGTCGGGCAGCGAACCGTAGACCCCGTCTGTCAGCAGGATGAACACATCGCCCACCTGCAGGTCACCCTGCACGTAGTCAACCACGATGCGGTCTTCCAGCCCCACGGCGCGCACCAGCTGGTGCTGGAAGTCGGGGTGGTTGACCACGTGGTCATGCGTCATCTGACGGGCTTCGCCGCCCCGCAGCAGATAGGCCCGTGAATCACCGACGTGGGCCAGCGCATAGGACTGGCCGCGCAGCACCAGGGCGGTGAGCGTGGTCATGCCCATGGCGGGCTGGCGGCGCCGGTTGATGCCGCACAGCCAGGCGTTCTGGCTGCTGATGATGCGGTCCAGCGCCACGGTGGCGTCCCAGGTCTCGGGCGTGCCAAAGTAGTCGCGCAGCAGGCTCACCAGCGTGGTCTGCGCCGCCTCCTTGCCCATGCCGCCGCGGCTGACGCCGTCAGCCACCGCGGCGATGACGCCCATGCCCTCCATGCCGGGCTCGGGCAACAGGGCGCCACAGAAATCTTCGTTGCTGTCTTTGGTGCCCGCCAGCGAGGCGAAGCCGATATCAAGTTCAAATGCCATGCACCAAGGGCAAGCAATATCGATGCCCGTTCCCAGTGCCATGCAGCTTCGGGTATTCCCTTGTTTGGTGCATCAACCTGGCGTCTCAGGTACCCGCCAGCACCTGCATGCTGCGCTCGTAGTGGGCGGACAAATGCTCGAACACCTCCAGCAGGTCTTCACTGGCCGTTGCCAGACTCTGCAGACCCGCCAGCCGCTGAGCACCGGCCTGGTGCCCCACCTCTTTGGCAAAGGACACCATGGTCAACCAGCCCAGGCCGGCGGCCTGCAGAGCGCTGTGAATGTCGGGGGTGCTGAGGGGAATGCCGTTGAGGTAGGTCAGCGCCTGCTCAAAGGCCGCCTTGGATTCGGCCATACCGGCCTCACAGCGCTCGGTTAGTGCACTGTCGCCCAGCATGCCCAGCACCGCATATTTGGCAAAACGCTGCGACAGCATGCGCTGGCGTCCCGCCATATTGAGCACGCGCAGGGGTGGCGCCAGGCCAGCACTCTCCAGCTGCGATGTCAGGCGCTCGGCGCCCTGCAACAGTTGTTCGGCCAGCTCGTCCGTCAACGCCACGGCAGAGGCCTGCGACGCCTGCGCCCCCTGCAACACCGGCTTCAGCCGCGTCCAGGTCTGCACCACCTGCCCCAGCAAGTCGCCATAGGTGGCCTGCGACAGGCTCTTGCCCAGGTGCACCAGGTTGGCATCAATGCGCTGCACCGATTCCTGCACGTGTTGCGCGTTCTGAGTGCTGTGCACACCCGCCAGCTGCAGGCCGTACAGCTTGACCAGGCGCTGCGACAGCATGCGCAGCTGACCACAGCGGTTCACATCTTCTGCAAATCGCGCGGAGTGAATGATCTGCTGAGCGACCTGCCCCAGGCGCTGGTTGGTGTGCATGGACGCGGTGCGCAACACCTGGAAGGCTTCGTCTTCGGACACCTGGCGCGCGCGCATCAAAATGCCCTTGGCGCGCTCGACCAGCCCCCGCTCTTCAAAGCGGCTGGTGACGTCCTGCAATGCATTGCGCTGCTCCTGCTCGTGCCGGAACCGTGCCTGTGCCAGGTGGATCAGTGATCGCAGGCGGTTGGCGCCGTAGCCCTGGACCTCATAGGCGTGGATACCCGATTCAACGGCGCGGGCAATGTAGGCGGCGTCCGGGTCGCCGGTGAAGACGATGACAGGGCATGGAGCCGTCAGCGCAATCGACAGCGTCGTGCGGAACAGTCCATCGTCGGGCGCGGGTTCATCACAAATGACCACATCTGGTGCATGGCGCACCACTTCCTGCAGCAGTTTGGCGCGCTCTGTGGCGATCCCCAGCACCTGAATGCCCGCCGCCTCCAGATCGGCACGCAGCGGGAGCGCGGCTTTCAAACCATTCACATGAATCAACGCAGACGTCATAAATCCAGAATTCAGAGGGAAAACAGGGGTCCTGCCATGCCCAGGGCACACCTGCGCCAGCGGAAGCAGGCGCAGACACACGGGACCACCCAATCATATGGCACAGCTCTTGCGTAAGCTACTTCGGGCGTAACGAAGCGTCCACGACCTTAGCGATTTCACTGCGGGTTCTGCACACAACGACGTGTGTACTGGTGTGTTTTGTATCGGCCGCTCGGCCGGTCTATCTATTCCCCATCGATTTCTGGAGTGGCGCTATGAAAAAATCAAAACTGGTAATGGTTGGCAACGGCATGGCGGGTGTGCGCACGCTGGAAGAGCTGTTGAAGATTGCCCCCGAGCTGTACGACATCACCGTCTTCGGCGCCGAGCCCCACCCCAACTACAACCGCATTCTGCTGTCGCCGGTGCTGGCCGGTGAGCAGACGATTGAAGAGATCGTGTTGAACTCCTGGGACTGGTACACCGAGAACCACATCACGCTGCATGCCGGCT
>Ga0208514_100425_pt1 | contig 24007 bp, 21 predicted proteins | sample LakWasMet70_HOW9_2_FD_183900 | JGI IMG/M metagenome (GOLD analysis project Ga0208514, IMG submission 183900) | Freshwater sediment methanotrophic microbial communities from Lake Washington under simulated oxygen tension - Sediment Metagenome... | ecosystem: Environmental > Aquatic > Freshwater >...
CGCAACTTATCTGCTCATCGCTATTGCCAAGAAGCGTCTCCAGCTGCCCCAAAGTCTCTACGAAATCCTACAGATTCTCAGCCTGACGCTTTTCGAAACAAGCCCAATAAATCAGCTACTTACCAGACCACCTAGCGAAGAGAAGCAGGAGAACGGGCCGTTTCAGCTCGCTCTCCTATGAAAAACGTTGGGACACTAGTGGGACAGACCCGGTTTTAATTGGAGGCGATGGTCGCTTCGGGGGCGGCTTGCTGCCAGCCGCCGCCGAGGGCGCGCGCGACGGCCACTGCGGCCAGCAGGCGCTGGGTGCGGATCTGGGCGGCGGCGCGGTCGGCGGCCAGCGCGCTGCGCTGGGCGTCCGTCACGTCCAGGTAGGTGGACACGCCACGGTCATACCGTGCTTGCGCCACTTCGCGCGCCCGCGCGGCCGCAGCCTGGGCCTTGGACTGCACTTCGGCCTGGGCTTGCTTCTCCTGCACGTCGGACAGCGCATCCTCCACTTCGCGCAGCGCCGTCAGCAGCTTGCCTTCGTGGTTGGCGACCGCTTCCTCGTACTTGGCCTTGGCCAGCGCCAGGTTGGACTTGTTGCGGCCGGCGTCGAACAGCGGCAGCGACAGAGCCAGCGGGCCGATCGAGAACTGGCGCGCGCGGTGGTCGCTCAAGTCGCGCAGCGCTTCCGACGCATACCCGAAGTTGCCCGTCAGGCTGAGGGACGGATAGAACGCGCCTTCAGCCACGCCCACCTGCGCATTGGATGCCTTCAGGCCGGCCACGCTGGCCGCGAGGTCGGGACGCTGGGACAGCAGGCTGGCCGGCAGACCGACGGGAATCGCGGGGGGCAGCGGCAGCGCGCCGCCGGCGGCCACGGACGCGAGCAGCGGCTCGGACGGCGAAGTGCCCACCAGCACGGCCAGCGCGTGTTCCAGCGTGTTGCGCTGACGCTGGACTTCGTGCAGGTCCGCTTCCGCGTTGGCACGTTCGATGCGGGCGCGCGACACATCCAGTTCGTTCGACAGGCCGCCGTTGAAGCGCGCTTCGATCAACTCCTGCGATTCCTTGCGGGTGGCCAGCGCGCGCTGCAGGATGTCGAGCTCCTGGTCCACGCCGCGCAGCTGCCAGTAGGTTTGCGCGACCTGCGCCGACAACAGCAGCAGCACGCCATCACGCTCGTCCTGCGCGGCCAGCGCCTGGGCATCCGCCCCTTCGACCACGCGCCGCACGCGGCCCCACAGGTCCAGCTCATACGAGAACGAGGCGCCGACGCTATAGTTGTTGCCTTCGATGGAGCGTCCGCCCAGCGCCAGGCCTTGCGACGTGCGCGCCGAGGTGCGCGAGTTGCTGACGCCGACGCCGGCGTTCACGGTCGGATACTGCGCGGCGCGCAGCACGCCCAGCTGGGCCTGGGCCTGCAGCAGGCGCTGGGCGCTTGCCTTGACAGTGGGGTTGTCGCGCAGGGCGCGCTGCTCCAGCGTGTCCAGGGTAGCGTCGTGGAACACGGTCCACCAGGCGGCGGGCAGGCGCGCGGCCTCGCCCGGCGCGGCGTGGCGCCATGCGGCCTGCTGCACGCCCTGCGGAGCCTGGAAGTCGGGGCCGACAGTGGTACAGCCGGCCAGCGCCGCGGCCAGCGCGGTCAGAATCAGGGGTTTGAACATGATTGTCTTCGCTCGAATGTTGATTGTTAGTGCGCGCCGCCGGCGCCGGGCCCGGAAGGCGACTTGACTTTGTCCGCGAACCAGAGCACGCCGATGCAGCCGATCAGCACCGCGCCAATGATGAAGAAGCCGTCGTTGTAGGCCATGACGTAGGCCTCGCGCCGCATCAGGCGGTCGATCGCGGCCAGCGCCTGGTTGCCGGCCGTGACCGGGTCGATGCCCTTGGCCATGAAGGATTGCGTGAGCTGGTCGATGCGCTCCTGCGTGGCCGGCGCCAGCAGCGACACGGAGTCGCCCAGGATGGCCGAGTGGAAGTGCTCGCGCACCGTCAGCGAGGTGGCCAGCAAGGCGATGCCGATCGAGCCGCCCAGGTTGCGCGTCATGTTGAACAGGCTGGAGGCGGACGGCGTGTCGTGCTGCGCGATGCCCTGCATCGCGAAGTTCGACAGCGTGAGCATCACGAACGGCTGGCCGATCGCGCGGATCACCTGCGACCACAGAAGCTGGTCGTAGCCGGTGCTGGCGTCCATGTGGGCGTTCATGATGCACGAGTACCCGAACAGGAGCAGGCCGAACGAGCACAGGATGCGGTTGTCGATCTTCGACGACAGCTTGGCCGCGAACGGCATCACGAACAGCTGCGGCAGCCCGGCCCACATGATCACTTCGCCGATCTGCATCGGCGAATAGCCGGCGATCTGGCCGAGGAACAGCGGCAGCAGGAAGGACGCGCCATACAGGCCCATGCCGATCACCGCCGACAGCGCGGTGGCGACCAGGAAGTTGCGCTGCCCGTACAGGCGCAGGTTGACGAAGGGGTCGTGCCGGGTGAGGCTCATGGCCACCCAGCCGACGATACCGAACAGAGACAACGCCGCGAAGGTGCGGATGAACTCGGACTCGAACCAGTCCTTCGAGTTGCCCTCTTCCAGGAAGATGGTGAGGCTGGCCAGACCAAGCGCCATGAAGGCGATGCCGATCCAGTCCGCGCGCACCAGTTCGCCGAGGCGAATGCGTTCCTTGTCCAGCCCCCACAGGATGCCGGCGATGAGGAGCAGGCCCGGCACCCAGTTGATGTAGAAGATCGAGGGCCAGCCGTACAGCTCCGACAAGTAGCCGCCCAGGGTCGGCCCCATCGAGGGCGCGAGCGTGGCGGTCAGGCCGAAGATGGCCATGCCGACGGCGCGCTTGTGCGGTGGCAGCTTGGCCATCACCAGCGTCATCGCCATCGGAATCAGGGCGCCCCCGGTGAAGCCCTGCATCATGCGGAACACGATCATGCTGGGCAGGTTCCAGGCCGCGCCGCACAGGGTGGAGAACACCAGGAACAACGCGGTGGTGGCCACCATGTAGAAGCGCATGCCGAACACGCGCACGAACAGCGCCGTCATCGGAATGACGACGATCTCCGCGCACAGGTAGGCGGTGGAGATCCACGAGCCCTCCTCCTGCGTGGCCGAGAGCGTGCCGAGGATGTCCTTGAGCGAGGCGTTGGTGATCTGGATGTCGAGCACCGCCATGAAGGCGCCCAGCATCCCCGCCGCCACCGTGATCCAGGTGCGGGCGCTGACCTTGGCCGGCAGCGCCGGCGCATGCGCCATGCCGCCGGCCGGCAGCCGGGTGACTGTGGACGTCATGGCTTAGCCGTGGACTTGCTGGTGCACCGCGATTTCGACCACGGCCGACATGCCGGGCACCAGGCGTCCGGACAAGGCCTTGATGTCGTCCGGACGCAGGGTAATCTTGACCGGCACGCGCTGCACGATCTTGGTGAAGTTGCCGGTGGCGTTATCGGTCGGCAGCAGCGCGAACTGGGCGCCCGAGGCGGGCGCGAAGCTGTCCAGGCGGCCGGTCAGGGTGCGGCCCGGCAGGGCGTCGACCTTGACTTCCACTTCCTGGCCCGGCTTGAGGTTGGCCAGCTGGGTCTCCTTGAAGTTGGCGGTCACCCACACCTTGTCCTCGACCACGGCGGCCAGCTGCTGGCCGGGCTGGATGCGCGCCCCCACTTCCACGGCGCGCTTGCCGATGCGGCCCGCGACCGGGGCCAGGATGCGGTTGTAGCCAAGCTGCTGGCGCGCGTCCTTCAGCTGCGCCTGCAGCACCTTGATCTGGGCCTGCAGCACTTCGCGCGCCGAGGTGGCGGCGCCGACCTGGGCTTGCGCGGCGACGACGGCATCCTTGCGGGCGGCGACGTCGGCGGTGGCGCCGGCGCGGGCGGCGGTGGCCGCATCCAGTTCCGCCTTCGAGACCGCCTTCATCTGGCTGTTATAGAGCTGGCCGTAACGCTCGGCGTCCTGGCCGGCACGCACCAGTTGGGCCTGGGCCTGGGCCACCTGGGCCTGGGCGGCGCTGGCGGCGGCGTGGGTCTGGGCGATGGTCGCCTCGGCCTGGCGCACCTGCTGCTGCACGCTGGCGATCTGCGCTTCGATCTGTTCGATGCGCACTTGCTGGTCGGCGGTGTCCAGTTCGGCGATCGGGTCGCCGGCCTTGACCAGCTGATTGTCCTCCACCAGTACGCGGGTGACGACGCCGGCCACGCGGGCCGAGACCGGGTGCACGTGGCCGGTCACGTAGGCGTTCTCGGTGTCGACGTAGTTATAGCTGCGGTAGAACATGCGGCCGCCGACGGTGAGGGCGGCCAGGGCGATGATGCCGACAATGACCAGCACGCGCCGGTTGGGCGGGGTCTTACCGGCCGGGGCCACCGCGGTCAGGGGCGCGGCTTCGGGTTGTTGTTGTGCGCTTTGCATGGCTGAAACTCCGGGTCTTCGATGGGGTGGAGGCATTATTGACCATCAAGTCAGTAAAGTCAAGAAATGAAACGGTTGCATTTCATTTCACGAGGAACTACACTGTGCATATGGATAACCGCCTTGAAATCAATCACTTGCAGGAAGTAGACGAAACGTCAGCGGAATGTGTGACGGACCTGCCCTGCGCCCGCGCCGCCGGCCGCCCCCGCGCCAGCGAGGTCGAGGCACGCCTGCACGAGCTGATGCACGTGGCCGCCCGCCTGTTCCTCCAGAAGGGCTATGCCAAGGTCAGCCTGGAGATGATCGCGCGCGAAGCCCACGTGGCGGTGCGCACCATCTACGTCAAGTTCGGCGGCAAGGCCGGGCTGCTGCACGCGGTCCTGCTGCACAACCGCGAGCGCTTCTTCGGCGACCTGACCGAGCTGGAATTCGACCAGCGTCCCCTGCGCACGGTGCTGTCCGACTTCGCCGAGCGCTTCTGGCGCCTGGTCACCGCCCCCGAGGCGCGCCAGATGCAGCGGGTGGTGATCGCCGAGGCCAAGGCCAACCCGGACCTGGCCGAGACCTTCTTCCAGGCCGGCCCGGGCCTGACCCGCGAGACCGTGCGCCGCTACTTCGCCCGCCCCGACGTGCAGGCCCAGCTCCATCCGGACGTGGACATCGATCAATTGCCCGGCATGTACATCAACTGCGTGCTCGGCGACGCGATCCACCATTTCCTCTTCGACACCCCGCCCCGCGTGTGCGGCGACGACCAGCAGCGCGCCCTGCAGCGCCGCCTGGACCTGTTCTTCCGCGGCCTGCTCAAGCCCGAGTAAAGGGGGCTGTGTGCGTCAGCGCACCGAGCCCGGCCTTGGCCTGAGGCATCCTGTGATCTTTCATGGGGAGGATAAAAAATGAGCAAAACAACCCGCTACGCCTGGTACGACCAGCAGGCCATCCTGAACGAGCGCATGAAGGGCTTCCTGCAAAATCCGGGCGCGGAACAACTCGAGGCCGTCATCGCGGAAATGCGCAACTACGCGGACGCGGCCAAGAGCGGCAACATCGAAATACCCAAGCAGTTCACCAGCTACAGCTAAACGCTACCAGCTCCCAGCACACCTACCTGACCGGGCCTCGCGCCCGGTTTTTGTTGCCCAGTCGGTTATCATTTCGGCCATGCTCGAAATCACCGCCATCTGCCTCGCCCTGACCGCCGTCATGGCCTACCTGAACCATCGCTTCGTCGGGCTGCCGCCGACCGTGGGCGTGATGGGGATCGCCCTGCTGCTTTCGCTCACCCTGTTCGGCCTGGACGCGCTCGGCTTCAGCGCCCTGCATGACCACTTGCGTGCCCTGGTCGGGGCGATCGACTTTACCGGGGTCCTGATGCAGGGGATGCTGTCGATCCTCCTGTTCGCCGGCGCCCTGCACGTCGACCTGAGCGCGCTGCGCGACCATCGTCGCTCGATCGCCGCGCTGGCCCTGGCCGGCACGCTGGCCTCCACCTTGCTGATCGGTTTTGTCCTGTGGTGGGCGCTGGCGCTGGGCGGGCTGACGCTTCCCCTCGCCTACTGCCTGGTGTTCGGCGCCCTCATCTCCCCCACCGACCCGATCGCCGTGATGGGCATCCTGAAAAGCGCGAAGGCGCCGGCCAACCTGGAAATCGTGATCGCGGGCGAATCCCTGTTCAACGACGGGGTCGGTGTGGTGCTGTTCGCGCTCATGGCGAGCATGATCGGGCACCCCGAACCGCCTACCATCGACCAGGCGGCGGTCCTGCTGCTGCGCGAAGGCGGCGGCGGCCTGGCCTTCGGCCTCGCGCTCGGCTATGCGACCTACCTCATGCTGCGCTCGATCGACAGCTACCAGGAGGAGGTGCTGATCACCCTGGCCGCCGTGGTCGGCGGCTATACCCTGGCCAACCACTTGCACGTGTCCGGTCCGCTGGCGATGGTGGCGGCCGGCCTGATCGTCGGCAACCATGGACGCGCCGAGGCGATGTCGGACCAGACCCGACGCCACGTCGATTCGTTCTGGGAGCTGCTGGACGCCATCTTCAACGCCGTGCTGTTCATGCTGATCGGGATGGAGATCCTGCTGGTCCAGCTCAGCTGGCCGCTGGCCGCGGCGGCCGCGGTGGCCCTGCTCGTCACCCTCGGCGCGCGCTTCGCCTCGGTCGGCCTGCCCATCCTGCTGTGGCGCCGCCACGCCGGCCTGCCGCACGGCTCGTGGCAGGTGCTGACCTGGGGCGGCCTGCGCGGCGGCATCTCGGTCGCGCTGGCCTTGTCCCTGCCCGCCTCGTCCGGCCGCGACGTCGTCGTCACGCTCACCTATGCGGTGGTGGTATTCTCGATCCTGGTCCAAGGCGGCTCCATGGGCCACCTCGTCAAGCGCTGGATCGGTCCGGCGCCGGCCGCTTAAAGCAGCAGGAAGGCCAACGCCGCCACCAGCGTCGGCGGCAGCGCGGCCACGAGCAGCCCCAGCGGGCTGACCGCGCCGTCCGCGAAATGGCCGCGCAGGATGGCCAGGCCGGCCGGGTTGGGTGCGTTGGCGATCACGGTCAAGCCGCCGCCCGTCACCGCCCCGGCCACCAGGGCGTACTTGAAGCCATCCGACAAGCCATCCACCAGCGAGCCAAGATAGGTCAGCGCGGCGTTATCGGTGAAGGCCGTGAGGCAAGCCGCGCCGAAGAAGACGGCCCGCTCGCTCATACGCATCAGCAAGGGCTCCAGCCACCACTGCTGTTGCCCGCCGAGCACGACCAGCCCCGCCAGGAAGAAGGCGACCAGCATCGCCTCGCGCAGGATCAAGCGGTCCTGGTGCTCCTGGTAGGCATGCGCGACGCCGAGAAAGAGCAAGAGCACGCCGATGAAGATCGGCGGATGGTGGGCCGCGGCCACCACGGCGCCCAGGAAAGCCAGGTGGACCGCCGTCAGCGCCAGCGGCACGTGTGCCTCTGGCGCGACGGGCGGGACGGGCGGCAGGGCCGCCAGTTCGCGCCGGAACAGGAAAGCCGCGCCCGCCGCGTTGACCGTCACGGCCAGCGCCGCCTTCCAGCCGAAAGCGCCCAGCATGAACGCGCTATCCCAGCCCCATTTTCCCGCGACCATCAACACCGGCGGCGCGGCGAAGGACGTCAGCGTGCCGCCGATCGACACGTTCACGAACAGCGTGCCCAGGGTCGCATACTTGAGCCGGTCCGAGACCGGATGGGCGAACACCCGGGCCGACAGGATCAACGCGCCCAGCGTCATCGCCGCCGGCTCGGTGATGAAGGAACCGAGCAGGGGCACCAGCGCCAGCACGCACGCGTAATACGCGGCCCCGCCGCGCATGGGCAGAACGCGCGCCAGGCCGCTCAGCAAGGCTGCGGCGGCCTGCAGCACCGGGCGCGAGGCCGCGATGACCATGATCGCGAACACGAACAGCGGTTCCGTGAAATCGCGCGTGTCGACATAGCGGACCGCCTCGCCCGTGCCCACGAAGGCCAGCATGGCCAGGAACAGGATCAGGGCCCAAAAGCCGAAGACGACTTCGACCTCGCCCAGCAATTCCCACAGGCCGGCGTGCGCCGGGCGAGCGTGCGCCAGGCGCTCGAAGAATGGCGTGGCGAAGGTGTGTGCGATGGCGGCGGCGAACAGGATCGCCGCGATCAACTCGACGGTTGTGGGGGACAACTCGGCTCCTCTTGCTTGTGCACCATTCGCTACTGTACAGCCCCACTCGGGATTTGACCATGGCAAGCGGACGCGCCCGATCGGCGTGCGCGCCTAAAATGGGCGCATGGAGACGACGGAAGAGTTCGACGTCGCCCAGATCATGGGCGGCCTCTACGGCGACGGATTCATCGCCTGCAAAGGCGCGTTTCCGCGCGCGTGGGTGGAGCAGCTCGGCGCGGACATCGCGCGCCTGTTCGCCGAGGCGCGGCGCCAGCCCGGCGGCGCCCTGGAGCGCGGGCCGAACCGCTACTACGTGGAGATCCATCCCGAACGCCTGCGCGGCTTCGTCGACATCATCACCCATCCATGGGTCACGGCCGTGTGCGAGGCGGTGCTCGGGCCGGACTACAAGATCGTCGAAGTCGGCTTCGACGTGCCGGAACCGGGCGCCATGAAGCAGCCCTGGCACCGCGACTTCTTCGCTCCGCCCGAAACCGTGATCGGCCGCCGCCTCAATTCGCTCGCCTTCAACATCACCACGGTGGACGTCAGCGAGGACATGGGACCGTTCGAGATCGCCCCCGGCACGCAGTGGGACGTGTGGGAAGGCGACCCGATGTTCCCGCCGCCGGACCTGCACGCGCGCTACGAGGCGCGCGCCCAGCGCAAGCTGGCCCGCATGGGCGACATTTCCGCCCGCTCGGCGTTGACGGTGCATCGCGGCACGGCCAACCAGTCGCAGAAGTCACGCCCCGTGTTCGTGCTGGGCGTGGACGCCCCGGACGGGATCAACGGCGACAAGCACGACCTGCAGGTGAGCCAGGCCTGGCACGACAGCCAGCCCGCCTACGTGCGCGGCCACCTGGGCGGGCGCGTGGTGCGCGAACTGGAACCGATCTTCCAGGCGCACACCATCGAAGGCCTGCGCATGGGAATGAGCTAAGGGACCGGGTAGCCGACCGACTGGGCCAGCACGATATGCTGGGTCGGACGCAGGCCGAGGGCCTTGGCCAAGGCCGGGCGGTCGATGTAGGCGCGGGTCACGCAGGCGAGATGCTCGGACGCGCAGTACAGGTAGACGTTCTCGCTGATGTGGCCAGCATCGGCGGCGGCGTAGAACTGCCGGTCCGCCTCGGGGTCGAGCGCGAAGCGGGCGTAGTCGGCCACGTAGACGAGATCGACCGGCGCTTTCGCGGCGAAGTCCTGCCGTCCGGTCAGCGCACGCCAGTCGCCGCCATGCACCAACACCAGCGCATGCGCCGCGCCATCATAGCGGTACACCGCCTCCGGCAGCACCACGTACACTTCCATCTCCTGCACGTCGTGCGCGGACGGGGCCGTGCGGCCGCCATCCTTGGGCCGGTTGATGCCGTAGGCGGCCCACAACAGGTTCGATAGCAGCGGCCGGGGCAGCGGGCGCGCAGCGAATTCGCGTGCCGAATGGCGCTCGCTCAGGGCCTGCATCAGCGGCATGCCGCCGCGGGTATCGGGGGCGGGCAGGCGGATCGGTTCGGCCGCCTGGGTGGCCAGGTGGAGGGCTGAGGTGCTCATGATGATCAGGGTCGAGAGGCGCATGGAAGCCCCACCCTACCCCGTCGCGGCGTGTGCCCGCCACGACGGAAATCAAATGCGCGCCAGAACGCGGACCAGCGGCTCCGAATAGTCGCGGAAACCCATGCGCAGATAGAGTTCGTGGGCCACGCGGTTGTGGCTCATCACGTGGAGAAAAGGGAGTTCGCCCCGCTCCAACTGCTGCGACACCAGGCGCCGCATGAGCCTGCCTGCGTAGCCGCGGCCCTGGTAGTCCGGATGGGTGCATACGCCGCTCACTTCACGGTAGCCCGGCACGAAGGTGCGCTCGCCGGCCATGGCCATCAGGCACTCGCCGTCGAAATAACCGTAGTAGTCGCCCAGCTCGATGGTGCGCAGGCCGAAGGGGCCGGGCTTGGTGAGCAGGGCCAGGTCCACGGCGCGCTGCGCATGTTCCGCCGTGAGCGGGACCGCGTCCTGGGCATCGGTCGGCATGGACGGCGCGCCGTCCCACACCATGCGGAACATGGTCGCCTCGGCCTCGATCTTCCAGCCCGCTGGCGGCGTGCCGCTCCAGGTCTCGCAGTAGAAATGCTCGCCGGGCGCGCAGATGCGCTCCAGCTCCGCGAAATCGGGCCGCTGCAGGTCCTCGAAGCCGAGGATGGGCGAGAAGCCCTGCGCATAGCGCCGCACGCTCCCGCTGCCCGCCGCAAAGCAGGCGTGCGGCCCGGTCAGCGTGTTCCAGAAGATGTTATCGAGCGGGTGCGCCATGCAGGTATTCCTCCTCGGCTTCCTTGTATTCGCGCGAGGCCTTCAGGCGCGGCAGATAGCGGATCGGGCGGCGGCTGGACATCTTGATCCGGTAATCGCTCAGGCTTCCGCGCGCACCGCAGTAGACGCGGCAGCTACCGATGCCAGCGCCGGTACGATCGTTCAGCAGTAGGTCGTCGCCTGCGCGGGACAGCTTCAAGATGCAGCCGTCCATGTCGGGCTTCGGGTCATGGTAGACGAAGGCGCCATTCTCGAAGACGGCCATGCCGTGGATCGAACATGAATGGCCGTTGGCGAAAGCCAGCTCCGCGCGCACGTAGATCGTGTGCTCGTCGTACGGGACCACTTCGACCACGTCCTCGGATTCGACTTGGTCGTCCGGATGGCCGGGATTGACGACAAAGTTGGCGAAGCGGTGCTTATAGACGCCCGCGAGCGCCTGGATGTCATCGCGCGGTGCCGCTGCGACGGCCGAGTGCAGCGCGCACAAGAACACGGCCAGGATCAGGCGCACGGCGGCTTCCCTCAAATACCGAGCTCGATCCAGGTCGGCGCGTGGTCGCTCGGTTTCTCGCGCGCGCGGACCTCGCGGTCGACCCAGGCCGCCTTCAGGGCCGGGGCCAGCGCAGGGCTCAGGAGCAGATGGTCGATGCGGATGCCGGCGTCGCGGCCGAAGGCGTTGCGGAAGTAGTCCCAGAACGTGTAGATCGTCTCGCCGGGGTGCATGGTGCGCACGGAATCGGTCCAGCCCTGCGCCATCAGGCGATGGAAGGCTTCGCGCGATTCGGGGCGGAACAGGGCGTCGTCCACCCAGCGCTCCGGCTTGTACACGTCCAGGTCGGTGGGCATGACGTTGTAGTCGCCGCACAGGACAACCTTCTTGCCGCTGTCGATCAGGCCTTGCGCATGGATGATGAGGCGCTCGAACCAGCGCAGCTTGTAGTCGAACTTGGGGCCGGGCGCCGGATTGCCGTTGGGGAGGTACAGGCAGGCGATGTGGATGCCATTCACCTCGCCTTCGATGAAGCGGCTTTGTTCGTCCTCCGGATCGCCGGGCAGGCCGCGGCCGATCTCCTTCGGGTCCTGGCCCTTGGCGAGGATGGCCACGCCATTCCAGCTCTTTTGGCCGTGCCAGATCACGCCGTAGCCGGCGGCGCGGATTTCCAGTTCGGGGAATTTTTCGTGCGGCGTCTTGAGTTCCTGCAGGCAGGCGACGTCGGGTTGGGTTTCTTCCAGCCAGCGCAGCAGGGCCGGCAGGCGGGCGTTCATCCCGTTGATGTTGAAGGTGGCGATTTTCATGGCCGGAACCATACCACAATCCCGGTCATCCCCGCGGAAGCGGGGACCCCTGGTAGACTGCCGCCCTGCGACTTACCAGAGGTCCCCGCGTGCGCGGGGATGACGGGGAGGAGTCAGCGCTTGCGCGGCGGCGGCAGGTCGGTGCAGACGCCTTCGTAGGCTTCGGCCGCCATGCCGATCGATTCGCCCAGCGTCGGGTGCGGGTGGATGGTCTTGCCGATATCCACGCCGTCCGCGCCCATCTCGATCGCCAGCGCCACTTCGCCGATCATGTCGCCCGCGTGCGTGCCGACGATGCCGCCGCCGATGATGCGGTGCGTCTCGGCGTCGAAGATCAGCTTGGTGAAGCCTTCGTCGCGCGCATTGGCCACGGCCCGGCCGGACGCACCCCACGGGAAGTGGCCCTTCTCGTACTTGATGCCCTTGGCCTTGGCTTCGTCCTCGGTCACGCCGACCCAGGCCACTTCCGGATCGGTGTAGGCCACCGACGGAATCACCTTGGCGTCGAAGTAGGCCTTCTCGCCGTGCGCCGCTTCGGCCGCGACGTGGGCCTCATGCACCGCCTTGTGCGCCAGCATGGGCTGGCCGACGATGTCGCCGATGGCGAAAATGTGCGGCACATTGGTGCGCATCTGGCCGTCCACCGGAATGAAGCCGCGGTCGGTCACGCTCACGCCGGCCTTGTCGGCCGCGATCTTCTTGCCGTTCGGGCTGCGGCCCACGGCCACCAGCACCAGGTCGTACAGCTGCGGTTCCGGCGCGGTCACGCCCGCCTCGGCCGCCTCGAACGTGACCTTGATGCCTTCGGCCAGCGCTTCCACGCCGACGGTCTTGGTCTTGGTCATGATACGGTCGAAGCGCTTCTCGTTGTGCTTCTGCCAGACGCGCACCATGTCGCGGTCCGCGCCCTGCATCAGGCCGTCCATCATCTCGACCACGTCGATGCGCGCGCCGAGCGTGGAGTACACGGTCGCCATCTCCAGGCCGATGATGCCGCCGCCGACCACCAGCATGCGCTTGGGGATCTGGCGCAGTTCGAGCGCGCCGGTCGAATCGACGATGCGCGGGTCTTCCGGCACGAATGGCAGCTTCACCACGGCCGAACCGGCGGCGATAATGGCCTGCTTGAACTGCACCACCTGCTTGGCGCCGTCGGCGGCCGTCACTTCGATGTGGTTGGGGCTCACGAACTGGCCCACGCCCTGCAACACCTTGACCTTGCGCGCCTTGGCCATGCCGGCCAGGCCTCCGGTCATCTTGGTGATGACCTTGTCCTTGTAGGCGCGCAGTTCGTCGATGTTCACTTCCGGCTTGGCGAACTTGACGCCGTGCGCACCCATCGCCTGGGTCTCGTCGATGACCGCCGCCACGTGCAGCAGCGCCTTGGACGGGATGCAGCCCACGTTCAGGCACACACCGCCCAGGGTCGCGTATTTTTCGATCAGCACGGTATTCATGCCAAGGTCCGCGGAGCGGAACGCGGCCGAGTAGCCGCCGGGGCCGGCGCCGAGCACCATCATGTCGCATTCGACATCGACCTTGCCGGCGTAGGAGCTGCCGGCTGGCGCGGGGGGAGCCGCCGGCGCGGGCGCAGCGGCGGGTGCCGAGGCCGCGGCCGCCGGAGCCGGCGCGGCGGCCGGTGCGGCGCCAGCGGCGGCGCTGGCTTCGTCGATCGTCAGCAGCAGCGAGCCTTCGCTCACCTTGTCGCCGACCTTGACCTTCAGTTCCTTGACCACGCCGGCGTGCGTGGACGGGATCTCCATGCTGGCCTTGTCCGATTCGACCGTCACCAGCGACTGGTCCACCTTGATGGTGTCGCCCGGCTTGACCATCAGTTCGATGATCTCGACTTCCTTGAAATCGCCGATGTTGGGGACTTTGACTTCAACGCTCATTGTTGTTCCCCTCTCACAGCAGCGACTTGCGCAGGTCGGCCAGCACGTCGGCCAGGTAGGCGGTGAAGCGCGCGGCCATGGCGCCGTCGATCACGCGGTGATCGTACGACAGCGACAGCGGCAGCATCAGGCGCGGCTGGAAGGCGGCGCCATCCCAGACCGGCTTCATGCTGGACTTGGACAGGCCGAGGATGGCCACTTCCGGCGCGTTGATGATCGGCGTGAACGCAGTGCCGCCAATGCCGCCCAGGGACGAAATGGTGAAGCTCGCGCCCTGCATGTCGGTCGGCTTCAGCTTGCCCTCGCGCGCCTGGGCGGACAGCTCGCCCATCTCGGTGGCGATCTGCGAAACCGATTTCTGGTCCGCGTTCTTGATCACCGGGACCACCAGGCCGTTCGGCGTGTCGGCCGCAAAGCCGATGTTGTAGAACTGCTTGAGGATCAGGTTCTCGCCCTTCTCGTCCAGCGAGGCGTTGAAGGCCGGGTACTTCTTCAGCGCCGCCACGGAAGCCTTGATCACGAAGGCCAGCATGGTCAGCTTGACCGGCGACTTGGCCTTGGCGTAGGCGGCGTTGGACTCGACGCGGAACTGTTCGAGGTCGGTCACGTCGGACTCGTCGAACTGCGTCACGTGCGGGATCATCACCCAGTTGCGGTGCAGGTTCGGGCCGCTGATCTTCTTGATGCGCGACAGCGGCAGCAGCTCGGTCGGGCCGAACTTGGAGAAGTCCAGCGATGGCCACGGCAGCAGCGACAGGCCGGTGCCACCAGCCACGCCCTGCGCGGCGCCCGGAGCGGCGGACGCGCCCGACATAACGCCCTTGACGAAATTCTGCACGTCTTCCTGGGTGATGCGGCCCTTGGGACCGGTACCCGGCACCTTGCCCAGGTCCACACCCAGTTCACGGGCGAATTTGCGAATCGACGGCGAGGCGTGCGCCGCCTTGCCGGTAGCGACCGAGCCGGAGACGACAGGCGCCGCGGCCGGGGCGGCCGGCGCCGGAGCTGCCGGTGCCGCCGGGGCTGCGGCCGTGGGTTCCGGCGCGGCCGGCGCCGGAGCAGCGGCGGCCGGTGCGGGTGCGGCGGCGGCCGGCGCGGCGCCAGCGCCAGCGCCCTCTTCCAGCAGCAGCACCAGCGTGCCTTCCTTGACCTTGTCGCCGACCTTGACCTTCAGCTCCTTGACCACGCCGGCGTGCGAGGACGGAATCTCCATGCTCGCCTTGTCCGATTCCACCGTGATCAGGGACTGGTCCACCTTGATGGTGTCGCCCGGCTTGACCATCAGTTCAATGACTTCGACTTCCTTGAAATCGCCGATGTCCGGTACTTTGACTTCTACCATGCTCATATTCTTCACTCCGTGTCTGCGCGGTTACTGGGTCACCGGGTTCGGCTTGTTCGGGTCGATGCCGTACTTCTGCACCGCCTGGGTCACCACCGACGCGGACAGCAAGCCGTCCTCGGACAGCGCCTTGAGCGCGGCCACGACCACGTAGTGGCGGTTCACCTCGAAGAACTCGCGCAGCTTGACGCGCGAATCCGAGCGGCCGAAGCCGTCCGTGCCCAGCACCTTGTAGGTGCGGCCTTTCGGCATGTAGGCGCGGATCTGCTCGGAGAACAGGTGCATGTAGTCGGTGTTCGAGACGATCGGGCCGCTGGTCGGCTCCAGCTGCGAGGTGACGAACGGGATGCGGGCCGGCTTGTCGGCGTTGACCATGTTCCAGCGCTCGCAGTCCTGGCCGTCGCGGGCCAGCAGGGTGTACGAGGGGCAGGACCACACGTCGGCGGCGATGCCCCAGTCTTCCTGCAGCAGCTTGGCCGCTTCGATCGACTCGCGCAGGATGGTGCCGGAACCGAGCAGCTGCACGCGGTGCTTGGCGTCCTTGCTGCCTTCCTGGAGCAGGTACATGCCCTTCAGGATGCCCTCTTCCGTGCCCGGTTTCAGGCCAGGCTGGGCATAGTTCTCGTTCATCAGGGTGATGTAGTAGTACACGTCCTCCTGCTCCTGCACCATGCGGCGCAGGCCGTCCTGGATGATGACCGCGACTTCGTGCGCGAAGGTCGGGTCGTACGGCAAGCAGTTCGGAATGGTGGCCGCGATGATGTGCGAGTGACCGTCCTCGTGCTGCAGGCCTTCGCCGTTGAGCGTCGTGCGGCCGGCCGTGCCGCCCAGCAGGAAGCCGCGGGCGCGCATGTCGCCGGCCGCCCAGGCCAGGTCGCCCACGCGCTGCAGGCCGAACATCGAGTAGTAGATGTAGAACGGGATCATGATGCGGTTGTTCGTCGAGTACGACGTCGCCGCGGCGATCCACGAGCTCATGCCGCCCGCTTCGTTGATGCCTTCCTGGAGGATCTGGCCGGCCTTGTCCTCGCGGTAGTACATCACCTGGTCCTTGTCGACCGGCTCGTACAACTGGCCCTGCTGCGAGAAGATGCCGATCTGGCGGAACAGGCCTTCCATGCCGAAGGTACGCGATTCGTCGACCAGGATCGGCACCACGCGCTGGCCCAGGACCTGGTCGCGCAGCAGCGTCGAGATGATGCGCACGAAGGACTGGGTGGTCGAAATCTCGCGGCCTTCGGCGGTCGCGTCCAGCACGTTCTGGAAGGCCGACAGGGCCGGCACGGCCAGCGACTCGGAGGCCTGCGGACGGCGCTGCGGCAGGTAGCCGCCGAGAGCGCGGCGGCGCTCGTGCAGGTACTGCATCTCGGGCGCGTCGTCGGCCGGCTTGTAGAACGGGATGTCCTTCAGCTTGTCGTCCGGGATCGGAATGGCGAAGCGGTCGCGCATCTCGCGCACCGCCTCGTCGTCCAGCTTCTTGGTCTGGTGCGCGGTGTTGCGCGCCTCGCCCGACTTGCCCATGCCGAAGCCCTTGATGGTCTTCACCAGCAGCACGGTCGGCTGGCCGGTGTGTTCCTGGGCCTGCTTGAAGGCGGCGTAGATCTTGTGCGGATCGTGGCCGCCGCGGGTCAGGCGCCAGATGTCGTCGTCGGTCATGTTGGCAACCATCTCCAGGAGCTTGGGATGCTTGCCGAAGAAGTGCTTGCGCACGTAGGCGCCGTCCTTGGCCTTGTAGTTCTGGTACTCGCCGTCGACGGTTTCCATCATCACGCGCTGCAGGATGCCCTCTTTGTCCTTGGCCAGCAGGGTGTCCCAGCCCGGGCCCCAGATGACTTTGATGACGTTCCAGCCGGCGCCGCGGAAGTCCGCTTCCATCTCCTGGATGATCTTGCCGTTGCCGCGCACCGGGCCGTCCAGGCGCTGCAGGTTGCAGTTGATGATCATGATCAGGTTGTCCAGGCGCTCGCGCGCGGCCATGCCGATCGCACCCATCGATTCCGGCTCGTCCATCTCGCCGTCGCCGCAGAACACCCAGACCTTGCGGCCGGCGGTGTCGGCGATGTTACGGGCGTGCAGGTACTTGAGGAAGCGCGCCTGGTAGATCGCCATCAGGGGCCCCAGGCCCATCGACACGGTCGGGAACTGCCAGAAATTCGGCATCAGCTTCGGGTGCGGGTAGGACGACAGGCCCTTGCCGCCCACCTCGCGGCGGAAGTTCAGGAGCTGGTCCTCGGACAGGCGGCCTTCCAGGTAGGCGCGGGCGTAGATGCCGGGCGAGGAGTGGCCCTGGATGTACAGCAGGTCGCCGCCGAAGTCGGCGGTCGGGGCGCGCCAGAAATGGTTGAAGCCGATCCCCAGCATGTTGGCCAGCGAGGCGAACGAAGAGATGTGGCCGCCCAGGTCGCCGTCGGCGCGGTTGGCCTTGACCACCATCGCCATGGCGTTCCAGCGCATCCAGGAGCGCAGGCGCTCTTCGTATTCCAGGTTGCCCGGGCAGTGCTGCTCCAGGTGGGCTGGAATGGTATTGACGTAGGCGGTGTTGGAGGAGAACGGGATGTGGGCGCCGCGGCGGCGCGCCAGGTCCACCAGGCGCTCCATCAGGTAGTGGGCGCGTTCCGGGCCTTCGTTTTCGATAACGGCTTCCAGTGCCTCCAGCCATTCCTTGGTTTCCAGCGCGTCTGGGTCGTTCGCGGCCATGGCCGTGAGCTGGTCGAGTTGAGCGGACATTTTCCTGGCGTCTCCTATAAAAGGCCCAATTTAGTGTGCGGATTCTAACAGCGTTTTTCGCGTTTTTCAAATGGCGATATGACGTTTCATATTATGGAATTACGAAAGCGGCTATAATATCGGCTTCCCCTTCCCACCAACTTTCGGTAATCCACCATGTCCGCTCAACTGATCGATGGCGTCAAACTCTCCCAACAACTGCGCAGCGAAATCGCCGAGCGTGCGGCCAAGCTGAGCGCGGCCGGCAAGCAGCCCGGCCTGGCCGTGATCCTGGTCGGCGAAGACCCGGCCTCCCAGGTCTATGTCCGCAACAAGGTCAAGGCCTGCGCCGACGTCGGCATCCGCTCCGTGTTCGAGAAGTACGACGCCGACCTGACGGAAGCGGCCCTGCTGGCGCGCATCGACGCCCTGAACGCGGACCCCGCCGTCCACGGCATCCTGGTGCAGATGCCCCTGCCCAAGCACATCAACCCGCACAAGGTGATCGAAGCCATCGCCACCAGCAAGGACGTGGACGGCTATTCCGTCCTGTCCGCGGGCGAACTGATGACCGGCCTGGAGGGATTCCGCCCCTGCACGCCCTACGGCTGCATGAAGCTCATCGAAAGCACCGGCTTCGACCTGCGCGGCAAGCACGCCGTGGTGATCGGCCGTAGCAACACCGTGGGTAAACCGATGGCCCTGCTGCTCTTGCAAGCCAACGCCACCGTCACCATCTGCCACAGTGCGACGCCGGACCTGGGTCTGTACACCCGCCAGGCCGACGTGGTGGTGGCCGCTGTCGGGCGCTGCAACGTGCTGACCGCTGATATGGTCAAGCCGGGCGCCATCGTCATCGACGTGGGCATGAACCGCGACGACAACGGCAAGCTGTGCGGCGACGTCGATTTTGCAGGCGTGAAGGAAGTCGCGTCGCACATTACCCCGGTGCCAGGCGGCGTCGGCCCGATGACGATCACCATGCTGCTCATGAACACGATCGAATCGGCCGAACGCGGCTAATTAGATAAAGGACGACGAATGAATTCCCTGCTCGACTTCAGCGGCCTGCCGCGTTTCGACCTCTTCCAGCCGGCCCACGTGACGCCGGCCATCGACAGCCTCATCGCCGGCGCGCGCCAGGTGGTCAAGGACCTGGAAGCGCCGTCCGACTCGGTCGGCTGGGATAGCTTCGTCGTGCCGCTGGAAGACGCCACCGAGAAGCTGGGCCGCGCCTGGGGCATGGTCAATCATCTGAACCACGTGATGGACAGCCCGGAGCTGCGCGCCACGTACAACGAGAACCAGCCCAAGGTGACCGAGTTCTGGACCGAGCTGTCGCAGAACGAGGCGCTGTTCGCGAAGTACAAGCAGCTGGCCGCGGGCCCGGAATTCGCCGCCCTGTCCCCGGCGCGCAGGAAGATCATCGAGAACGCCCTGCGCGACTTCCGCCTGGGCGGCGCCGAGCTGCCCGCCGATAAGAAGAAGCGCTTCGCCGAAATCCAGGAGGAGCATGCGGCCATTTCGACCCGCTTCTCGGAAAACGTGCTGGATGCGACCAACGACTACAAGCTCGTGATCGAGCAGGAAGAGCACCTGTCCGGCGTGCCGGACGACGTCAAGCAGGCCGCCCGCGCCGCCGCCGAGAAGGACGGCAAGGCAGGCTGGCAGTTCACCCTGCACTTCCCCTCTTACTTCCCGCTGCTGCAGTTCTGCGACAACCGCAACGTGCGCGAGACGATCTACCGCGCCAACGCCACCAAGGCCTCCGAGATGGGCGTGGTGTTCTCCGAGCTGGAAAAATGGGACAACACCTCCAACATCGCCCAGCTCCTGAAACTGCGCGACGAGGAGGCGAAACTGCTCGACTACCGCAACTTCGCCGAGGTCTCGCTGGTGGCCAAGATGGCCCCGAGTCCCGAGCACGTGATCTCCTTCCTCGAGGACCTGGCGCGGCGCGCCCGCCCGTTCGCGGAAAAAGACCTGGACGAACTGCGCCAGTTCGCCCGCACGGAGCTCGGCCTGGAGAAGCTCGAAGCCTGGGACATCGCTTACGCCTCCGAAAAACTGAGCGAACAGCGCTACGCCTTCTCGGCCCAGGAAGTGAAGCAGTACTTCCCCGAGCCGCAGGTGGTGGAAGGCCTGTTCAAGGTGGTGCAAAAGCTATTCGACGTCGTGATCAAGCTCGACACGGCGCCCGTGTGGCACCAGGACGTGCGCTTCTTCCGCATCGAGCGCGGCGGGCGCCTGATCGGCCAGTTCTACCTGGACCTGTACGCCCGCGCCGGCAAGGCCGGGGGTGCCTGGATGGACGACGCGCGCGGCCGTCGCCTGACGGTGGGCGGCGCCCTGCAAACCCCGGTGGCCTACCTGACCTGCAACTTCACCCCGCCGGCGGAAGTGGACGGCAAGCTGCAGCCGTCCCTGTTCACGCATGACGAAGTGATCACCCTGTTCCACGAATTCGGCCACGGCCTGCATCACATGCTGACCGAGGTGGACGAGCTGGGCGTGGCCGGCATCTCGGGCGTGGAGTGGGATGCGGTCGAACTGCCGTCCCAGTTCATGGAGAACTTCTGCTGGGAGTGGGACGTCCTGCAGGGGATGACGGCGCACGTGAAGAGCGGCGCGCCGCTCCCGCGCGCCCTGTTCGACAAGATGCTGGCCGCGAAGAACTTCCAGTCGGGGATGCAGATGCTGCGCCAAGTTGAGTTTTCGCTCATCGACATGCATCTTCACTACGACTTCGATCCGAACAGCCAACACACCGTGCAGCAGCTGGTGGACGACGTGCGCAGCAAATTCTCGGTGCTGATTCCGCCCGCGTTCAACCGTTTCCAACACTCCTTCGGCCATATCTTTGCAGGCGGATATGCCGCCGGGTACTATAGCTACAAGTGGGCCGAAGTGTTGTCCGCCGACGCCTATGCCGCCTTCGAGGAGGCGGTGGCAGCCGGCGGCGGCACACTGACGGCCGAAACAGGCAAGCGCTTCCAGCGCGAGATCCTGGCGGTGGGCGGATCGCGTCCGGCGCTCGAATCGTTCAAGGCCTTCCGCGGCCGCGAACCGAGCATCGACGCCCTGCTGCGCCACAGCGGGATGCAGCAGTAATTCGAAAGGCAAGCATGAAACGAGTGATGCAGGCGGCGCTCGGCGCGCTGATGCTGACCGCCGCCGTGGGCGCGTCGGCGCAGGTATACAAATGGGTGGACGCGAAAGGCGTCACCCACTATAGCGACCAGCCGCCGCCGCCCGAGGTCAAGAACGCCCAGCTGAAGAACCTCGATGGTGGCGCCGCCGGCAATGCCGATCTGCCCTACGAGGTCGCGCTGGCGATGCGCAACGCGCCCGTCACCTTGTACACCACCTCCGCCTGCGACGCATGCGACCATGCGCGCACCCAGCTGCAAAAGCGGGGCGTGCCGTACACCGAGAAAAGCGTCGCCACCAACGCGGACGTCGAAGCCCTGCGCGCGGCCGGCGGCAGCGGCGCCGTGCCCTTCATCGCGATCGGCTCGGCCAGACTGTCCGGCTATGAAGCGACCACCCTCGACAGCGCCCTGAGCGCTGCCGGCTATCCGGCCCAGCGCATGCTGGACGCGAACTACAAGTTTGCCGCCGCTGCGCCGGCCGCCGCGCCCAAGGGCCCGTCGCGCGAGGAGCAGGCCCGCGCCGCCGAAGCCGCCGCCCGCGCCGCCAGGGCCGAAGAGGAAAAGCGCGCCAAGCTGCTGTCCAAGCCGGCCCTCCAGTTCTGAGCCGGGCACGCCGATGACGCGCATCGACTTCCACACCAATATTCCGGACAAGCTGTCCTATGCCTGCCGCCTCGCGCGCAAGGCCTACGCCGCCAAGGGCAGGCTGGTGCTGCTGGCCGCGGACGCGGCCCAAGCCGAGGCGCTGAACGCAGCCCTGTGGACCTTTTCCGACACCGACTTCCTGCCGCATGTGCCGGCCGGCGACGCGCTCGCCGCGCAGACGCCGATCATCGTCACGGCCGACGAGCAAGCCGAGCTGCCGCACCACGACATGCTGATCAACCTCACGCGCCGCACGCCGGCCGGATTGGAGCGTTTTGCGCGCGTGTTCGAGATCATTTCCACCGACGAGGACGACGCCGCCGAAGGGCGCAAGCGCTACGCCGCCTACAAACGCCAGTCCTACCCACTGACCCATTTCGTCGCCGGCCAATCATGAACCCGAACGCATTCGACGCCAGCATCCCCGTCCTGACCGAAGTGCTCACGCCGCAGGCCGTCGCGCCCGCCGCGCCGGCGTCCGACCTGGAGGCGCGTGCCGCGGACGCAAGCTGGAGCGCGGACGAATGGGCGGCCCTGGAACGTCGGCTGTCCGAGCGGGTCCTGCACGCGCTGCAAAGCCGGGTCGACTTCGTGCTCGAACAGCGGGTGCGCGACGCCATGGCCGACGTGCTGCAGCACGCCCTCAAGGACCTCACGAGCGAGATCCGCGCCGGCCTGCACGACACCCTCGAGAAGATCGTCACCCGCGCGGTGGCCCAGGAAATCACGCATCTGCAGGCACAAAAAAAATAGTCATGTAGTCGCGCATCTGCCTGCCCCGTCAATCCATTTTGGAGAAACCCATGCAGTTCAAGACAAAGTTGATTCCGCTGGCCGCCGCCCTCGCCTTCATCGGCAGCGCAAGCGCCGAAGACGTGGTGCGCATCGGCCATGTCGCGCCGCTGTCCGGTCCGAACGCTCACCTGGGCAAGGACAACCAGAACGGCGCCGAAATGGCGGTCGAAGAACTCAACGCCAAAGGCTTCACGATCAACGGCAAGAAGGTCAGACTGGAGCTGCAGAACGAAGACGACGCCAGCGACCCGAAACAGGGCACGGCGGTGGCGCAGAAGCTGGCCGACGCCAAGGTCAAAGGCGTGATCGGGCACCTGAACTCGGGCACCACGGTGCCGGCCTCGCGCATCTACGCGCAGGCGAACATTCCGCAGATTTCCCCGTCCACCACGCTGCCGTTGTACACCCACCAGGGCTACAAGACGGCGTTCCGCGTGGTCGCCAGCGACGAGAAGCTGGGCGGCACCCTGGCCAAATACGCGGCCCAGAATCTGAAGGTCAAAACGGTCGCCGTGATCGACGACCAGACCGCCTACGGCAAGGGCGTGGCCGACGAATTCGCCAAGGCGCTGAGGAAGCAGCCCGGCGTGACCATCCTCGGGCGCCAGTTCACGACCGACAGGGCGACCGACTTTTCCGCCATCCTGACCGCCATCAAGGCCAAGAAGCCGGACCTGATCTTCTTCGGCGGCATGGACGCCGTGGGCGGCCCGATGCTCAAGCAGATGAAGGCGCTCGGCATCGACGCCAAATTCATGGCCGGCGACGGCGCCTGCACCGACGCGCTGCCGCGCCTGGCGGGCGACGCGATCGGCGAAGGCCGCGTCACCTGCGCCGAAGCGGGCGGCGTGACCGGTCCGCAGGAAAAGGTGTGGGACGACTTCCGCGCGCGCTACAAGAAGAAGTACGGCCAGGACGTGCAGCTGTACGCGCCCTACGTGTACGACGCCGTGATGGCGATGGCCACCGCCATGCACAACGCCAAATCGGCCGAGCCGGCCCAGTACCTGCCGGAGCTGAAGAAGGTCGACTTCCCGGGCGTGACCGGCCGCATCGCCTTCGACGCCAACGGCGACCTGAAGGAAGGCACGCTGACCATGTACACCTACAAGGGCGGCAAGAAGACCAAGATGGAAGTGGTGCGCTAAGAAAAATCGGGGACAGACCCACTAGTGTCCCAACGTTGAACTGCAGACGAATCGTAAGCTATTGATTCGTCTGCGCCTATTCGCAATTCGGCCTGGTCTCGATTTCAATTTTTCAGCGCAGAATCTGAGCCTTTTCAGGGTAACTCGAAGAGGCGCTTATGCACCAAGGACGACTTGTCTTTGCCCAGATCATGAGTTATCTGCCGCTGACGACGTTTCGGCGTTGCGTGGCAGCTCATCGGGGCGATTTCAAGGTGAAGGATTTTTCCTGCCTTGACCAATTTTTGGCGATGGTCTTCGCGCAGATGACGTTTCGTGAGTCGTTGCGGGATATCGAGATCAATCTGCGTGCTCAGTCTGCCCGCCTGTATCACATGGGCTTTCGATGTAAGACCATCTCGCGAAATACTCTCGCTAACGCCAATGCGACAAGACCTTGGCAGATGTATGCTGATTTTGCACGGCACTTGGTCGGCATAGCGCGTCCGTTGTATGAGCAAGAACCGTTGGCGGTTGACCTCGACGCGACGGTGTACGCATTTGACGCCACTACCATCGACTTATGCCTGGCAGTCTATCCGTGGGCACCACATCAACGCAGCAAGGCCGCTGTGAAGCTTCACACGCAATTGGACCTACGAGGTGCCATTCCAACGTTTATTCATATCTCGGACG
>Ga0208514_100426_pt1 | contig 23859 bp, 26 predicted proteins | sample LakWasMet70_HOW9_2_FD_183900 | JGI IMG/M metagenome (GOLD analysis project Ga0208514, IMG submission 183900) | Freshwater sediment methanotrophic microbial communities from Lake Washington under simulated oxygen tension - Sediment Metagenome... | ecosystem: Environmental > Aquatic > Freshwater >...
GGCCTTACTTCCCCACGGTGCCGCTTATAGTCGCCGCCGCCCTTGCTTCAGTCGCCTTACTGGAGAGGCAGCTGCCTTTTCACGCAGCCTGGCAACAGGACCACCGTGACAGCGTTTGCGACGCGATCCACGCGGTAGTAAACCTCGTAGTGCTTCTTGCTGTCCACGGCGTCGTGGCCGCCTTGGCGCCACTGTGGTCGGCCGGGGTGTGGTGGCCGGATCACTGGCCACTTTGGGCGCAAGCTCTTGCCGTAGGTGTGGTGCTGGATTTCAGCCTTTACAGCGTGCATTGGTTGAGTCACCGTGTGGATTGGCTCTGGCGGTTCCATGCAATCCATCACAGTTCTGAACGCCTGTATTGGCTCAATGGAGAACGACGGCACCCGCTGCATGCCGGGATGATGGCTGCGCCTGGCTTAGTTGCAGTGGTACTGATGGGGGCACCGGCTCTGGCCGTCGGGGCGTGGCTCGGCCTGCTCGCCGTGCATCTCGCATTCCAGCACTCCAACCTGGATTACCGGATTGGGCCGCTGCGCTTCTTGATCGGGGCCGCCGAGGTCCACCGCTGGCACCACAAGCGAGAGTACGAAGACGCGCAAGTCAACTACGGCGAGATCTGGATGTTCTGGGACCACCTCTTCGGCACCTTCCGTCTACCAAAGCACCAATTAGGCGCCAACGAAGTGGGCCTGAAGGAGACAGATTTTCCGATGGGCTACGGTTCACAGCTGGTCTACCCCTTCAGTCGTCGGCAAGCGGCGGCAGACACTACCGCCGGTGACTACGCGCTCGCCCGCGCCGCTTTTCTGCGCGAGACGAGTCTTGCGGCCTCCATTGAGGCCGACGGCGATCGGCGCGCCGCGTGGCGTGCTCATGAGCTCGGGCATATCGTGGCGCAGCCCTTTCTGGGCCTACACCTGCGTAGCCATGCGGCAATGCTGGGACTAGCTTGGAGAAGCCGCAACGACGAGGAAATTTTGGCCCAGTTCGCTCGGCTCACGCTCGCCCCTTTCGGCCATATTCTGGGTCGTACCCCGCCTCAGAATGTTGGGACGGGTCGCTTTGGCGTGATGGAGCACGGCACATGGCCATCGGAACTGGACCCAATCACACTCGAACGCCGCTGACCTCTACTTCATGAAGAATGTACAGAGCCGCATTGCTGCCGAGTTGGGAATAGCCCCGCAATTCGATGCTTCGGCGGAGATCTCCAGTCGCGTGCGGTTTCTCGCGGAGTACGCGCGAGCCGCCAACGCAGGATCGCTTGTGCTCGGAATCAGCGGTGGAGTGGATTCGTCCGTCGCCGGCCGTCTATGCCAGGTGGCGGTAGAGCAACTACGGTCCTCGGGGATGAATATCCGTTTCATCGCGGTGCGGCTTCCCTATGGGGAACAGGCTGACCAAGCGGACGCGCAACGGGCACTAACCTTCATCGATCCAGACGAGACCCTGGTCACGAACATCAAGCCCGCCGCCGACGCCATGCTCGAACAGTTGAAGGCCAGCGGACTCCGGTTCAACGATCAGTGGCAGGAAGACTTCTTGCTGGGTAACATTAAGGCGCGACAGCGCATGATCGCGCAGTACGCAGTTGCGGGCGCGACCGCCGGATTGGTGGTCGGAACGGACCACGCCGCTGAGGCGGTCATGGGATTTTTCACCAAATTCGGCGACGGGGGTTTTGATCTGAGTCCGCTGGGCGGCCTCACCAAGCGGCGCGTCCGCGCCTTGGCGGTGGCACTCGGCGGTGACGAGCGTTTGGCCCAGAAGGTCCCGACTGCCGATCTGGAATCCATGCGCCCCCTGCGCCCCGATGAAGATGCACTCGGCGTCAGCTACGACTTGATCGACGATTTCCTGGAGGGCAAGGAGGTGGACTTCGCAAGTGCGGAGATCATCGTGCAGACCTTCCGCCGCACTGCCCACAAGAGGACCCTACCTGTGGTCCCTGTTTCCTCGCGCGCCGCTTAGCCTTAGTCAGGCTCTGCCAAGCTGCTGAGAATGCCACACTCGCCTGCGGTGCGAGCGGAGTCGCAGGAACTCCGCAGGTCCATCAAATCGCGCTCCAGTTCGCGCAACTCCTTGATCTTGGCCCGCACCTGGACGATATGAGAGTCCACCAGGGTATTCACGTCACCACAGTCCAGATCTGGCCGATCCCGGAAGCTCAGAAGTTGCCGAATCTCAGCCAGTGTCATGTCCTTGGCCCGACAGCGCCGGATGAACAGCAAGCGCTTCAGATGCACGTCGTCGTACAGCCTGAAGTTGCCCTCACTACGGGCCGGCTCGGGAAGCAAGCCTTCGGACTCATAGAAACGCACCGTCTGCACAAGGCAGTCAGCCTTTTTAGCTAATTTTCCGATCTGCAGCATGCGCAATCTCCAAAGACTTGACTCTATACCAACTAGAGGTTTTCCAATCATGACATAACTGACAAAACCCTCCCAATCGAGAGCCAACTATGAACAAAGACCTATCCAACTCATGCGGCTGCTCCGGCGGCAATAGCCCACCGGCCAGCTGCGCCCGGGAAAAGACCAGCGCCGAGACCACCGTTTTCCAGGTCAGCAACATGGACTGCCGCAATGAAGAAGCTTTGGTGCGGCGCACGCTGGAGAACATGCCTGGCGTCCAGCGGCTGGAGTTCGATCTTCCGCAGCGCAAGTTGACCGTTTCGCACAGCACGGTCTCAGCCGATGCTCTGGAGCGAGCGCTGAATTTGGTCGGCATGAAGACACAGACCGTCCTTGAAACTGCGGTGCTGACAACGTACCGCATCGAGAACATGGACTGCCCGACTGAGGAGAAACTCATTCGCTCGCACCTCGGGGCGGTCTGGGGGATCCTGGACCTGGAATTCGACCTGTCGGGGCGCACACTGTCTGTGAAGCATCTCGCCCAAGCACGCGCGCGAATGGAGCAGGTGTTGACCTCGATTGGGATGCTTGCCAAAGAGCAAAGCGTAAGCCCCGGCGGGCCCGTGCCCGTCGCAGCAGTGGTCCAATCCGAGGTGGCCCAATTCCGGCAGCAACAATCGTCCGCCTCGGCTACATCGGTGCTGGCCGGAGCGCGCGTAACCTACCGCATCGAGAACATGGATTGCCCAACGGAAGAAGCGCTGATCCGCGACCGCTTGGGCAAGGAGACGGGAGTCATTGCGCTCGACTTCAATCTGATGCAGCGCGTACTGGGTGTCCAGCACACCTTGCCGTCTAGGGAACCCATCGAGAAGGCACTTGCCTCCATCGGGATGCGGGCCGTGCGGGAGGGCCTCGAAGGGGCTACAACCGTGCTACATATCGCCAAGATGGACTGCCCGACCGAGGAAAGCCGGATTCGCGGCAAGCTGCAAGGTATGCCGGGCGTGCAAGGCCTGGACTTCAACCTGATGCGGCGAACCTTGACGGTTCGCCACACGCATGATGCTCTCAAGCCTGCGGTCGAGGCCATCGAATCGCTGGGTATGGAAGCCGAGGTGCAGAAAACCGAAAAATCGCGCGATTCTGAGGCCCCCGCGCAGCCGACCAACCGGTGGCCAATGGCAGTCTCCGGCGTCACGGCTTTGGTTGCAGAGGGCGTGTACTGGGCCAACGACGGATTTCACTGGGCAGTGGTCGTGCTGGCCCTAGTCTCAATCTTCACCGGCGGCCTCAGCACTTACAAGAAGGGCTGGATTGCGCTGAAGAACCGCAACCTGAACATGAATGCCCTCATGTCCATCGCGGTCACGGGCGCGATGGCAATCGGCCACTGGCCCGAGGCTGCCATGGTCATGTTCCTCTTCGCCCTGGCCGAGGTGATCGAGGCGAAGTCTCTGGACAGGGCCCGCAATGCCATTCGCGGCCTGATGGACTTGGCGCCTGAGACCGCAACCGTGCGGCAGGCCGACGGATCATGGAAGGAAGTACCGGCCAAGGAGGCAGCCAAGGGCGTGGTGGTCAGGGTGCGACCCGGTGAGCGCATCGCACTGGACGGACTGATCACGGCAGGCCGATCGGCCATCAACCAGGCGCCCATCACCGGGGAGAGCCTTCCCGTCGAGAAGGCCGAAGGCGATCAAGTTTTCGCCGGCACCATCAACGAGACCGGCTCCTTCGAATACCAAGTGACTGCAGGCGCTAATGACTCGACGCTCGCGCGAATCATCCATGCGGTGGAGTCGGCGCAGGGTAGCCGCGCGCCCACGCAGCGTTTCGTCGATCAGTTCGCCCGGGTTTACACGCCGGCCGTGTTTGCTGTGGCCGTGCTTGTCGCGGTTGTTCCTCCGCTGGCCTTCGGTGGCGAGTGGTTCGATTGGATCTACAAGGCGCTGGTATTGCTGGTGGTAGCGTGCCCGTGCGCGCTGGTCATCTCTACGCCAGTGACAATTGTCAGCGGCCTGGCCGCCGCTGCCAGACGCGGCATCCTGATCAAGGGTGGCGTCTATCTGGAGGGCGGGCGCAAGCTCAAGGTGCTGGCCCTGGACAAAACCGGCACGCTCACCCATGGCAGGCCCGAGCAGACCGACTTTGTGCCTTTGCTGGGCAACACACAGGAGGTTGCCGCCTGGGCAGCGAGTCTTGCCGCGCGCTCAGACCATCCGGTGTCCCAGGCGATTGTCCGGAAGGCGATGCGTGACGGCCTCTCGCTGCAGGAAGTGGACGACTTCGAGGCCTTGCCTGGACGCGGCGTGCGTGGCCGGATTGCCGGCCGAATGCTGCAGATGGGCAACCACAGGCTTGCAAAGGATCTCGGCCTCAGCGAAGCTGCGATTCAGTTGCGGCTTGAGGCTCTGGAGCGCCAAGGCAAAACGGCGATCCTGCTGATGGATGAGGCCACGGTTCTTGGCGTCTTCGCCGTGGCCGACACCGTGAAAGAAACCAGCCGAGAAGCCGTGGCCGACCTGCAGGCACTGGGCGTGCGCACGCTCATGCTGACCGGGGACAATCAGCACACCGCTAACGCCATTGGTGCCCAAGTGGGGATATACAAGGCCCTGGGCGACCAGCTGCCCGAGGACAAGCTCAAGACCATCGAGAGCTTGATCGGCGGCGAAGGTCAAGTGGGCATGGTGGGCGACGGCATCAACGATTCTCCGGCACTCGCGCGCGCCGATATCGGCTTTGCCATGGGCGCTGCTGGCACCGATACCGCCATCGAAACCGCCGATGTTGCCCTGATGGACGACGACCTGCGCAAGATTCCTACCTTCATCCGGCTGTCGCGCACCACCGCGTCTATCCTGACGCAAAACATCGTTCTGGCCCTGGGCATCAAGGTGGTGTTCGTCGCTCTGACGTTCACTGGGCAGGCCACGATGTGGATGGCCGTGTTTGCCGACATGGGAGCCAGCTTGCTGGTCGTCTTCAATGGTCTGCGACTGTTGAAACTCAAGAACGTCTGAAAATCAAATGCAAGCGCCCGACATGGCCGCGCAGTGGATGAAGCTCTGGCTGTATGACTGGGGCGGGGCCAATGTCGATCTCTTCCTGAGCATTCAGCGCTCCTTGGCGGATGGCTGGATCTGGCTGCCCGAGTTCCTGAGTACAGTTGGCAGTTACTGGGGAGCACCGGCCGTCGTGGTCCTGTTCCTGGTTTGGGGGCACATATCAGTTCGGCACGCGGCTATTCCTTTAAGGGTGTCCCTGGGGAGGTTCGTGCTCGGGTTACCGCTTTCGTTTGCCGCTGCAGCGCTCACCAAGACCTTGTTCGCCTTGCCGCGCCCGTTCGTCCTGCTTGGCGACTCGGTGTACCGCGCCGCGTCCGCACCTGACAGCCGCTACACCATGCCAAGCGGCCATGCGGTTTACATGGGCGTCCTGACGGCGTCGCTCTGGCCCATATTGGGCCGAACCGGAAGGATTGGGGTGCTGCTGTTCGCTGGGGCGGTCGGTTGGTCGCGCATCGTGCTGGGCGCGCACTTTCCGGTCGATGTCATTGCCGGCTTTGCTCTCGGCTGGGCCTGCGTTGCCGCGGTCGGTCCTTGGGCACGACGCGTTGCCCGGAGCCTGCCGCTCGCGGGAGTTGTCCGGTGAAGTCCGGCTTCCAGGCGGCGCTGGAAGCGGCCAACGGCATCGACTGGGTCAACCGGCAACTCGCCTTTGTTGTTCGCTGGGGTCTGCTGGCCAATGCCGTGCTGATTGCAGGCAATGCGATCAGCCGAAAATTCTTAGGTGTTGCGTCGTCCACCATGTACGACGTCCAACCGCACTTCTTTGCGGCGGCGGTGCTGCTGATGGCCGCCTACGCGTTAAAGCGCGACGAACACGTGCGCATCGATGTCTTCTCGGGCTTCCTCGGGCCGCGCGGCATGGCGTGGCTCGATCTCGCCGGGATTACGGTGGTTCTGCTGCCGTTGTGCCTGGCTGCGGTGTGGGTGACTTGGCCCGATTTCGTCACCTCGTTCGTCACCGGAGAAACCCGCGCTGGCCGCGAAAGCCTTAGTCGATTCCCGGCCTGGATTATGAAAGGCATGATCCCGCTCGGCTTCTTGAGTCTGGCAGCGCAGGGGGCCGCCGAGGCGATACGGTGCCTCGCCTTCCTGGCTGGTGTCGCGCCACGGCCGCTGGGCGCCGAACATGCGGACCGACAAGGATTTGCATGAGCCCGGACCTGCTCGCTCCACTGATGTTCACGACGCTGGTTGTCGTGCTTCTGGCTGGGTTCCCCGTGGCCTTCTCGCTTGCCGCCGTGGCGGCGGCATTCGGCGTCCTTGGTGTGGCGCTCGGGCATTTCAACGCGGCCTTCCTGCTTAACATGCCGTCACGCGTGCAGGGCGTCTTCAACAGTGATAACTTCCTGGCGGTTCCCCTGTTCGTGCTGATGGGGTTGATTTTGGAACGCACCGGCGTGGCCGAGGACACACTGGTCGCGCTTGGCCGACTGTTCGGGCGCGCGCCGGGTGGACTGCTCTACGCCACCATCATCGTTGGCGCCGTGCTGTCAGCAATCACAGGGTTCGTATCGGCTTCTGTTATCGCCATGGGCCTGATCGCGCTACCAGTGATGCTCAAGGCTGGCTACGACGCACGCTTGGCGACCGGGTCGATCGCTGCCGCCGGCACCCTGGCTCAGATGCTGCCGCCCAGCCTGGTGCTGATCGTCCTGGCCGAGCAGGTGGAGGTGCCGCTGATCGACATCTTCCATGCCGCACTACTGCCCAGTTCGATGCTGGTCGGGCTCTACCTGCTCTTTGTCCTGGTCATGACATGGCTGCGGCCGTCGCTCGCGCCACCGATCATTGCGGTGGTAGACGCTTCTCGCAATCAAGTATGGATCGAAGCTGCACTCGCCGCCGGTGTGCCCCTTGCACTTATTCTCACGATCCTTGCTTCCATCTACTTCGGGGTCGCAACGCCTACCGAAGGGGGTGCCATTGGCGTCTGTGGTGCACTGGTCATTGGGGCGCTCCGCGGGCGGCTTTCCGGAGGCCGTCTCAGCCAGGCCCTGACAAACACAGGAGTCCTTTGCTCCAGCGTGATTTTTTTACTGATCGGCGCTTCGTGTTTCACACTCGTCTTACGGGGATTCGACGGTCAGGTATGGATCGAGGGCATCTTCAAGCACTTGCCAAAGGGGCAAACCCCGTTTCTTCTCGCCATTGCGCTGGGAATTTTTCTGCTCGGCTTCTTCCTCGACTTCTTTGAGATCGCGTTCATCGTCGTTCCCCTGATCACGCCAGTGGCGCGCAAACTCGGGGTGGACATGGTGTGGCTGACCGTAATGATCGCGGTCGTCCTGCAAACTTCCTTCATGCATCCACCGTTCGGCATCGCGCTGTACAACCTGCGCAGTGTTGCCCCGGCAACGGTCCGCACGACGCAGATTTATGTAGGTGCGATACCCTTTCTGGCAATCCAGCTGCTGATGGTGGGTATCCTGATCGTTTTTCCCGGCATCGCGACTACGCAGCAAGTCCTCGTGCAGGCGACCGATCAGGAAGTCGAGGACGCCTTGCGGCCCGCCCCCGCCGAGCCCGAACGGGGCCGTATCCCGCTTAACTAAAGAGGAAGTAAATGATTCAACCCCTTTGCTGCAGAGCGCAATGGTATTCGCTCGCCAGTGTGATATTCGGCGCCGATCAGGCCGCCAAGATCTACATTCATATCACAACCCCCTTGGGGTGGTCACGTGATGTGACGTCCTTCTTCAACTTGGTTCATGTTCTCAACCCCGGCGCGGCGTTCAGTTTTCTCGCCGGTGCGGGAGGCTGGCAGCGATGGTTTTTCCTGGCCATAGCGCTCACCGCGTCGGCATGGCTCGTTTGGATGCTCCTGCGGCCGCTGCGGACACTGGAGGCGATGTCTTACAGCCTTATCCTGGGTGGCGCACTTGGCAACGGTTTCGACCGCGCCGTACGTGGTCAAGTGATCGACTACCTTGATTTCCATGTAAGCGGCTGGCACTGGCCCGCGTTCAACATCGCCGACATGGCCATCGTCGGCGGGGCGATTGCGCTGGTGCTTCAGTCGCTGGTGAGTACGGAGAAGCCACCTGCGGTGAAACAGTCTCGGTGAACTAACGGTGGCCTGATAGACCAAATGGACATGCTTCGATATCCACCGAACAAACTTTGAACACAAATGACGATTTTCCGAAATTTTCTGGCTTTTGTCGCAGCGTCACTGGCACTAACAGGCTGTCTGAACTCTTCGGGCGCCCCACAGAGCTCGTTCACGCTGCTGGACGGCTCGTCGCGGACCACTGCCGACCTTAAAGGCAAAGTGGCGCTGATTAACTTTTGGGCGACCAGTTGCACCACCTGCGTCGCGGAGATGCCCATGCTGGTGAGCACCTACGAAAAGTTCCGCAGCCGCGGCTACGAAACCATCGCTGTGGCCATGAGCTACGACTCGCCGGCCTACGTCGTCAACTTCGCGCAAACACGCAAGCTGCCGTTCCCGGTGGCCATTGACAATACCGGCACGATGGCAAAGGCGTGGGGCGATGTGAGCGTCACACCTACAACCTTCCTCGTGAACAAGCGCGGGGAGATCGTCAAGCGCTTTGTGGGAAAGCCTGACTTCGCGGAACTTCATCAACTCATCGACCGGCTGCTCTCTGAAAGCTGAGCGGGTCCATTTTTCACACCAATCCTCCAACATGATCAAAAGACGCACTTTTTGCAGCTTGGCTCTCCCGCTAACCCTCTCCGCCCATACCGCCGCGCGCGCCCAGGAAAATTTTTCTGAAGGCAAGCAGTACCTGGCGGTTTCTCCGCGTCAGCCGACCAAGGACCAGAAGCAGGTCGAGGCGCTGGAGTTTTTCGCTTATAGCTGCTCGCACTGCAATTCGTTTGAGCCATCGCTGGAGGCTTGGCTAAAGAAGTTGCCGCGCGATGTTCTTTTCCGCCGCATACCGGTTGCCTTCCGCGAGGACTTTGTGATCCACCAGCAGCTCTACTTTGCGCTGGAAGGGCTTGGCCTTGTCGAGAAGTTGCATGGGAAGGTGTTCCACGCCATCCACTCTGAGAAACAACGCCTGGCAACCCCCGCAGACATTGCCGCCTTCGCTGCAAAGAACGGCGTTGATGGCAAGCGTCTTGTAGAAACGATGAACTCCTTTAGCGTCGCCGGCAAGGTCAAGCAGGCAACGGCGCTGGCCGAAGGCTACAAGATCGAAGGTACTCCGTCGCTGGGCGTGGATGGCAGATGGCTCACTTCCGGTTCACTGGCCGGCACCAACCCGCGCTCCCTGCTTGTAGTCGACCACTTGATCGCGCTGGCCAAAAAGGCGCGCTAAACACAGCAGCGCGCTACCTGAGTGCTGGCTCGTAGACGATCTGTCACGACTTCCCCTGCGTTCCCAGTACTGCCGCATGATCCGGCGCGAAGCCTTTACCGCCGAGAGTCGCGGAAGCATTCACACCCGCGACCCGTGCGACGGCATTCGCGCTCAATGCGGTACAGAGCAGCAGGCGGCGGAACGTTGGCAGCACGTCTATGCCCCCTTCAGAAGCGTTCGCACATCCGATGCCAACTCTTCGGGCTTCAAGCCGTAGCGCGCATACAGTCGAGCACGCCCGCGAGGGTCGAATATGTAAATGCCAGCCGAATGATCCATCGAATAGCCGGTCGGTGTTTTGCCCTCCACCTTCTTAAAGTAAATCTTGAATTCCTTCGTCACCTCGGCAAGCTGCTGCTCGCTAGGGACAAGGGCAAGGTGATGCGGGTCGAAATTGCGCATATAGGCTGCAAGCACCTGCGGCGTGTCACGCCGGGGGTCTACGGTGATAAGGATGACTTGCAACTTGCCACCGTCGGTTCCTAACAGCTGCTTCACCCGGGTCATCTCAGTTAATGTCGTGGGGCACACATCCGGGCATTGAGTGAACCCGAAGAACACTGCAACAGCACGTCCATGAAAATCTTTTAGCGTCCGCAGTTGCCCCGAATGGTCCGGTAGCGAGAAGTCACGCGCATAGTCGGCGCCCGTGATATCGACACTGTTGAATTCACGATTGCGCACCGGGTACAAAAAAGCCAGCCCACCGGCTGCAAGCGCTGAGCCGCCTGCGAGCAACATCGCACGACGCGAAAGGGGAGATGGAGCTACCCTCACGGGGCGACTTCGCTTTGTCCGTAGGCCCGTTTGACCTCTTCTCGCACCAGTTCTCGCAATTCTTTCTCGCCGAACCGTTTGAGTGGCCGACCGTTTACGAAGAACCCAGGGGTTCGGGTAACGCCTAGTGCCCGTGCATCTGCCAAGTCCTGCTCAACGCGGTTCCGTACGACCGTCGATGCGGCATCTTCGCGCGCCTTGCGCATATTCAAACCGGTTCCCTCCACGAGGTTCCAGATCAGATCGGGCCGTGGATTGTGGTCTGCACCCCAGATGCGCTGGTCCCGTACCAGTCGGTGGGTTACAGGCCAGAACACGCCCTGCAAGCGCGCGGCCTCCATCACAGCGACGGCTGTATCAGCGCCGGCATGGAACGGCGTGTAGCGGACCACCAGCTGGACGCGGCCACCGCTCAAGTCGATGATGTCCTTGACCAACGGATAGAACGCACGGCAAGTCTCGCATGCAGGATCAAGAAACTCGACGATGCGAACCTTGGCGTCGGCGGGACCATAGGTCGGCGAATGAGGCCTGACGAACACAGAATCCGGCGTTGCCGCGAGCTCGACCAAGCGCCGCTCTTGCAGCCACGAGTAGCCGAACACGGCGACCACAAAAGCCAACACGAGCCCGATAGCACTCCCGGCCATGATGTGCTGGCGCTTCATGCTCGTTCCCCTTGCCGATGCGCGGCCACTAGCAATCCGACGATCATGCTGAACGCGAGTAGGGACATAAGCGGAATTGTGAGGAAGCCGATCAAGCGCAAGTCAACGTCTGCGCAAGACAGACCTTTGCTGCATGGTTGCAGGTTTTCCGGAATCCAGCCGCTGTACAGGACGAGGTGGTAGCCAGCCACCACCCAGCCGACCGCCGCCAGCGCCAGCCCGTAAAGCACGCTCCCTGCGTCCTGGCGGTACAGCCCGATGCCCAAGACCAGCACCAGAGGGAACATAGCGATCCGCTGATACCAGCAGAGCAGGCAGGGCTGAAGTTGCATCACTTCACTGAAGAAGAGGCTGCCGAGCGTGCTGGCAAGGCTGGCTAGCCATGCTAGCAACAGCAGGGTCCAAGCCATAGGAAGCATATCTCGCGCCGATGACGATTTGGTGACGGGTTTTGCGGCAGTCAGGGTGACTCCTTCAGAAAAGACTGGATTAAATCAAGCGCCGGCTTCTCATCCCAAGCGGCGGCGCCGGAGAGCCGACCGATCTCGCGCCCCTGCGCGTTGATCAACAGTGTCGTGGGCACCGTGGTCACGCCAAGCGTGCTCAGTGCCAAGCCTTGGGTGTCCGTATAGTTCTGAAGCGTGGTGGCCTTGATCTGCCGAAGGAAGGCATCGGCCTTGGCAGGCGAGTCCAGCGCCAGCGTTACGACAGTGAATCTGTCACCACCCAGGCGCGCATTCAGGCGGTCCAAAGCTGGCATTTCTTCGCGGCATGGTGGACACCACGTAGCCCAAAGGTTCAAGAGCAACACGCGGCCGCGGAATTTGCTGAGGCTGGTAGGCCTGCCAGCGGGATCTGAGAACCTTAAGTCCGGAACATCCCGCGGCTTGGTCCAGCGCTCGAACTTCTGGCCGCTGAGCTCGAAGACTTCGCTGGCAGCTTGCGAAGTGACTTGGCCTACGCCAAATGGCGCCGAGACAGTCCCTTCCATCGCTTGACGGGCGACGAAACCCAAGGCTGTAGCGACCACTAATACGACGACAACACCGAAGACTCTGAAGATTCGCGACATAGTAAATCATTTATTGAACACTCTAAAGCGGGTAGAGAGTCAATCGCGCTAGCTAAACCGCGCGCTGTAAATTGTTAGCGCCCAGCCGCATAAGCCATATTCATAGCTACCACTCACGCAGCTTGTAGATGATTTCACTCATCAGAACGAACACAAGGCTGCGAGAAAAATCAGTACCCCTTCTCGGATTACCGGAACACGGGGCCTTCGACTACAAGATCGGAATCATCTAACGGCAACCCTAAGAGCAGGCCTACGTCGGCCATTCACTAAGGAGATTGAGATGCCGCACCAAGTTCATGCCGCCTGCATCGAGGCCTGTAACGCTTGCGCCATCGCATGTAATCACTGCGCCGCTTCATGCCTGCAGGAGCCGGATGTGAAGATGATGGCCCGGTGTATTGCGCTGGACATGGATTGCGCTCAAATTTGTGCGGTCGCGGCCCCAGCAATGGCACGAGGCAGCGAAAACGCTAAAACGATCTGCAAAGCGTGCGCAGACGTCTGTCAGACCTGCGGAGACGAGTGCGCCAAGCATGCCATGGACCATTGTCAGGCCTGCGCGCGGGCCTGCCATGCATGCGCCCAAGAGTGCCGGAACATGGCGACGATGGCTTAACCAATTCGATAAAGGAACAAAATCATGATTTCAAAGTTCACTCTTTTAAATACCTGCCGCCTCGGCGCAGTGACCTTGGCAGCAACTTTAGTTTGGCCTGTCGCGCAGGCACAGTCGTCTGGAGCGACTGACGGCGCCATGTCAGGGATGCAAGGAAAACCTGCGGCCGCCGCTCCAATGCAAGGTGGCATGGACATGAGGGCCATGATGAAGGACAACAACGACAAGATGGCCGGGATGAAAATGACCGGCAATGCCGACGCGGACTTCGCCATGATGATGCGGATGCACCACCAGGGCGCCATCGACATGGCGGAGGCTCAACTGCGCAGCGGCAAAGATCCTGAAATGCTCAAAATGGCCAAGAAAATTATCGCCGACCAGAAAAAAGAAATCGCCCAGTTTGACAAGTACCTGGCGAAGCATCCCCACGAAAGCGCCAAAAAGTAAGATCCGGCCAGAAAGCCAGAGTTGGGTCAGTCGCTGCGGCGAGTCTTGACGCTGGGTGGGACTTTTTGCACTTGACCCAACTGTTCAAGGATTGGGCAGTCTGGCCGGTGATCGCCATGGCAGCAATGAATCAAGGTCTCCAAGGCCCGTTTCATCGCTTCCATCTCTGACATCTTTTCGTTGAGATCAGCCACATGCTTGAGCGCGATCTTCCGAACATCGCTGCTTGAACGTCGACGGTTTTGCCAAAGTTTGAGCAGCTCGGCAATTTCGGCCATGCTGAAGCCTAGGTCCCGGGACCGCTTGATAAAACGAAGCGTATGAACCTCCTTGTCGGTGTACTGGCGGTACCCTGAGTCCGTTCGGTCCACGCTGGGCAGGAGGCCCAGGGACTCGTAGTGCCGCACCATTTTTGCGGAGACATCAGATTGGCGTGCGGCTTCGCCGATGTTGAACGGCCCTCCAATATTCAGCTCATTCATGTGTTACTTCCTTTCCAGCGGCGCAGCATCAGGGCGTTCGTCACCACGCTGACACTGCTAAAAGCCATGGCTGCTCCGGCAATCATCGGGCTCAGAAGACCAAAGGCTGCCAGCGGCACGCCCACCACGTTGTAGATAAACGCCCAAAACAGGTTCTGGCGGATTTTCGCGTAAGTGCGGCGCGAGATGTCGATCGCATCGGCCACCAAAGCCGGGTTGCCGCGCATGAGCGTTACACCGGCAGCGTGCATGGCGACATCTGTTCCCGTGGACATGGCGATGCCGACGTCGGCTGCTGCCAGCGCGGGCGCGTCGTTGATGCCATCCCCCACCATGGCGACGATGACGCCCCCGGCTTTGAGTTCACCCACGATCCTGGCTTTGTCTTCCGGCAGCACTTCGGCACGGATTTCATCAATCCCTAGCAGCTGGCCCACTGCTTGGGCGCTACCGCGGTTATCGCCAGTCACCAGTACGGACCTGACACCCTGCTCGTGGAGCTTGGCGATGGCCAGCGCCGCCGTCGGTTTGACCGCATCGCCGAATGCCAGCAGGCCCAACAGAACCGGCTGGTCTGTGATATCAGCTACCCATGACACCGTCCTGCCCTGGGCTTGGAGTTCGGCGGCACGCCCCGATAAGGGCCCCAGGCCCACTCCCAGTTCATCCATGAAACGTGTGCTGCCGAGGCGCAGGTCACGCTGCGCCACCACGGCAGCCATGCCGCGGCCGGCAATAGCGCGAACTTTTGCCGCCGATGTCAGCTGGGCACCCTCTTGAACAGCGGCGTCCATGACGGCGCGTGCCAAGGGGTGTTCGCTGCCGGCCTGGATGGAGGCACTTGCGGCGAGAAAAGCCAGGCGATTGCCGTCGACAGCATCGGCCGCTACCAGCTCTGGTTTGCCTTCGGTGAGCGTGCCGGTTTTGTCGAACGCAACCACTTTGACGCCATGCGCGATTTCGAGTGCTTCGGCGTCCTTGATCAAGATGCCATGCCGGGCAGCAACCCCGGTGCCCGCCATGATTGCGGTGGGAGTGGCCAGTCCCAGAGCACACGGACAAGCGATCACCAAAACGGCCACCGCGTTGAGGATGGCGTTTTCCCAATTGCCAGTGGTGAGGCCCCAGCCCAGCAAGGTGACCAGTGCAATCCCAATCACCACCGGTACAAAGACCTCGCTGACCTTGTCGACCAAGCGCTGGATGGGCGCTTTCTTCGCCTGGGCGGACTCGACCAGCCGCACGATGCGCGCCAAGGTCGATTCGGCGCCAATAGCGGTGGTTTTTACCAGCAGCAAGCCCTCCGCATTCACGGAACCTCCGGTGACCTGGTCACCCTCGTGTTTGGCCACTGGCAGGCTTTCGCCAGTGATCAGGGATTCATCGATCTGGCTGGCCCCTTCGACCACCACCCCGTCTACCGGTACACGCTCACCCGGCCGAATGACCACGAGATCTCCCGTAAGCACCTGGCTGATCGGCATTTCCTGATCCTGTCCGTCCCGGCGCACCCGGGCTGTTTCAGGCCGCAACGCATTGAGCGCGCGAATGGCTTCGGTCGTCTGGCGTTTAGCGCGGGTTTCTAGCCATTTTCCTAGCAGCACCAAGGTGATTACTACTGCTGAGGCCTCAAAGTAGAGGTGTGCCATTCCATGGTCACCGTGGACCAGCAATTGGTACACGCTCAGGCCGTAACCCGCTGAGGTCCCAAGGGCCACCAGCAGATCCATGTTGCCGGCGCGGGCCTTGAGTGCTTTCCAGCCAGAGCGGTAGAACCGAGCGCCCAGCCAGAACTGGACCGGTGTTGCCAAGGCAAATTGCACCCAGCCAGGGAGCATCCATTCGAAGCCGAACAACATGGCCGCCATCGGAATGACTAGCGGAATCGACAGCACGGCCGCGACAGCCACCGGCCACCATTCGTTGCCACCCTTGACCGCCTCCCCTTGTCTCTTTTCCTGGGCGATCGGGCGCGCGGCGTAACCGGCCTTGGCCACAGCCGCAGTTAAAGCGCCGATGTCCAGATCAAGGCTCGCCAGCTTAACCTCGGCGGTCTCGGTGGCCAGGTTCACTTGGGCGGACGTCACGCCCGGCACCTTGAGTAAGGCTTTTTCGACGCGAGCAACGCAGGATGCGCAGGTCATGCCGTCGATACTCAATTGCACCGTTTGTTCGCCCACCGTGTACCCGGCCTTTTCGACGGCAGCGCGCAAGGCATTTAGGGCCACGCCTTGATCGGCCCGGACGGTGGCCGCCTCGGTGGCAAGGTTCACGCTCGCCTCGCTGACACCCGGAATGGCCGAAAGGGCCTTCTCGACGCGGCTAACGCAGGACGCGCAGGTCATTCCCTCGACTGGTAAGGTCCAGTCGATTTGGCCTGCCGCGCTGGGTTGAAGTACTGTTGCTGTGTTCACGGTGTTCCTCATCTGCTTTTAGGCCGACATAGCGGCGATGAGGGAAATTCTGAACCCTCCCACAATGGTAAGGTCAAGCCGACTAAATTAATTCCTTAGCCTCCATGTGGATATGTAGCGAAACATTTTGACCTTGCCACGGTGGCAAGGTCTAAATTCAGGTATTCCAATTTTTAGGAGCTTCCATGCTTGAATTCAACCTCCCAGACATGAGCTGCGGCCATTGCGCCAGTACCGTCGCCATGACCGCCAAGCTCGTCGATCCCAACTCCAAGGTGGACGTCGACATAAACACCAAAAGGGTCAAGATCGAATCGACCGAAGACCGGTCGGATTTCGTCGAAGCGCTGACCGAAGCTGGTTACCCGACGGCACTTTGAAGTCCGGTTGATCGCACAACACCCTGCGTTTGGGAGGCGATATCTCTGGATGACATATCAGCTGTGTCGCTGCCCCGGTGGATGAGCACTACGAAGCACAGGCCCCAAAGCTGGACGCGGTGCCAAGGCCACCCACCACGGATCCGCTGTTCACCCAGTGGGCTACCACAACCCGCACCCGGACGTGAGCCTCAATTTCCAGATGAACCGGTGGTTTGGATGGGTGGGCGAGCCGGAAAAGCCTGCCGAAATGCGGCTGGCGGCGCCGCGGATCGAGCGACCTCAGGAGGGTGCGGTAATCTCTGCGCGATGAGGAATCTGCCCGGCCACGAACCTGCGGATCGCAGCCGCCACGGCAGCTGGTTGGTCTTCAGTCACGAACGGCCCCGAATCCTCGATGATCTCGACTCTGGCATCCGGAAAGATCGCCGCCAGCCGATGCGCGTGATCGAGCGGAAAGAAACGTCGCCGCTCCCGAGCCCACGCCAGGAGCACAGGCCGGCGGTAGCTCGCCAAGCGCGGTGCCACGTCGATGGTGTAGCGTGGGTGGATCTGCCGGACCAGCTCCGCGAAGTCGCGCCGTGTGCTCGCGTAGTCCCGCAGCGGACCTGTGTACGAACGCATGATGGCAGCAGGAATAGGTCGCTCAGTCAGCAGCCCAAACGCGATCGGTAGCCGCTGCACAAAGCGCCAGCGCAGTGTCTGGGCCAGTAGCCACAGGCCCCAAGGAGTGCGTCCGAAGAGGCGCAGGTGTCGGATCGGCGGCGGGGGAAAGTTGTCGAATGCGTCGCAGGGTGTCAGTACGAGCCCAGCGATCCGTTGCGGGTGAGCGGCGACGATGTATTGGGCCACGGCGCCGCCCGTGTCATTGGCCACCAGCACGACCTGGTCGAGCTCCGCAGCGACAAGGAATCGCTCGACCATGCGTGCGATCCCGGGTAAAGAGAAGTCGGTGCCGGGGCGCATCCCGAGCCGGTGCCCACCGAGTGGCCAGTCCGGTGCCACACAGCGGTGATCGGATGCGAGATCTGAGACCACTCCGCGCCAGACATCTGCGTTGGCGATGATGCCGTGAAGGAAGACCACGGCGGGGCCCGGGCCACCCCCGCGGGTTCGGTATTCGATGCAGCCGTCCTCGATCTCGAGGGTGCGCAGGTCGCCAAGCGAATCAGAGATGGCCATGGTGATGCCTACGGGTTCGTCGTTCCGCTGCGGCCTTTCGGCGCCGCACCCGGCCAATCCCGGCGCCAAGCCTGCAGGCCTAACCACGCCAGTTGCAAGCGGCCGCGAATATGATCGGCGAGCCACCAGACAAACTGGCGGGTACGTGGAGGGTGTCGCTCGTCGACGTCGATTTCCGCGCGGTGGTATCCGGCGGCACCGCTGGGGTATGGCGCAGCGATGGTTTCGCACTGCACGCCATCACGTCCCCAGGCTCGTGCTTCGATGATGTGGCGGCCCGAAGTGGCCTGCCAGCGGATGGACCAATGACGCCATGCGCATGGTCCCAAGGCGTCCGCCAGTGTGCAGACCTGCCAGGCGCCACCATCAACTCGCAATTCGACCAGCACAACCCCGTGGGGTGGACTCCAGGCCACACCGGCAGCCACCTGCTCGCCCGGCAACAGACTCGCCGAGGTGACTGGTACATCGATTCGGCATTGCGGCCCCATGCGCGACGGCACGCGAGGCCAGCCCTTGCGCTCCGCATAGTCAATTGCGTACTCGAAGCGTGTCACCTCGATCGATTGCAGCCACTTGATGTTGGAGTCATAGCCGTGAATACCCGGCACCAGCAACCGCAACGGTGCACCGTGCGCTCGATTCAGAGGCACCCCGTTCATCGCGTAGGCGAGCAGTGGTTCGTATCCTTGTTCGATCAGCGCGAGGCTGAAGCCGGCGGTAAAGCCGTCAACCGAATGCAGACGAGTGTGATCGGCGCTCTCTGATACGCCGGCGCTGGCAAGCAGGTCGGCAAGCCGGACGCCCTGCCAGCGGGCGTTGCCGATGAACGGACCGCCCACCGGGTTGTGCACGCACATCAGCACGGCATCGATCTCCACCGAGGGCAAAGCAAGTAACTGGTCGTAAGTCAGCGAAAGAGGACGGTCGACGAGGCCGACGACTGTAAGCGTCCAACGGTGCCGATCAACCATGGGGGTCGGAAACGTCACATCGGTCACATAGAACCGTTCGGGCGCCGTAAACAATGGGGAGATGCCCGGAATGTCCAGCGTGGCGCCAGAAGAGGCGGTCGGCAAAGGCTGCTGCGGCAACGGCAACACCGGCTGATGGCGCCGGCACCGGGATCGCGCCGCGGCGCGCAGCCCGGCTACCCCCAGCGCCAGCGCGAAAGTGATCGCCAAGACCACGGAGGGCGACAACCACAGGGCGCCGACGCCAGCGGCAGGCGCTGCCAGCCCGATGCCGCACGCGGCGACACGGTCCAGTTCGACGCGCCGCCACAGCGCCGCCAGCCCGATGATGCCGAGTAGCACGAGCGCCACGACGAGCGCCGCGCGGCTGGCGAGCGCGGCCAGCGCCGGCACACTCAATGACAGCAGCAGCAACGTCGCGGCAATCACAGGTTTATCCGCCCGGCGCAGCAGCGCCACCCCGAGATCGATGAGCGGTGTCGGAATGACGTCGATCAACCAGCGGCCGGTTGCGCGCAAGGGCGAGGTCTGCGTGCCGTGTACCGCGGCGGCGAACTCGCCTGCCGCTACCTGCACCAGAGCCGCGCCCAATCCTCCGAGCCAGAGTTCCGCATAAATCATAGAGTTTCGCTTCGCGTCAAAGATTTGACCGGTTGGCGGTGGGGAACCCCACGGCCTCCCGATGTCAGCAGTCTCGCCCCCTTGGCCCCGCTGGGCTAGAATAAACTGGCAAACAATTGACCAACGAACTACCGATGATCCGCCTCTATCTCTGGCCGCACCGCTTGCTCTATCTCGGGCCTGGCATGGACACGGGCATGCATCATCATCATGCGGCGCAACTTTGCGTGGGGCTCGACGGGCCGCTGCGCTTGCGCTCCGGAGAGGATATGAAGTGGGGTGAGCGCCAGGGGTTCTACGTTCCGCCAGACGAACCGCATGAGTTCATCGCCACCGCCACGTCGACAGCCATCGTCTATGTGGAAGCCGAGAGCGCCGAGTTCGCGGCGCTGCAAGCACAATCGCAAGACGCGGCAGCGATCCGGGCCGCTGCCCCTCAGTCTTCTGCCATCGAAGCGCTGCGGCAGCTCGCAGCCACCGGGGGCTCCGTCGAACAAGCTGATGCGATCTGTCTCGCATGGTTGGGACTGATCGAAGCAGCACAACAACGCCGCCTACTCGACCCGCGCGTCGTGGACTGCCTAGCGTTGATCCGCACCAGACTCGATCAACCGGTGCGCCTGTCTGCCCTCGCCGCTGCACTGAACATGTCGCCGAGCTGGCTGAGCCATCAGTTCACCGAACAGATCGGAATGCCTCTGCGCCGCTATGTGTTGTGGCAGCGCCTGTGGCGGGCGGTGGAGTCGGCGCTGATGGGGAGTACATTAACCGAGGCCGCGCACGCGGCCGGCTTCAGCGATTCGTCCCATCTTTCGCGCACTTTCCGGGGGACCTTCGGTGTTGCCCCGTCCTTCTTGTTCGGACGCCGGGATCAGGTATTCGTCTGCTTCGCGAACGATTGATATGTTTGATGCCTGTCGGCAGCTTATCGACCCTACCGGCGTCTGAACAGTTTTGCATTTCGCAGTAGATCAACACCACGCTTGCCATCGCCGCGCATGCCAGGCACTACCCCGGCGCGGCCGCGCCACGCTGTACACAAAAGCGGCCGCCGTCCCTAAACCGACCAGACTCTACATGTTCGACAGCATGAGCTGAAACGCTCAGCGCATGTTTCCCGTGTGCCCCAAGGAGTATCGACCTGGCTGCGGCCAAACGGTTAAACCGTGCGGCTCGCGACCGACGCTGATCTTGTCGACTGCACCGCTGCTTGTATCGAACCGGTAAACCTCGTTGTCATACCGTCCGGACAACCAGAGAAATTTTCCGTCGGCGCTCACATTGCCCATATCGGGACTACCACCGCCGGGCACGGTCCAGGTGCCTTGGACCACACGGGTAGCAAAGTCGACAACCGAGACACTGCCCTTACCGCCAGCACTGCCACGAATCTTGGTGGTCCCACGATTTGCGACATACAGACTTTTGCCATCACGGCTAGGGTACAGGCCGTGCGCCCCTGTGCCGGTGGTAATAAAGCCGGTCTGCCGGAATGGCTCGAGGTCCACTACATGCAAGCCACCGGCCACCATATCGGCGATAAAGAGTGTTTTTCCGTCAGGCGAGATCCGAATATCCTGGGGCATACCTTGTGTCGTGCTCAATGTCGCACCCGGGCGACCAGGGTCTGCCATCTGTTTCGGTTTCTTGCCAGGTTTGGCGAGTAGTGCCAACACCTCAGGTCGGTCAAAATAAGCACTGAGTCTGATTGTTGCTATGACTCGACGGTTAGCCAGATCGATCTTGGTGATGGCACCGCCGAACTCACAGGTGAATACTGCGTACCTGCCGTCCATCGAGAAGTCAGCATGGTTGATACCCGCACATGCCGGCGTCTCGATCGAGAACTCCAGCTTCATGCTTTGCGGGTCGCGAAAATCCAATCGCTTGAAGGCTTCGGCGACCACGATGGCATAGCGACCGTCGGGCGACCAATACAGGTTGTAGGGATCATCGACCGGAATAGATGTGCCGGTTTTGCCGGTTCGAGGATTGATTGGCGTCAAACTACCGTCGGTTCGTCCTTCTGCATTGTTGGCCACCCAGAGAGTTTGCAGGTCCCAGGAAGGAACGATGTGCTGTGGGTCCACCCCCACCTTGAGCGTATTGACCACTTTCAAAGTGCGCGGATCAATAACAGACACGGTGTTGGCCGAACGATTGGGAACATAGACCCTCTCCAGAGCGCCCACCACCGCTGGCGATAGGCGTCCAACGGCCGTTTCGCTGTACAGATTACTGCGGTCGGGTACTGAAGGCATTCCCGGGACATCGGCAGCGTTGGGCTGGCGGGTTTGCGCCAGGGTGCGCTCCGGTGAAACGAAAGGCGCCAGAGTGACGATCACCGCAGCAATTACCAGAGATTTTTTGAAGTTCATGTGAATAGAGTCCTGGAGGTTGGACGGAAGCGGCCCACGCTAGGGACGCTGTGTAATGGCCTGCCGGATGGATTGCACACTTTTGTCCACAATCACGTCCACGCCGATGCGGCCCAACACTGCACTTGACCCCTTGGGGTCACCGGACACGCCAGAAGATGGCTCACTCGAGGGTGAATTGCCGAGCTGCTCTACCCTCACACGGCTCGGATCGACAGCCATCATTAGGGAGGTGTCGGCCAATCCGGCGTGCGTGCCGATTTGTCCGATGGATAGGCCACGCGCCCGCAAGGCCTGCGCAAAATCTTCATCAGCAGCGCGGTAATAAGCGGGAATATAGTGCGCTCGCGTTTTTGAAATGGCCCACTCGCGGTTAAGGCGCTGAGCTACTTCCTTCAAAAGGCTTTGATAGCCTCCATGATCACCAATGAACACGATATCCAGGAAGCCATGTTGCTTCAAACTTCGACCTGCGCCGAGCAGCACTGCAATGAAGGCATCGTCAGGGATTGAAATGCTGCCGGCAAACCGCATGTGTCCGGACGGCGGAGAAATCTGGCCTTCCGGGACATAGGCAACCACTGGCGCCACCAGCGCGTTGCCTAGTTTCCCGGCGATCTGGCCTGCCAGGACATGGACTCGAACATTATGCTTGCCCAAGGCCATGTGCGGGCCACTTTGCTCTGTCCCTCCGACCGGAACGATTATGGTGGTCGCGCCAACGCGCAGGGCGTCGCGGGTCTCCGTCCAAGTTAAATCATCAAGGTACACGCTGAAGGGCGTAGCCTGTGCGCCTTGGTAATACAGCGCTCCTAATGTCAAACACAGTGCGCCGACAATACGGCGCAAGTACATCGAAGCCGACTTTTCCGTTGCATTGATCACCGATTTATTGAGATGCATATATTCATTTAGCCTGGCGCAAGCGTAACGCGTTTGTAATTACCGATGCCGAGCTCAAGCTCATCGCCAAGGCTGCAACAATCATGGGTGATAACAGCCAGCCGGGAAGGGAAACAGAAGGCCCGCCGCCAAGGGGATACGCAGAGCGTTGTACACAAAAGCAAACCCCAGGTTTTACCTCACGTTTGCCACGGTCGCCTGGGACAGCTCCCTCGCCGTCCTTGCGCTGCATTGACGCTGTCGGTTGATCGTGCAAAAGTTGCTCAGGCTCAGGGTCGAAAAGCTTTTCGCTGCCTTGGTTGTGTTCGTGATGTTCGTGTTGTTCCATGACAGCTGCCTTTCCGGGCTTGCAGTACACGAGCAGGTTTAATGCGATGTCGATGTTCTTCACCCTATTTCGGCCTCTTCTTTCGAACCCGGCGCGGGTGCCCGCGCGCTGTCTTTGCTATCTTGAATTTCTTTCTATCGCGCCACAGCAGATAACCTATTAGCGCAAAAATCACCAGCGCCGCCACGGCACTGGCCACCAGCGCGGTGGTCAGCGTTTCGTGCGAAACATTCGGCAAATTACGAAATTCGTGTGGCATCAGAACATTCCACTGGATCCGCCGGCGCATCTACCCGGCAGATCGATAGCCACTATTTCGCCGGTTGGATGTCGGTCACGACAATGGCGCCGCCGGCCTTCTCGGCGGTGAAACGCACCTTGTCGCCTGCTTTCACCTTGTCCAGCATGGCTGGATCCTTGACCTGGAACACCATGGTCATACCTGGCATGTCCAGATTTTTGATCTCGCCATGCTTCATGGTGATCTTCTTGGCTTCTTTGTCCACTTTGCGCACTTCACCATCGGCCATGCTGGCCTCGGGTGCAGCGGCCTCTTTCTTTGCTTCACCCATCGGCATAGCACCGCTACCGTGGTTCATGGTCGATTGCGCGTGAGCTGCACCGGCAAACAGGGCACCGAGGATCAGAACGGTTTTAAGGGATTTCATGGTTAACTTCCTTTCAGGAAATAGTGGAAAAAAAGTTTGAAAAGTAGGATTTAAATATGCTGGTGCTGCCATCGGCTTTGACCAGCAGCACGTCGTAAGCGTCTTTGCGCTTTCCATAGATGGGGCCGTCCATGCCCGGGGAGCCCACAGGCATGCCGGGCACGCCCAATCCGATCGCTTT
>Ga0208514_100428_pt1 | contig 23827 bp, 21 predicted proteins | sample LakWasMet70_HOW9_2_FD_183900 | JGI IMG/M metagenome (GOLD analysis project Ga0208514, IMG submission 183900) | Freshwater sediment methanotrophic microbial communities from Lake Washington under simulated oxygen tension - Sediment Metagenome... | ecosystem: Environmental > Aquatic > Freshwater >...
TCGTGGCCATGAACGCCCGCATTGTGGCGGCGCGGGCCGGGTCTGCCGGCAATGAATTTGCGGTGGTTGCGACGGAACTGATTGGCATCACCACCGACATTGAAACGATCCTGCAGACCGCCATGAGCAGGCCTGCCTGACGGCAGTAAGCACAGTCACCTGGGCGCCGACAGCTCCTCCAAATAGAGCATCAGCTGGGCGGGTGGCATCGGGCGACCCAGCAAATAGCCTTGGAGGACGTCGCAACCGCAGGCGCGCAGAAATTCGGCCTGCGCCTGCGTTTCGACTCCCTCGGCCACCACCGTCAGGTTCAAGGCATGCGACATCTGAATCACCGCGGTGATGATCGCGGCGCTCTCACCATCCTCCGGGAGGTCGCACACAAAACTCTGATCAATCTTGATTTCGCTCACCTGAAAACGCTTGAGATAGCCGAGCGACGAATAACCGGTGCCAAAGTCGTCAATGGAGAGCGAAAACCCGGCTTTATGAAAGGCTTCCAGCACCGCCGCCCCGCCCTCTTCCATGAGCGCGCTTTCCGTCAGCTCAAACTCAAAACGCCCAAAGGATTCACCAAAACGCCCAATCGTTTCGCAAAAATGATCGACCAGACTGCTGCCCCGCAACAGCTGCCGTGACGAGACGTTGACCGAGACCTTTGGCAGTTCAAATCCGCTGGCGCGCAGGATTGCCAGATCACGGCACACCTGGCTCAATACCCAATCCCCCAATTCGGAAATCAGGCCGGTTTGCTCCGCCACGGGTATGAACTCGCCTGGCGTGACCTGGCTTCCGTCATCGCGCTGCCAGCGCGCCAGCGCCTCGACCCCCACGAGCTGGTGGGTCAGGGCACTGAACTGCGGCTGGTACGCCACCCACAGGCCGCCTCCACCCTCAAAAAGGGCTTGCCGAAGCCCGGCCTCCAGCTGCAGCTCATTGCGCACGCGCGCGTCGATGTCCTCGGAGAAAAAATGGAAACAATTCTTGCCATGGGTCTTGGCCACGTACATCGCCATGTCGGCTCGCCGCAGCAGGACCGTGGGGTCATTGTCATCAGCGGGCAGCAGAAGTACCCCAATACTCAACCCGACGTGGCTGGGTGTCGGTTGGGTCGGGAGGGGGTCTGCAATCGCTTCTATCATCAAGCGCGCCACCCTGGCAGCACTTTCCGGGTCACCAATGCCGTAGAGAATGACGGCGAACTCGTCCCCACCCAGACGGGCCACCACATCGCCCGCGCGCAGGACCGCCATCATGCGCTCGCCAATCATCTTGAGCGCCTGATCCCCGACGGCGTGCCCCAGCGAGTCGTTCACTTTCTTGAAATCATCCACATCGACGAACAACAAGGCGGAACCGGTGCGCTCGCGCGCGGTGCGTGCCACAGCCTGGCGCAACTCGCGCTCAAACAGCCGGCGGTTGGCCAGGCCGGTCACCGGATCGTAGAAAGCCAGTTGCTCCAATTGCTCTTCCGCCCGCACCATGCGGCGACGCAATCCGCTGGTCAGACGGTAGGCCAGCGCCAGCGCAACTGTCGCTATACCCAACACGCCCACCGCATATTCGAACATGCGCCAATACAGCCAGGAAAAACTCACGTGCAGCAACAAGGTTCCAACCCGGGTACCTTCGACCTGTATGTCCTCGCGCAGCACGCCGTCAAACATCCCGTAGCGGGTTTCGGCCGGCACTTCATACAGTTTGCGCGTGCCGTCCTCGCGGGCGATGCTCAGATGCTCGGGGAAACTCCACCCTGTGTCGGAAAGGGACGCGAGTTGCCCACCGTCCGCGCGGTACAAGGCACCACCAGTGATACGCGGCGTCAGCCGCACCGCATTGATGGTTTCCTGGGCGGCCTTGGCATCATTGAAAGCCAGGGCAGCCGTGCTGTTGGCGCCAATGATGGCCGCCTCGGTGTGGAGTTCCTCCAGCATCAGGGACCGACCCACCACGTACTGGTGCACCATCAGCAGGATGAACGCAATCAGCAGAGCCAGGCCGGTTGACAGCAGGCTCAGGTGATTGGAACGCCGGATGCGGTCTACCTGGGTATTCATTGCTTCACTCGGTCACGTGCCGCGCCAGACGCAACACTTTTGAACTGACAGTCAGTCCGGCCTGGCGTGCCGAGCGCAAATCGATGTCGAAGACCACGCGTCCGCCTTCAATCTCCAGGTTGAGCATCACACCACTCTGAAGGTAGCCCGGCGAATCCCCCACCACCAGGATACCGCGGGCTGGCAGGCTTGAAGCAAGGCGTGGCAGCCCGCTGGCGTCGGTCGGTGAGAGGTATAAGACCTGGCAGTCACCCAGCGTCGCGGCATCTGCACGCTCGACCTGGAGCGGCTGGCCTTTGAGCAACTTGCCCCCCAACTGCGCAAGCGCCGTGGCGACCGGGCTCCCCGCCAGGTAGCACACGGTCAGCCGGTCTGGCGAGCGCCCCACCGGGGTTGGCCAGTCCACAAACAGCAACATATTGACCAGGATGGCCGCCTTCAGCTCTGGTTCGGGCGCCTGGCGTTGCGCGTGGACAATGGGTGTCAGCGCCAGCAGAACCAGCGCAAAAGCCGCTCTCCAAAACCCTCCGACAGCCATCAGCACGTGCCGGACCTCACAGCGGCATGCTCCAACGCAGTCTGAACTGTCGTCCGTCCTGAGCCAGCGCATCCTGCGCAAAAGCCGATGACGCCGGGTCACGATAGTGGCGATCGCCCACGTTGTAAATCCCCAGTGCGAGTTCGCCTCCCCCCAGCAAGCGCCGCGAGGTCAGCGTCACATTCGCCATGCCAAACCCAGGCACCCACCCAGCCAACGACCGCCGTTCCGACATGCCTTGCCACTCGGCACCCACCGCCCACCCTGCGGCCAGCGGCAGGCCCAACACCAGTTTGCCCAGCCATTGCGGAGAATTCCCGAGTTCGCTGCCATCGGCCGCGCTGGACCACTGCCGCGAAAGGCTGCCACGCAGGCGAGAACCGCCATCCCACCGACGTTCCGCATTGAAATCGATGCCACGGGTCTGAACATGGGACTGATTGGAGTACATCAGCAGTCCATCGGCCGGATCAAGTACCTGGTCGATCAGGTCCTGCACATCGTTGCGGTAGATGTTTACCCCAAAACGACCCGCCTGCCCCACCCGAAAATCGGCCGCCAGTTCCACGCTGCGGATACGCTCCGGCAGCAGCGCTGGATTGGCCTTTTGCAGCACACCGCCATCGTCGTAAAAGCGCTCATAGGCGTTGGGCGCACGGTAGGCGCTGCCCACCATCGCCTTTAGCGCGGCGCTCTCATTCGGTTGATAAATCAGCGCGGCGCGCGGCGAGGTGATGGCCGAATAGTCGCTGTGCTTGTCATAGCGCAAACCCAGGTTCAGCAGCCACTGCGGGGACAGACGCCATTCGTCCTGCACGAAGGCCCCCAGCGTTTGGGAGGGCCGGTTGCTGTAGAGATAGCTGACCGCCGGGAGAACATCAAAATTGCGCTGTTCCAGTTGCGTGTTCGACTGCACCTCGAGCCCGAGCATCACTTTATGCGCGGGCTGCGTGGTCATGATCAGGCGGTAGTCACCACCCACCCAGTTGGCGCGCCCCTGGTCGAGATTGTCCAGCGCATCGGCGTAACGGTAGGAGCCGTCGTATCGATAGCTGCCATTGAACAGACGAAACTGCTGTTGCCACCCCTTGGACAACTCGCCGTCATAGGCCAGTTCAAGCAGAGCATGCTGATCCACTGTGCGCGTACCGGGCTCGCCAAAAGCGGTCAGGAACGGAGCGTTGGGCAGGTTCTTGTCGCGCGAACTGAGGTTGGCGCTCAGGCGCCAGTTGCCAAAGCGCAACTTGCCATAGGCCTTTTGGTAGCTCTCTCCATCCAGACCACGCGCCCAGCCGTCGTGCGTCGCGTTGTCGAACTCGGGAAAATAAAGATCATCGCCACGCGCACCGGAGGCCGCGAGCGCAAAAAACCATTCGTGCTCACTGTCGATGCGCTGGCCTGCCAGCAGGCCCAGGCGGCGACTCCCCGCGCTGCCTACATCGGCGGTCAACCGCGCGCCGTTGATGTCGCCGCCATCCAGCATCACGGCATTGACAATGCCAAACAAGGCGTTGGCGCCATAGACCGCGGACGCCGGCCCGGCCACGAACTCCAGCCGTTTGACCCAATCCAGCTCAATAGGGGACTCATTCCCGATGTGTGCCTGATCGTACAGCGCATCGTTGCGCCGCGCACCGTCGGTCAACAGCAGAATCCGGGAGTTGTAGTCGCCAGGGCGGCTGAAGCCACGCACCCCGAGGTAACTGTAGTTGCGGTCATTGCTGACGTAGGCGCCCGGTACGCTGGACAGTGCCTCGGCCAGATTGCGGTAGCCGTGGCGGTGCAACTCCTGCTGATCGATCACCGTCGCCGAGGCCGGAGAGTCCACCAGGGGCTGCGCATAGCGCGACGCGCCCTGCACCTCGACACGGAGCAGGTCGTCCAGCGACATCTGCGCCAACTCCGTGGCGCCCGCCAAGGGCCCACCGGCCTGCGTGGACGCACCAAACCACAGGGCTATCAACCCCATGGAGCATTTGTAGCGCAACGCGGTTGATGGCATTCACTGTCCTTGCGGTAACCAAATCCCAATTCTATGTGCGCGATACGGACAGCGAAAAGGAAATACAACCGCATCCTGCATGCTGTGGGCACGTCAGGTTGACGTATGCATATGCGTGCATATATACTCCACACCATGAAACCGATCACCACCCGCGCCCAAGCCGCAGACGCATGCATCGAAATACTGGATGCCGACTTCTTTCGCGCCCTGTGCGAGCCCGCTCGGCTGGAGATCTTCCGCCACCTGGTGTTGGCCGGCCGATCCGACATTGCCACCATCGCCGAAGCCATGCCGCAGGACCGCTCGGTCATCGCCCGCCACTTGCAAACCCTGGAGCGCGCTGGCGTGCTGCATGCGCAAACCGAAGGGCGCCACACGTTTTACGAGATTGACGGCCCCGCCATTGCGTCGCGCATGGAGAAGATTGTGGGCCTGGTGCGCGCCCTGGTACCGCTGTGCTGTGTCGGCCCCAACCGTTGATTTTTGGCCGCTTTTTTTTAACTTAATACATGCATATCGGTGCACATAAACACATCTTGTAGCAACCAACCCACTGGAGAAAACCATGCAACCCGAAGAACTCTTAGGCCTCGCGATACCCGTCATCTTTTTCATCCTGCTCGGCATCGAGTCGCGCCATCCGGCGCGCCCGTTTGAGTCCGTCCACCGCTGGCGGCGCACGGGCTTGCTGTTCTTTGCCATGGTGCTGGTGGTCGGCTCGCTGGCGCCCCTGCTGCTGCCACTCAACTGGTTCAAGGCCCAAGCGCTGCTGGACTTGAGCGCGCTGGGGCTGTGGGGTATTCCGGTGGGGCTGTTGGTCTCCACGTTCTTCGGCTATTGGCTGCACCGCGCCGAGCACCGCTTTGACTGGCTATGGCGCGCCTCGCACCAGTTGCACCACAGCGCGCCCCGGGTGGACCTGGCGGGCGCGTACTTCACGCATCCGGTCGAGGTGCTGCTCAAGGTGATGCTGGGCACCACGGTCAGCGTCTACCTGCTGGGCCTCGCGCCGATGGCGGCATCCGCCGTGGCACTGGCCAGCGCGCTCTTGAGCATGTGGCAGCACTGGAACGTCCACACACCGCACTGGATCGGCTACCTCATCCCACGACCAGAGTCGCATGTGCTGCACCATGCCCGCGACAACCAGGCGCGCAACTATGGCGACCTACCCATCTGGGACATGGTGTTTGGCACCTTCAGCAACCCGCGCGCGCAGTCCTCAGTCACCGTGGGCTTTGACGCAGCAAGCAGCACCCGCATCAAAGACATGCTGTTGATGCGGGATGTCAACGCCTAGCGGGTCGCCCTCGCCGCAGCAGCAAAGACCAACCCGCGTCACACCTGCGCCAACGCCAACGCAATCGGCAGTTGCGCAGCACGCCGGGCCGGGGGCCAGGCGGCGACCAGTGACACCAGCAGCACCAAGGCCACCCAGGCCAGCAAGGCCAGCGGTGACACCGCAAAGGGCAATGGCGCGACAAAGCCCAGGCCGCCAATCATCACGTCGAGCAGCCAAGTGAGCGGCAACGATAGGGCAAAGGCCAGCAGCACACTGAGCAGCGCAACGGTTTGCGCCTCACCCAGCACCATGCCCACCAGCCGGCCTTGCGTGGCACCCAGGGTTTTCATCACAGCCAGCTCACGGGTGCGCTCCAGCACGCTGATGCCCAAGGTCGAGGCCAGTCCCAGCCCACCCACCGCGGCCATCACAAAGGCCAAGGCCAGCAGTGCGCGGATCAGGATCACGATGTGGTCACCCATGGCCGTGCGCAGCTCGCTCAGGGGCTGGACCCGGTCCACACCAGCACCCGCGTCAGCCAGATGGGCCTCGATCTGGGCGATACGTTGTACGCGCTGGGCGGAGGTCGTGGCGTCGGTCGTCACGCGGATCATGCGCGCCAGGCCTGCACTGGCCGTGGCCTGGGCAAATGCCTGGTCGTTGACATAGCCCACGCCGGCCGCGCCGATCTCTTCCACAATGCCGACCAGGCGCCAGGAACTGGTGCGCCCACCGATGGACAGCAGCACCGGGTCGCCCACCTTGAGTTGCCGTTGTTGCGCCATGGCGGCATGGTTCAGTACGACGGCGTCGCGGTCACTCGGTTGTAACCATCGGCCAGCCAACACTGGAAAGTCGATCATCCGCGTGCTTGGCGGCGGCGCCATCACGGTGAATGCGCCGTGGCCGCGGTCCGGGTAGGCGCGCGACACGTCCATCTGCCCCGGCCTTGCAAACGCCGCCGGGCTGTAGCCCCAGGCCTCGGCCGACCGCACACCGGGCAGTTGTGCCACGCGCTCGCGCCACGTCAGCGGCTCGTCGGCATAGAAGCGGACTTCCACGTCGTAGTGGCGGGTCTGGTAGACCTTGTCTATGGTTTGTTGCCAACTGTCGGAGATGTTGAGCGCGGTCATGAACATCGCCCCACCGGCGGCCAGCAGGCCCAAGGTCAAGCCCAGGCGCGCCGGTTTGCGCAGCACGTTGCGCAGCGCCGTGGGCCAGCGGCTGATGCGCTGGCGCAGGCGCTCGCCGCCGCTGCCATGCTGGTCGATGGCGTCACGCACCGTCACCCGGCAGGCGGACCAGACCGGCACCGCCGCCACCAACAACGGCACCGTGAGCGCCGCCGCCCATTGCACGGCAAACACCCACGGTGGCGCATAGGACTGCGTCAATGACAGGTTCAGCAAACGCGCGACGGCAATGGCAAACAGCCGGGTGCCGCCCACGCCCAGCGGCAGGGCCACGACAAAGGCCGCCATGCCAATCAAGGCCACCAGGGCCAGGTAGATGCGAACCAACTGCGGTGTGGTGGCGCCCAGGGTCTTCATAACACCGATCTCGCGCACCTGGCGTGCCAGCAGGGCCGACAGCGTGTTGGCCACCAGCACGGCCGCCAGCACCAAGGTCATGGCGCTGAAGGCCAACAGCAGAAACAGCACGGTGGTCATCTGACGCTGGTGCGGGTGCTGGCGGGGTGGGGGCACGCGCAACTCCATCACCGGGAAACCTTGCGCTTGCAGCGCGCTGGCCAGGGATTCGGCAGCCGCCTGCACCGCAGCCATGGTCTCCGGCGTATCGCGAAACCGCACGCGCAGTTCGTGCAGCGTGCCGTCTTCGCCCAGTTGGCGCAGCATGGCGCGGTCCAGGTAGACATAACCGGTGCGCTCCTGCCAAGCCGGTGCCAGACCGGGGTCATGCACCAGGCCGCTGACCGCCACAGTGCGTGGCGTTCCATTCGGTGTCTTGAGCGTCAAACGGTCGCCAATGCCTGCCGCCAGCACGCCGGTGGCCGTGTGCTCCAGCAGCACGCTGCCAGTGGCGGGGGCGCTGCTGCCCTCGCGCGCAAAGAAGCGGCTCACACCCGATGCCGGGAATGCGTCCACCGCGAACAACAGCACCGGCAGCCAGGCGTCGCCCACGCGGGCGCGGGCTGGAATCACGTCACGCGCCTCGGCCACCGCCACGCCGGGATGCTTGCGCGCGGCAGCCAGCACCGCGGGCGTGACATCACCACGCAGCTCCAGCGTGGCGTGGGCCGGGTCCGTGCCCAGGTAGTTGTCTGCCATCTCGCGCGTCAACACGGCGTAGGCACCCAGCACGGCACCGAGGGCTGCCAACGCCACCACCACCGCCACCAGCATCAGGCCAAAGCGACCGCGTTCGGCCTGCACGTCGCGCCACAGTTTGATCCATCGGCTGTTCATCGCAGTCTTGGGGCTACGCACAGTGCAGCTCCCGCACGCGCGGCGTGGTGGCCGGGGCCATGCGCACGTTGTCCACCAAGTGCCCGTCGGCCAGCGTGATGACCCGGTCGGCAATGCGGCTCACGTCCCTTTCGTGGGTGACCATCAGCACGGTCTTGCCGCGTTGGGCCAGCGCGGCCAGCAGTGCCAGCACCGCATCGGCCGTGGCGGTATCGAGGTTGCCGGTGGGTTCGTCGGCCACGATCAGCGGTGGGTCGTTGGCCAGCGCGCGGGCAATGGCCGCACGCTGCTGTTGCCCGCCCGACAGGGCCGAGGGCAGCTTGTCGGCATGCTCGGCAATGCCGACGTCGGATAGCAAGCGCAGCGCGCGCTGGCGCGCCAGAGGCTTGGGGTAGGTGGCGCAAAAGTCCATGGGCAGCATCACGTTCTCCAGGATCGTCAGCGTGGGCAGCAGTTGGAAGAACTGGAACACCACGCCCACGTTGCGCCCGCGCCAGGCCGCCAGGCGGCTTTCGTCCAGCGCCTGCAACGCGGTGCCCGCCACATGCACCTCGCCCTCGGTGGGGCGGTCAATGCCGGCAATCAGGTTGATCAGCGTGGACTTGCCGCTGCCGGACTTGCCCACAATGGCCACAAACTCGCCGGCAGGCAGGGCCAGACTGAGCGCTTGCAGAGCGCAGGTGCCGCCGTTGGGGCCGGGGTAGCGCTTGGTCAGGTTCAACAGTTCAATCATCGGGACATCCGTTCTATAGTAGACAGGTGTCCATCTTGGCTAAGCCGGGCGCCAGCGTCCAGACACGGCAGGCGCCGATTTGCCCGGTTATGGACATAAACCGCAACCCTGTTCAGGAACGACGATGAGCACCTTTCCAACCAATCCGGCCCTGGACCGCCGCAGCCAACGCACCCGTGACGCCTTGCGCGGCGCGCTGGTCGATTTGATTGCCGAGCGGGGCTGGGATGACATCACGGTGCAGGACGTGTGTGACCACGCCAACATCGGCCGCTCCACTTTCTATTCGCACTACACCGGCAAGGATGCGCTGCTGGTGGGCGGGTTGGAGGATTTGCAGGCCGGGTTGCAGCGCCAGGCGCAAGCGCGGGCCGCGTCAGCAGCAAGTGCCGACGCAGTGACAGGGTTCGGTTTCGTGCTGGGCCTGATCGAACACGCCCACGAGCAACGCAAGATCTTTCGGGGGCTGATTGGCCGGCGCAGTGGCCATGTGGTGCACCAGCGGTTTCGCGAAATGGTGCTGCGCCTGGTGCACGACGAGTTGCCGCAGTCCGCGCAAGGTGCGCTGCCCCGCGATGCGGCGGCCCGCTGGTTATCGGCGGCCTTTGTCGAGCTGTTGAGTTGGTGGGTGGAGCAGGCCACGCCGATGCCGACTACGGAACTTGAGGCGCTGTTTATCGAGTTGGCGCAGCCGGTGTTGCGGGCGAATCGGGCCGGTGAAGGCTGGCGGGGCCGGTGAGCCGGGTGCCCCTTCTCTGGCCCACGCTCGCGGGCTGGGGTTTTGGGTTCTCCTTTGTTCCTGCGTTAACGCGGTGGTTGGTTCGCCGGTTCTGTGGCGGCCGCGAATGGGGCCGACGAAGGGGCACCCGGCCCACCAGCCCTGCGGTGCGTGGTGTTGAGCGCTACAAAATACATAGCTATTCATGTCCATTTCACGAGGGCTAGCGGCCAGTTTGGCTTATAAGCTTTTCCCCACACTGCGCCCCAACACCTCGCCCCCAAGGCGGGTGGCGTGGCGGGCGGGCGCAGGCCGCACTTGCGGTTGCTACAGAACAGGCGGGCCGACCAAAGTGTTGACGCAACCATTCTGGTAGACCACCATGTTCGCCCGCGACGCGAGCCGGAGAACGCCTGCCACACCACCCGTCGTGCGCAGTCGTTTCGTGCGCCACAAAAAGAGGCAGGTCCAATGGACAATCCCGGATAAATTGACATCCCGTGACGCCGGTGTTTGGTGGATGGGTCGGCTTACTTGGTAGTTTCCCTAGCTGTTTGGACAGCCGATTGACAGATTCCCGGTGCACCATGGCCCAGCCACGCGGCTTGACAAATTGCCCCACGCTTTCGCAACAGGAGGACCCATGAAGTTCCTGCACATGAAGATTTCCACCCTGCTGATGGTCGGGTTTTCAGTATTGATTTTGTTGATGGCCTTGATGGCAGTCTTTGGGCTCACCCAGGTCAGGACCATCAACCAATCGCTGAACACCATGTACTACGGTCGCGTCGTGCCGCTGCGCCAGCTCAATGACATTGCCGATGTCTACGCAAGCAACGTGCTGGATGCCGCCAACAAGGTGTCCGTTGGCAATCTGGATGCCAAGCAGGCGCTGGACGCGCTCGACCGGGGCCTATCGCAAGTGGACACGGTGTGGAAGGAGTACACCACCGCCCAGCTCTCCGCTGACGAAAAAGCCGTCACCGTGCGCGTGCAGGAGTTGATGGCAAAGGCCAGACCCGAGTTGGCCAAGTTGCGTGACGCACTGAGCAGTAACCGCAATGACACGATCATGGAAAACATGAACCCGCTGGACGCGGCCATCAGCCCCATTCGCCTGCAATTGCGCGCACTGGTGGAGATGCAGCTCAAGGAGTCCAAGGTGGTCCACGAACAGGCAGCGGGCGACTACCAGCGGATGATCGGCCTGTTTGTGGCAGCAGTGGTGCTGGCCGTTGCGGCGGGTGGCACGCTGGCGTGGTGGATTGTGCGTGGCATCACCAGCCCGCTCAGCCAGGCGGTGGCCATCGCACGCAGAGTGGCTGCCGGGGACCTGACCCAAGAGATCGCGCCACAGGGACCAGAGGATACGGTGGTGCTTCTGGAAGCACTCAAGGAGATGCAAATGGGGCTGGCCGGCGTGGTGTCGACGGTGCGCAGCGGCGCGGAGGGCGTGGCCAGTGCCAGTGCCGAAATTGCCCAGGGTAACCACGACCTTTCCGTGCGCACGGAGCAACAAGCCAGCGTCCTGGAGGGCGCGGCAGGTTCCATGGCGCAACTGAGTGCCACCGTCACGCAAAACGCCGCACGTGCGCACGACGCCAACCGGCTGGCACAGAACGCGTCCACGGTGGCGGCGCAAGGCGGCGACGTGGTCGGCCAGGTGGTGCAAACCATGCGCGGTATCAATGACGCGTCACGCAAGATATCGGACATCATCGGCGTGATCGACGGCATCGCCTTTCAGACCAACATCCTGGCGCTCAACGCCGCCGTGGAGGCCGCGCGGGCCGGTGAACAGGGGCGTGGCTTTGCGGTCGTGGCCAGTGAAGTGCGCAGCCTGGCGGGCCGGTCCGCCGCGGCAGCGAAAGAGATCAAGGAGCTTATCGGTGCCAGTGTGGATCGGGTGGAACAAGGCACTGCACTGGTGGACCGCGCCGGTGAAACCATGACCGCGGTGGTGACCAGCATCGCCCAAGTGACGGCCATCATGGGGGAGATCAGTTCCGCCAGCACCGAACAGTCCGTCGAAGTGGAGGTCGTCAACAAAGTGGTCGTTCAAATGGATTACACCACCCAACAAAACGCCGCCCTGGTGGAGCAAATGGCGGCGGCCGCGTCCGGGCTCAAGGGCATGGCGGGCGAGCAAGTGGAGGCGGTGTCGGTCTTCAAGCTGCCTGCGCACGCGCTGGCCCAAGCAGCCGGTTCGCGGTTCAGCACCGCGTTGCTGACAACCTAGCGCATTCTTCGACTTCCTCAAAATCCAACTCCCGTATTCAGTGCAAGACTACAAATGCTATTGTTTTTGTAGCAAACTACGCATGTTATACGAGGGCTAGGGGCCGGTTTCGCTAAAACCTTTCAGGTAATAACAGCATTAAACCCAAAATGGGTATTTAATGCCCATTTTTAGGTGCAGACTGCACCGCCCCCGCCAGAACCAAGCTAGTACAGCGCTCCCACACCACCGCCAAACCCTCTCGCAGCTCCTGCACCATCGAAGCTGCCCGCGGCACTATCACCACCAGATCCGCATCCGACTGCGCAACGATCTCCACCCAGGTCGATACCTCCACGCAATACACGGCGCCGCGCGGCATCGTCGTTTGCTGCGCCAGCATGCAATGGTCCAGAGCCGTGCGCTGCACCAGGGCGACGGAGCCGGCGGCGACGCGGATCACGGTGCCGCGCGGTAGCTGCTCAAAATGGGATTGCCCCCTAACCAACGAGAGTTGGCAGGTTTGAAACGATTCCGGTCTGCTTTGCATACGCCACCACCTTTTATTGCTCGGTTGAAAAGGCCTGACCACACAGGAGCAGGCAGTGATGGAATCGTAGGTAGATACCCTCGCCCACAACAGGCACAGCGGCGCACTCTCTTTGCCACAACAGACGCACCGTTTGGCATCTGTTACGGTACGGTTTTGACAAATCTGTATCTGTTTTCCCCGCCACGGATCAAGGAACATGGGCCATGGACACCGCTTTGACATCCCCCACATCCGCCCAACAACAACAGCAACCCATCTACCAGCGCCTGGCCGCGCATTACCGGGGCGCGATACAAGCGGGCTCGCTGAACGTGGGCGACCGCATGCCCTCGCTGCGCAGCCTGATGCGCCAGCACGAGGTCAGCCTGTCCACCGCGATGCAGCTGAGCCGGCATCTGGAGAGTGAGGGCTGGCTGGAGGCGCGGCCGCGCTCGGGCTACTTTGTGCGCAAGCCCCTGCGCAACACGCTGGCCACCGTCAGCGAACCGCGCATGGACATCACGCCGGACCCGGCGCAATACGTCGGCATCCATGGCCGGGTGTCGGACTTCATCGCCCGTGGCCGCCTGCAGATGGTCAAGACCAATCTGGCGGTGGCCCGCTGTGCGCCCGAGCTGTACCCCGGCGAGGCGCTGAAGCTGGCCACGATGCGGGTGCTGCGCACACGGCCCAGGCTGCTGGTGTCGGCGTCTTCGCCGCGCGGCAACCCGGAGTTTCGCGCGGTGCTGGCCAAGCGCGCGCTGGGCATGGGCGTGACGCTGTCGCCCGACGATGTGCAAGTCACCAATGGCTGCATCGAGGCGCTGAACCTGGCACTGCGCGCCGTGGCCCAACCCGGCGACACCATCGCCGTAGAGTCGCCCACCTTCTACGGCCTGCTGCAGGTGCTGGAGGCGCTGGGCTTGCGCGCGCTGGAGATACCCACCAGCCCGCAGACTGGCATCTCGCTGGACGCGCTGGAGATGGCGATGCAGACCTACGACAACATCAAGGCCGTGGTCGTGGTGCCGCACCTGCAAAACCCGCTGGGCAGCATCATGCCGGACGCACACAAGCAGGGCCTGGTGCAACTGTGCGAACGCCACGGCGTAGCCTTGATAGAGGACGACACCTATAGCGAACTGGTCAGCGAAGGCACACGTGGCGACGCGCCCTTGCGTGCGATGAAGTCGTGGGACACGACGGGCAACGTCATCTACTGCGCGTCGCTGCACAAGATACTGGCGCCCGGCATACGCGTGGGCTGGATGGCGGCCGGGCGCTGGCAAGCGCGGGTGGAGATGCTGAAGTTCAGCCAGACCCGCAGTAACGAGGAGTTGTCGCAACTGGCGCTGGCCGACTACATGGCCACGCCCGCGTATGACCGCCATTTGCGCCGCCTGCGCAGCACGCTGCATGTGCAACGCGAGAAAACGGCGCAGGCCATTGCCAGCTATTTCCCCGAGGGCACGCGCCTCAATGTGCCCGATGGCGGGCTGTCGCTGTGGGTGGAACTGCCGCACAAGCTGTCCAGCCGGCGCGTGTTTGACGCCGCCTTGCAGCAGCAGATTCTGGTGACACCCGGCCAGATGTTTTCCAACTCGCTGCGCTTTGACCCCTACCTGCGCATCAACTGCGGCTGGCCGCACCAGCAGGACGTGGAGCAAGGCCTGCGGCGGCTGGGGCAGATTGTTACGGAGTTGCTGGAGGACAACGTGTAGGGGGCGGCGTGCTCAGCGCTTTTTCTTTTCAAGCAAGCGCGTGCAACCCCACCCGGTTGCCGTCCAGATCCGTGATGTGGGCGAAATACCCCATGCCCGGTGGCAAGGCCTGACGTGGCAACGCAACCTGCCCACCCGCTGCCACAGTGCGCGCCAAAGCGCCGTCCAACGAAGGGCTTGCGTCCAGATAGATCAGCGTGCCGCCTGTTGATCGGGCAGGAGCCGTAGGGCCCATCATCAGCGCCCCACCAACGCCGTCGCCGTCCCGGTCATAGGCAAATACGGCACCCTGTGATGGCCCCATGTCCTCGCGACGCATGGGGCGGCCCAAAACAGCTTCGTAAAAGGCCTGGGCGTTGTCCAGATGGGTGGTAGGAAATTCGAACCAGCTGATAGCGTTTTTCATGAGTCACTCGTGTTGAATTGGAGGAGCACCGATGATGCAGGGTAGCTACTGACAACGTGGTGTCAGTAGTGTGCGGGTGGCCATCCAGTCATCCACCGCAGATCGGACTGCGGGACGACGCGCACGCAGTTGCACAACGAGACCGGCTTCATCGTGCACGGTGCCGTGCTGATCGTGAGGGCGCTGGCGCACCGACAAGGCGCGCGAGACGTCATGCCCATATACTGGTTGGTTCGCCAAAAAGGAACCGGATCCCGATCTATTCAACACCGCCGACGCGAGTAAGGTTCTATGCTGCCAACCCCAAATTCACAGGAATCGCCCGAGCGCGACCTGACCGACGCCAGCCTGCGCGAGGAACGCGAGAGAGCAGACCGGGAGATGACGGCGAACCGGGTGGTCATAGAAAGAGACGCTGACGCGGTTGTCGAACACGCCCGGGAAAATGCCGACGCTGTCGTGGTTGCGGCCCGCGAAAAAGCAGACGAAAAGGCGGGCGAGACCGCGAACGGCGCCGAACTCCACGACATTCAAACCGCCATTGCAGGGGATAGAGAGAGCGAAGATCAAGCCCTGCGCGATGAACGGAATGCGGCAGACCGAAGCCTGCGCCGTGAGCGCGAAACGCGGGCCCGCTTGCTCACGCGGCTGTTGCCTCTCGAGCGCGACGCGACCGATCAATATCTGTTGACAGAGCGTGCCCGGTCCGACGACGCGCTGGCGACCCGCGACGATTTCCTCGGCATGGTGTCCCACGACCTGCGCGACCTTCTGAACGGGATCGTGGTGAGTTCGCAGTTCCTTGCCCAAAAGCTTGAGAAACACGGTGACAGCGCGCCATTGCTCATAGAGACTGCGCGTATCGAACGTTACGGCACGCGCATGAACCGGCTGATTGGCGACCTGGTCGACGTCGCCAGCATCGACTCCGGCAAGCTCGCAATGCACGCGTTTCCAGGCGACGTCGCCACGCTGGTAGCGGAGGCGGTGGATGCCCTGCAGGGTTCGGCGACGGCCAGGGGCGTGTCTCTCCAGGTATCGAATTGGCAGGGACCTGTTGCGGCAGAGTTCGACCACGATCGCATGCTGCAGGTACTCGCCAACCTGATCTCCAATTCGATCAAGTTCACCCCCAAGGGCGGCAGTATCCGTGTGCACTGCGAATGCGTTGGCGAAACGTTCGAGTTCTGCGTGGAGGACACCGGTGAAGGAATCCCGGTGGCGATGCTGGAGGCGGTTTTCGAGCGGTTCTGGCAGGTCGGCAAGAACGACCGGCGTGGGCTGGGCTTGGGCCTGTACATCTCGCGCTGCATCGTGGAGGCCCATGGCGGCAACATCCGGGCAGAAAGCAGTCCAGGCAAGGGGACCAGGATGCTGTTCACGCTGCCCGTCAGCTCGGCACACAGTCGCTGAAATGCTTTCGCCCTCGCGGGCACGCCGAAATCAGCAGACTCGGTACCCTACGGTGCTGATGCACATATCCGAGTGTGTGACACCGTACCGACACTGCAAAGTCCATGCCGCACAGTGAAGTGAGAAGCGCCGATCCGACCGGCCTTCCCCGCGCAAGCCCCTTCATCCGCTACTTGGAGCACACAGTGAACACACTCTCTGCCAGCTATCCCTACAACTTGTACAACCGAAACACCGCACCCGTTCCCGTGCCGGACATGGCCAGTGCCGTGAGCAGCCCACCGCCCCAGTCGTAGCAGGCGCCGTTTTGCCACCATGACCGCGCTGATACAACGCACTTCCCAATGCTTCTGCGGCTACCCTATCTTTTTCCGCAACCATCTCTGTTTGCATTGCGGTCGTGCGCTGGGCTACGAGCCCGGTCAAGCCACGATCATGTCGTTGGAAGCCATTGACAACAACGACAACAACGATGCCGCCACCTGGCGACGAGCAGGAGCAACGGATGACGGCAGTGTGTACCGGCGTTGCGCCAACTTCAGCCTGGCGCCGCAGTGCAACTGGCTGGTCCTGCAGTCCGCTGGCGATGACCACAAACTGTGCCGGTGCTGCCGGCTGAACCGTACGGTCCCCGATCAAAGTGTTGCCGCCAATGCCACGCTGTGGCACAAGGTCGAGCTGGCCAAGCGCAGACTGGTTTCTTCGCTGATCGCCCTGGGTTTGCCAGTGGCTTCACGCATCGGCGAAGACCCACAGCAAGGCCTGGCCTTTGATCTGTTGGTGGGTGCAGGCCCTGCGCCGGTTACCACCGGCCACCACCAAGGCATCATTACGCTCAATGTCGATGAGGCCGACGATGTGGCCCGCGAGACCATTCGCAATGCCATGCATGAGCCTTACCGCACCTTGCTGGGGCATGTGCGCCATGAGTCCGGCCACTACTACTGGAGCCGCCTGCTGGATGGCAGCCCCTGGCATGAGCCCTTTCGCACGCTCTTCGGCGACGAGCGGCAAGACTACGCGGCCGCGCTTCAGCGGCACTACAGCGAAGGCCCCGCCCCATCCTGGAAGACCACCTGCGTCAGTGCCTACGCAAGCGCCCACCCGTGGGAAGACTGGGCGGAGACCTGGGCGCATTATCTGCACATGGTGGACGCGCTGGACACCGCCGCCGGCTTCGGAATCGGAGACAACCACTTAAGCTTGCTGCAGGACCCCTATGACACGGACGTACTCTTTTGCACCGACGAGACCCAAGAAGATGCGGACCAGGAGTTCCTGGCCTTCCTCAACACATGGACCGGTCTGACCAGCGTGCTCAACGAGTTTTCGTTGGGCATGGGGCTCCCGGATTTCTACCCTTTTGTGCTGAGCACCGGCGCGGTGACCAAGCTGCATTTTGTGCACCGCTTTATCGAAGCATTCGCCCACTCGCCAACCCCGCTTGAAGCAGCGGCTTGAATGATCCACATATGACCTCCGAATCTGCGCAGCCTTGCCGCCGCACAGGCCGTCGTCGCGGCCTGGCCATCCTGGTGGCCTTGCACCCACTTGCTCAGACTGGGTTGCGCGCGGGGCTGCCCGCCGCACTACCTGAAATGGCGTCCAGCTCGCCCGACGCACGCGCCTTGCGGCCATACACCATTTCAAATACGGGACTGGCCATCATGGTGGTGACAACGGCCATCAGCACCAGCATGGAGAACAAGGCCGGGCCGATGATGCCCTTTTGCAGACCGATATTGATGATGATCAGCTCCATCAATCCACGCGAGTTCATCAGTGCACCGATGCCCAAGGCGGTGCGGTTGTCTTCACCCGACATGCGCGCGGCCAGATAGCAGGCACCAAACTTGGCCAGCACCGAGGCGACCAATATGCCCGCTGCGATCAGCAGCAGCTCGCCCGAGTTGATCATGTCCAGTCGGGTGTTCAGGCCGGAGTAGGTGAAGAACATCGGCAGCAGCAGGATCACCGCCAGGGGTTCCACTTTCTTCTTGAGCTCGGTGGCAAACAGGCCGCGTGGCATCACGGTGCCCAGGATGAAGCCGCCAAAAATCGCATGGATGCCGACGGCGTCCATGACGAAGGCCGACACGCAGAACAGGATCAGCGTGATGCCCAGCACGGTATGGCTCATCTCGCCCTCGCGCTCGACGATGCGGCCCAGCGGGGCCAGCAGTTGCCGACCGAACAGCAGGACAAAGGCGCTCCACAGGATGCCGCCGCCAATGGCCAGTACGGCAACACCCGGGCCCGCGCCGAAAGCGGCCAGCACCAGCGCCAGCACACACCAGGAGGCCGCGTCGTCGAATGCGCCCGCTGTTAGTGTCAGCGTGCCCAGCGAGGTATTGGCAAGACCACGCTCGTTGATGATGCGGGCCAACATGGGAAAGGCGGTCAGCGCAATGCAGGCGCCCATGAACAGCGTTGCATTGGCTTGCGAAATGCCGATGGCAAACAGGCCCGGAACGCCGATCAGGAAGGGCGTGATCAGGAATGCGATGAAGAACGGTGCCGCAATGCCGGCCATCGATACGGCCATGGCGCTGCGGCCTTTGGTCGCAAAGTGGTCCAGCCGCAAGGTGGTGCCGACCAGGAACATGTACAGGCCCACACCCAGTTGCGCGCCGGTGTACAGAACGTTCTTCATTTCCTTGGGGAAGATCGCGGCCTGCAGGTCGGGGAAGAACAGCCCTAACAACGATGGCCCGAGGATGACGCCTGCAATCATCTCGCCCACCACCTGGGGCTGGCCGAGGAACTTGCGGCCGACCCAGCCCACGACGCGGCAGGCCAGCATGATCACCGCCAGTTGCAAAAAAAAGCGGACGCTGAAGTCGCCCGGACTATAGGTTTCGGCGATCGCCGGGACTGCCGGCCCGTGTTTGGCGAAGACATCGCCGAGCAGGGCCAAAGGGTTGATGTTGTCAAATTCCATAAATATTCCAGCAAGTGGTGAGCATTTTTGGGGCGCCAAAACGCTCGTGCGCTACCTTGGCTTGTTCGGGCGAAGTGTGCATGTGCCCAAGCATGCTGTCCATCCGCACTAACACACTTGAACCTACGTACCTACATATTCGTTGCAATTTTGTAGGCACATCGCCTACAATTTCGCCAACCATGAAGTTCATCACCAGTCGAGAATTCAACCGGGACGTCAGTTTCGCCAAGCGCGAGGCACGCATTGAGCCGGTCCTGATCACTGACCGCGGCCAGCCTACCCATGTGCTGATGGGCATCGAGGATTTCCGCCGACTCACCGGCGAAGGCGAAAGCATTGTGGATATTTTGGCCATGCCAGATGTAGCAGAACTAGATGTCAACGACACCTCTGACGGCACCTGGGATCACCGCGAAGGGCTGGAAGGATGAGCCGCCCGTGCGCACGGCCATGTATCTAGTCGACACCGGCATCGTGCTCGAACTGCGCAAAGCCAAGTCCGCGCAGTCCGATCCCGGGCTCACGGCCTGGGCCGCCGGTATCGCACGCCAGAAGTTGTTTATTTCGGCGCTAAACCTGTTGGAACTCGAAAACGCGGCGGCCCGGCTTGGCCGCAAGGACCGTGCTGCCGGTCTGTTGGTGCGCGAATGGATCGACAAACATGTCATGCCCGCCTTTGACGGGCGCATCCTTCCGGTGGATGCGAAGATCGTGCGGCGCCGCGGCCAACTGCCCTATGCCAACACGCGAGACGGCCTGCTGGCCGCAACCGCGCTGGAGCATGGGCTGACGTTGGTGACGCGCAGGGTCGCATCGTTCCGAATCGGCCGCGTGAAGTTGCTCAACCCTTCGGGCCACAGCCCGCATCCCGCCGAAGACGATGAAGACTGGGGCCAGGGCGCACAGACCGGCCACCTCTGGCTCAAGAACCTGTATGTGAGGGCCTAGCCCATGGAATGCGAGACCATGCAAGCACATGACGAATAAGCGACGCATCCTGATCGTCGGCGGCGGCACGGCGGGTTGGCTGACTGCCGCCTACCTGGCCAAGTTTCTGGGCCTGCCAGAGCGCAGCCATCTGGAGGTGACCGTGCTGGAGTCGCCCGACATTGGTGTGATCGGCGTGGGCGAAGGCACCTTTCCGACGATCCGCACCACGCTGCAATTTCTGGGTATCGAAGAGAAGCAATTCATCCGGGAAACTGCGGCCACCTTCAAACAGGGCATCCGGTTCATGGACTGGGCGCACGCGCCCGTGGGCATGCAACGCCACCAGTACTTCCACCCGTTCGAGGCCCCGTTCTATGCCGAGGGCACCAATCTGGTCCCCTATTGGCTGCTGCAGGACCCAGCCACGCGCTTGCCGTTTGCACATGCCATGACGATTCAGGAGCGCGTGGCCGGGGCCAGGCGCGCGCCCAAACGCCCCGGCGACGCTGCGTACACCGCGCCCTTGAACTACGCCTACCATTTCGACGCGATGAAGCTGGCCAAGCTGTTGGCACAGCGCGCCCGGGAGCTGGGCGTGCAGCACTTCGAGGCGACGCTCTCCAGCGTTCACTTGGACGCCAGCGGCGCCATCGCGCACATCGACACGCACCAGCACGGCAGCTTCACGGCGGACCTCTACATCGACTGCACAGGTTTCCGCGCCGAGTTGATCGGACGCACCGCAGGCGCTGCTTTCAAGTCGGTACGCCAGCACCTCTTCACCGACCGGGCCCTGGCCTGCAAGCTCCCCGAAGAAGAACCCGATGCCGTGATGGAGAGCTGCACCATCGCCACCGCGCACGAAGCGGGTTGGACCTGGGATATCGGCTTGAATGGTGCACGCGGCGTGGGCTGCGTCTATTCCAGCGACCACATCAGCGATGACAAAGCGGCCGACATCCTGCGCGACTATGTGGGCCACGGGCACGCGGATCTTGTCCCCCGGCGCATTCCCTTTGAACCCGGCTATCGCGAACAGCAGTGGGTCAAGAACTGCGTGGCGGTGGGCCTGTCGGCGGGGTTCTTCGAGCCGCTTGAATCCACCGGACTGGTCATGATCGAAGCCGCTGTCGGCATGATCGCCGAGATGCTCCCGCACAGCGGCCCGATGGAAGCGCCCGCGCGCCGCTTCAACGCCCTGATGACGGCACGCTTCGAGAACATCGTCAATTTTCTGAAATTGCACTATTGCCTCAGTGCGCGACCCGAGCCGTTCTGGCGCGACAACGCCGATCCGGCCACCATCCCCGAACGCCTCGCCGAGTTTCTGGAGCAATGGAAACTACGGCCGCCGGGGCGATTCGATTTCGTGCTGGATACGGAAACGTTTGCCTTCTTCAACTACCAGTACATCCTCTACGGGATGGGGTTCCAGACCAACCTCAGTGCGGGCCGCGACGACTTTCCCCAGGTCGACGAAGCCAACCGGCTCTTTGCCAAGATCCAGCGCTTCGGCGACCGCGCGCTGCTCGACCTACCCGGCCACCGCGCGTTGATCCAGCAATTCAATGCCCCGCCAGCGCGGACACGGCCCTAGTGCGCCGGACGCAGCCTCGTCTTTTTGACGACACCGGATGGCGCAAACAAGATAACGAATTCGGCCCGGTCGGCATCCGGCTCTGCAGCCCTGGCCCGGTAGACCCAGACGGCGTATCCGCTGTCAAACCGGATCTCGGTTGCCGGGCCTAGAGTGGCCAGGGCTTCGGCTCGGGTGGTCTTTCCCACTACGTTCATGTCTTGCGCGTTTTGCATGGACATGGCGGGGTCACGGAACGGTGGCGCAGTGCGCCCCGCGTTCAGGCTGCCGCAGGCGCCCAGCCACAGACAGGCGGCGAGTGCCAGGCCCATGCGGACGAGGGGTTTGCTGGAGCGTTGCATTCTCATTCGCCGTCCATGTATTCAAACTCGACCCGCGTGTCATCGGGCCAGCTGCGGTCGCCCAGTGGCAGGACATAGGTGCGGTCTACCAGCACTTCGCAATCGCAATACGGCAGGTTGCCTTGCAGGCCGGGATCGTCGCTCGCATTGGCGTAGAGCTTGTCAATGGCCAGGATTTCCCGGCGCTGACCAAAGACCAGGGTCACGCTGAACAAGGGCCGGTCGGCAAAGAACAGGTACAGCGGGGCCATCTTGTCGCAGTAGGCGGGGGTGTCCAGTGCCGCGCTGGCGAGCCGTCCGATGAAGTTGCTGCTATTGGAGATCAGCCCCGCTTCCATGCCCACCTTGCACTCCAGACGCAGGTCCCCCAGGCGCCGCGTGTCGGGTGGCAGGCCCGGCGTGCGGATGTCGGTGCGCCAGGTCATGCTGAGCGCTCGGCGGTTGGGTATGACTTGTGCGTCCTCCTGCAGTGCCAACACGTTGTGTGGCAAGGTAAAGGTGTGGTCCACCGCGATGGGCACCAGGAAGTCCACCGTGTCACCCACAACTGCCAGCGTGATGGTCTGCATGTCGGTCCCGGGTTTACGCGGCAGCAGCTTGAAACGCAGTTCGGCATCAGGCGACTGGCCGTGCTGGCGGGCAAAGAGCTCCATGCCTTTGAGCATCTTGCGGTAGGACTTTTCAACCGGGTTGGGGTTGGCCTTGCCGGAGACGGTGACCGCAGGCATCTGTTCGACCGGTGGGCCTTGCTGCTGGGCAGTTGCAGACACACACAGGACCAGCAACACCCACGCCATGCGCGCCGGTGTACGCAGACAGGTTAAGTCGTTTGGTGGGGTGTACGGGGAAAACATGGTTGTTTCTGCCCCGAATCATGCGGAAGAAAAACATCCATGGCTGTGCGTTGCCGCACACCTAACGGCAGCTGGTCTGGTCCACGTAGGTCAAGCCAAGCCCCACATCCTGCATGGGGCCTGACGGGGGCAGGTAATACAGGTGCTCGTCAGTGGTAGAGACACCCAGGTAGGCACGGGTGCCGGAGTAGTAGCGGTAACGGTATGGCGCGTACGTCAGGGTGGGGCTGGCGGCGGGCGCCAACAGTGCGGGGTACACGCGCTCGGCAGCATCGAACAGGCAGTCCGCCTGGGCGGCGGTCACCACCGTGGTGGCGGGCGCGGCGGCCATGTAGTCAAACATCTGGTTGTAGCCGGTGCTGCTGGCCGGCAGGCTGTGGTGCATGCCCATCGTGTCGCTGTACAGCGTGGCCTGGCCGCCATGCTCGTTGACAAAGGCCACTCCATTGGGCATTTCGGTACACATGCTCCAACTGTGGTCCAAATCCTGCTCACCGCAGTACATCCACGACAGGATGCCCTTGACCGCCTGGCTATTGGCGCGACTGGCCTCGACAGTTGCGTGCATCACGTCGCGTCCGGTGGTCAGGGGCGCCGCCGCCGCGCCGCTGATCGCCAGTTGCCCCCGGAACAGACGCAGGCCAGCCACGTCGCGGATCATCACGGCAAAGGACATGGCGCTGCCCACCGAAAAGCCCATCAGCCATTTGTTGGCTGATGCTATCGGACAATTGGCGCCGATCTCTTGCATGATCTGCGTGGCCGACGCATAGATCTCGGTGTCGCTCACCGCACTGGGCGTGCCACCACCCCAGGCCAGCGCGACAAACGCATGACCGCGCGCGGTCATGGCAGCATTCCAGTCGGTCCACTCGGCCTCGGGGTAGCCGCCGGTGCCGTGCAGGTCGAACACCAGCATGGGCTTGGCAGCAGTGTAAAACGCACTGGGAATCGAGACTGAGTAATAGCGGCTGCCGATCAGCACCAGCTTGCTGCCAGACGCCAGCAGCGCTGCGCGCTGGGTTGCGCCGGGGCCGGTCAATGTGGCCAGACCGGCCGGACTGGGTGAGGTAGCCAGCCAGGCCTCACACGCGGCGCGGCTGGGTGTGGCG
>Ga0208514_100429_pt1 | contig 23820 bp, 20 predicted proteins | sample LakWasMet70_HOW9_2_FD_183900 | JGI IMG/M metagenome (GOLD analysis project Ga0208514, IMG submission 183900) | Freshwater sediment methanotrophic microbial communities from Lake Washington under simulated oxygen tension - Sediment Metagenome... | ecosystem: Environmental > Aquatic > Freshwater >...
AAACAGTCAGGTCAATCCATTCTTTATCCATCCGCATGACGACCCAGCAAAATACAAAATGGCGAAGATTGCGTGCCTGTCGTGCTTGCGACATGGTCAGTGCGATCCCGGTGCTGCGCCCAGGTGAACACGCCAGTTGCCCGCGCTGCGGGCATGTATTGGCCAGGCGCCATTTGCATCCGGTTCAACGCAGCATTGCGCTGGCCATCAGTGCATTGCTGACCTTGCTGATTGCGGTCGCTTTCCCGTTTATCAGCATGGATACCAATGGCCTGGATACGCAGATTGAATTGCCGCAGACGGCGGTGACCCTGATCGATGTGCATCAACCCGTAGTAGCGTTGATTGTCAGTTGCACAGCGTTCGTATTGCCCGCTTTATACCTGATCGGTGTGATCCTGATGCAGGCCAATGTCTTACGCCGGGTGCCGCGTGCCTATAGCGATGTGATTGCACGCCTGTTCTCACGTCTGCACCCCTGGATGATGGCCGATGTGTTCATGATTGCAGCGCTGGTGAGCCTGGTGAAACTCACCGAAATTGGCGAGGTGCAGTTAGGCGCTTCGTTCTGGGCCTATTGCGTGTTTGCCGTCCTGCTACTCATGACCACGCGCTCGGTGGATATCGACTGGTTATGGTACAGGTTAGCCGGTGAGCCGCCACCAGATACCAGCATCCGTTGCGGCATCAATGCAGCAGATCAACATGCCACTGGCTGCGCCACCTGCGGCCTGGTCAACACCATTTCGGCCGCTGCGGCCAGCCATGAATGTGGCCGTTGCGGTAGCACCTTGCATATGCGTAAACCCAACAGCCTGGAATTTACCTGGGCCTTGTTAATCACCGCAGCCGTGCTTTATATTCCGGCCAATGCTTACCCGATGATGATTACCACCTCATTGGGGCAAACACACGCTTCTACCATTATTGGTGGCATGCTCGAGTTATGGCAACATGGCTCAGAGCCCATTGCCGTGGTCATTTTTGTCGCCAGCGTACTGGTGCCTATTATCAAGATGCTGATACTGGTGGTGCTTTCATTGCTGGCAAAATACCCTGGCCCGTTAACGGCACAGCAAAAAACCAGGCTGTATCGGCTCACAGAGTTGATTGGCCGCTGGTCCATGGTCGACGTGTTTGTCGTCGCCATCATGGTCGCGCTGATACAATCGGGCAACCTGATGTCAGTATTGCCCGGCCCGGCAGCGCTGGCATTCTGTGCGGTGGTGATTACCACCATGCTGGCCGCCATGGCCTTTGACCCGCGCCTGCTATGGGATACCCAAGGAAACACGCATGACAGAGAATCACCAAGAAAATAACCAGGTGCTGGCTAAAGTCAGCAAACAAGCCCGTCTATCGCCGATCTGGATCGTGCCTATTGTCGCCCTGCTGATTGGGCTATGGCTGATTTACGACAACTATACCAAAGCGGGCAAGCAAATCACCCTCTCCCTCACCAATGCCGAAGGCATAGAGGCCGGTAAAACTAAAATCAAGGTGCATAGCGTGGATATCGGTCTGGTGGAACAAGTCACCCTGTCTGAAGACCTGACGCATATTGAAGTATTGGCGCGCATCACCCCAAAAGCGCAACCCATGCTCGTGCAGGATACGCAATTATGGGTGGTCAAACCACGTATCGGGCTGGAAGGCATCAGCGGTCTGAATACGGTGATTTCCGGCGCCTATATTCAATTACAACCAGGCAAAAGCCTGGAAGAATCAGACCAGTTCACCGTGCTGGATCAAGCGCCCATCTCACTCAATGGCGCCCAGGGTGTGCATGTGAACCTCATCGGTAAAGTCGGTAATTCTTTGCGTGTGGGCGATCCGGTCAGCTACCAGGGCCTACGCGTGGGCAGGGTCGTCAGCGCCGTATTCGACCCCAAACAACGCCAGATGCAGCATGAGTTATTTGTTGAGCACCCTTATGACGTACTGGTCACTGAGAACACGCGTTTTTGGACGACCGTAGGCATTGATGTCAAACTGGACTCGGAAGGATTCAAGGCCAATATTCCCACCGTCGAATCCCTGATCGCCGGCGGCGTCAGTTTTGGCCATGTCGATGACAGGCCGATGGGGCAACCGGTACGCTCCGAAGCTACCTTTGAATTGTTTGCCAATGAAGATGCCGCACGCCAGCAAACCTACGATCAATACCTGGAATATGTGCTACTGGTGGATGATACCGTGCGTGGTTTATCCAAAGGCGCGCCGGTAGAATTCCGTGGTTTGCGCGTAGGTACGGTGATCAATGTGCCATGGAAATTCAACTCGCCGGAACGCAAAAAAGATTTCCGTTACGCCATCCCGGTATTGATTCATTTGGAACCCGGCCGCCTGGCAGATAATGGCAAGGCTGACCTGGAAGAGTGGAAAAGCCGCATTGCGCAGATGTTGCAACGCGGCCTGCACGCGACGCTTAAATCCGGCAACCTGATCACAGGCTCCGTGTTTGTCGACCTGAATATGGACCAGCATGCGCACAAAACCTATCAACGCGAGCGTTTTGAAGGTTTACCAGTGATGCCGACCACCGCGACTAACCTGGCGCAGATTGAACAGAAACTGTCTGACCTGCTGGATAAACTCAATGGTTTGAAAGTGGAGCCTGTGTTGTCCGGCCTGGATAAAAACCTGCAGCAGTCAGAAAAAACCATGCAGGAAATCCGCGCCTTGAGCCAGCAAGTGAATCAGTTACTCAGCCAGCCTGACCTGCAACAGATGCCTGCCAATATCAACCAAACCATGCAGGAGTTGCGTACGACATTAAAAGGTCTATCACCCGAGTCGCCAGCTTATCAGGAGCTGACAACGACCTTGCAACGCCTGGATAAAGCCTTGCGCGATATCCAGCCATTGGCGCGTACCTTAAATGAGCAACCCAATGCCATCCTGTTTGACCGCAAGCCTGGCAATGACCCGATACCGATGGCACCGGCCAACCCGTAAGGAACCTGACGCATGATGATCGAGAAAAAACAATTAAGGGTTGGTCTGGCTTTATTGCTGGGGCTCAGCCTGACCGGCTGCTTCAAATCGAATCCGCCAGTCAAAACTGAGCGTTACAGCCTGCCGGAAGTGACGGCATCATCGCTTTCAACGGCGCAGACACGCACACTGGTCTTAAACCGTATCCAGTTGGCGGATTACCTGGATACAGACCGCATCGTCATCCAGACCGACGACATCACCATGCAAGCAGCGCGTGACCATCTTTGGGTAGACAATCTGGCGCAGGAGTTGCGGCGCGGCCTGCGCGCACGCCTGGCCAGTCGGCTCAACAATACAATCGTGGTCGACCCGCAGCCTGGATTACCTGCCGCCAACACCCTGCACCTGACCATAGAACAGTTTCACGGCCAGATGCGTGGTTATGCCGTGCTGAGTGGTCAATGGCAACTGATTGGCGCGAACCATGTGGCAGGCGCCAGCCAGTCATTCAAGTTCAGCACACCTTTGGCTGAAAATGGCTACCCCGCGCTGGTGCGAGCCTTGGGCCAGAATCTTGACTTGCTCAGTGACCAAATTGCCAGCCAATTACAAACTTTGCCATAGCAGCCACATTTTTAATGCCAATAGGTAGTGACCGCGGCGCCAATTTGCTATGATGAAATTTCTTTTCATAAAATAACAAGTCAGGAGCAAGCGATGGGATTATTTTCTTTTATTAAAGAAGCAGGTGAAAAACTGTTTGGTGCCGGAGAAGCCAAAGCCGCGCAAGAAACAGCAAGCAAAGCCCCGACCCCGGTCAATGTAGACGCAGCAAACGCGGCGGCAGCCAAGGCCATTCAAACCTATATCGCTAAAAACAACTTACCGACGACCGGTTATGACGTGAAATTTGATGGCGCCAGCGGTACCGTCATCGTGCAAGGCAATATCGACACGCAAGAGAACAAAGAAAAAATTCTGCTGTGCTGTGGCAATGTGGCGGGCGTTGAAGCGGTGCAAGACCAGTTGCACGTCCCTAGCCCTGAGCCTGAAGCAAAGTTTTATACCGTAGTCAAAGGCGATACCTTGTCTAAAGTAGCCAAAGAAATGTACGGCAATGCCAATAGCTATATGAAGATCTTTGAGGCAAATCGTCCCATGCTGAGCCATCCTGACAAAATCTACCCAGGCCAGGTACTGCGCATTCCAGAATAAGCGTTACACACAATAATAGCCAACCACTCATCTTATAAAGGACACGACTATGTCATCATTCATTCGTTTATTACTGATCGCTACCTTGAGCAGCACCCTGCTGGTCGCTTGTGGTGAAAAAGAGCCGCAGATTGAACAAGCGGTCGAATCTGCACAAGAGCATGCCGAAGCCGCTGCTAGCGAAGCCAAAGATGCTGCCGCTGATGCAGTGCAAGCCGCAAAAGAAGCTGCAGCAACCGCTGAGCAACAGGCAGCAGAAACCGCCGACGCAGCTAAAGCCGCGGTTGAAAACAAATAATTGTTTTCCTAACACAAAAACCCGCATTTATGCGGGTTTTTTATCGGCTATTTTCTACACTTTATTAGTAATTCTTTGCCTTCTTTAATGCGTTAGCCTAAGCGTTCCACGGAATGTTTCATGTAAACTGCGTCGAGATTCGACATTTTCACTGGATAATTAGGCTTGCAACGTTTCTTCTTCTGGATGCTGATCTCGTTATGGGTTGCACTGATGCCGCAGGCCTCAGCGACCCCGACTTTGCTCGGCACCACCTGCATGAACAGCAAGGGTGTGGTGATTGCCAGCATCCCGTTGCAAGGCGGCAAATTCGTCTGCCAGAGCGTGCTCAAAATCTCGCATGCAGACCAGTATGTGATCGACTTCAAAAACACATCGACCATTGCGCATTTTCAGCACGAAATCACAGATAGCAAGCACCAAACCAGCATTATCAAAGGTGGCTTAAGCAGCCAGGAGAATGATCCCTTGCTACTGAGGCACGGCCGTATTATCCACCTGGAACCTGGCACTTATCGATTGGCCACCTGGTTGCAATCGCCCTACTACCTGGCGCAACCTGAGATTTTCGTCTCCGAGCTAAGCACCTACCAGCAGCAAACCAACCGCACCACGGCTGCCAGCTTGCTGTTATTGGGCGTCTTGTTCGGCATATTCACCTATTACGCTGCCATTGGCATGACGCCTGGACACACCACCGAACGCATGTATGCGTTGTTTATTTTGGGCAACCTGATTTTCCAGAGCGCTGCGCTAGGGGTGTTTAAACAACTCTTTGCATGGCACTGGTTTTACCTGACCAGCCTGCCCATCCTGCTCTCCAACCTAGCCTATATCAGCTTTGTCTGCCACTTGCTGGGCATCAACCCGTTACATCATGCCAAGCTCTATTACTTGTCTATGGTGGCACGCACGGTCCTGGTGGCTTTGCTGGTGTTTGCCATGATCTTCCCCAACTGGATGCTGGAAATGGACAGATTTGGCGTCGCCGTTTTCCTGATGTTCGGCCTGGCCTGCGGCATCCGCCTCAGCCTGCAAAAGAATCGTATCGCCCAGCTTTACCTGTTTGCAATCTCGGTGTTTGGTATCCTGGGCGGCTTATCTATCACGGCTGAGCGCTTGACCTCCAATGCCTGGACCATCGAGCAATTCGGCCTGATCGCGGTGGCGGTAGAGGCCATCTTGCTTTCGCTGCTGGTCGCCTATCAAATGAACCGCCTGCATAAAGAAAAAGAGCATATGCTGGTCGAACTGCAAAGCACGCGTTCCATTGCCATGACAGACCGGCTGACCGGCGTGCCTAACCGGCATGCGCTCGAAAATCAAATGGTGCAGTTCCCCGAGCATGGTTGCATGATGTTTCTTGATATGGACAACCTGAAATACGTCAACGACCACTTTGGTCATGACGCAGGCGATCACCTGTTAAAAAGCTTCAGTCAGATTCTGTCTAAAAAACTGGATACCAGTGGCCAGCTTTACCGGCTGGGCGGGGATGAATTTGCCATTCTATGTCACGAAGATGATGTAGAGTGGTGCCAGCACCAGCTGGAATATACGCATTTGCAGATGGAAAAAGAAGGCTCCGTCAGCACGGGTGCCAGTGTAGGCATCGTCTTTGCGCATGAGGCCAGTGAGACAGAAGAACTCATGCGCATTGCCGATAAACGCATGTATGCCAACAAACGCAGCCGTAAAAATCGCAAAGAAATGATGCAAGTGCTTGCCAATTAATGGCGGGCAGACGGCTCCCCCTCCTCAGCACAACAGTACCAAGCTAATTTGCAAGCAAGCATGTCACTATTGGCACAAATGCATTACACTGCAAATAATCATACATACAAGAATGTATTTTTACTGTATGTTAAGTTTGACCGATAGATCCATCTGACGCAGGCAGCTGTCATGTGAAAAAAACCAAGAGAACATCATGCCGTTACTGACTACCTTGCTTATCCTCATCGTCACCGCCCGCCTGCTAGGCCAAGTATTCAGCCGTTTTAACCAACCCGCTATTATTGGTGAAATGCTGGCAGGGGTGATTTTAGGCCCCAGTATTTTCAACCTGATTTCACCGACGCCTGCGCTGTCGGGCATTTCAGAGTTCGCTGTATTTCTGATCGTATTGTCTGCCGGTTTGGAGATGAACTTCAAAGAGGTGATCGACTCCATGCGTGGCAAGGGCGTCGTCATCGCGCTGCTAGGCTTTCTGTTACCGCTCACCGGCGGCATTCTGGTCGGCGTCGGTTTTGGCCTCGATGTCAGCCGCACGATTTTCCTTGGCCTGTGCGTATCGATTACCGCATTGCCCGTCACCGTCAGCATCCTGCAAAGCTTTAAGCTGCTGGATTCCAATATTGCACGCTATTCAGTCGCGACTGCCATTTTTAACGATATCGCGGCCCTGCTGGTCTTGGGCGTGATTCTTAACCTGCCAGAACAAAAATCCTACCAGGCCGTAGGGAGCGCTATTTTTCATGCCAGCTGGAAACTGATTTTGCTGATTGTATTGATCGTCAGCGTTAGCCTGATCATCAAAAAAGTGATTGAAAAAGGCATCAGCATAGACCAGTGGTCAGAGAAACTGGTTGATTTGATTGGTAATGAAGCCCTGTTCGGCCTGCTGCTATTGCTGGTACTCATTTTTGGCTCAGTCAGCGCAGCACTTGGTTTTCATTTTGTCATCGGCGCATTTTTTGGCGCCTTGCTCATAGACCGCAAGTTTTTCCTGCCCTCACGCTACAAAGAACTCGAGCTTACGTTGAGCTCGATTACCGGCGGTTTTCTGGCGCCGGTATTTTTTGCCTACCTAGGCTTGGAATTCAAAGTCCAAGTCATCGACTCCTTCTGGTTTGTTGCCGTGGTGCTGTTGGTGTCTATCCTGACCAAGATCCTCGCCGGGTGGGTGGGTGGACGGCTTATCGGTCTCTCCAAAAGTGATTCACTGGGCATAGGCTTTATTCTTAATGGTCGCGGCGTGATGGAGCTGGTGATTGCCAGCATTGCCTATGACCGCGGCTTTATTGGCCAGGACTTGTTCTCGGTACTGGTGCTGATGGGGGTAGTGACCACCATGATTACGCCACTGATGTTCCGCAAATGGGTAATGCCGCAGCTGGAAAAGCAGGCCAGCTAGTTTAAGGACTATTGACATCAATTGACAAAAGAGGAACACTGATTAGCAAACGAACCATTCTCTAAAAGACTGGACACCCCTTGAGCGCACACCCTACTGTTTCAGCGTCATCGGTTCTAACTCCCCCCCGCATAGACAGCGGGCCGCTGTCTATTGAAGAACAAAACCAGTTGCTCACCCTGCAACGTGCCATTCTGGAGTCTGTGGCGCGTGGTGCTGATCACATGGAAGTGATCAACCAGATCTGCCGCCTGGCAGAAAACCTGCTCACCAACGCCTTCAGCTCCGTCATGCTGATGGACGATAACAACGAACTGCTCAATGTCTATGCAGCGCCCAGCCTGACACCCGTACAAATCCAGAAAATCAATGGTTTGCGGCCCAGCCCTGGGGGCGGTTCCTGCGGCAATGTCATCTACCAGCAAAAAGTCCAATATGTCAGCAACACCTTTACTGACGAACGCTGGCATGACATTCGCCACCTGGCCTATGAATTCAACGTCAAATCCTGCTGGTCTATCCCGATTTTTTCTGCCGAAAACAGGGTGATCGGCACCTTTGCCCTCTCCAGCTTTGAGCACCGCGAGTCCAGCCAGTTTCACCGCATGCTGCTTGAAATCGGCTCAGCCATTATCGGCATCGCGCTCAACCGCAATAAATACCAGGAAAGCCTGCGCCAGTTTGAAAAAGTGTTCGAAGGCAGCGAACAAGGCATTATGGTGACCGATGTGCACCATATAATTTTGTCTGTGAATCCGGCATTCACCAAAATGCAAGGCTTTACCATCGACGACATTAAAGGCAAAACGCCTAAAGTCCTCTCCTCTGGCCTGCATGATGCAGGCTTTTATCGCAACCTGTGGGAAAGTGTCACCAACTTTGGCCATTGGCGCGGTGAAATCTGGAACCGGCGCAAAAACGGAGAAGTGTTCCCCGAATGGCTGTCTATTACTGAAGTCAAAAATACAGTCGGCGAAGTCACGCACTATGTTGGCACCTTCAGTGATCTCAGTGACCTCAAGTCGGCGCAAAAGGAGATCCAGTACCTCTCCTCGCACGATGCCCTCACTGGCCTGCCGGATATTACATTGTTTAGAGACCGGCTGGAAAACGCAGTCTCTATTGCCGCAGCGGCTAACAGCAAAATCGGCCTGCTTGCGCTCAACCTGGATAACTTCAAGTTCCTCAATGACTCATTAGGCTATGCCTCGGGCGACAAGCTGCTGCGGCTATTTGCCGAGCGTCTCAAAGCCTGTTTGCGTGAAACAGACAGCATCTGCCGCCATGGCGGGGATGAGTTCATTATCCTGCTCAATAATATGCACGATGATGAATCCATCAGCTATATCGTCGATACCCTGCTCAACGAAATCTCGTCGCCGTTCGCGTTTGCCGGTAACAATATTTCCACCTCCTGCTCAGTCGGCGTCGCCGTTTACCCCACCGATGGCAACGACTTTGAAAAACTGTTTGGCCGCGCGCGCAAAGCCATGTCGCAAGCCAAAGAAGAAGGCCGTAACACGGCCCGTTTCTTTACCGAAAAGCTCAACAACGATAGCCTGCACTATTTGAATATCGCCTATGGCCTGCGCGAAGCCCTGGCGCATCACCAGTTTGAATTACATTACCAGCCGCAAATCAACCTTAGCAGCGCGCAAGTGATCGGCGCCGAAGCGCTCATACGCTGGCATCATCCGCAAAATGGCCTGCAACCCCCGGCGCAATTTATCGCCATTGCCGAGCAAACCGGCCTTATTGTCGATATCGGCGAATGGGTGATAGAAGAAGCCTGCCGACAGGCCATAGAATGGCAAAAAAATGACCTGCCGCCACTCAGGATTGCCGTCAACGTCTCTGCCGTGCAATTCCGTCGCGGCAATTTAGACAAGGTAATTATTAAAGCGCTCGAAAAAACCGGCCTCGAGCCGCGCCTGCTGGAACTAGAGCTCACCGAATCCATCCTGCTCGAAGACATAGACCACCTGCTCGCCCAGCTCGACACCCTCAAACAGCTAGGCGTCAAACTCGCCATCGACGACTTCGGCACCGGCTACTCCAGCCTCGCCTACCTCAAAAAATTTAATATCGATCGCCTCAAAATTGACCAATCCTTTGTGCGCGATATCAACACTGACCCCAACGACGCCGCCATCGTCCGCGCCATTGTGCAAATGGCGCATACCTTGAATCTGGATGTGATTGCCGAAGGCGTGGAAGACGAAGCCATGCTCAAGCATTTACGTGAATCCGGCTGCGATGAAGTACAAGGGTATTTATTCTCGAAACCGCTGCCTGCACAGGCATTTCAAGCATTTATACACAGCCTTCGGCAAGATATCAGAGCAACTCAAGCATAAGCACGATCAGCCAGCAAATGCCTTGTGATAACTTGCCGGGGAGAATCGTGCGGCAAGCAAGGTGATGAAGAAAACTGCCACAAACACGCCTATCCATGCCCACGACAAGTGTGTAAATTCGCGCTTTACCCAACCCGCCAGAAATGGCATTAAACTGGCGATCATATAACCACCACCCTGCACAAAAGCCGCCAGGTCGCCAGAAAACCTGGGATCATCCAAATGATCCATCGCCAAAATCAGTGACAATGGGAATAACGCCCCAACCCCTAACCCTAGTAACACCATGGCCGCGAATGCCATGCTGATAGGTGCCACAATCATCACCGCCAGCCCGGCCAGCGTGCAACCCAAAGCAGTAAAAAGCAATAGGCGGCGATCATGATATTTACCCACCACGCCTGACACTATCACTCCCGCCATCACTTCGGTCAATGTCAAACCCGCCAGTAAATCTCCTGCCAATTGGCGGCTCTGGCCAAGCTCGACATAGAACGGCGGCAACCAGGCAAGAATCAGCGTATATACGCCGGTGCCAATGCCGAAAAACAGCATCAGCGCCCAGGCTCTGCTATAGCGCCAAAACTGGATAGGCGCTTGTTGCGTTTGAATCACTGCTGGTTGTTGACGTTGCGCAGAGGCGGTTATCCAGACAATCAATGCCAGCAATGCGGGCAAGGCCCACAAGGCCAATGTGTGCTGCCAACCCAGTGTTTCATTCAGCCGGGCGGCACTCGCCGCGGCCACAGCAGCGCCGCCCATAATGCCGGTGGTATACAAGCCCATCATGCGGCCAGTGGCGGCCCCAAAGTGCCCTTTGATCAGGCCGGGCAATAATGCCTGCACCAGCGCAACCCCTACCCCAGCCACCGCAGCACTGGCTAACATCGCCAACGCGGAATCCCAATAACCGCGGGCTACACAAGCCAGCATAATCAATATTACCCCCAAGGTAACACCGTTCACCTCACCCAGTTTTTGACGTAAAGCCTGCGACAACAACGCCCCCAGGCCCATTAAAAATACAGGCAACGTAGTCAGCAAACCCGCCCCTGTCGCATCCAGGCCCGTGCCTTGCTGAATTAAATCCAGCAACGGGCCAAGTGCCGCCATCGCCGGGCGTAAATTGACAGCGACTAACAGAATTGCAACCATCAACCACAAGCGCCCTGCTTTCATCACACGCGTCCCCCACAGTAGGTTAATATCACATATATCTTGAGTTCAAGATATATTCAGACTACGGTTAATTTATCTTGAAGTCAAGATAAATGCAGGAGCAAACATGAGCAAAAAAGAAGACGCTGTCGACCACATCATGAACCAATGGCGACGCGAACGCCCCGACCTCGACCCAAGCCCCATGGGCTTGATTGGCCGCCTCGCGCGCTGCGAAATGTTGCTCAGGCGCAAGCTAGACCAAACCTTTGAACACTTTGGCATGACTAGTTGGGAATTTGATGTACTCGCAACTTTAAGGCGCGCGGGCCACCCTTACAGCCTGGCCCCAACGGCCCTCTACTCCTCACTCATGGTTACCTCAGGCACCATGACGCATAGGTTACAACGGTTGGAAAAGGTGGGGCTGGTAGAGCGCGTCAAAAGCAGTGAAGACCTGCGCAGTATGCTCGTGCAACTCACAGAAGCTGGACTAAACTTGATCAATCAAGCCGTGGAAGCCCATATCGCCAATGAGCAAGCCATACTCGACTTATTGCCTGCTGAATCGCGCAAACAATTGGATAAGCATCTTGTGACGATGCTATCGGTACTCGAAACTTCAACTAATGAGCCCACAGCTTAAGCGCTATCGATTACAAATTGAGATCACTTTACAATACTATCGCCGTACGATAGTATTTAATGATGATCGAATCCTTTAAAGATAACGACGTAGCCCTGTTATTTAATGGCACCCGTATTGCTAGATTTGTGAATATTGAAACAGTCGCCATGCGTAAACTGGCCATGCTCAATCGGGTATTACGTGTTGAAGAATTGCGAATCCCCCCCAACAACCGTCTCGAAGCTTTAAAAGGTGACCGTAAAGGCCAATTCAGCATCAGAATCAATGACCAGTGGCGTATTTGTTTCAGATTCGAGAATGGGCAGGCGTTTGATGTTGAAATTGTGGATTACCACTAACCACCCAAACAAGGAGTAAACCTATGCGTGAAGTTGCATACCCTACCGCAGGTGAAATATTACTTGAGGAGTTTTTAAAGCCTTATGGCATTACCCAATACCGCCTGGCAAAAGAGATTGGCGTCTCGCAAGTACGCATCGCCGAAATTATTGCCGGTAAACGAGCAATTACCGTTGATACAGGCTTACGTTTATCCAAGTACTTTGGATTAAATGATGCATTTTGGACTGGCTTACAAATGGATTATGAAACTGCTACACAAAAGCAGCGGATGGCCGAGACGCTGACTAAAATAAAACCGTTAGCGCAAAAGGCAGCTTAGAAGATTTTAATTTTTACTCTGACCCCAAAACATCTTGCCAAAACATCTTGACTTGTGGAAGTCCTGCCAAATGTGTATTTGCTTTAGCCAACTCTTCAACTATAGATAAATAAACCTGACGTCTCAATAAAGAAATACGCTCCTTTGATTTCTCATTGGCATCATGCTCAAGCTGTATTTTCAATACGCGAAGTATTACTTATATTCGATGAAATAACACCACCCATCGGAATAAAAGAAGCCAGTAAACCAGACCAAATGACATCGGGTACTGTTTTTAAAAGGTCGATCAGGTAAATCATATTAAGAACCTAGCGCAGATATGATCGAATTAAGTTTGCCAAGTCTCGCCTACCATGCTGTTCAAGGTACTCAACCAAAACATGCCATGGAGGAATATTACTTCTGTATGGGTTGCTGGATGGGCCTGTGTACATTCCCCCATCTGGGCCCGTATATAAGCCACCGCCTGGACCAGTATACAATCCACCACCAGGGCCCGTATACAGCCCCCCTCCGGGGCCAGTATATAATCCGCCACCTGGACCGGTATACAACCCACCTCCCGGTCCAGTATACATTCCTCCTCCGGGACCAGTGTACATACCACCACCAGGACCAGTGTAAGCACCACCGCCAGGACCGGTATATAAACCACCATCTGGACCGGTATATCTACCTCCACCAGGGCCAGTATATTGATCGCGCGGCCAAGTATTATCTGTCATATCGTTGAACTCCCAGTTTTTAACTTTGATCAGGATGGTATAACCAACATATTAAGACGTAACTCTCAGAGGCTTTTCTATGCACTCAGCAACTCTGCAATTTCATTAGCGATTTCATCAATCGTATGAGTAGCAGTGCTACGGGCAACCTTATCAGCCAATGATGGACTGAAATCAAGAACTTGTTGTTTAGTAATGTTGTGCCAGATAGGAAGTAATATTTGCTCTCCAGAGACAGTTCTAGTGACAATCCCGTCAAGCTCATAATTTGTCCAACCTTTAGAAATAAACGACGGCGATAAAACAACTAAACCAACTCGGCTACTTGCAAGTCCCTTATCGATTTTTTGTCTCAAGCTATCGCCTATACGGAGAGTGAACTCATCGTACCAAACACTGAGCCCTTTAGACGAGAGAGCTCTAACTAATGGACGCACTACTTCATCTTTATCCTCAGAAGCATGCGAAATAAAGACATCGTGACTTTCCCCGTCATGCTCTATCGAAGGTGGAGGATTATTTCTAACCAAGCCAGGTACATCAGCAAGTGGAGTTTCACGGATTTCCGGTAATGGTCCAGGTAGTACTCTCACTGATGAACGAGTACTACCTCTTAGGCCTTGCATATCTACAGCAACATGCCAATGGCCAGAGTTTGGTATAGCTAATCTGAATGGTGACTGTCTAACAAGACCACCATAATATCTATGTTGCCTACCATTCCTATAACTTGAAAGATTTGAACTATCGAGAAGACGAACGTTTGCAGCAGCAGTAAGAGTGACTTCGACGATCTCGCCTCTCTGCCTGTATCCAAGATCGTTATGAATAAATTGCATTTATCTCTCCCTGTGGGTACAGCTTTAACAATTTATAATCAGTTCAAATTGCCTATTATATTTACTGGCAATATGAGTCTTAGTTAGAACACTTTAAGATGATTACTAGGCTTTTCTTTTATAACCCTATATAAATTGAGGTCAATTGTTGTTTTTCAAGTGCATCAAAAAATTAATATATTGCATTCGAAAATATTACTTAAACCTTGCGATTTCTAAGCTTAAACACCATATAAGTCGAAACACTTAGCATCACCTACAATCATCCGCGTTAAAATAACGCCACACTCGTTTTATTAGAATTTATATGGATAAACGTATCCCCGTCACGCTGCTCACAGGTTTTTTGGGCAGCGGCAAAACCACCCTGCTCAACAAGCTGCTGCATAACCCGGCGATGAAAGACACCGCCGTGATCATTAATGAACTCGGCGAAGCAGGGTTGGACCAGATTTTTGCCAATAGCCAGATTTCGCAAACCATCGAGAGCGAGCATATTGCCGATAACACGGTGTTGTTGAGTTCTGGCTGTTTGTGCTGCTCGCTCAAAAACGAGTTGGCCGACACCATGCGCGATTTGTTTTTTAAGCGCAGTTTGCAAGCGGTGCCGGAATTTAACCGCCTGGTGATTGAAACCACAGGCATGGCCGACCCTGGCCCGATTTTAGCCAACTTGATGAATGAACCGGTGATTGAATCGGTGTATCGTCTGGATGCCGTCGTGGTGACGATTGATGCCGCTTATGGTTTGCAGCAAATTGAAACGCAGAAAGAGGCGCTTAAGCAGGCTGCCGTGGCGGATGTGTTGCTGATTACCAAGTCTGACACAGCGACACCTGAGCAGATCGGCGCATTGCAAGCCAAGCTGAGTGAGATTAACCCGAATGCAACGCAGCAGTTTGTATCGCATGGTGAAATCGACCCGATGCAGATTATTGACGTCGGGTTGTTTGACTTTGCGAGCAAGCAGGCTAATCCGCAGCGCTGGTTGCGTGCACCCGCCAGCGGTTTTAGCGCGGGCAAGAAAGGCACTTTGCCCAAAGCACCTGCGCATGATGATGTGAACACATTTACCGTCTACTTGCCCAAACCGATGACGTGGTCTGACTTTAAAGGCGTGATTCTGAAACTGTGCCAAACGCACGGTGAAAAATTGCTGCGTTTAAAAGGTATTTTGCACGTGGAAGACGCCCCTGCGCCATTGGCAATACACGCCGTGCATTTCACGCCCTACCCGCCTACGCTGCTTGAGGGGTGGGACGAAGAAGAACCGATTAGCCGGATTGTGATTATTGGCAAAGGGATTGATGAGGAAGCCGTCCGCGAAATGCTCACGCAATTCTAGTGCACATCAATCATCGTTGCGCTTGAAATGAACGCTGCAATCATGGTGGCGTCATAGTAGGCCAGCATACTAATGCTGGAAAATAGTGATATGTGCAGTAGCGCAGTGTTTTAATTTGGAGTTTGTATGGGACGTTATTTAGAAAAGATTTTAGAAGGCTGGATTTTCCAGAGTCGCTGGTTAATGGCGCCTATGTATCTGGGCTTGGTCGGTGGCTTGTTTATTTTACTGGTGAAATTTGGCCAGGAGTTCTTTCATATCGCCGTACACTTGGCTAGCTTCTCCGAACAGGAAACCGTGCTTTCCCTGCTGGCATTAGTAGATATCACCCTGGTTGGTAACCTACTGATTATGGTGATTTTCAGTGGCTATGAAAACTTTGTATCGCGTATCGACACGGCCGACAGCGAAGACCGCCCTGAGTGGATGGGTAAAGTGGATTACTCAGGCCTGAAGCTGAAGCTGATCGGCTCCATCGTTGCGATTTCCGCCATCGACCTGCTTAAAGCCTTTGTGCACCAGAGCTCAGGCACGGCCAGTTTCAGCACCGAGCAAATGGCATGGCTGGTCGGTATCCACCTGACGTTTATCATCACCGGCGTGCTATTTGCCTGGATGGATAGAATTGCCGGACATGGCAGTAGCGACCATTAATGCTATTTTTTATCGCAGAACCCGCCACTGGCGGGTTTTTTATTGCCTATTGCATTGGTTGATTACAACCAACTTCGCAATAAAAGGTAAATCTCGGCTGCTTATTCAAGAAATGGCCCTAAAACACTGTTTTCTTTCATCAATTATATTGGCGACAATCTTGGTTTAATGCAGGAAGATAATTGTCACGATACCTATTTAATTGTTGCAGTACCCGGAGAAAAAAACCATGCGCCTGGCCATACTGAATAAACTGAAGAGCACCTCATCGACCGAGCAACGGCAGCCACCGAGTGACCTACGTGGGCAAATTGAAGCCATTAGCAAAGTCATGGGCGTGATTGAGTTTGACCTCAAAGGCAATATTATTGCCGTTAACGATAACTTTGCTGCCGCCACTGGCTACAGCAAACAAGAGATCATTGGCCAGCATCACAGTATGTTTGTCACCGCGGCTGATAAAAGTAGCCAGGAATACAAACAGTTCTGGGACAATTTAGGCCGTGGCGAACCGCATGAAGGCCAATATAAGCGCCTGGGTAAAGGCGGCAAAGAAGTCTGGTTACAAGCCAGCTATAACCCGATTTTTGATGCTGAAGGCAAGCCATTTAAAGTCGTCAAATATGCGACTGACATCACGGCTGACAAACGCAGAAATGCCAACTTCTCCGGGCAAATTGACGCCATTAGCAAAGTCATGGGCGTGATTGAATTCGACCTCACAGGCAAGATCACCGCCGTCAATGATAACTTTGCCGCTGTCACCGGTTATAGCACACAGGAAATCATTGGCCAGCACCATAGTATGTTTATCGAAGCCGCCGACAAAAACAGCCAGTCATACAAGCTGTTTTGGGAAAAACTGGGCAGCGGTAAAGCCGACGAAGGCCAATATAAACGCATAGGCAAAGGCGGCAAGGAAATCTGGCTGCAAGCCAGCTATAACCCGATTTTTGATGCCGAAGGCAAGCCATTCAAAGTGGTGAAATATGCGACTGACATTACTGCCGAGAAACGCCGGAATGCGGACTTTGCCGGGCAAATCAGCGCCATTAGCAAAGTCATGGGCGTGATTGAATTTGACCTCACGGGCAAGATCACTGACGTGAATGATAACTTTGCCGCTGTGACTGGTTACAGCAAACAGGAAATCATTGGCCAACATCACCAGATGTTTGTTGAAGCGGCTTTTAGAAACAGTCCTGAATACACGAAATTCTGGAACAAGCTCGGCCGTGGTGAAGCGGATGAAGGCCAATATAAACGTGTAGGCAAAGGCAGCAAAGAAATCTGGCTGCAAGCCAGTTATAACCCGATTTTTGATGCCGAAGGCAAGCCATTCAAAGTGGTCAAATATGCGACCGATATCACCGCCGAAAAACTGAGAAATGCAGATTTTGCCGGTCAGATCAGTGCCATCAGCAAAGTCATGGGCGTAATTGAGTTTGACCTCGCAGGCAAGATCACTGCCGTGAACGATAACTTTGCCGCTGTCACTGGCTACAGCAAGCAGGAAATCATTGGCCAGCATCACCAAATGTTCGTTGAAGCGGCCTATAGAAACAGCCCTGAATATAAACAGTTTTGGGATCAACTGGGCCGCGGCGAAGCCGACGATGGCCAATATAAACGCGTAGGTAAAGGCGGCAGGGAAATCTGGCTGCAAGCCAGCTATAACCCGATTTTTAATGACGAAGGCAAACCCTTCAAAGTGGTGAAATATGCTACCGACATTAGTGCCAAAGTGGCTGAAGCCCAGGCCATGTCACAAGCGGTACACGAAACCGCCGAAGTGGTGGCGGCGACCAAGGCACATGACTTGACCCAACGTATTGCGACCGCGAATAAGCAAGGTGAAATCAAGCTGCTGTGTGAAGGCGTCAACGAGATTGTCGACACCATGAGCAACATCTTGTCGACCATTAAAGCGGCTGGCGAAACCATTAACTCGGCGGCGTCAGAAATCTCACTTGGTAATAATGATTTGTCACAGCGCACCGAAGAGCAAGCCAGCTCGCTGGAAGAAACCGCCTCCAGCATGGAGGAAATTGCCACCAATGTGAAAAATAATGCCGAGAATGCCAAACTGGCGCATGGCATGACAGACCAGGCCAACGACATTGCCACCAAAGGCGGCGAAGTGTTTGGCAAAGTGGTGGCCACCATGACCGAAATCACTGAAAGCTCCTCACGCATTGAAGAGATTATTTCGGTGATTGACGGCATTGCCTTCCAGACCAATATTCTGGCGCTGAATGCCGCCGTAGAAGCTGCCCGAGCGGGTGAGCAAGGCCGTGGCTTTGCCGTGGTTGCCAGCGAGGTACGCAACCTGGCACAGCGCTCTGCCAGCGCCGCAAAGGAAATCAAGGTATTGATTAATGACTCGGCCGAAAAAGTCGCCAACGGTTCACAGTACGTAGAACAGGCAAGTGGCACGATGGAAGAACTTGTCAGCGTCATCAGCAAGTTTTCACAGCTGATCGGTGAAATTACCGTCGCATCCGTTGAACAAAGCAGTGGTATCGAGCAGATCAACCTGGCGGTGTCGCAAATGGATGAAGTCACCCAGCAAAATGCGGCACTGGTGGAAGAAGCGGCTGCCGCGGCCATGTCTCTAGTGACACAGGCTGAGAAGCTGCAAGACACCGTCAACCAATACCAGTTACTGGATACTGACACTATCAGCCGGGCACCGCAACAGCGCGTCAGTCTGGGTAGAACTGGCACGGATAATTACTAAGCGCAGCCTGTTAATAAAAAACCCGCCAACTGGCGGGTTTTCTTTTGATGCTTAAACGCACGCCATTGGTATGCGTATTTATATCTGTACGCGGCTCCCTAACTCAATCACGCTATTGGCCGGGATATTAAAATACTCGACTGCACTGCTGGCATTGCGTGACATCACGGAAAACAGTTGGTCACGCCAGCGTGGCATGGCACCACCCACGTCTGGCACGATAATATCGCGGCTCAGGAAGTAGGAGTTGGTAAACGGATCCAGTGTTTGCCCATCCAAATCCAGTTGCAATAAGGCTTGCGGAATATCGGCATGCTGCATAAAACCATAACGCAATTGCACTTGCCAGAAACCATCGGCCAAGCGCTTGGTGGTGATGCGCTCAACGGCATTCATAAACGGCACGTCTTCAAACGACACATTCACAAACAAGTTACGCTGATGCAGCACCTGGTTATGCTTGAGGTTATGCATCAAAGCCTGTGGCACTGTGTCGAGGTTAGACACCATATACACCGCCGTTCTCTGCACATGCGGTAACGCGCTGCTGGCGAGCGTAGCGAGCAATGGCGCCAGTTTGGGATCTGTCTCAGCCATGCTATTCAGCAGTGTATAGCGCCCTTTTTTCCAGGTGGTCATCAGCACAATCAACAGTATGCTCAACGCAATCGGAAACCAGCCACCCTGCAAAAACTTCATGGAGGCTGAGCTAAATAATACGGCATCCACCGCGCCCAAGGCGCCGGTCAATAGCCAGGCCAACCAGGCCGGAAACTGCCAGCGATGACGCATAACAACAAACAACAAAATAGTAGTAATGAACATGGTGCCGGTGACGGCGATACCATAGGCAGACGCCAGCGCCGACGAGCTTTGGAACGCCAGACAGACGATGATGACGGCCAGCAACAATGCCCAGTTCACTGCGGGAATATAAATCTGCCCGGATTCACTGGCAGAGGTATGGATAATGCGCATCCGTGGTAAAAAGCCTAATTGAATCGCCTGGCGTGTCATGGAGAATGCGCCGGAAATCACCGCTTGCGACGCAATAATGGTCGCCAGTGTGGCCAGAATCACGGCAGGAATCAGCAAGGGTTGTGGAAACGATAAATAGAACGGATTGCTGACCGCATCAGGATGTTGCAGCAGCAACGCGCCCTGCCCCAGGTAATTTAACGCCAAACAGGGGAACACCAGCCCCAGCCAGGCCAGTTGTATCGCGCGGCGGCCAAAGTGGCCCATATCGGCATACAGCGCCTCCGCGCCGGTCACCGCCAGCAATATTGCACCGATGGCGATAAATACACCGGCACCACGCACTTGCAAGAACTGCCAGGCATACTGCGGATGCAGTGCCTGCAACACTTGTGGTGCTTGTGCGATTTGCCACACACCTATCGCCGCCAGCGCCAGAAACCAGACGATCACAATCGGGCCAAAAAACCGGCCAACAGCATGTGTGCCATGCCGCTGAAACCAGAACAGGCCGATAAGTATGCCTATCGTAATCGGCAGAATCTGCGCGGCCAGCGCAGGAGACGCCACTTGCAGGCCTTCGACCGCGGACAATACGGAAATGGCTGGCGTGAGCACGCTGTCACCATAAAACAAGGCCGCGCCTAGCACGCCCAGTAATAGCAAACCACCAGTACGCTTATCTTGTGGCCGCAAACTGGACACCGCCAGTGACAGCAAGGCCATCACACCACCCTCGCCTTTGTTGTGTGCGCGTAACACCAGCAGCACATATTTAAAGGTCACCACGAACATCAGCAACCAGAAAATAGACGAGATCGCGCCCAGAATATTGGCCTGGGTGAGCGGCACGCCAGTGCTCTCACTGAAAATGACTTGTACGGTATAGAGCGGGCTGGTGCCGATATCGCCATAGACGACGCCTATCGCCCCCAGCGCCAGCGCAGCCAAACTGCTTTTTTGTATGGAAAGATTGTCCATCACATCCCCTTGTGGTTGATTGATGGAGGCAGTGTGAAGCTAACGGTATATCAATCGCATAAACAAGAATGACTGACTCAGGCGAGCCGATAGCCGATGCCGAGCTCAGTCAGAACGGTTTGCGGTGCAGAGGGATGGTCTTCGAGCTTGGCGCGTAAACGGCCAATATGGATACGCAGGTAATGCGTGTCGTCGATATAATCCGGCCCCCACACCTGCGCCAGCAATTGACTATGGGTAAAAATGGTGCCGGGTTTGCTGGCCAGCAACATCAGCAAGGCATGCTCTATGGGGCTCAAATGCAACTGCTCGCCATGTTTGGTCACCAAGCCGCTGGCGCGGTTAATCACTAATGACTGATGTTGATAAACGTGATCACGCATCTGCATGATGGCTGTGCGCCGCAAAGCCACCTGTATCCTCGCCAGCAACTCCTGCAAGCCAAATGGCTTCATCAGGTAATCATCTGCGCCCAGGTTCAGGCAATGCACTTTATCCAGTTCATCCTGGCGGGCAGACAGTACCAGGATCGGCACATCCGAATAAGCACGCAGCTGCGGGATAAATTGCTCGCCCTGCCCGTCTGGCAAACCCAGGTCGAGAATGACCATGGCAAAGCCGCTGGCCTCACGCGCTTGCGCGAGGTCCCGCGCATGTTGCACGCGATAGCCGTGCGCAGACAATGCAGGTAACAGAAACTGGTACACACCCGGGTCGTCTTCCACCAATAATAACGTTGCCTGCTGGCTCATGTGTCGGCCTTGATTAAGTCTGCCGCGTATACAAACGGGAACAACAGGCGCACCTCCGTGCGATGGTCAGCACTGTTGCCCAACTGTACTTGCCCGCCATGCAGTTGCATCACGGTATCCACAATCGACAAACCCAGCCCAAAGCCACGCACACCGGCCATCGCCGGCGTGTGCGCATCAAAAGCGGAGATCACAAAACCTGGTGGAAAACCCGGCCCCTGATTGAGCACCGACAATACCAGCGACGAGGATTCTATGTACATAGCAACTTCAATGGTGCTATCAGCCTCTCGCCACTGCAAGGCGTTATCGATCAGGTTGGCCAGCGCATGCGCCACCAATACCGCATCTGCTTTAAACAGTATTTCTTGCTGCGAGTCGGCCTCAGGCAATGTCACTTGCAACAACACCGCAGGCATACGTTGCAAATAGCGTTGCACGACGTGCTGAATAATTTCCTGAGGCGACGCCCAGTCCAGGTGCAAGCTGCTGCTACCTGCATCCAGTTTCACCAGTGTCAGGATGTTCTCGGTGGCCTGGGTCAAATAGCTGGCTTCAGCTTGTATGCTATGCAATAACTGCGCAGACTGCGCTGGCGCCAATACAATCCGGTGATCGGCCAACACATTGACTGCACCGAGGATGGCGGTCAGCGGCGTGCGCATATCGTGCGACAAGGCGGTCAGTAGCGTCTTTTTGAAATTGGCCTCACTGGCATCGCGCGCAGCTTGTGCCAGGGCCATTTGTTGGCGTAACTTCATCGTCGCTTGCGCGCATTGGTGGGTCAGCAAACGTAAAAAATGCAGGTCAGGCGCCGCATGGCTCGCCACCACCAGCACTTCGCGTTGAGGAATACCAAACGGCAACAGGCAGACGCCCAGATTTGGCCAGTCTGCGGTGCCCGCACCAATCGCGCGCTGGTAATCCAAGGCCCATTGCACACTTGAGGCCTCAAGAGTCGCCACCGGTGCACCCGCCAAATATGTTAATGCACCGGCATCAGACACTTGAACCACACTGACTTGCCAACCAAACACATCTTGCACATGCTGGCTGGCGGCTTGCAACAAGTCCTCAACACTGGATTGCATGGCCAGCAGCTCGGCCAATGACTGGAAAAACCGTGACTGTAAGGCCGCCTGTTGCGCCTGTTGCCTTTGCTGCTTGAGTTGCTGCATGGCGCGACTCACCATCAGCGCCAGCGCCGCAAATACCGACAACATCAGCCAGGATTGCAGGCTGGCAATACCAAAGGTGTAACGGGGCTCGATAAAAAAGTAATTGATTAGCAGTACGGCGATGATCGCCGTCAGCAAGGCATGAAAAAAGTGCAGAAAATAAGCCGCCCACAGCACGCACAATAAATACAGCAGCGTGATAACTGCCACTCCTAATGCGGAGAAATAATACAAGCCTATGCCTGAGACCAGCGCCAACCCTGCAATCAAGGCGGCATAGCTTTGCCAGTGTGACGGTTTCGATAAAACAGGATGATCGAAGTTGCCTGGCATGATCACTGAGAATGACTAGCGCCCGTAAATATCCAGGTTTTTATAATTGGGCCCGAAGAATTCCTTCATCATAAAATCTTCGAGGAAAGCATTATCTGCTGGTCTTGCCGACAGTGAGATCGTGCGCCCCAGGCGGTTGGATATCCAGTCGAAATCACCATTGTAGTGCTCACGGATAATCGCAATCATGCGCCGCATCATGACCAGCCGGATATCTTCACCATTGCGCGCCTCGACTTCGTAATACTGTGTATTGGCCGAGGTGTAATCGTTGACCCAGCCTTTAAAGCTGAAGGTCGCGTTATACGGGTCCATGCGCCGGATCTGGAATAAACCATTGGTGCCGAACTTGAGGTTATTCATGATGTTTTTGGTACGGCGCTCATCTTCTGAGGGTCCACGCTCGGCAGCCGCAGCGGCATCGTTGATCTGCTTGGCCGCCATTTCATCTGAATTACGGTCTGACTGCCTGCGTTTAATCATGCTCGAGAAATCTTCCACCGGCGGCGGTGGCACAGGCGGTGTTGGCTCAGGCCGGTTCTGCGGCTTGGGCTCAGGCAATTTGAACGGGCTATCTGGCCGTTGTGATTGAATGACCTTTTTCGGTAATTTTGTCTCAGCCTTGGGCTGTGGTTTCGGTTTGGGCTGCGGCTGAGGCGGTGGCTCCGGTGGCATTTCTGGCGGCGGCGACACTTTAGGTGTTTTAGGCGCAGGCACCCCAAGATCCAGCACAATATTCAAGGGCTCTTGTGCAGGCTCTTCGAGTGGGTTGAGCAAGTCGAGTAAAAATCCCCAGAACAAAATCGCGTGAAATACCAGCGACAGTAATACGGCCCACATCAGGCGCGCCGGGATACGCAACACGCGATCGCGCTGCT
>Ga0208514_100430_pt1 | contig 23786 bp, 25 predicted proteins | sample LakWasMet70_HOW9_2_FD_183900 | JGI IMG/M metagenome (GOLD analysis project Ga0208514, IMG submission 183900) | Freshwater sediment methanotrophic microbial communities from Lake Washington under simulated oxygen tension - Sediment Metagenome... | ecosystem: Environmental > Aquatic > Freshwater >...
GGCTTTGTGTGGCGCCGAGGCACTGGCGACAGAACCAAACACGTCTGCAGCGCAGCCATCGCCGCCGCACTTGGATTCCCGGACCCGTGGCGCTTCGATCCCATGACACTTCATGCCGCGCTGGTGGCTCGCAATGACGCAACAAGGGCCGTCAGCACGATGTGCTTTCGTGCTGGCTAATTTCCTTTAGCCACACGAAAACGAATTGCTCACCCATTTATCGCAGAGAATCACGCTCAAATATCGCGGCGCGCTTCACCCCAGCCCCCTCGCCCCGCCGGGCGAGGGGGAGCTTTAACAGCCGATTTGATTTTCTTGCGCCGGATGCGGAATTACTGGCGTGAGATTGCCGCTGTTATTGCGTGCCCAGAATTCAGCAGACGCGGTTCCGAGCGCGGCGGGACTGTTTTGCTATACATTCAGTAGCGACTAAGTCCCGTTCCACGAGGGCTACAGGCCAATTTGGCAAATGCAAATTCCCCAAACCCAGCTCCGGCGCTCGGAACTCCGGGCGCGAAATCTTCGAACGAAAACAACGGTGGTAACGCACCGCCGGTAATTCCGTTGCCGGCGTGACGTAACAAAATCGGCTGTTAAGACTCCCCCTCGCCCGGCGGGGCGAGGGGGCTGGGGGGAGTGGGGGCTACAGAGCCACTCGACGATAAATAGCCTCCTGCTGCAGCGCAATCTGCCCCCAAACATGCCGCCCCGCAAACAACAAGCCCTGTTCCCGCAAACGCCCCGCCAGCACATCATCCGTCAACACCCTCCCCAATGCCGCGCCCAGGGCCCCCGCATCACGCGGGTCGTCCAACAGCAGCGCATCCTCATCAGCCGTCAGCAGCTCCGCAATACCGCAGTACGCGGCACTGCTGACCACCACCGGCAAGCCATGGGCCAGGGCCTCCAGCACCACCATGGCAAAGGTGTCTTCCAGCGTGGGATGGGCCAGGCAATCAGCGGCCTGGTAGGCAACATCCACTGCAGGCAAGGCGCCCAAAAAAAAGACGCGCGCGCTGGAGCCACTGGTCGCCAGCACATCCCGTACGAAGGTCTTCTGCGCCGCATTGCCGATCACGGCCAGGAAACAGTCAGGCGGCAGTTGTGCCAACGCCGCGATCAGTGTCGGTAGTCCTTTCTTGCGGAAATCGTTCCCGACGAACAGAACGCAACGCCCGGTCTGGGGCAAACCCAACTGGGCACGGGCGGCCTGGCGCTGCTCCGCGGTGCTGGGGCCGGGCACGCTTGCCACACCGGGCGTTACCACCTCACACATGCCCAGCGACTGGGGAAAGCTGGCCGCCATGACCGGCAGCAAGGTGGTAGACGCCAAAGCAATGCAGCGCGCGGGGCGCACCGCGTAGCGCGCTCGCTCCAGCGCCAGATAGGCCAGCAGGCGCGGGCTGGTGGCAATCTTGACCCACCGCAGCGCCCGCCGCCAACCGCTGCGACCGTGCAGCAGGCTGTGCGTGACCGGCACCACGTGCACGGTCTGCACCTGGCCGTGCCAGGTGTTTTCGTGGGAATGGACGACGTCAAAGCCCGTGCGTGTTTGCCACCAGGTGGCCAGCGCAAACCACAACTGGTTGATCCAGCGTGGCCGCACCAAAGGCATGGACACCCTGTGGTAGGTCACCCCTGGCACAAGCTGGTCTGTGGGGTGGCCCATCTGCTGGGCAAAGACGTGGATGTCGTGGCGTTGTGCCAGCTGCTCGACCAGTGCGATCGAATACCGCTCGGCACCGCCGCCGGTGGGTCTGAAGATGCGGTTCAGTACGGCAATGCGCAAGCGCTTTGCATCGACGGTCGTCGTCGCAATCGCTGTCTCTGTCACTGCCGTCACACTCATGAACGGCGCTTGTCTTCGTAGCCCGACACCAGCTTCCACCACAGCAACGGTCGGCTGGTGCGGCGCAGCACTGGCACGCGGGGTAACTCCAGCATGTGATCGCCGCTGGCGCTGCGGCCGCGGCGAGTGGTGGTGGCACTCGCATAGCCGGCCTGCTGCACCATGGCCACATGCTCGGGGCCGTACTCCCCATAGGGGTAGCAAAAATGCTCCACTGCCTTACCGGTAACCTGCTCGAGATCCGTTTTGCACAGCACGACCTCATCGCTGGCAGCTACCACATCCAGGCTCGGCAGGCGCACGTGGTGGCGCGTGTGGGCACCGACCTCCTGCCCACCGGCGATCCACTGGCGCAGATGCTGCGCGGTCATCAGCGGGGAAGGTGGCACGCCCTTGTCCAGGTCCCAGCTATTGGTCTGACCGAGCATGCCGCTGATGGCATAACAGGTTGCCGTAAATCCGTACCACTGCAGCGTCGGCAGGGCATTGATCAGGTTGTTGAGATAGCCATCGTCAAAGGTGATGCCAAACACCTTGCCGCTGCGTTCACCCCGCAGATAGGGTTGCAGGGCACTCATAGACAGGCCCCGGTAGCCCAGCCCGTGCAGGAACGCCATCTGCCGCTGAAAGTGTGTCGGATCGACACACAGACTGCGAAACCCCGAGCCCTTTTGTGGCGCGGGGGCAATCTGGTGAAAGGTCAGTATAGGAACCGGGTGACGGTTCTGGGTCAGTTCAGACACGTTGGGTTGACGCTCGAAAATCAGCCGATCTACAACAGGACGATATCGTACTGGTCTTGCCCCATCGCGGCCTCGCTTTGCAGGGACACCGGCTTGCCAATGAACTCGCTCAGGCCCGCCAGGTGCTGGCTTTCCTCGTCCAGAAACAGTTCGATGACTTTGGGCGACGCCACAACCCGAAACTCGCGCGGATTGAACTGCCGGGCTTCGCGCAGGATCTCCCGAAAAATATCGTAGGCCACGCTGCGCGGGGTCTTGACTATGCCCTTGCCCTGGCAGGCTGCGCACGGCTCGCACAGCATATGGGCCAGCGACTCGCGCGTGCGTTTGCGCGTCATCTCGACCAGGCCCAGCTGCGAGAACCCGCCGGCCATGGTCTTGACCCGGTCCCGCGACAGCTGCTTGCGGAACTCGGCCAACACCGCGTCGCGGTGGTCTTCACGCACCATGTCGATGAAGTCGACGATGATGATGCCGCCCAGGTTGCGCAGGCGCAGCTGGCGTGCAATGGCCTGTGTGGCTTCCAGATTGGTCTTGAAAATCGTGTCGTCAAAATTGCGGGCGCCAACAAAGCCGCCGGTGTTGACGTCGATGGTGGTCAGCGCTTCGGTCTGGTCCACGATCAGGTAGCCTCCCGACTTCAGATCCACCCGGCGCCCCAGCGCCTTTTCGATCTCTTCGTCGATCGAAAACAAATCGAAGATCGGGCGCTCGCCCTTGTAGTGCTGCAACTTTTCTGCGGCCATGGGCATGAACTCGGCGCCAAAGGCTTTCAGCGCATCAAATTGCTCGCGTGAATCGACCCGGATGGTTTGGGTGGCCTCGCCCACCATGTCGCGCAACACCCGCTGCAGCAGGCTCAGATCCTGGTGCAACAGGGACTGGGGCGGCAGGCGCGTGGACGCGTCCTTGGTGCGCGCCCAGGCCTTGCGCAAATAGCCAATGTCTTCGCCCAGTTCTGCGTCGGTCGCATCTTCGCCATTGGTGCGCAAAATAAAACCGCCGCCCTGCGTGCCGGCCAGCTGCTGCAGACGTGCGCGCAGTTCGTCGCGCTGGTCCTTGGGAATTTTTTGCGAGACACCGATGTGGTCGTCCTGCGGCAAAAACACCAGCAGGCGCCCCGCAATGCTGATCTGTGTGGACAGCCGGGCGCCCTTGGTGCCGATGGGCTCCTTGATGACCTGCACCATCAGCGCCTGGCCTTCAAAAATCTGCTTTTCAATGGGAATGACCGGCGCGGCGCCCTTGGCGATGAAGGGCGCCTCGCCATCGGGCTGGCGGTGCCAGACGTCGGCAACGTGCAAGAACGCAGCGCGCTCCAGACCGATATCAATAAAGGCCGACTGCATGCCCGGCAGCACCCGCGCCACCTTGCCCAGGTACACATTGCCGACCAGCCCACGCTCCAGCGTGCGCTCGACATGGAGCTCCTGCAAGGCACCGTTTTCCAGGATGGCAACCCGGGTTTCCTGGGGGGACCAATTGATCAAAATGTCGTTTTGCATCGGCGGTAATCCAGGTTGGTCTGTTCAGAGGCGAAAGCCCAGGGAGCGCAGCGCCTGGGCGGTTTCAAACAGAGGCAGGCCCATGATGCCAGAGTAACTGCCGCTGATGTGGGCAATGTAGGCCGCCGCCCTGCCCTGCACGGCATAGGCACCGGCCTTGCCCATGGGCTCACCCGAGGCCACATAGGCATCGATGTCGTGCTCGCTCCACTCGGCAAATGTCACCCACGATTCGCTGCAGGCCACTGCGTACTGATCGCCCCAACCAACGGCAATGGCCGTCATCACGCGGTGCGGCCGGTTGGACAGCGCGCGCAACATGCGCTTGGCGTCTTCGGCGTCCTCCGGCTTGCCAAAGATGCTGCGTCCCAACGCAACGGTGGTGTCGGCACACAGAATGGGCGCTGGTAGCAGATTGCGACGCGCCAGGCGCTGCTGGGCGGCCTGCAACTTCAGGGCGGTTACGCGCTGCACATAGGTCTTGGGTGCTTCGCTGCGCAACTGCACTTCCAGCGACTCGGTGTCTTCGTCTGCATCCGGCAGCAGCAGCGCGTGGCGCACGCCCAGCTGATCCAGCAACTGGCTGCGGCGCGGGCTCTGCGACGCGAGGTAGATGAAATCGGGCACGGGGGATGTCATTAAAAAAACTATTCCCTATGGTAGGGGTGGTTGGCATTTACCGACCAGGCCCGGTACAGCTGTTCGATCAGCAGCACACGGGCAAACGCATGCGGCAGGGTCAGGTCGGACAAGCGGATGCGTTCGTGCGCGGCCTGGCGGAATGCGGGGTCCAACCCGTCCGGGCCGCCGATGACCAGGGCCACATCATCCCCTCCGAGTTGCCAGTCCTTGAGCTTGGCTGCCAGCGCCAGCGTGGTCACCGTGGTGCCCCGCTCGTCCAGCGCCACGATGCGGGCCCCTTTGGGGATGGCTGCTTCTATGCGGGCACGCTCGGCGGCATAAAGGGTTTCCAGCGTCTTGGAGCCACGCGGCTCGGTCTTGACGGCCTTGAGCTCGACCTTCAACTCATGCGGAAAACGCTTGGCATAGTCGTCCCAGGCCGTCTGCGCCCAGTCGGGCACCCGCAGACCGACGGCGACGATGATCAGCCGCACGGCGGGAATCAGGCTTTACGGGGAGCAGTTTTCTTGGCCGCGGGCTTGGAGGCCGATTTTGCTGCGGGCTTGGACGCGGGCTTGCCAACGACCGTGCGTTTGACTGGGGTGGCCACTTTCTTGGCAGCCACTTTTTTGGCTGGCGCTGCGGCAGCAGCTGTCATGGGGGCCGCCGAAGTGGCACGTGCCTTGGGCGCGGCGGACTTGCGGGCCGGTGCCTTGGGCTTGGCCGCCTTTTCCGCGTCTTTCTTCAGCTGTGCTTTGGACGGGAAGGCTTCTGCCACACCCTTCTTCGCGGCATTGGAGCGCCGCAGGCTGGGTTCCACTTTGGGAGCCGCCTTGGCAGGCTTGGCGCTTTCCGCAACCGCCGGCTTAGCCGCGCCCAGCTTCATGCGCACCGGCTTGTCGCCCCACAGCTCTTCCAGGTTGTAATACTGCCGGAAATTGGGTTGCATGATATGCACCACGGCCTGGCCACAGTCCACAATAATCCACTCGCCATTGACCTCACCCTCCACCCGGGGCTTCTCGAAACCTGCCTCGCGCACGGCATCACGCACACTGGCCGCCAGACCCTTGGTCTGCCGGTTGGAGGTTCCTGACGCGATGATGACCCGTTCAAACAGTGCTGACAAATGCTCGGTGTCAAACACCTGGATGTCCTGGGCTTTGACGTCTTCGAGTCCATCGACGATGGCCCGTTGGAGCTTGTTAATGTCTTTTTTGGCAACAGTGGATGTATTCATCAGGCGAATTGGTAAAGGTGGTGTTGGGCAATATAACGCGCAACGGGTTCAAAAACCAGTGGGGAAACGGTTTGGCGCTCGGCCAAACGCAAGCGGATATCCGTGGCACTGACCTCCAGGGGAGGCATTTCAAGCCATCGCAAACCCGGGATCTCCGTGGGCAGTGCATCAAATGTGCCCCTGGCCCTCGTGAAATCTGCGCGTGCAGCTACACATATTGTAGCAAATGCGGGAATCTCGCTAAAACGGTGCCAGGAACCCAGGGCCTCGGCCTGATCCTGACCCAGCACCAGAAAGAGTTGGGCCTGCGGGTATTCGGTGCGCAATTCCAACAAAGTGTCCACCGTGTAGCTGGGGCCGGAGCGCAGCGTCTCCCGGGGGTCCACCACCACACGGTCCAGTTCTGCAAAGGCCAGACGGGCCATTTCCAGCCGGTGTACGGCCGGTGTCAGGCTGCGGCTTTTGTGCCAGGCCTGACCGGTGGGGATGATGCGCAGCTGGTCCAATTGCAGTTGCTCCAGTGCCGCCCGCGCCAGCGCCACGTGGGCAATGTGGGGCGGATCGAAAGCACCGCCAAAGACACCGATGCGCCGAAGCGGCCCGTCAGCCACGCTCAGACCCAGTCCCGTCGGGGCAGGAATTGTGTGTACAGCGCCTCTTCGGCCGATCCGGGCGCGGGCACCGACTGGTAGGACCAACTGGCCAGCGGCGGCATCGACAACAGGATGGACTCGGTGCGCCCCCCGGATTGCAATCCAAAGTGCGTGCCCCGGTCCCACACCAGGTTGAACTCCACATAGCGGCCCCGGCGGTACAACTGAAAGGCGCGCTCACGCTCGCCATAGGCCGTGTCCTTGCGCTGCTCGACCACGGGTACATAGGCCAACAGAAAGGCATCACCCACAGCCTGCATCAGCGCGAAGCCGTTGTCGAAGCCGCCTTCGGAAAAATCGTCATAGAAGATGCCGCCAATGCCGCGCTGCTCGTTGCGGTGCTTCAGGTAGAAATACTCGTCACACCACGTCTTGAAATGCGGGTATTTGTCGGCGCCAAAGGGCTGGACGGCGTCGCGGCAGGTGGCGTGAAAGTGACGCGCGTCCTCCTCGAAACCATAGAAGGGCGTCATGTCCATGCCGCCGCCAAACCAGCACACCGGGTCGGCACCGGGGTGACTGGCCGAGATCATGCGCACATTCATGTGCACGGTGGGCACATAGGGATTGCGCGGATGGAACACCAGCGACACGCCCATGGCCTCAAACGGCGCGCCGGCCAGTTCGGGGCGGTGTTGGGTGGCTGACGGCGGCAGCTTGGGGCCGCGCACATGCGAAAAACCGCAGCCTGCGCGTTCAAACACCGATCCACCTTCCAGAATGCGGGTAATGCCATGGCCTTGCAGCGGCTCACCCGGGGCTTTTTCCCAGGCGTCCGACAGGAACACCTGGTCGTCCATCGCCGTCACGGTCGCCGTGATGCGCTCCTGCAATCCCTTCAGATAGGTTCCTACCTGCTCCACGCGGCTATCACTCATTTGGCAGCCTTGGCCTCGGTGGCCTGCTTGATCGCGCGATGGCCGATGTCAGTGCGGTATTGCATGCCGTTGAAACGGATGCCGTGGATGGCGTCATAGGCCACCTGGCGGGCTGCACGGGCGTTTTCGGCCAAGGCCGTGACACACAACACGCGTCCACCACTGGTCAGCGTCGCGCCGTCCCGGTGTTCGGTGCCGGCGTGAAACACCATGCATGCTTCATCCGACAAGGTGTTCACCGTGGGCAGCCCCTCAATCACATCGCCCTTGCGCGGCGTGCCAGGGTAGCCGTGGGCTGCGAGCACGACGCCCAACGCGGTGCGACGGTCCCAATCGAGTTCCAGGTTCTCCAGACCACCGATTTCCGTGGCCGCCATCATGACATCGACGAAATCCGTCTTCAGGCGCATCAGGATGGGCTGCGTTTCCGGGTCGCCCATGCGGCAGTTGAACTCCAGCGTCTTGACGTGGCCCTGCGGGTCGATCATCAATCCGGCATACAGGAAGCCGGTGTACGGAATGCCGTCCTGCTCCATGCCCTTGAGCGTGGGCAAGATGATCTCGCGCATGGCGCGGGCGTGCACCTGGGGCGTCACCACCGGTGCCGGCGAATAGGCGCCCATGCCGCCGGTGTTGGGGCCCAGGTCATCGTCCAGCAGACGCTTGTGGTCCTGGCTGGTGGCCAGCGCCACCACGTCCTTGCCATCGCACAGCACCATGAAGCTGGCCTCTTCTCCTTCCAGAAATTCTTCAATCACTACGCGCGGCACAGCCTGGCCGCCTGCGCCGGCGTTGTGCACCACGCCCAGCGTGTTGTCCAGCAGCATGAAATCAATCGCGGCGTGGGCCTCGTCCAACGTCATGGCCACGACCACGCCCTTGCCAGCGGCCAGGCCATCGGCCTTGACCACGATGGGTGCGCCCATGCGTTGCACATAGGCGTGCGCCGCTACGGGGTCGGTAAAGGCTTCATAGGCCGCGGTGGGAATGTTGTGCCGCTGCATGAAGGCCTTGGAAAAGGCCTTGGAGCTTTCCAGTTGCGCGGCCGCCTTGGTGGGGCCGAAGATACGCAGGCCGTGGGCGCGAAATTCGTCCACCACACCGGCCGCCAGCGGGCCTTCGGGGCCGACCACGGTCAGGCCGATCTTGTTCTCCTGCGCCCATTCGCGCAGCGCCACCACATCGGTGATGGGAATGTTCTTGAGACGACTGTCCAGCGCCGTGCCGCCGTTGCCTGGCGCCACATAGACCATCTGGACCTTGTCGGACTGCGCCAACTTCCAGGCCATCGCGTGCTCGCGCCCGCCCCCCCCGATCACCAGAACATTCATAGGTAACTCCGATGCGCCTTGGCGCTCTTGCAAGTGTGGATGGTCATAGCGCGGCGTTGTGGTAAATCTCCTGGGTGTCGTCCAGGTCTTCCAGCACGTCCAGCAGCTTTTGCATGCGTGCGGCGTCTTCACCGCTCAGCTCAATCGTGTTCTCGGGGCGCATGGTGACGCCCGCCACCTCGGCGTGCAGACCAGCCGCCTCCAGCGCCTGCTTGACGGCTTCGTAGTCAGCATAGGCGGTCAGCACCTCGATCGCTCCATCGTCATCGGTGACCACGTCTTCGGCACCAGCTTCCAGCGCCACCTCCATGATCTTGTCCTCGCTGGTGCCGGGGGCGAAAATCAGCTGACCGCAGTGCTTGAACTGGAACACCACCGAGCCCTCGGTTCCCATGTTGCCGCCGTGCTTGCTGAAGGCGTGGCGCACTTCGGCCACGGTGCGCACCTTGTTGTCGGTCATGGTGTCGACAATGATGGCGGCCCCGCCAATGCCATAGCCCTCGTAGCGGATTTCCTCGTAAACAATGCCTTCCAGCGTGCCCGTGGCCTTGGCAATGCCGTATTTCACGTTCTCCGCCGGCATATTGGCGGCCTTGCCCTTCTCAATGGCCAGACGCAGCCGTGGATTGGTGCTCAGGTCGCCCCCACCCATGCGGGCTGCGACCATGATTTCACGCATCACCCGTGTCCAGATGCGCTGGCGCTTTTCATCCTGGCGGCCCTTGCGATGCTGAATATTGGCCCATTTGCTATGTCCTGCCACGTGAAATCCTTCAAAAGTTCGTTACGCTATTGACTGAATTGTACTTTTTGGGATTTTCATGACCGCTACAACCGACGCCAGCATCCTGATTGCCCAGCATGGTGACACCCAGTGCGCCCTGTTGCCCAACAAGGCCAACCGCCACGGCCTGATCACCGGCGCCACCGGAACCGGCAAAACCATCACCCTGCAGACCATGGCCGAAGGCTTTTCGCGCCTGGGCGTGCCGGTGTTCATGGCCGACATCAAGGGCGACCTGACCGGAATCTCGCAGCCCGGCAGCCCCCAACCCAAGCTGAGCCAGATCATCAAGGAGCGCGGCCTGCCCGAGCCAGCCTACCAGGCCTTCCCCACCACGCTGTGGGATGTGTTTGGCGAGCAGGGCCACCCGGTGCGCGCCACCGTCAGCGACCTGGGTCCGCTGCTGCTCTCGCGCATGCTGAACCTGAACGAAACCCAGGCCGGCGTGCTGCAACTGGTGTTCAAGATCGCCGATGACGACGGCCTGCTGCTGCTGGACCTGAAAGACCTGCGCGCCATGTGTCAGGACGTGGGTGACAACGCAAGCCAGTACACCACCGAATACGGCAACATCAGCGCTGCCAGCATAGGCGCCATCCAGCGCGGGCTGATGCAGATTGAAAGCCAGGGCGGTGAGAAGTTCTTTGGCGAGCCCATGCTCAATATTGCCGACTTCATGCAGACCGATGCCAAAGGCCAAGGCGTCGTCAACATCCTGGCGGCCGACAAGCTGATGAACGCACCGCGCTTGTACGCCACTTTTTTACTGTGGATGCTGAGCGAACTGTTCGAGACCCTGCCCGAGGTAGGTGATCTGGACAAGCCCAAGATCGTGTTCTTCTTCGACGAGGCCCACCTGCTGTTCAACGACGCACCCAAGGTGCTGCTGGAGCGCATTGAACTGGTGGTGCGCCTGGTGCGCAGCAAGGGCGTGGGCGTGTATTTTGTGACGCAGAACCCGCTGGACATTCCCGATTCCGTGCTGGCCCAGTTGGGCAACCGCGTGCAGCACGCGCTGCGCGCCTTCACGCCGCGCGACCAGAAGGCGGTCAAGTCAGCCGCCGACACCATGCGGGGCAACCCGGGTCTGGACATCGGCACGGCCATCACCGAACTGGCCGTGGGCGAGGCTTTGATCAGTTTTCTGGACAGCAAAGGCAGCCCCAGTGTGACGCAACGCGTGTTTGTGCTGCCGCCCAGCAGCCAGATAGGACCCATCACGCCCGATCAGCGCAAGACCCTGCTGGCCGAATCGCTGGTGGCGGGGGTTTATGAGAAGGAAGTGGACCGGGCGTCGGCGTTTGATGCGATCAAGGGACGCACCCAGGCGCGCCAGCCTGCGGGCACGGTTGCACCTTCGCCCAGTGGCGTGCCCGCCACAGCGCCCACTGCGTCACCGGGCGGCACCGCAGCCGCACCACCCGCAGCGCCCGAAAAAGGCATCTTTGACTCCATTGGCGACATGCTGGGTGGCGGCACCCGACGCACCCGCACCAGCGTGGGTGAACAGCTCGCCCGCAGCGCGGCCAGTTCGATTGGGCGCGAGGTGGGGCGGCAGATCATCCGCGGGGTACTGGGCGGTATCTTTGGCGGGTCGCGCAGGTAGCGCAGCGCACGGGAAATGCGCCAATGAAGATACGCCCTATTCAAGCGGGCGAACTCCGTGAATTGCTCGCGCTGTACGCCCACCTGCATGACAAGGACGAGCCTTTGCCGGAGCGGCCCGTCATTGACGCAATCTGGCACGAGTTGATGCAGTCGACGCGTGACACTTACTTCGGCGTTTTCGTTGATAGCAAGTTGGTGTCGAGCTGCGCCCTTGCAGTCGTACCCAACCTCACGAGAGGATGCAGGCCCTATGGCCTCATTGAAAACGTTGTGACGCACGCCAGCCATCGAAGAATGGGCTACGGCAAAGCGCTAATTGCGCATGCTTTGAAATTTGCCTGGTCTGCCAACTGCTACAAAGTCATGCTGATGACCGGTCGAAAAGACGCCACAACACTCCAGTTATACGAGTCCGCAGGATTTGACCGCCACGCAAAGCAAGCCTTCGTAGCCAAACCAACAATCTAACGAGCGTGTTCTGGATGCCTGAGGACATTTACCCGTCCGAAGGCGCCTCCAAGGTGGGCGGTGCATGCATAGATCGTGACACGCAAAGCGCATCCGAATTGCGTAAGAGTTTGAAACGCCCAATGCCGTTGACCACAAAAGACGCAATAATGCGCGACTCAGAGGTAGGGGAGGAAAAAAATGAAATTCTTGAATAGGTGTTTTACCGCTTTGTTCGGCAGCGTGATCTTGACACTCGCGGCGTGCGGCGGCGGTGGGTCTTCTTCGGTACTTGTAGCCTCTGCGCCCAGCGCACCAACCGGCCTGGTTGCGACGGCCGGCAATGCGCTGGCAACCGTCACTTTCACCGCACCGACAAACAACGGAGGGAGCGCGATCTCCGCCTACACCGTCAGTTCCAGCCCCGCTGGCGGCGTTGACCGCGAAGCCGGCACAAGCGCGGTGAACCATCTTGTCACCGGTTTAACCAACGGCGTTCGTTATACGTTTACAGTGACAGCGAGCAACGCGACAGGCGTCAGCGGCGCCTCAAACGCCTCCAACGAGGTAACCCCACAACCACCCACCCCTGCCGCTTGGAGTGTTACCGGAAGCCTTCAGAAAGGGCGTTACGGGCATACGTCCACTCTGCTGGCCAATGGCAAAGTTCTGGTTGCAGGTGGCATCTTCATGCCAGGAGACTATTTCAATGCATCTCCCCCCGTTTATCTTTCCAGCACCGAGCAATATGATCCGGCGACAAAAGCCTGGACGACTGCGGCGCCACTCGCAACGGCCCGGTACGGGCACACAGCTACCTTGCTACCCAATGGCAAAGTGATGATTGTGGGTGGCATTGGTTCAGTTTCAGCGGGTCCCACTACCAGCGTCGAGCTGTATGACCCTACAAGCAATGGTTGGACCGTTGGTGCGCCTCTCGCCACCTCACGTCTCAACCATACGGCCACCCTGCTGTCCAATGGAAAGGTGCTGATCGTGGGCGGCTTCGATAACTTTGGCAATATGCGAACAACAGTCGAACTCTATGACCCTGCAAACAACGCGTGGACAAACGTCAGCCCCCTCGCAATAGCGCGCTATAACCACACGGCAGTCCTGCTGACCAATGGCAAGGTACTGGTGATTGGTGGCTGGGGTGATGCCGGTGTGCTCCCTGGCGTCGAACTATACGACCCTGCAACGAATGCCTGGACTGCGACCGTGCAACCAAGGGCTGCATTTGGTGCAGGTACGTCGACCTTGCTACCTAGCGGAAAGGTATTGTTTGTCTCTGGATACAAACCAAACGGATCGACCAGACCCGACGCTGAAGTGTATGACCCTGTCGCCAATATCTGGACCGTTGCGGGCACACTGACTACCGCACACGAGCTGCATACAGCGACAGTGCTTTCCAACGGCACCGTGCTAGTGGTGGGTGGCGGCGGCACGTCTGTGCATAGCGCTACCAACTATGCGACCGACGTTGCCGAGTTGTACGACCCGTCAACCAATACCTGGTCTCTGACGAATCCACTGGTCGTGGGGCCAAGGCTGGGGCACACCGCAACGCTGTTGCCCAACGGTGAAGTGCTTGTAGGGGGTGGGACGAAGGCCAGTGGATGGCTGTATCAAACGCCAAGTACGGATGCGGTCTTGTACAAATTTTTGTAACCTGTGGAATGGCGCTCGCGAGTCCCATCGAGGGCTTGGCGGCGCCGTGATGGGGCGTAGGACGCGCAACAAGCCGCTCACGGCACCCGCAACGCGTTTTCTGGATGAACAAAACTCGCGTTAGAGGTTGCCAAGCCTTAGTACTGTCTGATTCCTACGGTTGGGCGAGGCTGGCGGACCGTGCATCCGTTCCCTGGCCCACGCTCGCAGGTGAAATTTTGTGGTTAGCGCCGGTAGTTCATTAACACTGTGATTGAAGCTCCCGCTCTGTGGCAACTGCGAATGGGGCCGATGAACGGACACCCGATCCGCCAGCCCTGGAACGAGGTATTGCACCTGGTTTCCAACTGCCACACATCCTCTCCACTCACGCACTCTACAGAAAGGCGGGTGGTGGGGTTCACGGGCGTAGGCTCCATTCGACGTTGCCACAGACACTGCACGCCAACCACGTCTTTAACGCCACCAAGCAGGTGGACCAGATAACAGCGCCGTCGAGCGTGAGCCGCAGAATGCGATCCACGCCGCCCACCTTGCGCGAGGTGCAGGCACAAAACGTGTTTACGCAGTGCCTGCGGCGCATCAGCGGTTCTCAAAAGCGGTGCCGATACCCTAAAGAAAAATAGTCTTCACCGTTGGCACCATAGTCATTGATCCGATCGTAGACGGCGCAGCGGTGGTGCAACCGCATGAAGAACTCGTCTGCCTTGTTGCTGGGGCGTGAAACAGCCAACTCAATGATCAAAAATCCAAGCGTCTGACTGCCTTTTCCGCTGGGGCCGCGCTCCAAGGAACTGATGCTGCTGGTGTATGAAACCCCCAATGGGCCCAACCGGAGATCGGTCTGGAGCGTGTCTTTCCATGGAAAGCTGCTCCAGCGCAGAACCGGAACAACCGCGATTTCAGTCAATGAATCCACGCCGAACTGCTGCCCAATCATGCCATCGATTTCCAGCGACATCGGCAACGATTGGGAGCGCCAGATGGTCTTGCTGGCCGTCAGCGCAACCATATGCTGTTCCAGGTAATTTGCCCTTCCCTGGGTCCATCCGGCAGGTTCTGAATCGTAGTATTTGCCGACGTAGACTCCGATGCTCGAGTCGAACTCCGCGGCAAGCGCGCTGGAGGGCAGCGCTAAAAAACCAAACAGCAAAATCCCGAGCAGTTTCAGTGCGCTTCCAACAATAGGACCACGGTGCAGATCGATGCGATTGCGTTGTTTCATTTCTTGCCCCTCTATGCAGTAAACGGTTGGAATACGAGTCACTGGGATGAAGTAGCTGGTCGACGCCTCATTCAACTCCCGAATCACAAAATTGGCAATGAGAAAACGCAAAATGACTAAACTCGATCCATTCCCACTTTCACCGTTTAGCACCATGAAACCCCTCTCCCCTGAAGCGCGCGCCAACGTCCACCTGATTGACCACCCGCTGGTGCAGCACAAGCTGACCCTGATGCGCAACAAGACCGCCAGCACCAACAGCTTTCGTCGCCTGCTCAATGAACTGTCCAGCCTGATGGCCTATGAGGTGACCCGCGACATGGCCACGCAGGACATCGAGATCGAAACCCCGCTGGAAAAAATGACCGCCAAGGTCATCGACGGCAAGAAGCTGGTGTTCGTCAGCATCCTGCGTGCGGGCAACGGCATTCTGGACGGTGTGCTGTCCGTGGTGCCGGGCGCCCGCGTGGGCCACATTGGCCTGTACCGCGACCCCAAGACGCTGCAGGCCGTGGAGTACTACTTCAAAATGCCCAAGAACATGGACGAGCGCGACATCATCGTCGTCGACCCCATGCTGGCCACCGGCAACTCGGCCGCCGCCGCCGTCACCCGCCTGAAGGAGTGCAAGCCCAAGTCCATCAAGTTTTTGTGCCTGCTGACCGCGCCCGAAGGTATCGAGACCATGTACAAGGCCCACCCAGATGTGGCGATCTACACCGCGGCAATAGACCGCGAGCTGAACGACCACGGCTACATCCTGCCGGGTCTGGGTGATGCGGGTGACCGCATCTTCGGCACACAATAACCAACCAGGACGCGGTGCCATGCTCGACCTGCTGATCCACAACGCCACCCTGCCCGACGGCCGCACCAACATGTCCGTGGCCGTGCAGAGTGGCCGCATCGTCGAAATCACGCAGGGTCTGCAGGTTCCCGCCGCCGAGACGCTGGATGCCGATGGCCTGCTGCTGAGCCCGCCCTTTGTCGACGCCCATTTCCACCTGGACGGCACGCTGACCTATGGCATGCCGCGCATCAACCAGAGCGGCACACTGCTCGAAGGCATTGCACTGTGGGGCGAGCTCAAACCCAGCCTCACCGTGGATGCCATCACCGAACGCGCCCTGACCTATTGCGACTGGGCCGTGGCGCAGGGGTTGCTGGCGATCCGCTCGCATGTGGACACCAGCGATCCGCGCCTGCTGGGCGTGCAGGCGCTGCTGGACGTTCAAAAGCGTGTGGCGCCGTATATCGACCTGCAACTGGTGGCCTTTCCGCAGGATGGCGTGTTGCGCACCCCTGGTGGCCTGGACAGCCTGCAGCGCGCGCTGGATATGGGCGTGGACGTGGTCGGCGGCATTCCCCACTTCGAACGGACCATGGCCGATGGCGCGGCCAGCGTCAAGCTGCTGTGCGAGATCGCGGCCGCGCGCGGCAAGATGGTGGACATGCACTGCGACGAGTCCGACGACCCGCACTCGCGCCACATCGAATCCCTGGCCTACGAAACACAACGGCTGGGCCTGCACGGCCGCGTGACCGGTTCGCACCTGACCTCCATGCACAGCATGGACAACTACTACGTGTCCAAGCTCATCGCGCTGATGGCCGAAGCCCAGGTCCATGTGGCCAGCAACCCCTGCGTCAACATCACGCTGCAGGGCCGCTTTGACACCTACCCCAAGCGCCGCGGCCTGACCCGCGTGCCCGAGCTGATGGCGGCAGGCCTGACCGTGGCCTTCGGCCAGGACGACATGATGGACCCCTGGTACGCGCTGGGCAGCGCCGACATGCTGGAAGTGGCCAGCATGGGCCTGCACGTGGCGCAGATGACCAGCCAGGCCGCCATGCGCCAGTGCTTCGACGCCATCACCACCAACCCGGCCAGGATCCTGGGGTTGCAAGGCTATGGGCTGGAAAAAGGCTGCCACGCCGACTTTGTGCTGCTGCAGGCCCGCGACCCGGTGGAGGCCCTGCGCCTCAAGGCCACACGGCTCAAGGTGTTCAAGCGCGGCAAGTTGTTGGCACAGACACCGGCACGCACCGCCGCACTGAATCTGCCCGGGAGGCCGGACCAGACCTCCTTCCTGCATGCCAAATAGGCCCCTAGCCCTCGTAACCATTGCGTAAGTCACTACCAAAACTATAGCAACCACCATCGCAGCCGCCAAAAAAGGCGTGCCATGGTCGGCGTTTCCCGAACCGTCGATCTGTGCGGTGCAGCACAGTGATCGCTGGCTTGGGCGCCTATGCTGCAGTCAGGCTTGAAAGCCTGGATTTTCAACGCTTATCAGGGACAACCTATGGACGGCATCACCCCGCGACCCACTATTGCAAAGCCTTTCTGGAATATGACAACGCCCGGCATGAAATCGCAGCAGGCCGATTGGAATGCCCTGGGCTGCCAGCTGACAGAGATGCGTGAAGCCTTGACAGCGCTGCGCGATGCCCTGGTAGAGACTGAACTTGCCTTGCGCGACTATCACTTCACCCTGGACACCTCTGAACGCCGAACGGCAGAACGGGAAGCCTTTCGATTGATCGGACGGGCCAGATCCTGACTTCCTCACCTGGCATGGGCGGTATGGTCTGGGCTCCCTATCTTTGAACAGCGCCTTTGCTGGGCGCAACGGGCTGCTCTGCGCTACTGCGGAAAATCTCGCCAACGGCACTACCGACGCGGGCGCCAATGACGGTTCCAATGCCCGGAAGCACTGCGGTGCCGATGGCCGCGCCAGCCATGAATCCCGGCGCCACCGAGATGTTGGGTTTGGCAACCGGCCCGCTCACGCTGAATGGCACGCTGATCGCGCCCTCCAGCAAGTTCAGCTTGCCGCTGGCCTCAACCTGGCCGTGATAGACCGTGGCCTTGCCTGCGGCGCTGAACTTGCCGGTTCTGGCTTTGATGTCGGTTAATGTGACACGGGTACCTTCATCGCCGTTTTGCGTGTCCATCACGCCGGAAAGCGCCTGCAAACCGGTTTGGCCGTGGTGCGATGTGCCGGCGGTGCGAATGGCTTCGTTCAAGTCGAACCGCAACAGCGTTGCGCCATTGACAGAAAACACCGTATGCGTGTGCAGCGAACGCGTCAGCTCGGCCAACGAATGGCCGTCCGCCATGAAGGTGGTCTGGCCCGCGCCCTGACCCGCGACGGGAGATCTCCGGCCAAAGGAAGCCAACGCGCTCGCCACCTCAATGGCTTGTGGGGCCAACTGGCCGCTTAGGTGCATGGCGCCGTTTGCAGCGGTCTTCAGCTCAGCCTTGCCGTGCGCCGTGCCACCGCCGATCTGGATGCGGGTCTGCCAGCGGTCGGCCTCGGCCTCGCGCGTCAATGTCAGTGTGAACGCAGGGGTGATGCCAGGGCGGCGCAGCTCGGCACGCCACGGCCGCCAGTGGGGCGCAAAGTCGATTTCCCCGTCGTAGGCCAACGGGATGCCGCTGTAGGAGATCCAGGTCAGGCTGCGAAACCGCAGGTGTTCGAGCGGAACGACGTCATTCACATCGTCCTCCTTCGCGCCCGGCCGCATCTGCAAGGCCCGCACCGAGTTGCGGGGGAAGACTGCTGTGTCGATATCAACACGTTCAAACCGCAGACTGTGATTCAGCAGCATGCGCAAGCTGGGATAGGCTTTGATGTGCTGGATGACCACCGGTTGCAATTGTTGCGTGCGAAAGTCGATCACAACGAGAACGGGCTCTGGCAACAACTCCCAGTGGACTGAGCCAATGGTTAGCTCGACGCCCAGCCGTTCACTGGCCTCGGCGGCGAGCCAGATGGCCAGTTCCTTGTCGCTAGGCAGCCAGCAAACCGCAGCGACCCATGCCGCGATCACTGACGTGGCTGCGAGGCCGAAGCCGACCAACCACTTTGACCGTATTTGCATGGGTCATGCGTCCCGTTCGTTGCCGGGGAGGGACAACAATCCAGAGCGGAACCTTGTTTATTTTTCCAGACCGTCGCGCATGGCCTTGACCGTGTTGTGCGATCGCTTGACGCTCTCAAACTGACGCTCAACGAACTCGCGCACATCTGCCGGCAGGGATTCCGTCAGGGCTTTGCTGTAGGTGCGGACAGCATGATCCTCCACGGCTTCCGTCGCAGCCAGAATCGCATGGTCACCTCCGCCCAGAGCAGACTTCAGGTCCATCCAGCGGCGGTGCAGGGCCCCTGAAACGGTACCTGTGTTTTCAGGTTCGCTGCCGAATACGTGCACCTGTGTTTGCAGTTCACCGACGAAATGCGCGCGGGATAGGCTTTGCTCAAGACAGTACGTTTTGATTTCCTGTGCTTCCATCTTTTCCGCAGCTTCCCGAAAGCCCTGCTGGTCGTCTCGGTTGAGCGCGATCAGCGTGTTCAGTGTGCGAATAACGTGATCTGGTGTCGTGACAGCTGTGTTCATAGAATTCCTTTTGAAGTCATTCGAATGTAGGCCGGCAGACTGCCCGCGTCGGTGCAGCAGCGAACATTCGATGGGCACTGCGCACCCCGAATCCACTTCGCCTGCATAGTCACCCGAACCCCGAGCAAAATACAGCATTCCCAATCCAAATCAGCACCCCATGCCCCACTACTGGCTCATGAAATCTGAACCCAGCGAAGTCTCGGTGGACGACGCGCTGGCCGCGCCCAACGCCACGGTTCCCTGGACCGGTGTGCGCAACTACCAGGCTCGCAACTTCATGCGCGACGCCATGCAGGTGGGCGACGGCGTGCTGTTCTACCACTCCAGTTGTGCCGAACCGGGTATCGTGGGCATTGCGCGGGTGGCGTCCGGCGCGTACACCGATCCCACGCAGTTCGAGGCGGACTCACCCTACTTCGACCCGGGTTCCAAGAAGGATGCGCCGCGCTGGTTGCTGGTGGATGTGCAGGTGCTGCACAAGACGCGCAACCTCACGCTGCCCGAGCTGCGCGCCGCGCCTGAGTTGGCGGACCTGCTGGTGCTCAAGAAAGGCAACCGCCTGTCCATCACCCCGGTGGAGCCACGCCACTGGCAGGCGATCCTGGAGCGTATCGATGCCGCTTGAGGTCTCCCTGCTGATCCTGGCCGTTTGCGTCGCACTGATGTTGCGCCCCTGGCGCATGCTGGTGGGCGGAGATCTCGTGTCTCCGCTGATGGGAACCCTGGTGGTGTTGCCCTGGATCTGGGCCGTGCCGCGCCTGCAGACCATGCCGCTCCCGCTGCAGCTTTCCGGCGCTTGCGCGGTGACGCTGATGCTGGGTTGGCCCATGGCCATACTGGTGCTCACCACCGTTGCCGTGCTGTCCGGTCTGATTGCGAGTGCCGAGCCCCATGTGCTGGTGTCCCAGTTGTTCTGGCACGGTGCCGTGCCGGCGACTCTGGCCCTTGGCATGGGCGCTGCCATTCGGCGGTGGGCGGGCAACCAGGTGTTTGTCTACATTCTTGGGCGTGCATTCGCCGGGACCATCGCCTGCACATTTGCCGCTCAGGCATTGGCGCAATGGGCCGGATATGAGCTTGCAAACATTGGCCCCGGAATAACCATGGTCGGCCACTGGTTGCTGGCCTGGGGCGATGGCTTCATGACGGGACTACTGGCGGCGATCTTTGTTGCCTACAGACCACAATGGCTCGCCACCTGGTCAGACGCGCTCTATCTGAAAAAACGCGAGTGACGCGGTCTTGGTTCGTATCAGAACAGCCGCACAGCCATGTCAAAGTGCCAGCTCCGGCGGATCTCGATCACGTCAAACTGGCGCGCCAGCGCTGGTGAAAACGCGGGATACGGCGCCTGGCTTTGCACGATGCGCCGTATGGCTTCGTCGATGGCTGGCACGCCGCTGGAGACCACAAAGGTCACCGACTCGACGGAGCCGTCGCTGCGCAGCGCCACGGTCACCAGGGGGTGGGTATGGCGCTCCTTGGCTGCTTCACGAACCATGTCAAACGTCATGTTCAGCTCGATCTTTCGGCTCCAGGCCTCGCCATACAGAATGAGCTCACTATTGGGGTCTGTGCGCCCAAAGAGCCTGCCGCGTCGTGGGCTACTCCACGAATAGGGCAGCGTGGATGTCGGACCTGCTGCACGCGCGGCAGCATCGCGCCGGGCCGCCTCCTCGTCGAGTTGCCGCCCCATCGCCCGGCGCACGGCATCGCGTTTGGCATCTTCCTCTGCCCGCGCGGCCACTTGCCTGGCCTTTTCCTGCGCTGCGGCTGCTTGCCTTGCCAGCTCTTGTCGCGCGGCTTCCTGGCGCTCGCCTTCCAGTCGCGCAGCCTCAATCCGCTCGGCCTCCTGACGAACGGCTGCCTGTCGCGCGGCCTCCTGGCGTTCCGCCGCCACCCGCGCCGCTTCCTTGCGTGCATCCGCCTGCCGGGCGGCCTCCAGGCGTTCGGCTTCCACCCGGGCCGCCTCGACGCGCTCCGCCTCCTGGCGGGCAGCGGCCTGCCGCGCGGCTTCCAGACGTTCGGTCTGTGCCCGCGCCGCTTCCTTGCGTGCAACCGCCGCCCGAGCAGCCTCCAGGCGCTCGGCTTCCATGCGTGCAGCTTCGGTTTGCTCGGCCACTTGCCGTGCGGCCTCCGCTTGCTGCGCCTGCCGCTGCTCTTCCTGCTTTGCACGATCGAGCTTGGCTTGCTCCAGGGCGCGCTCCTTTGCCTCCCGTGCTTCCTTGGCCTCCCGCACCTCTTTTGCTTCGTCTTCGATCTGCTTCTGCGCGGCATCGCCCACTTCTTGGGGCGCAGACGCAACGGCCTCCGGGGCCTTGGCAGTCGGCGCTGCTGCGATCACGGGCGTCGGCACCAATGGCGCAACGGGCACCACTGGGGCGGGCACGACGGAGCGCTCCACCGCCATCACCGCCGGCGCGGGAATGGGTGGTGCTGGAACCGGTGGGGCCGCCACGTGGTCTGGCGCACTGCTGGCAGCCGGTGCAACCACGGCCATGGCTTCGGGAACGGCACGCGCATCGGTCGCGGCCTTGGGCTCCGCCTTGGCAGGGGGAATTGGCTCGCCGTCTACTGACGGCTCAACCCATGCGGGTGCCGTTGCAGGTGCCAAGGCCGGGGCCGGTGCGGGCTCCAGCACCACGCGCAGTTCATCAGCCTCGAAACGTCTTTCCCGCCACGGCAGGTCCAGGCCCGGAAGCCCCAGGCCCTGACCGCCAAAGCTCAGGCTCAGCAGCAGCGCATGCACCAGCACGGACAGCAGCATCGCCGTGCGCATGGGCCGGCGTTGGTGCTGATAGTGGAGACCCGCCATGCGCCAGCGCTGTGTCGGTCAATGGTGGTGGCCGTGCTCTCCGTGCACGTGCTTGTGGGCAATCTCCTCGGCTGAAGCGGCACGCACGTCCACCACCTTGATGCCGAATTTCAGCGTCTGTCCGGCCAGCGGGTGGTTGCCATCCAGGTGCACGGTGTCACCCTTGATCTTGACGACGTTGAACACATGCTCCTGGCCGTCTTCGCCCCGCCCCTGCAGGTGGCCACCGACCTTCACGCCGGGGGGGAAGTCCTTCTTGGCGATGGTGGTGATCAGGGCCGGGTCGTGCTGGCCGAAGGAGTCTTCGGGCGCCAACGTCAGTGTGACCTGGTAGCCGGCTTCCTGGCCGGCCAGGGCTTCTTCGACCTTGGGAAAGATGTTGTCGTAACCGCCATGCAGATAGACCATGGGCTCGGTGCCCTTGTCGATGACCTTGCCACTGGCGTCGGTTACGGAGAAGCGCAGGGTGACGGCGGTGTCTTTGTCGATTTTCATGGGATGAAGGGATGGAAAGTGTGAATCGGTAATGGGTGGCTATTCTCGCCGCAGTTCAATCCCGCTGGGGCGCGATGGACTCGGCGTAATCGTACAGGGCGCCCAAAATCGCCTCTCCGCGCTCGTCGGCGGACTCGGACAATTGGTCAATTTCGTCAAACAACTGCTCTATGGTGCGCGCGCCACCCGCCCCGTCAAACAGCCGCGCGGCGCGATGGGCCTCCCAACGCGCAGCCTCGTCGTCGGTCAAACCGCCTGGGAAGTTGCGGGCCCGGTAGCGGAACAGCAGCTCCGGCAGACGCGCGTCTTCAAACGCCGGATGGGCGCTTGCCAGTTGCTCGGGCGTCATGCTGCGCAGGTCGTTCAGACGACGGCGGTCGCTGTTGCTGACAAAGCCGCCATACAGGTCTTCGTCCACATCGGGCCGGGCCGCTTCGGGGCGGTCAAACACTGCGGGCCAGATGGCACTCATGTCCGGCAAGGCCTGTGCGTACTCTGCATGCTGCAACTGGGCCTGCACGTCCACGCCCCAACGCTGGGCCATGGCCGGTGACAGCACTTTCAGATTGGCCATCACCATTGGCGATTTGTTCAGGTGGATGGACTTGACCGGCAGCCGCGGCACACCCTCGGGCAGATCGTCGCTCTTGCTGAACAGGCGCAGGCGCATGTCGGCAGCGTTCAGCGACGCCAGTTCGCGCGGATCGAAGGCCAGGTCCCAGGCGATCAGCTCGTTCTTGTTCTGGGGGTGCATGGCCAGCGGCCACATCAGGGCCAGGCAGCCACGCGTGGCAGGGAACATGCCCGACACGTGCCAAAACGGCCGCGCCGTGCGAACCGTCGTGGGCAGGCCCAGCTCATCGGCCACCCGGTCCTTTTTATGCAGGCCCAGACAAAAATCAAACAGTCGTGGCTGGGCGGTCTTGATCAGCCGGGCCAGCGCAATGGTGGCGCGCACGTCACTCAGCGCGTCATGCGCGGCCTCGTGCACCAGGCCATTCGCGGCGGTCAGGTCGGTCAGCTTGAAACTGGCGCCGCCCTCAGCCTTGGTCGGCCATTTGATGCCCTCGGGCCGCAGGGCATAGGCGGTGCGCACCACGTCCAGCAGGTCCCAACGGCCACATTCGTTTTGCCACTCGCGGGCATAGGGGTCGATCAGGTTGCGCCAGAACAGAAAGCGCGTGATCTCGTCGTCAAAGCGTATGGTGTTGTAGCCCACGCCTATGGTGCCGGGTAGGCTGAAGGCCTGCTCAATCGTGGCAGCAAACTGGTGCTCGGGCACGCCCTGCTCCAGGCACTGCTGCGGCGTGATGCCGGTGATCAGGCACGATTGCGGGTCCGGCAAGAAGTCCGGCGCGGGCTGGCAATACAGCATGATGGGATCACCCAGCTCGTTCAGCTCGGCATCCGTGCGGATAGCGGCAAACTGCGCCGGCCGGTCACGCCGTGGCTGTGCGCCAAAGGTTTCGTAGTCGTGCCAGAGAAAAGTGTGGCTGTCCATGCGTGGGAAT
>Ga0208514_100431_pt1 | contig 23781 bp, 21 predicted proteins | sample LakWasMet70_HOW9_2_FD_183900 | JGI IMG/M metagenome (GOLD analysis project Ga0208514, IMG submission 183900) | Freshwater sediment methanotrophic microbial communities from Lake Washington under simulated oxygen tension - Sediment Metagenome... | ecosystem: Environmental > Aquatic > Freshwater >...
CGGCGAGGACGTCTCCGGTGACGACCCATCGGTGATCAAGCTGGCGGTAGCCGGGCGCCCAAACGTCGGAAAATCGACTCTGATCAATACGTGGTTGGGTGAAGAACGTCTGGTCGCCTTTGATCTACCGGGGACTACCCGCGACGCGATTTCAGTCCCATTTGAACGCGATGGGCAGCGGTTTGAATTGATCGACACTGCGGGGCTGCGCCGCAAGGGCCAGGTATTTGAGGCTATAGAAAAGTTTTCGGTAGTGAAAACACTTCAGGCGATTGAGTCTGCCAGCGTTGTTCTCCTGCTCATCGACGCGACCCAAGGCGTGACGGATCAAGATGCCCACATTGCGGGCTACATCCTGGAGTCGGGCCGCGCGGTCGTGGTTGCAGTCAATAAGTGGGATGCCGTCGATGAGTACGCCCGTGAACTCGTGAAGCGATCCATAGAGACCCGTTTGGGTTTTTTGAAGTTTGCCGCCCTGCACTTGATATCCGCCCAGAAGCGTCAAGGTCTTGGCCCTTTGTGGGACTCCATTGCACAGGCACACAAGGCCGCAAATTGCAAGATGTCGACGCCGGTGTTGACGCGTCTGCTGCTGGAGGCCGTTCAGTTTCAAACCCCCAAGAAATCGGGTATGTACCGGCCCAAGCTCAGATACGCACACCAAGGCGGCATGAACCCGCCCATCATCATCATTCACGGCAATTCGCTGGAGCATGTTACAGACGCATACAAGCGCTTTCTGGAAGGTCGTTTCCGCAAGGAATTCAATCTCGTTGGAACGCCACTGCGTATCCAGATGAAGTCGTCGCAGAATCCGTATTCGGACAAAGACAGCAAGTGACTTTGGTGCGCACAGATAGACACCGGAAACATGCGGTGTTTATTGATTGCGTTCCGAATCAATCAGCTTGGTGTGGTATCGTCGACTCTTCTTAATTTTCTTGAACACGGAGAATATCGTGAGCAACAAAGGGCAGTTACTGCAAGACCCGTTTCTGAATGCTTTGCGTCGGGAACATGTGCCGGTCTCTATCTATTTGGTGAACGGCATCAAACTGCAAGGGCAAGTTGAATCGTTCGATCAGTATGTGGTGTTACTGCGCAATACGGTCACCCAGATGGTGTACAAACATGCCATCTCCACCATTGTTCCAGGACGTGCGGTCAATTTCGCTGCTCCTGGTGGCGATGCTCCTGAGACAGAATGAGCCGGCGGGCCGGGTTGGCCCTGTAGTCGAAAAGCCAGCTTTTCCTGATTCAATTTGACAGCAGCGAACCAAACTGCAAGTACACCGACCATTTTGGTGGGCGTGGATCTGGGCGCTCCCAATTTTGATGCCGAATTGGAAGAGCTGGGACTGCTCGCCCAGAGCGCTGGCATGCAGCCTATTGCCCGTATCACTTGCAAGCGCAAGGCTCCCGATGCCGCATTGTTTATCGGTTCGGGCAAGGCCGATGAAATCAAACTATTGGCCACCCAACTGGGTGCCAAAGAGGTTTTGTTTGACCAGAGCCTGAGTCCTGGTCAACAGCGCAATCTGGAACGCCATCTGGAGCTTCCAGTCAATGACCGCACGTTTCTGATTCTTGAGATATTTGCCCAACGCGCCCGGAGTCACGAAGGCAAGTTGCAGGTTGAACTGGCTCGCCTTCAATATCTCAGCACACGCCTGGTGCGACGCTGGTCCCACCTCGAGCGTCAGAGTGGTGGCATCGGCATGCGGGGCGGTCCTGGAGAGGCACAGATCGAACTCGATCGACGAATGATTGGCGAAACCATCAAGCGGACCAAGGAGCGCCTGAGCAAGGTCAAGCGTCAACGACAAACCCAAAGGCGCCAGCGGGAACGCCGGGACGCCTTCAACATATCGCTGATCGGGTATACCAATGCGGGCAAATCCACGCTGTTCAACGCATTGGTCAAAGCACGAGCCTATGCAGCGGACCAGCTGTTTGCCACGCTGGACACGACGACTCGACAGCTGTATTTGGGGGAAGCGGGCCGGTCGGTGTCCCTGTCTGACACCGTTGGCTTCATTCGGGACTTGCCTCACGGCCTGGTGGACGCATTTCAGGCGACGCTTCAGGAAGCGATTGATGCCGATCTGCTATTGCATGTTGTGGATGCGGCCAATCCGAACTTTCCCGAGCAAATCCTCCAAGTGCAACGTGTATTGAAGGAAATCGGTGCAGATGGAATTCCCCAACTGTTGGTTTTCAACAAACTTGATGCGCTGGACACCGAGCACCGCCCGCTTAAACTGGAAGATGAGTTTGAGATAGACGGCGTACAAACTCCCCGTATATTTGTCAGTGCAAGAGATGCTCTTGGACTGCAGGCTTTGCGAAAACGCTTGGCCAGCATTGCGCGGGCGGTAACGCCGGGCGAGAATTCTGCGCTGCTTTCCCCTGAAACTCCAGGGGACGAACTCTAGGTAGGCACAATCGGATCCAGATCTATGAAAAACGACGAAATGAAACCTCCCGTCCGTGCCCATGTGCTCAGCGTTGCCGCGCTGCCAAAATGGCTGCAAAGAATGTTCAGTCTGAACGATTCCCGTTGGGGGCGCGGAGACGACAAGCCAAGCGATGCCGGCAAATCAGAGGGTACTCCACCGCCTGAAAACGAGCCGTTGAAGCCATCCACTGACGACAATGCACCCAGTGGACGAAAGAACGCGCCAGCTGGAGGCCCCCCTGATCTGGATGAGCTCTGGCGGGACTTCAATCGCAAGCTTGGCGGGCTGTTTGGTAAACCCTCCCAGCCACCGCGCGGCGGATCCGGTGGTGGTTTTCAGCCGGATATGAAGAACGCAGGCATTGGCGCAGGACTCATTCTGGGAGTGCTGGTACTGATATGGCTTGGCACCGGTTTCTTCATCGTGCAGGAAGGCCAACAGGCCGTCATTACCCAATTTGGACGTTACAAGGGAACGGTCAACGCAGGTTTCAATTGGCGCTTGCCTTATCCCATTCAGCGCCATGAACTCGTGTTTGTGACACAAATACGGTCGGTCGATGTAGGGCGTGACAATGTGCTGAAGGCGACAGGACTGCGCGAGTCCGCCATGCTGACGCAAGACGAAAATATTCTGGACATCAAATTTGCCGTCCAGTACCGCCTCAACGACGCCCGGGCCTTCCTGTTCGAAAGCAAGAATCCCGCGGAAGCGGTGGTGCAGGCTGCAGAGACCTCGGTTCGGGAAGTCCTCGGAAAAATGAAAATGGACGCTGCGCTGTCCGAAGAGCGCGACCAAATCGCACCGCGGGTCAGGGCCATGATGCAAGCCATCCTGGACCGATACAAGGTGGGCGTCGAAGTGGTAGGTATCAACCTGCAGCAAGGCGGCGTGCGCCCCCCGGAGCAGGTGCAGGCATCTTTTGACGACGTGCTCAAGGCCGGACAGGAGCGCGAGCGTGCCAAGAACGAAGCACAGGCTTACGCCAACGATGTCATTCCCCGCGCGGTGGGTTCCGCCTCACGCCTGAAGGAAGAGGCCGAGGCCTACAAGTCTCGTGTGGTGGCGCAAGCCCAGGGTGATGCGCAGCGCTTCCGGTCGGTGTTTGCCGAGTACCAGAAGGCGCCCCAGGTGACACGAGACCGCATGTACCTGGACGCCATGCAGCAGATCTACAGCAATGTGACCAAGGTCGTGGTGGACTCGCGACAAGGGTCGAATCTCTTGTACTTGCCCTTGGACAAAATCATGCAAATGGGCGCGACGGGCAACGATGCTGGCGTTGCAAACATGCCATCGACAACAGCCCCTGCCCACGTGATACCACCCGTTGCGGCGGGGAACGACGCGCGTAGCCGTGAAGCGGCCCGCACACGTGAACGCGAATCCCGCTAGGAGCTTCCCATGAATCGGATTGGATTGATTTTTTCGTCGCTGTTGGTGCTGATTGCACTGGCGAGTTCGACGTTGTTTGTGGTCGACCAGCGCCAGTTTGGTGTGGTCTATGCATTGGGACAGATCAAGGAAGTGATCACGGAACCGGGTTTGAACTTCAAGCTCCCCCCGCCGTTTCAAAATGTCTCCTACATTGACAAGCGACTTTTGACCTTGGACAGCTCGGATTCAGAACCCATGCTGACCGCCGAAAAACAACGCGTCGTCATTGACTGGTATGTTCGCTGGCGCATTTCCGAGCCTACCGAATACATCCGCAATGTGGGCCTGAACGAGGGTGCCGGTGCCAGCCAGCTCAATCGCGTGGTGCGCAATGCGTTCCAGGAAGAGATCAACAAGCGCACGGTGAAAGAATTGTTGTCCCTCAAGCGGGAAGATCTGATGGCCGACGTCAAGGCCGAAGTGCTGGCCAAGGTGCGGGGTACCAAGCCCTGGGGCGTGGACGTTGTAGACGTTCGCATTACCCGGGTCGACTATGTCGAGGCCATCACGGAATCGGTGTACCGCCGCATGGAAGCCGAGCGCAAGCGCGTGGCCAATGAGTTGCGCTCCACCGGTGCCGCTGAAGGTGAAAAGATCCGCGCCGATGCTGACCGCCAGCGTGAGGTCACCATTGCGAACGCCTACCGCGACGCCCAGAAAATCAAGGGCGAGGGCGATGCCGAAGCCGCCCGCATTTATGCGGAGGCCTTTGGACGCGATCCCCAGTTTGCCCAGTTCTATCGCAGCCTGGACGCCTACAAGGCCAGCTTCGCCAACAAGAGCGACGTCATGGTTCTGGATCCGTCCTCGTCCGAGTTCTTCAAGGTATTGCGCGGCGGTACCAGTCCCGCTGCAACGCCCAAGAAGTAAATTTTGAGCGGCGATACGATCTGGCTGGCCATTGCCCTGGTGCTGGTCATTGAGGGCCTGTTTCCCTTTGTTTCGCCTGCCGGGTGGCGCAAGATGTTCGCGCAGTTGCTGCTGCTGGGTGACGGGCAGATTCGTTTTTTCGCACTCTTCAGCATCTTGGGTGGATTGATGATGATTTGGTGGTTGGCGCCCTGAAATCCGGGCACCAAGCCCGGTAAAATCACGGTTTTAATAGCCTCCACTTTTCACATGTCTGCTTGGGTCTTACCGGATCACATTGCCGATGTGCTGCCCTCCGAGGCGCGCCACATCGAAGAAATACGTAGGGACTTGCTGGACATGGCGCGCTGCTATGGCTACGAGCTGGTCATGCCGCCCTTGCTGGAACACCTGGAGTCATTGCTGTCCGGAACCGGCGAGGCTTTGGACCTGCAGACGTTCAAGTTGGTCGATCAATTGTCGGGACGCATGATGGGCCTGCGGGCCGATAGCACCCCCCAGGTGGCCCGCATTGACGCGCATCTGCTCAACCGTGAGGGTGTGACCCGGCTGTGCTATTGCGGTCCAGTCCTGCATACCCGCCCCAGTGGTCCGCACGCGACCCGTGAACCCCTGCAATTTGGCGCCGAGATATACGGCCACAGCGGGCTCGAAGCCGATCTGGAAATTCTGACGCTGGCACTCGATTCACTCAAGGTCGCGCAGATCGGTGCCATTGGCGTCGATATGGCCGACGCCCGAATCGTGCATGCGCTGCTTAAAGACATCCCTCTGGATGCCACGCAGCGCGCACAAATCCACGCAGCTCTGGCGGCAAAGGATGCGAGTGAACTCAAAAGCTTGTTGCGCCATGCGCCAGCGGCCACTTCTGGCGCATTGACGGACCTCTTGCAGCTGTACGGCGATGCCACGGTATTGGAGGATGCTCAAAAGGTATTGCCTGCGCTGCCGGACATTCACGCGGCGTTGGCCCATTTGAAGTGGCTGGCAAGTCACTTGGCAGGCGCCAGCGTATCGTTCGATCTGGCCGATTTGCGGGGCTATGCCTACTACAGCGGCGCCATGTTCTCCATGTATGCCCCCGGGGCCAGCGATGCGCTGGCGCGCGGCGGCCGCTACGACGAAGTCGGCAAGGTCTTTGGGCGCAAACGTCCCGCCGTGGGGTTCAGCCTGGATATCAAGGCGCTGACCACGGTTGCGGCTGAACGCCCCTTGCGGGCCGCCATCCGTGCACCCTGGGGTGAGGCCGCCGAACTGCGTGCAGCAATTGCATCGCTGCGTCGCCAGGGGGAAACCGTGGTCTGTGTCTTGCCCGGACACGAAAGTCAAGTTGATGAGTTCCATTGTGATCGCGAGCTGCTCCAGGCTGCGGGTCAATGGGTTGTACAAGCTATCTGAGAAACATCCAAATGAATACCACCAAAGGACGCAACGTCGTCGTCGTCGGAACCCAATGGGGCGATGAGGGCAAGGGCAAGCTGGTCGACTGGCTCACGGAGAGCTCGCAGGGCGTCGTACGCTTTCAAGGGGGCCACAATGCCGGCCACACGCTGGTGATCAATGGCGTGAAAACCGCCTTGCACCTGATCCCCAGCGGCATCATGCGCCCGGGCGTCAAGTGCTACATCGGCAACGGTGTGGTGTTGTCCTGCGCCAAATTGTTTGAAGAAATTGAAGGCCTGGAGAAGGTGGGTGTGGAACTGCGTTCGCGCCTGCGCATCAGCGAAGCCTGTCCGCTGATCCTCCCTTTCCACGCCGCACTGGACGTGGCCCGTGAAGCAGCGCGAGAAAAAGGTGGCAACGCCAAGATTGGCACCACCGGCCGCGGCATTGGCCCGGCCTATGAAGACAAGATCGCACGCCGTGCGTTGCGCGTGCAGGATCTGAAATACCCCGAGCGTTTTGCGGCCAAGTTGCACGAACTGCTGGACTTGCACAACCATGTGCTCACCAGCTACCTGGGCTCGGCGGCTTTCGACTTCGGTCCAACCTTGGCGCCCTATATGGCAGACGGCAAGGTGCTGTTTGAACCGGTGTACGCCGAGGCCATGCGCCACGCGGAACTGCTTAAGCCCATGATGGCTGACGTGTCGCGCGAACTTAATGAAGCCCACCACCATGGTGCCAACCTGCTGTTTGAAGGTGCGCAGGGCACGCTGCTGGACGTGGACCATGGTACCTATCCCTATGTCACATCCAGCAACTGCGTGGCGGGCAACGCCGCGGCGGGTTCTGGTGTGGGGCCTGGCATGCTGCACTACATCCTGGGCATCACCAAGGCCTATTGCACCCGCGTTGGCGGTGGACCGTTTCCCACCGAACTCGACTGGGAAACGCCGGGTACGCCGGGCTACCACATGAGTACCGTGGGTGCGGAAAAGGGCGTCACCACCGGACGTTCGCGCCGCTGCGGCTGGTTTGATGCGGCGCTGCTTAAGCGCTCCGCGCAGGTCAATGGTCTGTCGGGCCTTTGCATCACCAAGCTGGACGTGCTGGACGGCCTGAAAGAACTGCTGCTGTGCACCGGTTACGAGATGGACGGCGAAGTGATCGACATCCTGCCTATGGGTGCGGACGACATTGAGCGCTGCAAACCGGTGTACGAGGTTATGGAAGGCTGGAGCGATAGTACTGTGGGCGTGACCCAATATGACAAGCTGCCCGTGGCGGCGCGCCTGTACCTGCAGCGCATCGAGCAGGTGACCGGAGTGCCCATCCACATGGTGTCTACCAGCCCGGACCGGGACCACACCATCATGATGCGCCACCCCTACCTCGCCGATTGAGTTTTTCGGCAATACCTTTGAGTGAAATAGGGCTCTAGCCCTCGTGAATATTGCGTAGATAGCTATAAAATTAGGAGCAAACCATGTTGACAGAAGACGGCAAGCACCTCTATGTGAGCTACGACGAGTACCACAACCTGATTGAAAAGCTGGCGATCAAGATCCACCAGTCGGGTTGGCAGTTCGACACCATCTTGTGCTTGGCGCGCGGCGGCATGCGTCCGGGTGACATCCTCTCGCGTGTGTTCGACAAACCGCTGGCGATCATGTCCACCAGTTCCTACCGGGCCGATGCCGGAACGCAGCAGGGCAACCTGGACATCGCGCGCTTCATCACCACGCCCAAGGGTGAGATTGCGGGCAGGGTCCTGCTGGTCGACGATCTGGCCGACTCCGGCCATACTTTGAACGCCGTGGTGCACCAGTTGAGGCACGATTACGCGCCCATTACTGAGCTGCGCAGTGCTGTGATCTGGACCAAGGCGCTGTCCAAATTCACGCCCGACTATTCGGTGGAATACCTGCCCACCAACCCCTGGATTCACCAGCCGTTCGAGAGCTATGACGCCTTGCGCCCCGAGCAGCTTATCCAGAAGTGGAGCGTATAGCCCTGGCGCGCGCCCGACTTGAGGATTGAGATGCAGGATCCCATCACTCGCTTGATTCACCACCCCTATGTGGCGCCATCCGGGTTTGACGCGCCCCAGCCGGGTGTTTTCAAAGCCTCTACCGTCTTTTTCCCCTCGGTCGCGGCGATGCGTAGCCGGGAGTGGAAGGACAAGTCGGCCTACACCTATGGGCTGCACGGCACGCCGACGACCTATGCCCTGGAGGAGCGTCTGTGCACGCTGGAAGGCGGCCTGCAGTGCCTGCTGGCGCCCAGTGGCCTGGCCGCAGTGGCTCTGGTCGCCCTGTCGCTGCTCAGGTCCGGGGATGAAGTCCTGATTCCAGACAACGCCTACGGCCCCAACAAGACACTGGTCGAAGGCGAGCTCAAAGACTGGGGCATCACGCACCAGTACTACGACCCCATGGACCCGCATGACCTGGAGGCCAGAGTGTCCGAGCGTACCCGCCTGGTGTGGGTCGAGGCGGCCGGTTCGGTCACGCTGGAGTTTCCCGATTTGATCGCGCTGGTCAGGGTGTGCAAGCGCAAGGGGGTTAGGGTAGCACTGGACAACACCTGGGGTGCGGGCCTGGCATTCAAGCCCTTTGATCTGTTGCCCGATGCCGAGCCCGGCTGGGGCGTCGATATATCGGCCCATGCCCTGACCAAGTACCCCAGTGGCGGCGGTGACGTGCTCATGGGCAGTGTCATCACGCGGGACGCGGGGCTGCATTTGCGGCTCAAGCTGACCCATATGCGCCTGGGTCTGGGGGTTGGCGCCAATGATGCGGAGGCAGTGTTGCGCGCTTTGCCCAGCATGGCTTTGCGCTACGCCGCACACGACGCTGGTGCCAGGGCGCTCGCGCGCTGGTGCCAGACTCGACCTGAATTTGCGCAGGTTTTGCATCCCGCCTTGGAAGCGTCCCCGGGGCATGCCCATTGGCAAGCGTTGTGCAAGAACGAAGCCGGTGGGGCGGCGGGCCTGTTCAGTGTGGTGCTCGACAAACAGTTCAGCCAGACCCAGGTGGATGCGTTTTGTGACGCATTGCGGCTGTTCCGCTTGGGCTATAGCTGGGGTGGCCCCATCAGCCTGGTGGTGCCCTATGAACTGGAGACCATGCGCACGGCCTGGCCTGCCCACATTGCCATAGGGACCGTTGTGCGTTTTTCTGTCGGACTGGAAGCAGTCGAAGATCTTCAGGCGGATTTGGCGCAGGCCTTGCAGTATCTGCGCTGATTCAGTGTTTTCCGCAATAGGCGAGGGCGTTCGCAGCGATTAGGCTGGTGACATGAGTCAATCCAACATCGAGCAAGCCCCAGCGCCGTATATTCCTCCACCGTCCGATGCGCCCAAGAAGCGCATTCGTCCATTGCGCCCCGTCGATTTGATGCGATGGGTAATGGCAGGGTGGCGTGATCTGAAGGCCCACCCGGGTATTGCGGCCTTTTATGGCTCGTGTTTCTGGTTCATGGCCTTGGTATTGGGCGCGGTGTTCCGGTCCAAGCCCGAATACACCATGTCGATCGCATCGGGCTGCTTGTTGCTCGGCCCATTCCTGGCTATGGGCCTTTATGACGTCAGCCGCAGGCGGGAGCAGGGCTTGCGGCCCGAACTGGGCGCTTCGTTGACCTGCTGGGAGAACCATGTGCGCAGCATGGGCATGCTGGTCCTGGTGCTGATCGTCCTCGAGCTCTTGTGGGGCAGGGCGTCACTGGTGGTTTTCGCGGTCTTTTTCAACACGGGCATGCCGTCCACCAGCAGCGTGGTGCAAGCCGTGTTCAATCCGGAGAACTGGGAGTTTGTGGCTGCCTACACCATTGTGGGTGGCGCGTTCGCCGTGCTGGTGTTTGCCATCGCCGTGGTGTCCATTCCGATGATTCTGGATCGTGATACCGATGCGATATCGGCCGCCATCACCAGTATCGAAGTGTTTTTCCACAACACCGGTGTGATGTTGCTCTGGGGTGCGTTGATCACGATTCTGGTAACCGCTTCGTTGTTGCTCCCCTGGGGCCTGGGCCTGCTGATCAGTGGCCCGATGCTGGGGCACGCCAGCTGGCATGCCTACCGTGGCGCGGTCGATTGGTTGCCGGATTCAACGGCTGGCTGACCCCGAGATGGTAAAGTGTCGGCAACTATAGAAAGTACACCTTGGCAACACCCAATTACGGATACGAAAAACGTCAGAAAGAACTGGCGAAAAAGCGCAAAAAAGAAGACAAGCTCAAGGAAAAGAACGAGCGCAAGACCCATGGCCCCGGTGAGGAAGGCGCTCCCATGGATGCCGAGTCACCCATCGATCCCACGCAGGCTCCCGACCCACAGGCCGGCTAAGCCTTCAACAATTCCTCCGCCAATTGCCGCATGGCCCCCAGAGACCGATCACTTGGCGCGATGGACAGGGCCTTCGGGTATTGGCGGAAATTGCGTTGCATTGACTGCAAATAGACGGGGTCGTAGTGCTGAGTCAGCAAATCGTGCACGACTGACTCCACATTGCCGCTGGCCACCTGTTCCTTCCAGGCCTGAACCACGGCTTTGCCGCGGAATTCTGCCAATACATCCAGCCGCTCGCAAAAGTGCGCGCTGTCCTTGACAAAAAAATCGTAGTCTTCCATCAACAGCGCCACCCGCTCGTCCATCGGCAGGTTCAGGTCCAGGCAGGGACTTTCCCGCATGCGCTCCACCAGCGTGGTGGGCACCGCCACATTGCCCACTTTTTTGCTTTCGCTCTCCACGAACACGGGTCGATCCGGATCAAATCCACGCAGGGCGTCCCACACCAGGCTGTCAAAGTGTTTCTGTGACGGCTGTGCCAAACCGGGAATAGCGCCCAATACCGAGCTGCGGTGGTTGGCCAGGGCCTCCAGGTCCAGCACCTGGGCGCCTGCGATGGCCAGGGCCTGCAGCAGCCGGGTCTTGCCCGACCCGGTTGTTCCACACACCACCTGAAAATGGAGCCGCGCCACTTGCCGCGGAGTATCGAGCAGCATCGCGGCTCTAAAGGCCTTGTAGCCGCCCTCGACCAACGTGACCCGAAAACCGATCTGGTCCAGGATCAAGGACAGGGAACCACTGCGTTTTCCGCCGCGCCAGCAATATGCCAGCGGCTTCCACTCGCGGGGTTTGTCAATCACCTCGCGTTCGATGTGCGCGGCGATATTGCGGGCCGCCAAAGCCGCACCGCGCTTCTTGGCCTCGAACTGGTTCACCTGCACGTACATTGTGCCGATCAGCTTGCGCTCTTCGTCATTGAGTGTGGGCCAGTTCACGGCGCCGGGTAAATGGTCCAGCGCAAATTCACTCTCGCTGCGGGCGTCGATGACGGTATCGAAGGTATCGAGTTGCGCCAGCACGTCGGCGGCGTTCATAAGGGTCAGGCTCATGCAATCAGTTTCTTCACGGAAGGCCACACATTGTTGAGGATCAGGGGATGGGCTGCTTCATTCGGATGGATGCGGTCGTTCTGGAACAGGCGTGCTGCGTCCGGGCCATCGGCAACATCTTTCAACAAGAACGGCACCAGTGCTGCCTTGTTGGCTTTGGCCACGGTGGCATACATGGCTGCAAAGCGTGCGCCATAGTCCTGCCCGTAATTCGGTGGCATTTGCATTCCGACCAACAATACCTTGGCACCCGCGTTGAGTGCCGCCTGGCTCATGGCCTGCAGGTTGTCCTGGGTCATGGATAGGGGCAAGCCGCGCAGTGCATCGTTACCACCCAGCTCCAAAATGACCAAGGTTGGACGGTGTTGTTTCAACAGGGCCGCCAGGCGCGAGCGCCCACCGGAGGTCGTGTCGCCGCTGATGCTTGCATTGACGACCTTCGCGGCCAACTTCTCCTGGGCCAGGCGCTGCTCCATCAGAGCCACCCAGCCGCTGCCGCGTTTGAGGCCATACTCGGCACTCAATGAGTCTCCCACCACCAAAATGGTCGCCATGCGGCCCGCAGGCTGCGCTGCCCCAGCGGGTAAAGTCCCCGCAAACGTTGCCAACAGGCCAAGCGCGATACAGTGTCGTCGAATCAAAGAGAGCCCCATGCGTGAAGTAATTATTTCTGTCGAACATATATGCAAATCCGTGACGGATTCAACCGGCACACTGGAGATTTTGCGCGATATCGATTTTGCGCTCAATGCGCGGGAAACTGCGGCCATCGTGGGTGCCTCCGGTTCCGGCAAGAGTACCCTGTTGTCCATCATCGCCGGTTTGGACACGCCCACCAGCGGAACCGTGCGACTTGCGGGCGCCGACCTCTTTGCCATGGATGAAGACGAACGTGCCGGACTACGCGCCAACAAAGTGGGCTTTGTGTTTCAAAGCTTTCAGTTGTTGGGTAATCTGACGGCGCTGGAAAACGTCATGTTGCCGCTGGAGCTTGCTGCACGCAGCGACGCCCGCAAGGCCGCCACGGAGATGCTGGCCCGCGTGGGCCTGTCGCAGCGTCTTGCGTCCTACCCGAAGGTGCTCAGTGGTGGTGAACAGCAACGCGTGGCCCTGGCCCGTGCCTTTGTGGTGCACCCGGCGGTCCTGTTGGCGGACGAGCCCACCGGTAGCCTGGACTTTGCGACCGGCGAGAAGATCATGGAGCTGATGTTTGATCTGAACCGGGAGCAGGGCACGACCCTGGTCCTGGTGACCCATGACCGTGCCATCGCGCAGCGGTGCGACCGTCGGATCACGATCGAGGCCGGGCAATTGGTCTAGCCGCGATAATCGGTCCATGTCTTCATCCAAAGTTCTTTTCGGCTTCCATGCCCTGGGCGTGCGTCTCAAGACGGCCCCCCAATCGATTATTGAAATCCATTTCGAGCCCACCCGGCGCGACGCCCGCATGCGCAGTTTTCTGGACCGGGCCAATGAGGCTGGCGTCAAGCTGATCGAGTCCGATGGCGCCCGCCTGTCCAAAATGTGCGGTGGCCATGGGCACCAGGGCATTGCGGCGCGTGTGCAGCCCATCGCCCAAGTGCATTCACTGGACGAGCTGCTGGAAGACCTGGAAGCAGCAAATGCCGAACTGCCGCCCGAGCAACGCACGCCACCGCTGATCCTGGTGTTGGATGGTGTGACCGACCCGCACAACCTGGGCGCTTGCCTGCGGGTTGCGGATGGTGCCGGCGTGCATGCTGTCATCGCACCCAAGGACCACGCGGCGGGCATCAACGCCACCGTCGCCAAGGTGGCCAGTGGAGCGGCCGAGACGGTGCCCTATTTCATGGTTACCAATCTGGCGCGCACCCTTAATGAGCTGAAAGAACGCAATATTTGGATCATTGGCACCAGCGACACCGCAACCTCCACCCTGTACCAGGCCGACCTCAAAGGCCCGGTGGCGCTGGTGCTGGGGGCTGAAGGGCAGGGCATGCGCCAGCTGACGGCCAAGACCTGCGATGCGTTGGTGAGCATTCCGATGCGCGGTGCGGTCGAGAGTCTGAACGTGTCAGTGGCCAGCGGTGTGTGTTTGTACGAGGCGTTGCGCCAGCGTACTGTCTAAGGCAAGAATCATGTTTGCTATCAAATCAGTAGCCCTAGGTGCAATATTGACGGGGGCTAGCACTGTATTTTTGCTTACGGCTTGCACCCAGGAGCAGCAAAACAAGATCAGCCGCGATATCCAGAACTGGACCGGCACCAACGGTGTGCTGGAAGTCTATGCCGGTGACAAACTGGTACGCCGCTTCATCAAGATCGACAAGCTCTCCACCGCCATGGGCACGGAAGACAACAAGCCAAGGCCCTACCGTTTTGGCTATGGGGTTCTGGATGAAAACCTGAACATGGTGGTCGATCCTGGTGAGAAAAAAGTCTATTTCGAAATCAGCGACTACGCGGGCAACTACGTCTTCTTCGAAAACCCGCGCTGAAGACGTGCAGCGTAGATCATAAAAATCCCAGCGCTCCCAGCACCGCACCGGCGCCCAGCATCCACAACATGTGCAGCTTGGTGCGCCATACCAGCAAGGCCGTCACCACCGTCAGCAGCCACCCCTGCCAATGCTCCACAGGGCTCCCCTGGCTGGCGGCCAGTATCCAACCCGTGGCGATCAGCAGGGCGATGACAATGGGTGCCATGCCCTGTTTGAAGGCCCGCACGGCGCGCAGTTCCCGGTTTTGATGGCCCCAGCGTGCGGCGGCAAACGTTAACGTGGTGCTGGGCAGCAGAATGCCGAACATCGCAATACCCACACCGGCCAGCGCCAGCCACCAGGCGTGAGGACCAGCCGCCATGCCGCCGCCTGCATTCATGCCGACGTTCCATCCCAAGAGGGCAATGAACAGCACATTGGGACCAGGAGCCGCCTGCGCCAGTGCGATGGAGGACGTGAACTGGCTATCGGTCAGCCATGCCTTGTCGTTGACCAGATAGTTGTGCATCTCGGGGGCGGTGGTAATGGCGCCGCCTATCGCCAGCAGGGACAGCGACATGAAATGCACCAGCAGAGCCAGCCAGTCCGCACTGGATAGGACGGTCGTCATGGTGCACCTTCTGTGGGTTGGGTAGCTTCCATGCACCGATAGGCCCAAAGACACGCGATACCGCCCACGCCGAGCAAGACCCACACCAATGGCCAGCGCAACAGACCAATGGCCACAAAGCTCAAGACAGCAAGGCCCCAGCAAACCGTAATCCCCATGACGTTGTGCTGCAGCGCGCCTATCAGTTTGATGCCCGTGGCGGCGATCAGACCTGCAGCCACGGCTCCCATGCCCCGCAGCGCGCCCTGGGCGGCCGGAGTGTCTGCGACGCCGCCAAACACCGCTGCCAGGACCAGCACGATGACCAGGGGAAAGGTCAGCATGCCCGCCAGCGCTGCCAAAGCGCCACGGAAGCCAAAGTAGCGGTCACCGATCATCAGCGACAGATTGACCACATTGGGGCCGGGCAGAATCTGGGCGACCGCCCAGTCTTCCAGAAACTCCTCCCGCGTCAGCCATTGCTTTTTCTCCACCAACTCGCGTTGCACGATGGCCAGCACCCCACCAAAGCCCTGAAGCGCCAACTTCGAAAAGGACACGAACAAATCGGTCTTTGACTGCGGTTGTTTGCGGGAAAGGAGTCTTGTGGTCTGCGAGTCTTGTTTTACCGGATTCATAGGCCCACTTTAGCGGAAGCGGGCAACCTCACACGCAGATTGGTTACAGTCTCGGATTGCCAAAAAGCACACAGTCAGGTGGAGATATTCATGCGTATGCAACCAATCAAGACTTCAAAGGCCATCCGGGCGTTCGGATTGGGCTGTTTCGCGCTGCTGCTGTGCAGTGCCGGGCAGGGCGCCGAGGTGCGCCTGCGCATTCTGGAGACCACCGATGTGCACATGAATCTGCTGAGTTACGACTACTACCAGGACAAGGCCACGGACCAGTACGGTCTGGCCCGCGCCATTGCGTTGATCAAGGCTGCACGTGCCGAAGCCCCCAACAGCCTGTTGTTTGACAATGGCGACTTGCTGCAGGGCAATCCCATGGGGGACTTTGTCGCCAAGGTCAGCCCGCTGAAGGACGGTGAAACACACCCTGCCTACCGGGTCATGAACCAGTTGGGCTACGACGCGGCCAACATCGGGAACCACGAGTTCAACTACGGCCTGGACTTTCTGCGCCGCTCGCTGAAGGGCGCCAATTTCCCCTATGTCAATGCCAACATCTATGTGGCGGACGAACATCGCAATTCTGATCAGGCCCGTCACGCCTTCACGCCCTATGTGCTGCTCGATCGCCAATTGGTCGATGCGCAAGGCAAGACCCACGCGATCAAGGTCGGGGTGATCGGGTTTGCGCCGCCGCAAATCATGCAGTGGGACAAGGGGCATCTGGAGGGCAAGGTTGTCGCCAGAGATGTATTGGAGACTGCCAGGAAATATGTGCCGCTGATGCGTGCGCAGGGCGCGCAACTGGTGATTGCCATTCCGCACGCGGGTTTCGAGAAGGGGCCGGTGGCGCGGTTCTCTGAAAACGCGGTCGGCCCACTGACCGAGGTTGCCGGCATCGACGCGGTGTTGTTCGGCCATGCCCATGCGGAATTTCCGAGCAAGGCCTTTGCCGACTATCCCAAGGTGAACCTGGAGCGCGGCACCATCAACGGCGTGGCAGCCGTCATGCCCGGGCGTTGGGGCGACCACCTGGGGGTCATCGATTTCACTCTGGACAACGCCAGCGGCAGCTGGAAAGTCATCGACAGCAAGGCGTCTATCCGGCCGATCTTTGACCGGACCACACGCCAGTCGGTTGCTGCGCCTGATCCCATGGTCGAAAAGACCGTTGGCGACGTACATGCTGCCACACTGGAATACGTGCGCAATAAAGTGGCCTTTAGCAGCGCACCCATTTACAGCTACTTTGCGCTGGTGGGTGACGACCCTTCGGTTCAGGTGGTTTCCAACGCGCAGACGGCCTACGTCCAGCGCGCCATGCAAGGGACGGACTACGAAAAGTACCCGGTTCTGTCGGCGGCGGCGCCGTTCAAGACGGGCGGGCGCCAGGGGTGGGACTACTACACGGACATCCCAGCCGGCCCCTTAGCCATCAAAAATGTGGCGGATCTTTATGTCTACCCCAACACGCTGAAGGCCATGCTGTTGACGGGCGCTGAGGTGCGCGAATGGATCGAGATGTCTGCCGGGCAGTTCAACCAGATCGATCCCAAAGGGCCCGCGCAGCAGTCGGTGTTGAATGACACGTTTCGCTCGTACAACTTCGACACGCTCGATGGCGTCACCTACGAGTTTGATGTAACCCAACCGGCGCGTTACGACAGCAACGGCAAACTGGTGGCATCCGATGCGCACCGCGTCAAGAACCTGAGCTACCAGGGCCGCCCGGTGGAGCCCGATGCCCGATTCATCGTGGCGACCAACAACTACCGCGCATTTGGGGGCGGAAATTTCCCGGGTCTCAATGCCAGCAAGGTGGTGCTGGAGGCGCCGGAAGAGAATCGCCAGGTGCTGATAGAGTACCTGCGCATGATGGACATGGTATCCAGCAACAAACAGGTGAACCCTTCGGCCGATGGCAACTGGCGCATTGCACCCGTGCCCGGCGTGCGCCTGACCTTTTTGTCTGCCAGCACCGCCCAGCGCTACTTGCCGGGCCAAGCGAACATACGGCTGATCAAGGACAACGGTGACGGATCAGCCTTGTACGAGTTGGTGCCCTGATCACTTTCTCACAATGCGGCCGGGTTCAATCTGGTCCATGGCCTTGGGGTTCTCGCGCAGCCACTCCTCGAAGGCGTCAATGTCCATGCCAACCACTACGCGGTCGCGGCCCTGCTTCATCATGTTGAGATCGTTGCCGCCCTCTGCCGTGAAATTGTTGGCGACGATGCGGTAATCACGGGTCAGGTCCAGCGGCTTGCCATCCACGGTGACGGACTCCAGCACGGGCTCGGCGCCCTGCGCCTGGCTCCACTGGTAGCGTAGGTTGTGGGAGATCTGGAGGGTGGCCGGACCGTTGGCACGCCGACTGTTCAACTGACGGCGGATCAATTCCTGCAACTGCGCACCGGTGAGGGTCAGTGCAATCAACTCATTGGTGAACGGCTGGATGGCAAACAGGTCGCTTAGGGTCGTGGTGCGCCCTGGCTCCACGGTCAGGTCCGCGCGGATGCCGCCGGAATTGGTGATGCCTATGTCCACAGCACCACGCTTCTTGGCAAAAGCCAGATGTGCATCGGCCACCAGATTGCCCAGCGTGGTGTCGCCAAACGGCGCAGTAGCCATGCGCGTTGCGCCACGCGTTAGGTCTGCCACCGGCTTGTTGCGAGCGGCCGTAGTCAGCGCTGCTGCGCGCGCCACGAGGGCGACAAATGCCGGGTTCGGTGCATACACACCCTGCAGAACCGGATGGTTGATGGCTTGTGCGTCAAGAACCTTGCCGTTGGCATCCAGCGTCAGGCGGCTTTCCGTCAACCAGCCGCCAAAGCTGCCGGCCTGCACCATCAGCCGCCCGTCGATCTTGCAGGTGTAAGCCTGGTGCGTGTGGCCGCTGATGATGATGGCGTACGCCGGGTCCAGTTGCTTGGCAATGTCCACCCCCCGACCCTTCAGACCCGGGCACGTATAGCTGGGGTCATTGGCCCCACCGTCATACATCGCACCTTCGTGCATGATGGCCACCAGCACCTGGGCACCGGCCGCCCGCAGTTCGGGCACCAGGGCGTTGAGCGTTTCAACCTCGTCAGCAAAACGCAGACCCACAATGCTTTTGGGCATGATGACCTTGGGTGTGTCGCGCGTCACGGCGCCCACAAAAGCGACCTTCAGGCCGCCAATTTCCTTCAGGGTGTGGCTCGGCAGAACGCGTTTACCCGTCTGGGTTTCAAACATATTGGCGGCCAGGTAGGGAAAGCTGGCGCCCTTGAATTCGGGCCATACACAACCGGTGCTTGCGCACTCACCACGGGTCTTGCGCAACAGCTCAGGCAGACCGGCATCCAGATCATGGTTTCCCAGCGAAGAGGCTGCAAGTCCCAATGCGCCCAGCGCACTCACTGTCGGCTCGTCCTTCAGCAGGGAAGACATTTGGGGCGACGCGCCCACCAGGTCTCCGGCTGCCACAAACACCTGGTTCTTGCGCTGCACACGCAGTTTGTCCAACACGGTTGCCAGATAGGCCACTCCACCGGCGGCCTGGGCTTTCAGTTCGCCCGATTGCGGGTCCGGCAGGCGTGGCGAAAGGGGGATGGGAGACTTGGGTTGGATGTGGCCGTGAAAGTCGTTGATCGAAAAAATGCTCAACTCGATCTTCGATGGCGACTCAGCGGATGGAGGCTGGGGGGGCGGCGGGGGCGTAGCGCAACCGGCCAATAAAACGATCAGGGAAAACCCCAGATATGGATTTGAAACGCACTTTAAAAGTGCAATAAATCGGTGCATTTGCAAGGGCGCTGCTCCAAAGTGGGGACCCCGTTTTCGGGCGTGGTGGTGAGGGACGGAGAATCATACTGTTGGTGACTGGAATACAACAGCTGTCACAAAAGTTTCCTGACCATATGGTTAACTATATGGGTATATTGCGGTTGTTTACGCTTTTTTACACATCATTTAATTTCACGTAGTGCTATCTCAATTAGGAGCAATCAGGATGCGCAGCAGTCACGATATTGTTTTTTCAGGTTTTTCAAAAACGGTGCTCGGTGCAGCCGTTGCCTTGGTTTGTGCCTCGCCTGTGATGGCTCAGACGGCCGCTGGCGCCGACGACGGCCAGCCCCGTGCCAAAGAAGATAACGTGCGTTTGGGCACCATCGTGATCGTGGGCGAAGGTGGCAAGCTGGGCGCCGGTCAGATGTTGAATGAAGATTCCGTCAAGGGTCGCAGCACGGTAACCAAAGCTGCGACCGAAAAGAACCTTGCCACCGGCAATCCCTTCCAAGCCTTGGCATTGCTGCCCGGCATCAACACCTTCAACCACGACGCCACGGGCCTCTTTGGTGGTGGTTTGACGGTGCGTGGTTTCGGTGCTGACCAGATGGGTTTCACCATTAACGGCGTGCCGGTCAATGATTCGGGCAACTTCGCGGTGTATCCGCAGGAATATGCCGATCAGGAAAACCTGTGCACACAAACCATTTCTCAGGGCAACCCCGACGTCGAGTCACCACACGCTGGCGCGACCGGTGGCAATGTCGGCATTACCTCCTGCGATCCTGAGAACACGCGTCGCTTCCGTGTCGCCCAGGGTTTTGGTGAGTTGCGCATGTCGCGCACCTTTGTGCGCGCCGACTCCGGCCGTTTTGCCGACGACAAGGCCAAGGTGTTTGTAAGCCTGTCCCACACCCAGGCCGACAAATGGAAGGGTGAGGGCGGCGCCAAGAAGGACCATCTGGATGCCGCTTTTCGCTGGGACCTGAACCCGGACAACACCATCCTGGGATCGGTGCTGTACAACCGTGCGGTCAACAATAACATTGCCAATGTCAGCCTGGCACAGCTCAATGCATCTGGCTATTACTACGACTTCTCCAAGACATTCACACCCGGTCATCTTCCGGGCGGTGCGGGTGCGCAGAAAGAAACCGGACCCAGCCCCCAGTACTACAAGCTGTCGATCAACCCGTTTGAGAATGCCATCGCCTCCTTGTCCGGGTCATTCAAGCTGGCATCGGAGACGTACCTGAAGGTGCAGCCGTATTACTGGTATGGCTTTGGTACCGGTGGTGTCCAACAGACCGCGCTGTCCGAAACCGCATTCCTGAACACCACCACCGGCAAGACCGGTGCTGGCACCGACCTCAACGGCGACAAGGACACGCTGGATACCGTCATTGTGGCCCGCAGCAGCGTCACCAAGACCCAGCGCCCCGGTGTGACCGCCGAGGTGAACACCACGTTCGGCAACCACCAGGTGCGCTTTGGCGTGTGGTATGAGCGGGCCCAACACCGCCAGACCCAACCCGCGGTCGGCGTGAATGCTGAAGGCGAGCCCTATGACATCTGGCTCCAAAACGGCCAGATCCTGCGCCCAAGCGGCACCACCTACCAGGGCCGTGATTGGGACACCATCAGCACCGCCTACCAGTTCTACGCCAACGACACCATCAGCCTGATGGGTGACAGTGCCGTGCTCTCGCTGGGTGTGCGTGCACCGACCGTCAAGCGCGACGTAACCAACTACGCCAACGAAACCTTCGCGACAACCTACAACATCCAGAAGACCTACAGCGATGTGTTGCCGCAGATCGGTTTGCGGGTCAATCTGGACAAGGGCCACCAGGTTTTTGCCAACGTTGGCAAGAACTTCCGCGCAGCGCCGAACTTTGCGTTTACTGGCAACAACGTACGCCTGAACAGTGCTGGACAGGTGGAACTGGTCACAGAGGCCAAGCCAGAAACGTCAATCGTGAGCGATCTGGGCTACCGCCTTCAAACGCGCGCCTTCTCGTTCAGTGCGACCCTGTTCAACGCCGACTTCACCGACCGCCAGGCCAATGCATACGATCCGGTGGCAGACAAGAGCACCTACACCAATGCGGGCAAGGTCAAGACCTCGGGTCTGGAGCTTGAAGTCGGCTCGGCTCCGTTTGGTGGCGGTTTCACTGCCTATGGTTCCTTGACAGCCCAGTCCAGCGAAATGAAGGACGACATTACCGTGGCCAAGGGGCAGATTCTGCCCACTGCCGGCAAGCAGTTCACGCTGGTTCCTGACCGCATGGTGGGTGCATCGCTGCAGTACACAACCGGTGCTTTCTATGCGCGCCTGAAAGCCAAGCACACGGGACGCCAGTACGCATCGCTGCTCAACGACGAAGAGGTGCCAGCCTACACCACGGGTGACTTTGACGCAGGCTACAACTTTGGCAAGCTTGGCTCGATGAGCAATGTGCAGTTGCGCTTCAATCTGAGCAATATCACCAATGCGCAGTACCGCAACCCCAGCTCGGGTTCCGTGGTCAATACCGTCAAGTACGGGGCAACCAATCCCAGCACCGTGTTCTATTACCTGGGTGCGCCGCGTTATGCCGCCGTCAGTATGAGTGCAGATTTCTGATTCGGGTTCAGGCGTGGTTCGCCTGATTGTTGAAAAGCTCCCTCCAGCAATGGAGGGAGCTTTTTTTTCTGCCTCAGGGCGTGCCGCGTGCTATCTCGGTAGCAAGCGTGTCCCAGTATTCGCGCTTGCCAAGCGGTGTCTGAGCAGTCAGATTTGGGTTCTCAATACGGAAAACGCGCCGCCCCGATAGGTGTAGCCCGGAGAGCATCTGGCGCTTGAATCTTTTGTAGAGCAGGTCAAACTCGCCGCTTTCCATCAGCAATTGAAGCCCTGCCTCCACCCGTCTTGCCAGTTGTTCGCCTTCTTCGGTTCGTGCAAAGAAGAAGTAGCGCGGCAAAGGGTAGTACAGCAACAGACTCTGCTCAATGGCCAGGTGTGGGTCCATGGCGCGACCCGTTTGCAACTCTTCGCCAATTTCGTTGATCCCACGCGAGAAGAGGTCAAAGCGCCCGGCCCGCAGCATCTTGAATAACGATTCATAGCCACCACCGGTTACAACCGTCAGCCCTGCATGTGTCAGGATTTCCGTGTCCACCCAGCGAGAGCCCTGGCCAATGGAAAATGGCTTTAGGTCTTCCAGTGAGCGTACGTTGCGCAGCTTGGCTTGTGTGGGCTTTTCGATCAAGAACAGGCGGTAGCCGGTGAGCCCTTTGTCCAATGGGATGAGGATCGGGCGCATCAGCGTCTCGCGCTCCTTGCTGGTGGTGCGAACCAGCAGGCTGATGGTCTTCGAATCCGCAAGCAGCACCTGGGAGCGCTCGGCATTCATCACGATGTTGGAGGGCTCCATCACGTAGGCCCCCCATTTGGCGGTGGTGGCCTCCAGTGCCGCGTGGAGCAGGTCCCAGTAGTAGTTCATCCGCTTGTCTGAAGCACTTTCCGGGGGCGGGTAGATATAGGCCATGGGCGCGCTGCCTGGCGCCGGTCCGGCAAGGGCTGCCGTGCTGAGCAGGGTGGCAATCAGGATGGACCAGGTAAGACGCTTCCGGGGCACGCTTGTATCCGTTGTAACGCGATGGACCATTATGGCCAGACTCTATTGCAGATCCATGACCCGGGTAGCGCTCTGTCCCGTTGGTGGCAGTCTTTTGCTGTGCTTGCCAGTACGCTAGCGCAACTCCTTCTTTCCGGATCACGCCATGAACCTGCGCCCCACCATCGATTTTTTGCTTAACGACTGGCTCGACACCAGCGCCCTGGCCCAGCGCGAACGCTTTGCCGACCACTCGCGCGACACCTTTGACGCCGTGCTGGACACCTGCGAGCGCATCGCCCGCGACAAGTACGCCCCGTTCAACCGCCTGGTGGACGTGCAGGAGCCGCATTTCGACGGTGAAAAGGTCATCCTGCCGCAGGCCACGCATGACGCCAACCGCGCCTATGCCGAGTCCGGCATGCTCAGCGCGGCGCAGGATTACGAGATGGGCGGCATGCAACTGCCGTACAGCGTGGAGGCAGCGGCCAACGCCTTCTTCGCCTGCGCGTCTGTCAGTATTGGTTCGGGCATGCTGACCACGGGTAACGCCAATCTGCTGATGACCCATGGCACGGAGCTGCAGAAAGAAGTGTTTGCGAAGAATGAATTTGCCGGACGGTTCTCGGGCACCATGTGCCTGTCGGAACCCCAGGCGGGCTCCAGCCTCAGCGACGTGGCGACCCGCGCTGTGCCGGATGGTGAAGGCTTTGAGTCCGATCCTCTGGGCGCGCGCTACCGCCTCAAGGGCAACAAGATGTGGATCTCCAGCGGCGAGCATGAGCTGACCGAGAACATCATCCACCTGGTGCTGGCCAAGATTCCGGATGCCGATGGCAAACTGGTGCCTGGCACACGGGGCATTTCGCTGTTCATCGTGCCCAAGAAAATGGTCAACCCCGACGGCACGCTGACCGGCGTGCGCAACGACGTGGCCCTGGCCGGGTTGAACCACAAGCTGGGCTGGCGTGGCACGACCAACACGCTTCTCAACTTTGGCGAGGGCAAATTCCCGGTGGGGCACGATGGCCCGCTTGGCAAAGGTGCGGGCGCCATCGGCTATTTGGTGGGCCAGGCGGGCAAGGGTTTGCAGTGCATGTTCCACATGATGAACGAGGCCCGCATCGGCGTGGGCATTGCCGCCACCATGCTGGGCATGGCGGG
>Ga0208514_100432_pt1 | contig 23675 bp, 26 predicted proteins | sample LakWasMet70_HOW9_2_FD_183900 | JGI IMG/M metagenome (GOLD analysis project Ga0208514, IMG submission 183900) | Freshwater sediment methanotrophic microbial communities from Lake Washington under simulated oxygen tension - Sediment Metagenome... | ecosystem: Environmental > Aquatic > Freshwater >...
AAAATATTTTTTCATGTTTTATCTCCAGTATGCGTATTTCAAGGTCTACCGTTCTTTAGCTACGCCAATTAAATGTCAAACTTACAACAAGCAGTCATTATAGAAAACTCATTAAATGCTCACCATAGCTAAGTCTGATTTTATTCAGCGCCATTACCTGAATTTGCCTTACACGTTCTCTGGTTAAATTCAGTTCTGCGCCTATTTCTTGCAAAGTCATTTCATGATCCTGATTAATTCCGAAATGACTACATAAAATTTTAGCTTCTCTTGCATTTAATGTCGCAATTGCGTTAGTAATTAATATTTGCAATTCCGAAGCGGCTATATCACTAAAGCAATGACCAAACACGCCTTGCTCAATAAAGTTTGCCGGTGCGCCTGATGGATCTTCATCATCTTCGTCCGCATCAAAAGCCATCGCGGTTTGCGATATGGATAAAATGCTGTTAATTTCTTCAACAGAACAACCCACATGCTCGGCTAGCTCAACGCGATTTGGCTCTTTGCCTAGTCGGGCGATTAGCTCTTCTTTAGCGCGAAACACTTTATTGATGGTCGCCATTTGGCCAAACGGCAAGCGAACCACTCTTTCACAACGAGTTAGTGCACGCGAGATAGCTTGTCTAATCCAATATCCGGCGTAAGTGGAAAACTGGAAACCCAATTGATAATTAAAACGGTCAACTGCTTTTAAAAGCCCAGTCTGACCTTCTTGAACTAAATCATCAAAATCCAGAAAGCCGCCTTTATACTGGTTTGCAATGAACAGAACTAACCGTGTATTGGCACTAGCCAGTTTTTGTCTATTTTCCAGCCAAAGCCGTTCAGCAAAAACTATCTCGTTGAACAAATTACACATTTCGCCATTGGACAAAAACAGGAACTGTTCATCAAATTCCTTGCTTCTAAAAGTTTCTATAAAACCAGGCAGCTTTGCTTTGCTACGCAGCTTTAGACCTTCTAAACGCTTAACTAGAAATTCGGATTGTGATTTTGAAAGGGAAGTATTTTGAGGAGTACAGCCCCGAGCTTTAAAAGCGTAAACAATAAAATCGGCTAATTCGGTTAAATCTTCGAATGAAAACGGAAATTCTTGCACACTTTCGGTCAGTAATTGACACTCGACAGCGTAATTTTCAGCAAAAGCATGGCTGTTTGCAAATTCCTGACTAACCAGGAAAAACTGCTTTTTTATGGCTGAAATTGCATTTTGTTGATCGGACAAAATTGCTTCTTCGTCATCCGATTCGTCATCGTTAAATTTTTGATCGTACTTGGTGAGCAACCATAAAGCTGTTGCAGGGAATTGAGCCAATGCTGTGATAAATTTGGTTTTTTCCAGGGCTAAGTTTTTGGCGATGTGATAATTTGCGTTTTCGACAATATCGCCTGTTTCTGCGCCAGCTGTTTTGGCATTACCTGACGCCAGTAAACTTTTATTTTTAACACCTGTTTCTTGCTTTGCAAAGCGGTCAGATAAGTAAGCCATAGCACTAGATCCTCGTAAACTCAGTCGTTTAAACTCAACCAGAACCTGGACAACTACACGTCAATAGTTGTTGTCAAAGTAGAGATCATCTTGTTGGATAAAAAGATAATCCGATTTCAGCATGTTGTCAAACTATATCTTTACAAAACCTAGACAAGTATAAAAATATTTACTTTCTGTCCACCTTTAGTTCCCTTAAATTCTGGTCGCAAGACACCATTTCCAAGCTGTCTAAAAGATTTAGATGACAAAACTAAAAGTTAATAACTAAGCAGTGCGTCAATAAAAACTGCACCAGAGAGCCAACTTTTTATCTTGCTGAATAGTTACAAAAGTTATTGTAAAGGTTAAACAGAGAAAACCAACTGATTTTCTCTGTTTTTGCGTTTATTCGACTAAAAATCTTAGACTTAGTTGCAATTCAGATTTATTACAACTCAAATTCTGCGGGATTAAGACCTAATTCTTTTGCAATTTTAACGGCCGCTTTCTTCTCGTTTTCGTCAAAATTGCCATCGGATGCGGCGATGCCAATAATCATCCGAATAAGCAACCGCGCTGCTTCAACGTTGGATTTCATTTTTCCTAATGCTTGCAAGGCTTTTGCTTCACCAATATCCTGATCAAACTCCAGTTGAGCAATAAAGTCCTGAAAGGCTTTGATGACATCGGCGGTTGGAAAAATAGCTAACGCGTCATTGCTCTCAATAAATTTGATCATTTTTAGCTTTTCGCCCGAACTGACCGACCCGTCTGCCATCGCAATTAACGCAGAACCGGCCATCGCGGCATTTAAAAAATCTTTATTTTTAAACTTTAACGCCTCCGTTTTTAATTCATTGGCTTTGGATTTTAGTTGGCTTAAAAAACTGTCAAAACTCATAGTAACTCCTAGGTGATTGTGTGGTTTAGTTTGATATCTCAGCAAATTCAGGTATTGACTGTGCATGTCTGACACCATAATAGCGATGTCGATCCAATAGCTCAACGCCCCATTGCCGGTGCGTTGATACTTCGCACATGGCATTGTGCATTTTAAAAACAGCGGGAGCGGATTGCTCAGTTAAACTGAGCGCCATTTCATAATCCTCTTTCTCCACGGCATAGGCCGATTCGATTAGTGCGATTTGACTAGGGTGAATAGCGGTTTTGCCGATTAAGCCATGCGCCAGATCCAGTTGGATTTCAGCCTGTAACGTAGCAGCATCATCCAGATATTCATACACTGGCGCGGACAAAGCAAAACCGTGCGGTTTAAATTGGGTCACTAATTGCGCAATCACATGACCTAACGGGGTATCGTACAAGGTTAATGTTCTGGGCCGCCTTATGCCCAACAGGTTCATTAAATCATTGCCGCCGATGCGTAACATTAAGATTCTATCCAAGACATTACTAGCCAGCATGGCTTGTCGTAACTCAGTCATGGCTAGCGGATCAAATACATCTCGCGTCTCTAAGGTGGGCATGACATAAAACTTTGTGTCCTGTAATTGATCCATATAGGCATTAAAATTACCGATATTAAATTTGGGCAGCACAAAGCCATCCACTTTCTCAATATCCGGCAATTCCAACAATCTGGCCAAAACTTCTGGATTTCTGGCTCTAATAAATCGAAAGCGTTTGCTGGATGGCCTAAATCCCTGCAAACATAAGCCCAAGTGTCTTAAACAACTAGTCACATCGGATTGGGAAACGGCATCTTCGGTGCAAAAAATCATCGCCCGCAACATAGGATATTTTTCGCCGTTGGCTATTTCAATAATATCGCGGCGATTGCCCGGCATATATAAAGGCGCGCCTAAACACCATGGAGACAGGTTTGAATTTAAATTCATGAGGTAATCTCTTTAATCAACGCGACTGCGCGGTATGGCAAATCTGGTTTTAAAATAACATGGATAGCTTTAGTTTCTGCCAGCCAAAGCAAATGCTGCGTATGTTCACAATTTTGGTTTTGCAATAGTAATAGTTTAGCTTCTCTACGCAACAATACACGGGTTGCCTCCCCTATGCCGGGTTTAATGTAATTGGCATGGCTAATGTTGAATTCATCCGCTAGTTCAGCTAACAATTTAAGTGAGTTTGCTTGCAAACTGGCTGGATCAATTTGATTAGCGTTAAAGGGTAAATCCCTCAAATAAGCCCAATTCTGTTGTATGGCAGTCAGGATTTCATGGACAAAATAATTGGACAAATCATGTTCAGCAAAATGTTCATAATACACACAGCCATGAAAATCAGTGTTTTCGTTAAGGCTGGGCCTATAAACAGAGCGGCTAACCAAACCCGAAACCGTGGCATTTAAAATGCAGGATGGAATCAAATAGTCTTCATTACTGGCAGATACAGCGGCACTGCCAGACAAATCGGCCAAAACGTATAACTCTGCAGGTATTTGCACATCATCGCTCTGAGCAAACAATTTCAGGCTTTCTCGCAGTTGTTTGGCAATAACTCCCTTACCTGTCCAGCCATCAACAAATACCAACGACTCAGCCGTGTGACGTTGCAAAATATAGCGCAAAGCATTGCTGTCTAATCCGACATCCCGGATAATTGATACCGAGTAGTGTTTGGCATCAATCGAGTAATACTGCTGTAAAACATGTTTTAGCAGAACCCCAACGGGCGTTCCGGCTCGCGCTAAAGAAACCAGCGTAACGCCATGCGGTCTGGTTGCAATGATTGAGCGCGCCAGTAAGCAAACATGCTCACTTAGACGCAGCTTGTTATTGGCTAAGGCTTGGTAAAACAATTGCACATAATCATGACAGGGTAATGACTCCTGGCTAAGCATTTCTGAATAATGCTTTTTACCGGATTGAATCAAGGCCTCCTTAAGATCAACTGGCGTGGATTCCATCTGTATGGGCGTTAATAAAAATTGCACATCATCCTGACTATAACTGCCAGTAAACGGAAGATTGCTCATGCAGAGTCCAATAATCGTTTACCAAGCTGGGTATGCCTGGGAATGATTGAGTAATCACATAAGGCCAAAAACGCCGCGTCAGAATGGCTGTCTCCTGCTGCAAACGTTAAAATCTCAGGGTATTGTTGATGGTATTTTTTTAACAAAAAGCTAACTGCGCTTTCTTTGTTAAGAATTTTAGGCAAAACCGCGAGATTGTTACCGTTTAAATGCCAGTACAAACTGCCATCGGCCACTAAAGGATGATTTCGAATGACTTGATCCAGCAAGCGCCGTAAAGTAGCTTCCGTGCCGTCGACATGCTTGACCACACCGTACCAGGTTGTAGAAAAATCATTAACCAGACGGGGTTTATAACCGATTTCCAGCGCTATAAACTTCTCCACGTCATGCCATAGCGTCATCAATTTTTCTTGATATTGTGGCAAAGCCGCCATCATATGATCCATCCATTCAACATCAACCTGACGCTGTTTATCTAAAATTACAGCACCATGATTTAACACCACTTCTTCGGTAAACGGCAAATTGACTCGAACGAACGCTTGTTCATCCCTACCGGTCACTGGCACCACTTTAAAGCCAGCGTTAAACCAATCCCATAACCACTGCTGTTTTGGGGTGGCAAAGGAATTTTCACTGCCATCCGATAGCACCGCCCTAACCTTTAACTTATCACGATCAACGTCTGCCGGACATTTGCGCAAGGTTTGAAACAGCGTGTCATCAAGGTCGAGAAAAATGTATTTTTGCATAGTTACTTGATGGATTAATTTCAAAGCGGGCACTGATTGCCCCCCACTCAGTTAGCCTTTCGGCGATTGCAGCATTTAATGGGGTTTCATGGCATAAAATTATTTCCCGATAGGCATTCGGGTCTAAGTTGTAAATAAAGTTGGGAATACCATCTTCATAGTTATCGGTAAACTGGCACACAGCGGCGATTTCATTACCCGGATAAATAGGTGATCGCGTGGTGCTTTGCACATAAACATCCAAACCACTGGCCTCCAATTGTCTGGCCAACAAAAAATTAGGCGAATTGCATTCACCACTACCTAACACCAAAATTGGCCGTTGATCATGGCTACGAAAATATGAGCTTACCTGGTTAACAATATCTGGCTCCAGTTGAATGGGCTCTGCTATGCCTAATCGCCCGGGCCATGCCAACAAATGATTTTTGCACTCGTCATTACCGGAAACGTTAACAGTCACTTGATCAATAGCTGCCACCTGCGCATCTTCAAACTCCAGACCGCCTTCTCTAAAAAAAATCCATTGCACATCCAGGCCAGCTTCCTGCTGCAATTTTTGCCTGTCATCTGTATGAGCAAAATTAACCAGACTGACAATAAATACTTTTTTTAAGCTCGGATTGACGACTTGATAGGCTTGGATTAAGCGCAAGAAAGTTCGGCCGGTACTGATTTCATCATCAATTAAAACTAAAGTTTCTGCGTTTAAAAACTGCTGTTTATGCTGGGTTAGCTCAGGATAATACAAAAAAAAGTCAGTGGCGTGACTATGCGCCTCATCAAATTCCAAGCGCTGGTGGCCAGTTAAATGATAGCGGGTGGTTTGTAAAAACAAGCCGTGCTGCAAGCCTTCTGCACACGCGGCCGCATAAACGCCATAGCCCAAGCCGGTTGCGGTCTCAGCCATACCGATCCAAACCGACTGTTCACTAACACCACAGGCCAATACCGCCCTGGCCAACGCCCGATAAGACCATGCCATCATTCTGGGTTTAACCGGATAATGCTTACCCAGGATTTTACTGACCAGCAAAAACTTTCTTTTGCTGCTGATGCGCGCGGCAAAGCCCAATAATCGATGTAACGGCATCCGTCCAGGTTGCAGCTTAAGCTTAAGAATGCCAGTGGCTAGTTGAATACTGATTGATGTCATTGATATGAGAGTTTTAGAATGCGAGGTGGGAGTTTGGGGTATGGTCTTAAGTGTCAAATTATATCAAGCCGTATAGGTGCAACTTTATTCGTTCCTGACGATTAAAGCAGCGCAAGCAGTTGCCCCCACCAGTTAATGATCGTATGTTGAAACTCAAACCAGTTAATGTGACTAGCCCTGACTATGCCCACAACGCCGACAAAAATCCAAAAGACATTCAGCAAGGTATAGGCCGTGTCTTTTTTTAAAATTGAGCACCAGGATAAGATCACAGCATCCGTCGTATTAAACACCCAAACAAACATAAATGGACTTTCCGGCCCTAACCAGCTGACCAGTGAAAAACTAAAAATCCGCATCAGTACACCCGTCATTTCAATGGCTTTCATGTACTTGATGACCACATAGTTCAGTTTATTCAACGCCATACCTAACGATCAATTACCAATGATCACTGGTCTGTTTACTTCTGTCACTTGCAATCCATATTTAATAGTTGGCGGCTCAATGGTTTCGCCTTTAAAACCGCGCAACGCAATTTGAGCCAAATTTGCGCCAGACAAGCAAGCCATGCCAAAGCCGCCGGATGGTCTGGGATTAATCTCCAGTAATCTTGGCCCATTTACGCCATCTTTAAACTGGATATTAAAAATACCATTTAAGCGATATTGCGCGGTCAACCGTTCTACCATACCAGCAAGTTCCGGATTGTTATCAATCGTTTGACCGTGCCCGGCCTGCATGGACTTTTTGCGCTGCACGGCACATAACAACTCACCCTGCCGACCGGCACAATCCACACTCCATTCATGTCCGCCCAAATGTTCCATAACCAGCAGGGTTTCAAATGTTGGCGTATTTATCATACCCTGGCGTAATTCAGCCAGCGAGATTTGGTATTCAACCCCTTTAAGCAGCTGGGTAATGCTGTCTCGACGGGTATCTAAAATCCGAAAGCCCAAGCCGTAAACCGACACGGCCGGTTTTACGCACAGTTTTTCATGTGTTAAGGATAACGTAGCCACCGCCTTATCAAAGCCTTCGACATCATTAACAGCAATAAAGTCCATGGTTTGAGCGACAGCAGGATCCAGCGCACTATAAAAGTCGGCTTTATTATGCAATAGGGTCAATGTTTGATGGTCTGCCACCGACAGTACTTGCACACCCAAAATTTTAAAAAGATGATGATGCTGACTGATTAAAGCCGCTTCCTTGCCGGGCCAGAATAAATCAATGCGATTTTTAGCACAAAACTGCACACACCATTCCAGATAGGCCACACCAGACAAATCGGCCGGTTCCAGATACGTTTCATCAGCAGCTATAAATGCCGAAGCGGTGGGATGGTTGTGAGTGCAGATAATGGTTACTTCGTCAGCGCTATAACACTGACGAAGATTATTAAAAACCGCGCTGATTGTGGAAAAAGTTTTGTTAAACCAAATCCGCATCGGGCTTACAAATGGGTAATAATTTGTGGCAACAGGTTTTCAATGGTCCGGCCAGTGCCATTTTCACCAATGGCGTGCATTTTCCACTCACCATTATGGCGATACACTTTTGCCATGATCTGCGCAGTATGCGATCCCTGAGCAGATAAGGTGTAACGAGCGACTTCAGAATTATTGCTGCTATCAACAATCCGGCAATAGGCATTGGCAACGGAATCAAACGTTTGCCCGGTGTAAGAGCTTACGGTAAAGACCAATGATTTTACTGTGGCAGGAATTTTGTCCAAATCGACTATAATCTGCTCATCATCGCCATCACCATCACCAGTACGGTTGTCGCCCGTGTGGGTAATGCTGCCATCTTTGCTTTTTAATTGCCCAAAGTAGACTACATCAACCGCTTTGTTCTGGTCATTAAACAATACAACTGAGGCATCCAGATCAATCGCGTCGCCGCCACTGCCACCACCAAACATGCCACCAAACAAACCACCTTTAGCCGGAGCCGCTTTGGCATCCCAACCCAATCCCATAACCACTTTGCTTAATGCGCCGCCGGATTCTTTGGCCAATGAAATTTTTTGACCTTTTTGTAAACTAATTGCCATGTTTTGTACCTTGTTTTGAGAGACTGTAAGGGCAATCCCTAGTGGTTGCCCATGGTTTAAAACCTAGCCTGTTTTAGGGATTAAACACTAACCCCAAACGATGCCGCCAAAGGCCCTAAGCCACCAGCAAAACCTTGGCCAACGGCTTTAAATTTCCAGTCACCGGCATTGCGGTAAATTTCACCAAAAATCATGGCGGTTTCAACTGAGGCATCTTCGCTTAGGTCGTAACGAGCAATTTCTTGACCGCCGTCCTGGTTAACCACTCGAATATAAGCATGGCTAACTTGTCCAAAATTTTGTTTGCGCGCTTCTGCATCATGAATCGTGACCGCAAAGATAACTTTTTCCACATCCGCAGGTACTTTAACCAGATCAACGTTGACGGTTTCATCATCGCCATCGCCTGCGCCAGTGGTATTGTCGCCAGCATGTTGCACCGCACCATCGGCAACCACTTTATTGTTGTAAAAGCAGAAATCGCTATCGGAACGAACTTTACCATCCGCTTTAACCAGGAAAGCACTGGCGTCCAAATCGAATGCAGCGCCATCAGTAGCACGGGCGTCCCAGCCTAAGCCTATAGTGATTTTAGCTAACCCAGGCGCTTCTTTGCTTAAGTTAACGTTACCGCCTTTACTTAATGATATAGCCATGTGTATTTCCTCGTAATTATAGTTAGTGTTGTAATTAGTTAAATTGCAATGCCAAACTGCCTTGCCAAGGCAGCCAAGCCACCGGCATAACCCTGCCCGACCGCTTTAAACTTCCATTCGTTATTATGTTTGTATATTTCACCAAAGATCATGGCAGTTTCAATGGAGGCATCTTCACTTAAGTCAAATCGGGCAACTTCTACATTGCTGTCTTTGTTAACCACGCGCACGTAGGCGTGTGAAACTTGTCCGAAGTTTTGTTTGCGGGTTTCGGCTTCGTGAATAGTGACGGTGAACACAATGCGCTGTATATCAGCTGGCACTTTATCCAACAAAATCACCACTGATTCATCATCACCATCTCCAGCACCCGTGCGATTATCGCCAGTATGCTCTACCGAGCCACAAGTGGACCTGGTTTGATTGTAAAAAATAAAATCGCTATCTGACCTGACTTTGCCATCTTCCTTAACCATGAATGCACTGGCATCCAAGTCAAAATCCGCACCATCGGTAGGGCGTGCATCCCAGCCCAAACCGACAATAATGTTTTTTAGTGTGGGGTCAGTTTTAGATAAACTGAGATTACCACCCTTACTTAACGAAATACCCACAAATACCTCCTCTATGCTTAACGTTGGCTACAATAACCGCAGGGCTTAGGCAAAGATAGAAGACCAACTGCGATATTTCAATCTCGCGCAGTGTTTTTGCTTCCACTTACAAGGCTGGGTTATTAGCACATAATAACTGGTAAACCAGACGTTGCCTAGTGACCCACTTGGCAGTTGTCAGGGCGAGCCTGTATTGAATAGTTAATTTACAGTTTAAACATAGATCAATAGTTAGATACCGCTTATAATCGGGACAGCAACGATTTAATGTAAGTAACTATTCAGCGGATTTAATTTTAACATTTCTCCAGAGCGGGCTTGGTAAGCGAACATAACCAGTGATTTGGGTTTTTTATTCCCTCAACTTAACCTGCTTCCCTAACCGGGAATGAGCTGATTATCTGGCGATATAGTTACAAACTTAGTTACTTAGGCAACCCACCGGTTTGAGCCAAGGCGATAAAATGCAACAATTTATTCAAGATCTTGCACAAAAAAATCAATTCCAGCCAACTCACTTGCTCGAAATACTTAGAGCAATCCAACTGCGTTTTTGTTCCATTCCCAACGATGCCATTGAGCAATTGGCGCTTTTGTTAAAAATCCCCAGAACACGCATCATTGATGTTATCGAGTTCTATAGTTTTTTTACCAGCACCCCAACAGGGCGGTATCACCTGCTAATTAGTGATTCCATTACCGATCATATGTTGGGCAAACAGGCTTTAATCGCCTTCGCCGCCGATAAACTTAATGTTGGTGTGGGGTCGGTACGTGCGGATGGCTTGGTTAGCCTTGATAACACCTCCTGCACCGGCATGTGCGATCAAGGGCCTGCTGGTTTAATTAATGGCTTGGCCTTAACTGCTTTAGACCAGAACAAAATTACAGCAATAGCCGGTCTGATTAACCAGCAAATTCCGTTATCAGAATGGCCTGCTGAATTCTTTAATGTTGTTGATAACATTCATAAGCCTGATCTATTGCTTAAACAGCAAATTGCTTTGGGTGATGCTCTGACAGCAACATTCCAAAGAGGCCTAAAATCAACCTTAGCTGAAATCAACCTGTCCGGCTTGCGTGGCCGTGGCGGCGCTGGTTTTAAAACGGCCATGAAATGGCAGTTTTGCTCCGAAGAAGCTGAAACCGAACGCTACGTAGTGTGTAATGCCGATGAAGGTGAACCAGGGACTTTTAAAGATCGGGTATTGTTAAATTCCTATGCCCATCAAGTGTTTGAAGGCATGACGCTATGCGCAGCTATCATAGGTGCCAAACAAGGATTTTTATACTTGCGCGGTGAATATCTGCATCTTTATGACAAGCTGCAAGCCATCTTGGCGGAACGTCGACAACTGGGCTTATTAGGTGACAATATTCAAAACCAAGGATTGGACTTTGATATTGAAATCCGCCTGGGTGCCGGTGCCTATATTTGCGGTGAAGAATCCGCGCTAATTGAATCACTGGAAGGCAAAAGCGGCATTCCCCGCAATCGCCCACCCTACCCCGTATCCAAAGGTTATTTAGGCAAACCCACAGTGGTTAATAACGTAGAAACCTTTTACGCCGCCGCAGCCATTGCGGTTAATGGTGGCGACTGGTTTGCTGACGTTGGCACAGAAAAATCCCAAGGCACTAAAATCTTAAGCATTTGTGGTGATTGCACCAAGCCAGGGATTTATGAATACCCCTTCGGCACGCGCATACAAACTGTATTAGACGATTGCGGGGCCACCGATGTATTAGGTGTGCAAATCGGCGGTCCGTCCGGCACTTTTATTGCCAATGATGAATTTGATCGACAACTGGCCTTTGAAGATTTAGCCACTGGCGGTTCATTTATCATTTTTAATAACAGTCGAAATATTCTGGATATTGCCAATAATTTCACCCATTTTTTTGCGCATGAAAGTTGCGGATTTTGCACGCCATGTCGCGTTGGCACCTCGTTGCTTAAAAAACAACTGGATAAAATCATGGACGGGCACGGCTCGGCTGGCGATGTGATAGCGCTGGAAGAATTATGTCAATTGATTAAAACAAACAGCCATTGCGGCTTGGGGCAAACAGCGGCTAATCCGATATTAACCACACTGGAACGCTATCCGGAACTGTATCAAAGCCGATTGAAAAATATCAGCTTCGAACCAGGTTTTGACTTGGACGGCGCACTGGAAATTGCGCGCCGCATGGCCAATCGCGATGACGCAGCAGCGCACTTAGCACAGGTTGCAGACGATGAATAACACAATCAGACTAGACGGCAAAACCATCCCTTTTGAACAAGGCCAAACCATAATGGAAGCAGCCACGGCTGCTGGCGTTTACATTCCGCATTTATGTCATAACCCGGAATTTACGCCGCATGGCAGTTGTAAATTGTGCAACGTGAAGGTTAACGGCAGAATCTGCTCGGCTTGCACATTTCCGGCCTCGGAAGGTCAGGACATCATCAGCGACAGCCAGGAACTCAATGCAGACCGGCAGAAAATCACCCAAATGTTGTTTGTGGAAGGCAACCACTTTTGCCCTTCTTGCGAAAAAACCGGCAACTGCCAATTGCAAGCGGTTGCCTATCACTTAAACATGCTGGACGACCATTTTCCGCACTTTTACGCGCACAGAAAAATGGACGCCTCGCATCCGGATATTTTAATCGACCACAACCGCTGCATTTTTTGCACCCTGTGCGTGCGCGCCAGCCAAGAAAAAGATGGCAAAGATGTGTTCGCCATCATTGGTCGCGGCATCAACAAACATCTCATAGCCAATGCCGAATCCGGCCAGTTAAAAGATACCGATATTGCTGCAACCGATCACGCTGCGCACATTTGCCCCACTGGCGCGATTTTAATCAAACGCACCGGATATGCCGTGCCTATTGGTGAGCGGGTGTATGATCATCAACAGATAGATACCGTTGCCTTGGCACAGGAGAATACCGATCATGGCTGATAACAAAATCCGTGTCGCCACCACCTCATTGGCGGGTTGCTTTGGCTGTCACATGTCATTTTTAGACCTGGACGAACGTCTGGTAAAACTGGCCGAATTAGTCGAATTTGACCGTTCCCCCATTACCGACATAGAACACTGCGGCCCGTGCGATATAGGCCTGATTGAAGGCGGCGTGTGCAATTCCGAAAACGTGCACACCCTGCGCGAATTCCGTAAAAACTGCAAAATTCTGGTTGCTGTGGGCGCTTGTGCCATCAACGGCGGCCTGCCCGCCATGCGCAACTTTATTCCCCTGGAAGAATGCTTAACCGAAGCCTACCTGGACGGCCTAGGCGTGGAAAACCCACAAATCCCCAGTGACCCAGAATTACCGCTATTGCTGGATAAAGTCAGACCGATCCATGAAGTGGTCAAAATTGATTATTATTTGCCGGGCTGTCCGCCGTCTGCGGATGTGTTCTGGAAATTTTTGACGGATTTATTGGAAGGCAGGGATCCAACGTTGCCTTATGAGTTGGTGCATTATGATTGATGGGGACTTTGTAAAAATAGCTTCTTAAATGGCCTTGCAAAGTCATCACTTATAGCGTGTTAATCGCATAGCGTAGTGTAATCGGATGGATGTGTGCTGCATGCGTGCGAATAAGCTTCACTATTCACATCTCTGCTTGCTTTTGCATTTAATAGGTTTGAAATATCTTGCATTACCAAGCAATCTTTTGTTAGGAGATGTACAATTGAATCCAATTAAGCATTTCTTTAGTCCCTCTATTCAGCAGCATTAACTTAGCTAAGTGAAGTCATCATGTACGAACATTTAGAAACAGCCGAAAATCCTACCAACCTTAAGCGCGTTGTCGTCGATCCGGTATCCCGAGTCGAAGGACACGGCAAGGTAACCTTATTGCTGGACGAAAATAACAAAGTGCAGCAAGCCAGATTGCATATTGTTGAATTCCGTGGCTTTGAGCGGTTTATCCAAGGTCGTCCCTACTGGGAATTGCCGGTATTGGTGCAGCGTTTATGCGGCATTTGTCCGGTCAGTCATCATCTGGCGGCGGCTAAGGCGATTGACCAGTTAGTCGGGGTTGATCCGGAAAACTTAACAGCTAGCGCAACCAAGTTACGGCGTTTGCTGCATTTTGGTCAGGTGCTGCAGTCCCATGCCCTGCACTTCTTTCATTTGTCCAGCCCTGATTTATTGTTCGGTTTTGAAAGCGACATCAGCAAACGCAATATCATTGCTGTGTTAAATGACTATCCAGACATTGGCCTGCAAGGTGTAAAGTTACGAAAATACGGCCAAGAAGTCATCCGCATGGTATCGGGCAAACGCGTGCACGGCACAGGTGCGATTGCTGGCGGCATGAATAAGTCATTAACTAAAGCCGAACGCGATTATCTGCTGGAAGATGTTGATCAAATGATAACGTGGGCGAACGATTCTGTTGCCTTAATCAAAAAAGTGCATTGCTCCAACCTGCCTTATTACGATGATTTTGCCACCATCCGCAGCAATTATTTAGGCTTAACTCAGCCAAATGGCGCGTTGGAACTTTATCATGGCGGTATCCGCGTAAAAGATGATAAAGGCGCAACTATTTTTGATCATATCGATTATTGCGACTACAACCAATACATTCATGAAGAGGTCCGTTCGTGGACTTATATGAAATTTCCCTACCTGCTGGCTTTGGGCAAAGAAAATGGCTGGTACAGAGTTGGGCCATTGGCAAGGGTAAATAACTGCGATTTAATTGATACACCCCTAGCAGAAGCTGCCCGCGTTGAATTTAAAGCCCACACGGGTGAAGCTATGGTACATAGCACGCTGGCATTCCACTGGGCGCGCTTGATTGAAACCCTGCACTGCGCAGAAAGTATTAAAGAACTGCTGCACGATGCCGATTTGCTTGGGCAAGATTTAGTGGTTCAAGGCGAAAAACGTTACGAAGGCATCGGCGTTATTGAAGCGCCGCGCGGTACGTTGTTTCACCATTATCAAGTCGACGAAAACGATATAGTCACCAAAGCCAATTTAATCGTTTCAACTACCAGCAACAACATGGGCATGAATGAGTCTGTTCGACAAGTGGCGGCGGAATATTTATCCGGCCGCGAGCTGACCGAGCCTTTATTAAATAATCTGGAAGTGGCCATCAGAGCCTACGACCCCTGCTTATCCTGCGCCACCCATGCCATCGGTAAAATGCCGTTGCAGTTGGAGTTAGTTGATGCGGCTGGCGATATTATCGACAAGTTGATTAAACATAGCGATGGGCAAATCGAACGCTCAAACCTTGGTTAAACCCATCCTGCTATTCGCCTACGGCAATCTAAGCCGTGGCGATGATGCGCTAGGCCCATTGTTACTCGACTTTGTGGAACAGCATTGTGATCTGGCGCAACTGGAATTGCTAACCGACTTCCAGTTACAAATCGAACATGCACTGGATTTGCAACACAGACAACTGGTGTTGTTTGCTGATGCTTCAGTCGCCAGCTCCAGTGCTTTCAGCTTTATGCAACTTGCCCCAGCCCAAGATAAAAGCTATACCACCCATGCCATGAGTCCTGCGGCGGTTATGTCAGTGTATGAAGAAATCACCAAACAACCACCCCCGCCTTGCTTTCTGCTTGGGATTAAAGGAGAAAGCTTTGAACTGGGCGAAGGGTTAAGTGCCAGCGCCAGTGCTAATCTTCTATTAGCTTGCCGGTTTGTGGAGCAATTATTGGGCAAGCCGCAAATCACCCATTGGCAAGCGTTGCAGATTAATGAAACCAATTTGTAAATGGCTTATCATATAAGACAAGTCTGAACATCACGGTAAATAAACATGGCTAAAATTACGCAACTATCTCAGTTGGATTTGAATGGCACTTACAATTATGCCGATTATCTGACGTGGCAGTTTGACGAAGCGCTTGAGCTAATCAAAGGTAAGATTATGCTGATGTCACCTGCGCCGAATGTACGGCATCAAAGTATTGCCACTCATTTAACAGGGCTCTTATACGCTTATTTTAAAAACAAAAAATGTCGCCTTTTTGTTGCCCCCTTTGATGTTCGACTATATGACCGCAAAAAATCCATTCTAGCCAGCCAAGAAATCCACACAGTGGTGCAACCGGATTTATGTGTGATATGCGATCCTGAAAAATTGGACGAGCAAGGCTGCAACGGCGCTCCTGACTGGATAATTGAGATTTTATCCAAAGGCAATTCCAAGCGGGAAATGTCCATAAAATACGAGCTGTACCGAGAAAGCGGAGTAACGGAATATTGGCTGGTTTATCCGGAACAGTTGGCTATTCATCAATTTGTACTCAATGAAAGCACTGAAAAATATGAACTGCTCGGCATGTTTTCCGGTGATGGCAAGGTAAGCCCGGTGTTATTTCCTGAATTGGCGATTGATTTAGATGATGTGTTTTGTGATTAACGCCCTTTAGAACGCCCGACCCTGCTTTAACCCCGCCCAATCCAAACCAAACTTAGCCAAATATTTCCGCAGCCGATCTGCATCATTGGCGCTACTGCGCTGACCACGAGAAACTGCAAACAACCGGCGACCTGCTTCAGATAAACTGGCACATTGTTGACAAACTGCAAGTACGGCTTGTAGTTGTAAACGATCAAACAAGTCCAAACCTGCCAGTTGTTCAGGACTGAACAGACCATCAATTAACGTTAACAAGGGTTCCTGATCAACGGCCCAAAGCTTACGTAAGCGTTGAATTTCTTGACTAACCAACTGACCATCAATCCGGCCACCCTCCGCTAGCGTTGCCAAACGCAAAATCGATGCGCTTAAATCGCGAAAATTACCGGTCCATTTAGCGTCAGTGGAAATGGCAAACTGTAAATAAGTGTGGCGTGCTTCTTTATTAAAATGCACTTTTTTGCCCAACTCATTAGATTGCTGTGCTAATAAATAATCCATATTCGGCGCTATATCTTCGGGCCGTTGTGCAAGTGACGGCAATTCATAGGTCCATAAATTGATACGGGCAAACAAATCCTCTCTAAACCGGCCCGCCTGAACATCCTTGTGTAAATCGCGGTGGGTGCCAGCGATTAACTGAAAATCACTGCTCACTAACTTATCACTGCCCACGGGATAAAAGCTTTTTTCTTCAATGGCTTTAAGTAACATTGCTTGCTCATCTGTGCCCAGTTCGCCGATTTCATCCAAAAACAATAATCCTTTATGGGCACTGCGTAATAAGCCAGCACGTTCTTGTAATGCGCCAGTGAATGCGCCTTTAACATGCCCAAACAAAGCCGATGCAGCACCATCGCCGCGCAAGGTCGCACAATTGATTTCTACAAACAAACCCTCAATCTGGTGACGGGCTTTTTTTAATTCGTAAACACGCATGGCCAAAAATGACTTACCTGCGCCAGTGGCTCCCATGAGCAACATAGGCGCTTTGGAGCGTGCAGCCACATGCTCAACTTCACTAATTAAATAATTAAAAGCCTGGTTACGTGTGGAAATGCCAGATTTTAGCAAAGCGATAGCATCCGCCTGCTGGCGGGCAAAGCGTTGGGCAATTCCGTCATATCGGCTTAGATCTAAATCAATTAGCGTATAAGTACCGATGGCATTTGAACTTTGCTTTTTGGGTGGTGAGGTTTGCAGCAAAACGCCAGGAAAATAACGCGCTTCCACCATTAAAAACAAGCAAATTTGGGCAACGTGTGTGCCAGTAGTTATGTGTATCCAATAATCTTCTTGCTCGGTATCGAAGGCATAACGCCCAGCAAAATCAAACAGCGCGGCGTATACATCACCAAAATCCCACGGATCGCGAATGGCAATCTCAATCGCTTCAACCTGCGTTCCCGGCGAAACTGCCGCAATATCTTCCTTCAACAGCTTAACTAACGAAAGATGCCGTCTATCGTAAAACAACACCAAGCGATGGATGAGCAAGTCTTCATGTTGCGTTATAGCTACCGTTGGACGCCATCTTTCCCAGCGGGATATGGCACCGCCAGCATCCAGTTGAGAACCAATAAAGCCAATGACCACTTTTTTCTTCATGATAATATTTTATAAAACTGTAGAATATTTTATAAATAGTAGCACAAATGCACCATCTGCTAACATTCAACTAAATATATTTATTGGATATAATTCAATAAGATATAGATTCTATTGGTCATTTTTAAAACTTGGCATCAATTTCGCAATACTAGTTATAAGTTGATAACACGCAGTTAATCAACCTAACCAATAATTAAACCCCAGCCAGGAGGAAAAATGGCCTTAGAAAACTTTCAAGTAATGCAAGAAGGCAATGGAAAACCGGTAAAAATGTGGACCCACGGCGTGCCAGTTGAAGACGGCGCTAAAAAGCAATTACAAAAAATGGCGCAGTTGCCCTTTATTTTTAAACATATCGCCGTAATGCCGGATGTGCATGAAGGCAAAGGCTCGACCATCGGCAGCGTTATTCCAACTTTGGGCGCAATTATCCCAGCCGCGGTGGGTGTGGATATTGGCTGCGGCATGATTGCCGCCCGGACCAGTTTAAGCGCAAGTGATTTACCGGATAACCTGCATGAATGGCGGTGCGCTATTGAAGCCGCCGTGCCGCATGGTTTAAATTTTAGAAGCCGGGATAAGGGTTCCTGGGAAAATCCGCCGGATAACGTTGATAAAGCCTGGGCAGAGTTATTACCAGGGTTTGAGATGTTAACCCAAAAATATCCACGATTTAAGAACACCAACAACTACAAACACTTGGGGACATTGGGAACGGGCAACCATTTTATCGAGATTTGCCTGGATGAAAGCAATGATGTCTGGTTTATGTTGCACTCCGGTTCTCGTGGCGTGGGCAATGCCATCGGCTCACATTTTATTGAGTTGGCAAAAAAGGATATGCAGAAGTTTTTTATTAATTTACCGGATAAAGATTTGGCTTATTTTCCGGAAGGCACCGAGCATTTTAAGGATTATGTGCGCGCGGTGAGCTGGGCGCAGGATTTTGCCCAAAAAAACCGTACGCTAATGATGCAGAATGTTGTAGCGGCAATACGCGCCATCTGCCCGAAACCGTTTGCAGCGGATGTTGAAGCTGTTAACTGTCACCATAACTACGTGCAATGGGAACATCACTTTGACAGCAACGTACTGGTGACCAGAAAAGGCGCGGTGGCTGCATGGCCCGGGCAAATGGGTATTATTCCAGGTTCTATGGGAGCGAAGTCGTTTATAGTGCGCGGCAAAGGTAACGAGCAGGCATTTTGCTCCTGCAGCCACGGCGCGGGCCGTTCCATGTCCAGAACCGAAGCCAAACGCCGCTTTACTGTTGAAGACCAAATCCAGGCTACGCAGGGTGTTGAATGCCGAAAAGATGCGGAAGTGATTGATGAAATTCCAATGGCTTATAAAGACATTGATGCAGTCATGCAGGCGCAAGCGGATTTGGTTGAGATTGTGCATACCTTGAAGCAAGTGGTTTGCGTTAAGGGTTAGACATCGCTTGGATTTAAATACTTAAACCCAAGCAACAGATGAACTAAGAGGAAAAATCAACCATGTTTATTGAATTAGATGGATCAAAAGGCGAAGGCGGTGGGCAAATTTTACGCAGCGCCTTAACCTTATCTATGTGCACTGGCAAACCCATGCGCATTAAAAATATTCGGGCCAAACGAAAATCGCCAGGCCTAATGCGTCAACACTTAACCGCCGTGCAAGCAGCGGCGGCCATTTGTTCCGCAGAAGTTACCGGCGCAACCATTGGCTCCACCGAGTTAAGCTTTATCCCAAATGCTATTAAAGGCGGCGATTACCGTTTTAGCATAGGCACCGCTGGCAGTTGCACCTAGGTTTTGCAAACCATTTTACCGGCCTTGCTGTCAGTAAATCAGGACAGCAAAATTGAATTAAGTGGCGGCACCCATAATGCCATGAGCCCGCCGTTTCATTTTTTGCAACGGGCGTTTATGCCATTGCTGCATCGCATGGGTGCCAACGTGGATTTACAGCTAAATCGCTTTGGATTTTATCCGGCCGGTGGCGGCGAAATCAGTGCAACCATAAAAGCCGGTGGCGCGCTGACCCCCATGCACTTAACTGATCGAGGCAATCTAATAAAAGCCTATGCAGAAAGCTATTTTGCCGGACTCCCAAGTGAAATTGCTGAGCGGGAATTGGCCGTGGTAAAACAAAAATTAGCCTGGACTGATGAGCAATTATTACTGCGCAGTATCCCTAAAGAGCAAGGCCCAGGCAATGCCTTATTGCTGACTTTGCAACATGAGCATGTCACTGAAGTATTCACCGGCTTTGGCGAAAAAGGCGTTTCAGCTGAAACGGTTGCCAAAAAGACCTGCGCTGAAGCGAGTAAATATCTAGCCAGTGCTGCTGTAGTAGATACCTATTTAGCAGACCAGCTGTTATTACCAATGGCTCTGGCTGGCGGAGGGTCATTTACCACGACGGAATGGAGTCAGCATGCAGCTACCAATGCCGAGGTTATTGAGATGTTTTTGCCGGTGGTGATTAGGGCTGAAGATTCTGGGGATGGGGTTGTGAAAGTCAGTATAACCAACAGCTGTAACGGTTAATGAAACCGCCCTAACATTGGCAAAACAGGATTAGCGGGATAACATACCTCAGCGCACAGCCAGAAACCCAATAGGCCAGTTATGAAAACCGTAGCTCGTAGGGGTGGGTTAGGTGCGCAACATCATAAAGTTTTGGTTAGCCCCAAGGCTTGTGCGCACCGTAACCCACCAAACCCAGGTTGAGCGTAGTTTCGGTGGGTTACGCCGCGCGGATAGCTTGATACAGACAGTCAAGACCGTACCGATTGCGCGGCTAACCCACCCTACGAGCTGGCGGAGGGTCATTTACCACGACGGAATGGAGTCAACATGCGGCTACCAATGCTGAGGTTATTGAGATGTTTTTGCCAGTGGTGATTAGGGCTGAAGATGCTGGGTATGGGGTTGTGAAAGTAACTCTTACGATAGAAGATAGAATCCATTATTAAAGGATACCCATGTTCGACAAACTTGCACTTCACGACGCAACTCTGACCAGCGCCATATTCAACTGGGCGAAAGGCATCTGCACGCTAAGACTTGAGGTTGCGAGGGAGGTGGGCTACGATCTCAAATTCAGTGACGTGTCAGAGATCCTTATCCCAAGCTCGTAGGGTGGGTTAGGTGCGCAACATCATAAAGTTTTGGTCAGCCCCAAGGCTTGTGCGCGCCATAACCCACCAAACCCAGGTTGAGCGTAGTTTCGGTGGGTTACGCCGCGCGGTAGCTTGATACAGGCAGTCAAGACCGTACCGATTGCGCGGCTAACCCACCCTACGGGCTGCTGCACTAATAGGATTCACCTCCACCTGCAACCATCAGACCAAATCTCGATTAACTTATTGAGGAAGCAAAACCTTCTGTTTCCTGGCTACTTCCAACAAAACATCACCAGAAACACAATCAATAAATTGAGCATTTCTGGCTACCCAATCCAGACTTCGTATTTGATCTGATAAAACCACACCAGAAATTTTAGAAGAACCGAAGATTGCAACTTCAAAAGGATAACTTTTCACCCGCGAGGTCAGTGGGCAACACAGCATTAGCTTTGTAGCTTGATTATAGGATTTCGGAGAAAGCACCAAAGCCGGTCTTCGGCCAGATTGTTCGTGTCCGCTCTGGGGATCAAAATCGAGCCAAACTAGATCCCCTTGCTCAGGAATGTAAATTTCATAACTCACCAGATTTCGTTTCCTTTTAAACCATCATCCAATAGAAGTGGATGACAATTCTCCGGGTTAATGGCTGCAACCAAATCTTCCAATTTATAGTCAGCTTTTGGGGACAAGACTAATTTACCATCTTCAATAGTCAGCTCCATTGTTTGACCTAAAGCGATGCCTGCATCGCGCAATATAGGAACGGGCAATCGAACGGCAGCAGAATTGCCCCACTTTTGGATTTCAACTTTCATGAATAGCCTCGTATAAACCGACTTAGTATCTACATTGTAGATACATCATTGGCGTTGTCAAGGTTTAGCTTGTAATCCCTTCACATGACTCCGTATGCGCTGACATAAATGAAACCACTAGTCCCTAAGGTTGGTTAGGTGCGCAACATCATAAAGTTTTGGTAGCCCCAAGGTTTGTGCGCACCGTAACCCACCAAACCCAGGCTGAGCGTAGTATCGGTGGGTTACGCCGCGCGCATAGCTTGATACAGACAGTCAAGACCGTACCGATTGCGCGGCCAACCCATCCTTAACGCACTTAACTTTTATCAGCGGGGCTTACCGCAAGATAAACAGGCACGCACCCTATTTGATTAGATTATTTGCTGGCGTTGGGAGATGTCAGTTGAAAAATCACGATTTCAGCTTTACTTGTACCCACATTCTCTATCGTCATGGCAGCACCAGTTTCCCAAAACACCTCGCCAGTCTTATAAACATGACCTTGACTACCGTCTTCAACTCGTACTTCTCCACTGACCACATAACGCGGACCAGGTCCTTCATGAGTGTGCAGCGGGGATTTGTAACCGGGCGAAAAAACAACTCGGATAACGTCAGTCTTGATATTGTTAGAGGGCAAGGTTATTGATTTGCTAAACAATTCCTGACGGGAAAATTTTTCTTGATTACCCTCTGCAAACGCTACATTCATATTAAAAAGCAGAAATACCAGCCATAATCGTTTATAACTTAATAATTTTTTCATAATCTTGTAACTCCTCAATTTAAATAAAAAAGAATCTTTTAAAATGGTTCTTTAAATGGTCGCAAATCCAGCTTATGTGCCCATGCACTTGGGTGTTGCTGGTGAATGGCTCAATAAGTTCTGGCATGTTAATTTGCTCTTTTAACTCCAAGCCATGATTAGCTGCCGCTTTTTTAAGGCCAGCAACGTCTTTTAATCCCCACTCTGACGCACCAGCAGAACTGAACGTTTCGTGAAATTCCTTATTGGAATCAGTGGTAAAGGCACTTTCAACTTGAAAAGGTTCATAAATCGGCAAGATGCCATCATCGGTCAGCAGATTTGCGGCACATTCCATCATACCATCGGTAATAGAAATCGGCGCCACTTGAAAGATATTGATACAAAACATAGCTGCAAACGATTTGGGCTGGCCGTGATTAAACCAGGTTTCCGGCTTGGTTAAATCCAGATGCACCGGATCGGCAATGTTATCGTTCTTGTGACCAACCGACAGCTTCTTGATATTATCAAAAACGGCAGCATCTTTATCGAACGGATGAAAATGCAAATGCTTAAAATGCGGAGCAAAATAGTTAATGTGCATGCCACTACCACTGGCTAGTTCCAAAACAATGCCTGGATCTTTGGGTAATTTTTCTTTTAAAACACTTAACAGTGGTTCACGGTTAGGACTTCCCGCCCAAGCAACCTAGTCACTCAACGGATGCGGATCTAGATGTAATGCTTCAATAATTGAAACCAGACAAGGCGGATTTCGCCATGACTTGTATTATCGAGAAAATGTAGTTCGCATAAGCATCCCTCCACTAGCCGAACGCCCAGAGGACTTACCTTACTTGGTTCAGTTGATTATTCAGCGCTTAAACAAAAAATATAACAAAGCGGTTGCTACGGTCAGTCGTGAAGTCATGCAGAAAATTCGAGCTTACGCTTGGCCAGGTAACGTCAGAGAATTGGAAAATGTGCTTGAGGGCAGTATTTTGTTTACAAATGGCTACGAAATGACGACCCTGGATTTAGAGTTGACCACGGAAATCCAATCCGATGATGGATGGAAAAGCCATAAACAACAAATACTTGCCAGGACAGAGCGGCCAATGTTTGAATCTTTACTTCTGCAGCATCAAGGAGATATTAAACAAGCTGCTGAGCAAATGGAAATCTCATCCCGGGCCATTTACCAAAAACTCAAAAAATATGACCTGAATATAACAGAATTTCCGTTCTTAAAAACATATCAACCTTCTTTGCTTTAGTCATTTTTCGACAATCTTCAGATGTATTCATTAAAAATTGTAAAGTGCTT
>Ga0208514_100439_pt1 | contig 23507 bp, 21 predicted proteins | sample LakWasMet70_HOW9_2_FD_183900 | JGI IMG/M metagenome (GOLD analysis project Ga0208514, IMG submission 183900) | Freshwater sediment methanotrophic microbial communities from Lake Washington under simulated oxygen tension - Sediment Metagenome... | ecosystem: Environmental > Aquatic > Freshwater >...
TCAGATTCTGCGCTGAAAAATTGAAATCGAGACCAGGCCGAATTGCGAATAGGCGCAGACGAATCAATAGCTTACGATTCGTCTGCAGTTCAACGTTGGGACACTAGTGGGTCTGTCCCCGATTTTGTCCCCGGTTTTGCCGAAGCGGCTGAGGATGAAGTTGACGAAGGTGGTCAGCTTGGGAGTCGGGCGCCGGTCGCGCGGATAGACGAGGTTCATCTCGCGTGCGTCGGGGATGTAGCCTTGCAGGAGCGGCACCAGGCGGCCGGCCTGCACGTCTTCGCGCAGCATCATCTCGGCCTGCATCACGATCCCGAATCCCGCCAGTGCGGCGCGCTTGAGCGCCAGGCCGTTGTTGCAGCGCAGGCGGCTGGCCGGAATCACCACGTCGTCGTCCATGCCCTTCAGCCGCCAACGGATCGTCTTGGACCAGTGCGAATAGTCCAGGCAGCGATGCTTCACCAGGTCGGCCGGCTTGCGCGGCATGCCGTGCCGCGCAAGGTACTCGGGCGCGGCGACGATCATCATCTTGAAGGGCCACAGCGGGTGCGCCACCAGCGTGGAGTCGTCCAGCGTGGCGATGCGGATCGCGGCGTCGAAGCCTTCGTCCACCAGGTCGACGATGCGGTCGATCAGCTCCAGCTCCAGCGTCACCTCCGGATAGCGCTCCAGATACTCCGTCATGGCCGGCGCCAGCCACTGCGCGCCGAACGACACCGGCGCCGTGATCCGCAGCCGCCCGCGCGGGGACGCGCGCATCGCTTCGGCACTGGCGTCGGCCGCCGCCACCTGGGCCAGGATCGCGCGGCACTGCTCGGCGTAGTGCGCGCCGATCTCCGTCAGGCTCTGGCGCCGCGTCGTGCGCGCCAGCAGACGCGCGCCCAGATGCTGCTCCAGTTCCTGGATATGCTTGCCGACCATGACGGAGGAGATATCCAACCGCTCCGCCGCGGCCGTGAAGCTGCCCGCGTCCACGGCCGTGACAAACACTTCCATGCTTCGCAATCGATCCATGATTCGAAATCATTGGTTTGTAATCTTGTTCATGATAGCGCATTTATCCCAGCGCACTTCCTGCCCATACTGACGCTTCCTCGCATTCATCGACCAGGAGCACAACATGAGCAAGAAGAAGATCGTCCTTATCGGCGCCACCGGCACCATCGGCCAGGGCGTGGCGGCGCGCCTCTCGGAGCGCTATGAAATCGTCACCGTCGGCGCGCGCAGCGGCCAGCACCAGGCGGACATCGCCGACATCCGCCAGGTCGAAGCCCTGTTCGACCGCATCGGCAAGGTGGACGCGGTGGTGGTCACGGCCGGCGCCCTGCATTTCGGCCCGCTGGCGGAAATCACCCCGCAGCAGTTCCGCATTGGCCTGGACAGCAAACTGATGGGGCAGGTGAACGTGGCCCAGGTGGCGCAGCGCTTCCTCAACGACGGCGGCTCGATCACCCTGACCAGCGGCGTGCTGGCCGACTCGCCGATCCGCTACGGCGCCGCCGCCACCATGACCAACGCCGCCGTCGAAGCCTATGTGCGCGGCGCCGCCATCGAGCTGCCGCGCGGCCTGCGCATCAACGTGGTCAGCCCGGCCCTGCTGGATGAATCGGTGGAAGCGTACGGCGACTACTTCCGTGGCTGGGAGACGGTGCCCGCCAAGCGCGTCGCCCTGGCCTACGAGCGCAGCGTCGAAGGCGCCCAGAGCGGGCAGGTGTACAAGGTCGTGTAAAGACTTTGGCGCGGGAGGGGCTGGATTACAATGGCGGACTCACCAAACCCCGTCCGGAGACATATGAAACCCATCCTCCTCCCGCTCGTCCTGCTGGCCGCCGCACCGGCGCTGGCGGAACCGGCCGCCAGCGCGCCAAAAGCCGCCACCGCCGCCGAACTGACCACCATGACCAAGCGCTTCGCGCCCGTGCAGCTCAAGGCCGACACGTCCAAGCTGTCCGCCGGCGACAAGAAGGCCATCGCCAAGCTGATCGAGGCGGCGAAGATCGTCGACGTGCTCCAGCTGCGCCAGCGCTGGTCGCACAACGAGGCCCTGTGGTCGGCGTTGAAGAAGGATGGTTCGGCGCTGGGCAAGGCGCGCCAGGAGTACTTCTGGCTGAACAAGGGACCGTGGTCGATCATCGACGACAATCAGTCCTTCCTGCCGCCGGCGGTCGACGGCATCGCCATCCCGGCCGCCAAGCCGAAGGAGGGCAGCTTCTATCCCGATGGCGCGACCAAGGCCGAACTGGATACCTGGATGAACGGCCTGTCCGCCCAGGACAAGGAGGCGGCGCAGTGGTTCTTCACCACCATCCGCAAGGACAAGGACGGCAAGTTCACCATCGTGAAGTATTCGGACGAGTACAAGCCGGAGCTCGAGAAGCTGGCCGCGCTCCTGAAGGACGCCGCGGCGGCGACCGATAACGCCTCGCTCAAGAAATTCCTGACCCTGCGCGCCGAGGCCTTCCTCACCAACGACTACCGCCCGTCGGACTTCGCCTGGATGGACCTGGACTCGATCGTCGACGTGACCATGGGCCCGTACGAGACCTATAACGACGAGCTGTTCGGTTACAAGGCCGCCTTTGAGGCGTACGTGAACATCCGCGACCAGAAGGAGACCCAGAAGCTCAACTTCTTCGCGAACCACATGCAGGAGCTGGAAAACAACCTGCCGCTCGACGCCCAGTACCGCAATCCGAAGATCGGCGCGCTGGCCCCGATGGTGGTGGTGAACGAGGTCTATGGCGCGGGCGACGGCAACATGGGCGTGCAGACCGCCGCCTACAACCTGCCGAACGACGAAGTGGTGATCAGCCAGCGCGGTTCCAAGCGCGTGATGCTGAAGAACGTGCAGGAAGCGAAGTTCGACACCATCCTCAAGCCGATCTCCAAGATCGTGCTGCGCGCGCCCGACCGCAAGGACGTGGACTTCAATTCCTTCTTCACCCACATCCTGGCGCACGAGATCACCCACGGCCTGGGCCCGCACATCACCAAGAAGGACGGCAAGGACTCGACCCCGCGCCAGGACCTGAAGGACGTCTACTCGACCATCGAGGAAGCCAAGGCCGACATCACCGGCCTGTACGCGCTGCGCTACATGATGGACAAAGGCCAGCTGAAGGACACGCTGGGCCAGGGCGCCGCGGCCGAGCGTAAGCTGTACAACACCTTCCTCGCGTCGGCCTTCCGCACCCTGCACTTCGGCCTGACCGATTCGCACGCGCGCGGCATGGCGATCCAGATGAACTACATCCTGGACAAGGGCGGCTTCGTCTCGCACGGCGACGGCAGCTTCTCGGTGGACTTCGCGAAGATTAAGCAGGCCGTGCTCGATCTGGACCGCGAGTTCCTGACCATCGAGGCGACCGGCGATTACGCGCGCGCCAAGGACATGATGACCAAGTACGTCGTCATCCGTCCGGACGTGCAGAAGGCGCTGGAGAAGATGAAGGGCATCCCGAACGACATCCGTCCGTCGTTCCCGACCGCCGCCGCGCTGACGAAGTAAGCCAGAGACCGCGTATCACCCGTCACCCCCGCGCAAGCGGGGGCCTCTGGTCAGGCGCAGGAGCAGCCGTCACTTGTTGCGAACGGTGGTGGCCGCGGTCTTGGCGCCGCCCCCGGCCGCCTGCGTCGCATTCCCGGTGCCGCGCGACTGGCTGCCCGCCGCAGCGGCCAGGGACGAGGCGCTGTCCTGCGTGCCCTGCGCGGCCGCCGCGCTCTTCGCGCCCGCGTCGAGCGTACCGCTTACGCTCTTCGAGACATTCCCCGTTACCTGCAGCGCCTGATCGAGGCCGTTGCTCGCGTTCGCGGCGCCGCTGCCGCTGGCGTTGCCGGTCGCTTGCAGCGCCTGGGCCAGCCCGGCGCCGCGCCCGGTTTCCATGGCGCCGTTGCCTTCGATCGTGTGGGTCAGGTTGCCCGCTGCGGACAGCGGCGCCAGCGCCGGGCCGGTGAAGCCGCCCATGCCCGACAGCGTGCCCCCGACGATGCCGCGTCCGCCCAACGCACCGGCCAGCTGGGCGTGGGCCGCGGCCGATGCGCCCATGGCGGCGACGAGGACGAGACGGGAAAGAATGCGTGCGTTGTTCATGATCGTTCTCCTGGTGGCGAGCGGCGGCCGATCCGCCGCTGTTATCTGGAAAACGAAGGGGACTGCGGTTTTATTCCCTCGTGCGGAAAAAAATTTTCAGCGCACCGCTTCCGGGTCGGTGCGCAACGCCATGCCGACCACGCCGTAGCCGTCGATTCCGGGCCTGCGCTCTGCGCTCGCGGCGAGCCGCGCGATGGCACTGCGCGCGCCTTCCGGGTCGGGTGCCGGCAGCATCGGTGCGAGCAGGGCGGCGACGACCGGGGCGGCGAAGGAGGTGCCGCGCACCGCCGCGAAGCCGCCGCCGGGATCGGCGCTCACCATCTGGTTGCCGGGCGCTGCGAACATCACCTGCGGGCCGCGCGCCGCCTCCGGCAGCGGCCGTCCGCGCCGGTCCACCGCCGTGATGCCGACCACGCCGGGATAGCTGGCCGGGTAGAGCGGTGCGGCGGCCGGTCCGTCGTTGCCGGCAGCCGCCACCAGCAGATGGCCGCGCTTGACCATGGCGGCGACCGCGCGTTCGAGCAGCAGGTTCGGCGGCCCGACCACGCTCAAATTGACGACGCCGACGCGCTGCCGCGCCAGCCACCCGAGCGCCGCCGCGATGCGGTCGGCCGCGCCGCCCGCCGGGTCGTCGCAGTAGATGTCGGCCGCGTACAGCTCCCTGTCCGGCGCGCCGCCGCGAAAGGGCGGGGCCGAGCCGACCAGAAGCGCGGCGACCTGGGTGCCGTGCCGGCTCGGATGCGGCTGCGGACAGCCCCAGCGCGTAATGTGCGCGCGCGCGAACACGGGGTGGTCCGCCGCGACGCCGCCGTCGATCAGGCCGACCCGCGCCGCCGCGCCCGCGCCTGCGGGACCGCCCGTGCTGGCGGCGCCGCTCTCCGTATACACATGATCGAAGTCGTAGCCGCCCGCCGGGTCGCGCGCCCGCAGCGCCTCCAGCGCGCCCGCCGTGGCGACGCCGGTGGGCACCCGCAGCACGGTCAGCGTCAGCGCAAGCGGCTCGAGCGTGACGCGCCGCTCCACTTCCAGGCCCAGGTCCGCGGCCGCGGCCAGGCCGGCGGGAGACGCATCCAGCGCCAGGATGCGTCCACGCAGCACGGGAGCGCCGCGCGGGTCCGGTTCCAGGAGCGCGGCATGCTGGCGCAGCAGCTCGGCCACCCGGTCCAGGCGCAGCGCGCGCGTGTCCGGCAGGGCGCGCAGGGGATCGGCCAGCAGGCCGCGCGTATCGAGCGGTCCGATCTGTTGCGGCAGCGACAAGGGCAGCCCCGGCAGGCGCAGCTGCGCCCGCGCGCCCGTCCCGGCCAGCAGCAGGCCGCATAGACATGCCGTGCGGAATAGTTTCATGGTCGAATGATAAACTCGTTCGTCACATCGAGAAGAACGCTTGGGCGACGGAAGAAAATCCCTGCGCCGTACGTTTTCCCTGCATGCCATGACAGTACACACGGACATCGCCGCATTGCTGCCCCGCCTGCGCCGCTTTGCGCGTACGATTACCTATCACCGCGCCGACGCGGACGACCTGGTGCAGGCCGCCGTGGAGCGGGCGCTGGCCCGCGCCGAACAGTGGGAACCCGGCACGCGCCTGGACAGCTGGCTGTTTCGCATCATGAAGAACGCCTGGGTGGACGAGCTGCGCGGCCGGATCCGGCGCGACCGCCTGTTCGCGCCGGAGGAAGAGGGCGCGCAGGTCGGCGTCGATACGGCCGCGGCCCATATCCAGCGCATCGCGCTGGAACAGGCGCTGGCGACCCTGTCGGACGACCACCGCATGGTGATCGGCCTGGTGCTGGTCGATGGCATGCCGTACAAGGAAGCGGCCGAGGTGCTCGAGATCCCGATGGGAACCCTCACCAGCCGCCTGGCGCGGGCGCGCGACGCTTTGCAGGCCGTCCTCAACGAGAAGGCGAAGACATGAATTACACCGACGAGATGCTGATGGCCTACGCGGACGGCGAACTCGATGCCGTCACGCGCCAGGGGATCGAGAACGCGATGCGCGCCGACCCTGCCATCGCGGCGCGGGTAGAGGAACACCGCGCGCTGCGCGCCTTGGCGGGCAAGGCCTTCGCCGATACCTTGCAGGAGCCGCTGCCGGAGCGCCTGGCGCTGCTGGTGCGCCCCGCCTCGAACGTGCGCAGCCTGGATGCGGCGCGCGCCGAACGCGAACGGCGCCGCTCCCTGCGGCGCTGGTCCTGGCCGGAGCTGGGCACCATCGCCGCCACGCTGGTAGTCGGCGTGCTGGCCGGCCACCTGCTATGGCAGCGCGAAGGGCCGTTCGGTGTGCAGGACGGGACGGTGGTGGCGCAAGGCGCGCTGGCGGCCGCGCTGACCAACCAGCTGGCGGCCGACCCGCCCGGTCCGGTGCGCATCGGCCTGTCCTTCCGCGCCCGCGACGGGAGCTTTTGCCGGACCTTCAACATGAGCGGCAGCGCCGGCTTGGCCTGCCGCGCCGGCGAACACTGGAGCGTGCCGGTGATCGCCGCCGCGCCCGGCGACAGCGCCGCCTATCGCCAGGCCAGTAGCGCCATGCCGGCCGCCGTGCTCGACGCGGTGGATCAGCGCATCGCCGGCGCCACGCTTGGGCAGGATGCGGAGCGCGCCGCGCGCGAGCGGGCTTGGCGGCCTGACAAGAGCCCGCCACAATAATTTGTAACGGCCCTCCAAAGCCCTTCATTTCTTGCCGTAAGGCACGTTATGATGGGCTGGAAGGAGTGCTGTTGTGAATTGGAAGTTCGTGCTGGCGGCAACGTCATGCTGGGTGGGTTCCGCTGCCGGGGCCGCTTCGCTGACTGAGCTGGAAATCAAGTGGCTGCAGGCCGGCGAACCGGTCCTCGCCTACGCTCAAGCTCTTCATTTACCAATCGACATCATTGTGCAGCCGACGCCGGGGGCCGATCCGGTGCCGCTCGCCATGGGCTTCGCGGACGGCCGCTGCAAGCTGGTGCTGACCCTGCGCGACAACCCCGACGCGGAGGCGACCCTGCGCGGGATTTCGGCGCCGCGCCAGGCGCTCTACATCGAGGCGATGACCGCGCACGAAGTGGGACATTGCTGGCGCTATGCGCACGGCGTGTGGCACCAGTTGCCTGCCGGCTTTACCGAGAGCAGCACGGAGCAGGGCAGCGCCAGTCTGCTGGCGGCCGCGCGCGCGATCCGTGAGACGCGGCGCGAGGAAGGCTACGCGGACCTGGCGGCGCTGGCGTGGATCCAGCGTCGGCATCCGGGCGACTACGCCGAGGTCCACCGCTGGCTGAGTGCCGTGCGCAGCGACCAGCCCGTGCCGCGCGGCCCGCACGATACGCGGGTCTGGGTCAGGCTGGCCGCCGACGCCGCCGTGTTTGGCGCCGCGGCGGCGCCCTTCGAGGCGGCGCGCGCGCCCTGGGACGCGGGCTTGCTGGCGAATGAATAAGCGCTGCCGCCGGACCGGCGCGCGAACCATACTCGGCCTGCTGTTCGCGCTGGCCTGCCATGGGGCGGTCGCGGCCACCGAGCAGCAGTGGATCGCCGCGGCCGACGCCGCCGTCGCTTTCGGGCGCGCGCAAGGCCTGCCGATCAGCTTACTGGTCGAGCACGGCCCGGACCTGCCGGGCCATACCCCGGTCGGCATCCGCAGCGGCGCCGGCGCCTGCACGCTGGTGGTGTCGGCCGCCGGCAACCCGACGGCCGAGCGGGTGGCCGCGCTGATCGAACCGGACCTGGTCGACCTGTTCCTGGAAGGGGCGGCCGTGCATGAGGTCGGCCACTGCTACCGCCGCCTGCATGGCTACCCGCACGACGAGCACCTGCCGGCGCTGGTGGGCTGGATCGCGCCCGTGCGCGCCTGGTTCAACCGCCGCGTGCGCACCGAGGAGGCCTTTGCCGACCTGACCACGGTGGCCTGGGCCGCGCGCTATCACCCCGACCGCTACGCCGCGCTGCTGGCCGCCATGCAGCGCCTGCGCACCCGGTTTCGCGAACCGAAGCACGACACCCTCGCCTGGCTCGACGCCGCCGCCCGCGCGGGGCCGCAGGACGCGGGCGGAGACTTGTTCGTCGTGGCTGGGGAAAACCTTTCCCGCACGAATTAGCCCGCGCTGCCACACTGTTCGTTCTCGCACAGATGTGCATCCAAGCGGCAGCTTCTAATGTCGCTGTCGATCACAACGTTCAGCGAGGAGCTCAGCATGAAAACCATCATTGCAACACTGCTGGCCAGCGCCGCAGGTGCCAGCATCGCGGCTGCGCCGCTGGATAAGGATCCGCAGGCCGCCACCCGCGACTGCAGCGGCATGCGCGGGCACGACAAGACGGTCTGTGCGGCCGAGGCGCGCGCCGACCGCGCCCACGCCCAGGCCGATGCGCTGGCCGCGCGCAACGCGGCGCCCAAGAGCCGCCAGAAGGCCTACATCGCCGCCGAGAACGCGGACTATGCGCTGGCCCAGGCCCGCTGCGCCGACCGCGGCGCCAGCGACAAGACCCAGTGCCTGCACGACGCCCGGGTCGAGCATGCGACCACGCTGGCCGATCTGCGCTCGGGCAGGATGCCGGATGTGAGCACGCGCGTGGGCAGCAGCACCACCGCCGCCACCGGCGCCGGCGGCGCCGCCCAGGACAACAGCAAGGACGCGGCCGCGCTGCGCGAGTGCCGCGACGCCGCCGGCGCACCGAAGACCGGCTGCCTGATCGATAACGGCACCAGCCCATCCGGCACCGCCATGCGCAACAAGATGGCCAACGCCGCCGAGCGCACCCAGGACGCCGCCGCCACCGCGGCGGACCGCACCAAGGACGCCGCCGCCACGGCCGCCGAGAAGACGCGCGAGGCGGCCCATGACGTGGCCCAGCGCACCGAGGCCGCCACCGAGCGTGCCGCTGACAAGGCCGATCACATGGCCGACCGCGCGGCGCAAAAGACCGAGAACGCCACCTCCACCGCCGCCCAGAACACGCGCGAGGTGGCGGCCGACGTCAAGGACAAGAGCCAGGAAGTGGCCAGCCGCACCGGCGACGTGGTGGAGGATTCGGTGATCACCACCCGTGTGAAGACGGACATTTTCAAGGAACCCAACCTGAAGTCGCTCGGCATCCACGTCGAGACCGAGAAGGGCGTGGTGATGCTGTCCGGCTTCGTCAACTCGAAGCAGGAAGCGCAGCGCGCGGTGGATGTGGCGCGCGGCGTGAAGGGCGTGTCCGAGGTGAAGAGCGCGCTGAAGGTGAAATGATGTCATCCCCGCGAAGGCGGGGATCGATGGCGGCTCGAACGGCCCGCGCGAGCGGTATTGGCGGTGCAGGTTGCCATGGATTCCCGCATGCGCGGGAATGACGTTTCGGTCATTCCTGCGCACGCGGGAGGTTTCAAGCCACCAGTATCTGCCCTTGCGCCTTGAGCGGGCAGGGCAGGTTCGGATCGAAGGTGATCTCGATCGCGCTGGCGACGAAGAAGCCGCCGATATGCTGGGCGGCGATTTCCGGCGGCGTGCCAGGCTTGGTCAGGTTCACGTCCTGGGCAAACACGAACACGCGCCAGATGCCGGTGACTTCCTGCGGCGGGTGTTGCTGCAGCAGCAGGCGGTATGCCCGGTACAGGTCCAGGCTGCCCGCATAGACGCCGTCGTTCGGGCCCGGGTCGAAACCGAGCCCATCGTCCGTCAGCGGCTCGACGAAGAACAGGCCGCCCGGCGCCTGGAACAGGGCGAAGGCGTACAAGTCCGATCCCTTGAACAGGCCCCCATTGTCGGCCTTGTGGAACTTGCAGCGCACCCACAACGGCTTGAGCGGATGGACCACGTCCGGCGTTTCCACCTCCACGTCTCCGGCCACGTGGATGTTGGTCTGCGTCTCCGTGACCGCGTGCGTATAGGTCGCCCCGGTCGTGAAGCGCTGGTAGTGGAAGCTGATGTCGGCCGGGTAGGCGCGGCCCGCGTTGGGCGCTTCCACCAGCTTCCACTCCGCCACCACCTTTTCGCCGACCGTCTGTTCACCCGCCGCCGGCGGCGTCGCCTCCTGCCCGCGCCAGAACGGATCGGCCGCGTCCGAGCAGGCCACGGCAATCGCACCGGAGGCGATCGCCGAGGCCACGCCCGCCACCGTGAACTCCGGCGCGCCCGAGCCGGCGCCCTTGAGCGAGCAGCACTTTACGCTGGGGTCGGTCTCCTCGAAGCTGCCGCCGACGCTGAAGCTGGCCTTGCCGCCGCCGACCGCCGCCGCGATGATCGCCACCAGCGCCGCGACGATGGCGATGATCAGCGCCAGGATCTTCCACCACGGATCGGAGAAGGGCAGGTCGCCGTGCGCGCCGGCGTAGGCGGGATTGGGCGCCCAGGCCATGGTCAGCCCGGTCGGCACCACCGGGCCGAGCGCGGGCGGGCAGCGGCACTCCTTGCCGCTGTCGTCCGGCGTGCCCCAGCCCCGGTCCGGCAAGTGGCCCTTGAAGTTGCTGACCGTGAGCGTGCCTTCCTCCACCGTGCAGGTATAGGTGTTGGTCAGGCTGTCGAAGCGGGTCTGCGAGACGAAGATCTGCTGGATCGAGCGGCGCGCGTCGAAGCCGTCGGCCTTGGCCAGCATGCTGACCAGGCGCTTGCCGGGCGTGGCGTGCTGGAAGTCGGCGTCCCACCAGACCAGCACCGTGGCGCCGGCCGGAATCGTCGCGAAGCGGTGCGTGTGCGCGACCGGGACGATGCCGGGGTCGCCCACGCTTTCGAACCAGATGGTGACGTTGTTCAGCGCGCTGCTGGACGTGTTGGTGAAGTGCGCGGCGATGCGCAGGTTGTAGATGGCATTGTCGAATATGCCGTCGGGCATCATGATGTTGGTGACCGGTTCGATCGCGAACGGGCGCGAGAACACTTGCAAGGGGGTGGCGCTCATGCTGCTTGCTCCTTCGCGGCTTGGTCATGGTGGTGGCGGGTATTCACGATGGCGTAGGAGACGCCGCCGGTCACCCGCTCGCCCTGGCGTTCGACAATGTGCACCAGCTGGTACTGGCCGTGCGGGAGCCGTTCGGCCTGCAGGTGCACGAACACCGGCACGGCGCCGCCGCGCGGCACCTCGAGTTCCAGTTCGCGCGCCGCGTCCGGATCGTGGCAGGCCGGAACCCGCCCGAGGCCCACGTCCACGCACATGTGCTGGGCCGGCTCCAGTCCCTTCAGTCCCAGATTGGACAGCACGCGTTCGTCGAGGCGGCCGCCGACCTCCACCGACACGCGGGCCCGCTTGGCTTCGCGCGGCAGGGCATGCACGTACAGCGTCTGCGGCATGCGCAGCATGGCGGCCTGCAGCACCGAGACGTTCAGCTGGGCGATCTGGTCGTGCGCGGGCGGGTCGAAGCTGAACCCGTTGGGCAGCGGGTCGGGCAGGGGATTCTGGTCGCCCGCGCCATGGATCACCGCCAGCACGCATTCATGTCCGCCATTGACGATGACCGGGTTCCAGGGCACCAGGCACAGGACCTCCTGTACCGCGTTGGGCGCGAGGTCGGCATAGGCCGAGCCGATGAAGGTGGCCACGCCGACCACCACGGCGGCGGCCGGATTGGCCCAGTAGAAGTCGATGCGCGCGCCGCTGACGGCGACGTTGCCGCTGTTGGTCGCGCGCGCCCACACGTAATTGGCGGTGCCGGCGATGGGCGAGCCGGGCGCGCCGTTCGGATCGTTGCCGGGCACGACCCAGATATCGGGGCTGGCCCACCAGGGATTGCCATCGTGGATGACGAGGTGTGCGGACATGGTGCTCCTCTCGTGAAGATGAAAAAAGGGCCGGCGCAAGATGAGGCCGGCTCGGGGGGGATTATTGGCGGTGCTTGCCCATGCGCGTTTGCGCTGGATCAGACCTCGCGGGGTATAATTTTTGGATGGATAAGATCGAAGCGTTCGGCATGATTGCCGCCCAGGCCGCGCGGGGAGAGATCGTGTTCCCCACCAGCGTCAATTCGGCGCTGCGCCTGCAGCTGGCGCTGGACGATCCGAACTGCCATGTCGAGGAGGCGATCCGCCTGGTGCTGGGCGAGCCGCAGCTGGCCGCGCGGACCGTGGCTCTCGCCAATTCGGCCGCTTTCAGCCGCAATGGCGACGCGCTGGTCACCAGCGTGCGCGCCGCCGTGATGCGGATCGGGTACAGCAGCCTGCAGACCCTGGTCGCGAGCCTGGTGGTGCGCCAGTTCGGCGCCTGCATCCGCGACCCCGGCCTGCGCGGCAAGGCGCAACAGCTGTGGGAGCACACGGCCCACGTCGCGGCCCTGGCCCAGGTGCTGGCGCGGCGCGTCACCTTCGTTAATCCCGACACCGCCATGTTCGCCGCCATCGTGCACGAGGTGGGCGGCTTCTATCTGCTCTCGCGCGCCGACGAGTTCCCGGGCCTGCTCGACGACGACACCGAACGGTGGGCCGAGTTGTGCGAGGAAGTGGTGGCGCGCGAGGTGATGACGCGGCTGGCGATCCCCGAGCCGGTGCGCACGGCCATCGACGGCCTGCGCCACGCCTGGGTCAATATGCCGCCCAGCACGCTGCTCGACACGCTGCTGCTGGCGAACCAGTTCGCTCCCGTGCCCTCGCCGCTGGAACCGGCGAGTGCGAGCGCGCCGCGGGACGCGGAGTCCGTGCTGGACTTCATGGTCGACGCGGCGACCCTCGGCAGCATCCTGGACGAATCGGCGGCGGAAGTGAAGTCGATGAGCGCGGCGCTCCTGGTCTGAACGCCGCGCCCGCATGCGTCAGCTCCGCGCGAGGCTGACCAGTTCGACGTCGAACACCAAGGCCGCATCGGGCGGCACCACGGTGCCGGTCCCGGTCGCCCCGTAGGCCATGCTGCCCGGGATGATCAGGGTGCGGCGCCCGCCCACCTGCATGCCCGGCAGCCCCGCATCCCAGCCCGCGATCACCACCCCAGTGCCGAGCTGGAAGGTGATCGGATGGGTCGACACGTCGATCTGCGCGGCCCGCAGGTCCGGCTCGGCGGCACTGTAGATGTAGCCCGTGTAGTTGACCGAAACGTTGTCTCCGTTGAGCGCGGCGGGCCCGACGCCGACCGCCGTGTCGATCTGCTGCAGGCTGGCTACCTGGCCCGTGGACGTGGCCCGCGTGCCGGACCAGAACGCCCCGGCGCTGCGGGTGGCGTTGGTGCCCATGAGGATCAGCTGGCGCGTGGCCCCCGCGTTCATGGTGAAGGTGATGCCGACGCCGGTCGCGGTCTGATTCGGCAGATCGCACGGAGCGGCGCCGAAGCTCACCGTCACGTCGAACACGTTCTTCGACGGGCGCGCCGTGATCAGGCCGGTGAAGGCGCAGCCGTTCGAGGTGCCGGTGAAGTGGCCGTCGGCGTTGATGGTCACGTCGGCCACGTCGGCGTCGCGCTCGGTGAGGCGCCAGGCGCCCATGATGTCGGCCAGGTTCGCGCCGGCGGCATAGTTGTAGGTGCCGCTGGCGACCGGGGTGCCGGTGATCGGCACCGGCCCGCTCTTGGTGTTGATCGTCCCGCCCAGGGAGACACCGGCCTGGTAGTTGAAGCTGAGCGAGCCGCCGGCCGGCGTGGTGCTGCCGAAGTCGATCATGTCCGCCGAACTGAAGGCCGTGCCGTTGGACGAAGCCTGGCCCTGGATGAAGCCGCGCATCACGAACTGGCTGGCTTGCTGGTTGCCGTAGAAGGCGTAGTAGCGGTCGTCGTCCAGCACCAGCACGTCGAGGTCCGTGTTGCCGCTGCCCGGCAGGAGCGAGTGATACAGGCCCTCGGCCGATGGCGGGGCGGCCGCGGCCAGCGCGGCCACGGTGCTGTCGATGGTGGGTTGGAAGCCGGCGACATCGGTGCTGTCGTTCACGTTGCCCAGCATGGCGCGCACGGCGGCGTTGGCCGTGTTGCCGGAGTAGCCCCGTTTTTCGGCGCCCAGGTCGAGGGCGGACGTGAAATTGGCCGCGACCTGGGTCTTGCGGCTGATAATTTCGGCGTCCGAGTCGCGCGCACTGATGAGAATGTTGAGGGCGGCCCGGGCGCGGCTCATCACGCCGCGGTTGAGCAGATCGAGCCAGTAGGCCTTGCCGGCGCTGTCGGCCGGGCGGTTGAAGAGGTTGTGGTACACCGCCTCCAGGAAGGCGTCGTCGTCGCCGGCGTACAGGTCCTGGGATTCCTGGCTGTTGCTGAACACGTCGACCAGGGCGCGCACGTTCTGGTCCGAGGCGGACAGGTCGTTGATGGAGGCGATGTCGGTGGCCACGTTCAGGCCGACCAGGCTGTTGGCGAACCAGTCCAGGCCGGCCGGATCGGCCGGGCGGCCGAAGTAGGCGAGGTAGACCTTTTGAATCGCCTCATAGTACTCGCTGGCCGCGTGGCTGCCTTGCTGCGCGGACGTCTTGGACGAGGTCATGGTGGCCGCGAGCGAGGGCGCGCGGGTGGTGGTGGAGGAGTTGTTCCCGCAAGCGGCGAGCAAGGCCGCGATGGCGCCCATCAGGACGGTTTGGTGCAGTGTTTTCATAGCTTGCCCCGAGAAAAAGGTTGTTCGTTTCGGTGCGGCCGAGTGTAGAACAATCGGAAAAATAATGCCTTTTTGCTATCTATCGTGCGGCCCTGCACGCTTGCCGGTTGGACTTTTGATGACCATCCCGAAATGTGCTAGAACCTGCCATTTGGCATGCTGCATGCATATCAACTTTCGATGGCCGGCAACGGGTGGGAAACCTATAATCCGGCGTCATGCATGACCATCCCATCCTCTGCCGCGGCGTCACCAAGGCCTTCGGCGCGCACCGCGTCCTCGACGGCCTGGATCTGGCGGTGCCGCGCGGCAGCGTGTTCGCCTTCCTCGGCAACAACGGCGCGGGCAAGTCGACCCTGATCCGCCTGATCACCGGCCTGCTGGCGCCCGACGCCGGCACGATCGCGGTGCTGGGCCGCGACCTGCGGCGCGAACGGCGCGCGGTGCTGAGCCGGATCGGCGTGATCGTCGATGCGCCCGTGTTCTATCCCAACCTGACCGCCGCCGAATTTCTCGGTCTCACGTGCGTCGTCAAGGGCTTGCCGCGCAGCGAATGCGCGCGGGTGCTGGAACTGGTCGACCTGGCCGCCACCGGGGCGCGCCTGATCGGGCGCTTTTCGCTGGGCATGAAGCAGCGCCTGGCGCTGGCCAATGCCCTGCTCGGCAAGCCCGAGCTGCTCCTGCTCGACGAGCCGACCAACGGCCTCGATCCGGAAGGCATGCTGGCCATGCGGCGCCTGATCACGGAACTGCCGGCGCGCTGCGGCTGCACGGTGTTCGTCTCCAGCCACCTGCTGGACGAAGTGGAAAAGATGGCGACCCATGTAGCCTTGCTACGCGCCGGCCGCATCCAGTCCCAGGCCGCGCTGGCCGACCTGGTGGGGGCCGGGCAGGGCGAGCTGCACCTGGACGTGGACGATGCCGCGCGCGCCGCCGCCGTGCTGGACGGCTATGTGACCGAGACCTTGGGGCAGGGCGCGCTGCGGGTGCGCGACGTCGAACGGCAGCGGGCCGACCGCGTGCATGCGCTGCTGGTGCAGGGCGGCGTCGCGTTGTACCAGTCCGTGCACCGCCGGCCGTCGCTGGAACAGTGGTTCATGGAGGCCCATCGTGCTTAGCCTGCTGCGCATCGAACTGGTCAAGATCCGGCGCTCGCTGGCGCTGGGCATGCTGTTCGCGATTCCCGCCATCGTGGTGGTGTTCAACGCCCTGGTGCTGACGCGCCGGGTCGGCCTGGCGCACCTCACGCCGGAGCAGGTGCGCAGCTTCTGGATGATGAACGTGACCCTGTGGGCCTTCTTCATGCAGCCCCTCTTCATCGCCCTCATCACCGGTCTGCTGAACGGCCAGGAACACCGCAACCAGACCTGGCGCATGATGTTCACCTTGCCACTCTCACCGGTGCGGCTGTACCTGGCCAAGTGGCTGGTGGCGTTCGGCTTCGTCGCCTGCGCCTCGGCGCTGCTGCTGATCATGGCCGGCGGCGTGCTGGCGCTGCTGACGGCCCTGGGCGCGCCGGTGGCGCAGGTCTGGCATGCGCAGCTCCCGCAGCTGTTCGGCAAGCTGGCGCTGGGCTGCCTGCCGGTGGTGGCCCTGCAGCACGCGCTGGCCTGGCGCGTGCCGAACCTGGTCGCGCCGCTGGCGCTGGGCGTGGTCGCCACCATGATGGTGACCCAGACCGCCAGTTCCCAGTACTGGGTGTGGCTCCCCTGGGACTACGCCCTGATGGCGGTGGCCGGCAGCATGCCCGGCGCCGCCGCCTCCGCCCTGTGGCTGGCTGGCGCCACCGGCATCGTCTTCACCGCCCTGGGCGCTGCCTTCTTCGCCCGCGCCGTGCGCGCCTGAGCCGCGGGCATTCCTCGCTAAAAGTATGTGGGCAGGGCCGTCGACCCTGGCTGCGGTCGAGGATTGGCCGGATTGGTGCTACGATCCATGCATGAGATCGCGCCCCTGCCGGTTCCCTGTTTATGTGTTCGCTGCGCTGTGCGCCGCCGGCGCCGACGCGGCGGCCGCCTGCGACAAGGTCCTCAGCATCGCCTCCAGCGATTACGCCCCTTATGTCTACCGTGACGCGCAGGGACAATGGGCGGGTCTGGACGTCGAACTGATGCAGGCGATTTTCCGGGAAGCCGGCTGCACCTACCGATTCGCGCCGCTGGTCGCGCCCAAGCGCATGGTGGAAACCGTCAGTGCGGGCAAGACGGATATCATGCTGGCCGCTTCCGACTCCGCCGAGCGGCGCGTTGCCAATCGCTTCGGTCCCAGTTACCGCTACGAATCCGTCTCGTTGGTCGGCCTGGCCGGCAGGACCGACGCCTTCGGCCAGGCGCGCGGCTTCCAGGATCTCAAGCGGCTCGGCTACCGGCTGCTGCTTCCGAACGCGGGCTGGTTCGGCGCCGCGTACGCCCAGGCGCTGCCCGAGCTGCGCGCCGCCGGCCTGGTGGTCGAATTCACCTATCTCGACCAGGGGGTGCGCATGCTCAAGGCCGGCCGCGGTGCGCTGCTCATGAGCGACACCGCCGCCATCTTCGCCGCCGCCAGGCAGGAAGGCGTGGCCATCGAAGCGATTCCATATACGGTCACGCGCGCCCCGGTCCACATGATGTTCAGCAAGGCGAGCGTCAGCGAGCACGACTTCCAGTTACTTGGCGAGGCAACCCTGCGGTTGGAAAAACGTGGCGTGTTGGCCACCATCCGCCGCGCCTACGGCCTGCGCTAGCGGCACACATCCAACACCTTTGCCCAGATTGATACATACGTTGAGATTCGGCAATTTCGTTGTGCTAGAGTGAGATCGTCAAAGGCAGCCCAGGAGGCGCCCCATGCGACCGTTTGTTCTCTCCCGTTTCCGTGTCCTGGCGCCGAGCCTGGCGCTGTGCTGCCTGGCGGCGCTGCCGGCGCGCGCCGAGCCGCCGCGCGCCCGCCTGGCCGCGGCCGAAGAGGCCGCGACCTACACGCCCGAGCGCGCACTGCCCCTGCTCGATCAGCTCGCCGCCAGCGGCGTGGACCGGGTCGCGCTGCTGCATGCGCGCGCTTGGGCGCTGGCGGGACTCAACCGCGGCACCGAGATCGAACCGATCATTGCCGAACTGAAGTCCATCGGCACCCCGGACGCCGCCACGGCGGCGATTCTGCTGCGGGCCCTGATGCATGGCGTGCAAGGCGAGGGCGCGCAGGCGCGCGCCGACTGCCAGCAGGCGCTCGACAGTCTGCACCCAGGCGTGAGCGAGGCCATGCGCGCGCGCGCCTACGTCTGCGTCAGCGCGGCCAATGCCGCGCAGGCGAACCTGCCCCTGGCTTTGCTGAACGCGCAAGAGGCGGTGCGCCATGCGCGCGCCGGCGGCGACCAGCGCGTGCTGTTCTTCGCCCTGACGCAGATGGCGAACGTCTGCGCCCTCAGCAAGGAATGGGGTAACGCGTCCGCCATCAACCTCGAGGCGCGCGCCCTGGCGGACAGGATGCAGTCGATCGGCGCGCTGGCCGATACTTACGCCAGCGAATACCGCTATGCCAGCGCACAGGGACAGCTCGTCCGCGCCGCCGCCGCGCTCGCGCAGGCACTGAAGCTGCAGCGCGAGAGCGGCTCCAAGCGGCGCGAGCTGGTCTCGCTGGTCAATTTCTCCGACCTGTACCTGCGCCAGAAGAACTATCAGGCGGCGCTCAACGTCGCGCGCGAAGTGATCGCGTTCGACGGCGCCTACATGAACAGGGGCCGCCTGGCGACGGCGCGCGTGAATCTCGGACACGCCTTGCTGGGCCTGGGCCAGATCGACGACGGCCGGCGCGAATACGAAACCGGGATGGCGCTCTTCGAGGCGAGCGGCAACAAGGTCGGCTTGCAGGCCGTGCTGCTGGAATATGGCCAGGCGCTGGAGGAGGCCGGCCAGTATCAGCCGGCCCTGGCCGCCTACCACCGCGAGCGCAAGATTTCCAACGAACTGTTCGAATCGAGCCGCCAGCAGGCCGTGGTCGAGATGCGCACCCGCTACGAATCGGAGAACAAGCAGCGCCGCATCGAGGAGCTGTCGCGGGAAAACGCGCTCAAGGTGCGCGAGCTCGCACACGAGCGCATGCAGCAGCTCCTGTGGCTGGCGCTGGCCGGCGGCTTCGCGCTGGCGACGGTGGTGATCGGCTTCCTGTACCGGAAGATGCGCAAGGCGAAGATCGTGGCGGAGAACGCGACCCGTCTCAAATCGGCCTTCCTCGCCAACATGAGCCATGAGATCCGCACACCCATGAACGCGATTCTGGGCATGAGCCATCTCGCCCTGAAGACGGAGCTGGACCTGCGCCAGCGCGACTACCTGCTCAAGGTGCAGCAGGCCGGCCAGCACCTGCTCGGCGTGATCAACGACGTGCTCGATTTTTCGAAGATCGAGGCCGGCAAGCTGGAAGTGGAGGAGGTTGAATTCGAACTGGAACGCGTGCTGGAAGGCGTGGCCAACGTGGTCGTGGCCAAGGCCGCGGCCAAGGGCCTGGAGCTGGTGTTCGACGTCGCGCGCGACGTGCCGCCGCGGCTGGTGGGCGACCCGCTGCGGCTGTCCCAGATCCTCATCAACTACGCCAACAACGCCGTCAAGTTCACGGATCGCGGCGAGATCGACGTGGTGGTGCGGCTCAAGGAACGCAAGGGCGGCCAGGCGTTGCTGGAGTTCGCGGTGCGCGACACCGGCATCGGCATCGCCCCCGAGCAGGCCCGCCACCTGTTCGAAGGCTTCCGCCAGGCCGATGCTTCGACCACCCGCAAGTACGGCGGCACCGGCCTGGGCCTGGCGATCGCCAAACGGCTGGCGCAGCTGATGGGCGGCAGCGTCGGCGTCGAATCCGCGCCGGGCGGCGGTTCGCGGTTCTGGGCCACCATCAAGGTCGGCGTCGGTGCGGCGGCGCCCGCGCATCCGGCGCTGGCGCCGAGCTTGAACGGCCTGCGCGTGCTGGTCGTCGACGACTGCGCCAATGCGCGTCTGGCCCTGCGCGAAATGCTGGTCAACCTGATGATGGACGTGGTGGACGTGGCGGGTGGGCCGCAGGCGCTGGAGGCGCTGCGCCTGGACCGCCAGACCGGGCGCGGCTTCGATCTGGTCCTGATCGACTGGCAGATGCCGGATATGGACGGACTGGAGACGGCGCGCGCGATCGCCTGCATGGACCTGGTGCGCCAGCCCAAGCTGCTGATGCTGACCGCCTACGGCCGGGAGGAAGTGGCCGCCGCCGCCGCCAGTCTCGGTATCCGCCGGGTGCTGGCCAAGCCGATCACGCCCTCGCAGCTGTTCGACGCCATCGCCGAAACGGTCGCCGCGCCGGTGCTGCGCGCCGCGCCGCACGAGTCCGACACCGCGCTGCCGCCGGAACTGCGCCAGCGCGCCGGGGCCCGCATCCTGCTGGTGGAGGACAACGCGATGAACCAGCAGGTGGCGGGCGAACTGCTGGCGGACGCCGGCCTGCGGGTCGACATCGCCGCCAACGGCCGCGAGGCGCTCGATCGCGTCGGCCAGACGGAATACGATCTCATCCTGATGGACATGCAGATGCCGGAGATGGACGGCATCGAAGCGACCCGCGCGATCCGCGCCATGCCCGAGCGCGAGCAGGTGCCGATCGTGGCTATGACCGCCAACGCCATGGCGGCCGACCGCAAGGCCTGCCTGGCCGCGGGGATGGTCGATTTCGTCGCCAAGCCGGTCGAGCCGGCGGAGCTGTACGCCGCGCTGGCGCGCTGGATCGCGCCGCGCCCTGGCCTGGGCGCGCAGCCCGCGGCCGCCGCGGCCGCGGATGCGACGGTCGGTCTGCCCGGCGCGATCCCCGGCCTGGACCTGTCCGAGTGCCTGCGCCGCGTGTCCGGCCGCGGCGAGCGCCTGCTGGCCATGCTGCGCGCGTTCATGAGCGCGCAGCCGGACGTGCGTGCGCGCCTGCTGCAGGCGGTGACGGCGCGCGCCGCGAGAGCCGCCGAGCTGGAAGCGCACACCCTGAAGGGGATGACCGCGCAAATCTGCGCCCCGGCCCTGGCGCAGCAGGCCGAAGCGCTGGAGGCGGCGCTGCGCGGGGCGAGCCCGGTGTGGTCCGACGTGGAGGCGCTGGCCGCCAAGCTCGATGCGCAGGTGGAGCAGCTCGCGCATGCGATCGCCGCCGCGCTGCCCGCGGTGACGGTGCGCCCGGCAGACGGCGCGGACGAGGCGCGCCTGCGCGCCGTCTGCCGCCAGCTGCGCGCCCTGCTGGAGAACGACGACGGCCACGCCGAACGCGTGATCGCAGCCGAAGCGGAGCTGCTGCGTGCCGCCTTCCCGGAGCGCTTCGCGGCCCTGGCCAGCGCCGCCAGCCAGTTCGACAGCGAACAAGCCCTGCGGATCCTGAAGGCGGCTTGCCTGGAGCGGGGCGAATGGAGTGAATCGGATGTCAGCCTTGCCTGAACTGCCTTACCGCGGCACCGTGCTGGTGGTGGACGACACGCCGCAGAACCTGGCGCTCATGCGCGACCTGCTGGAGGCGGATTACACGGTCAAGCTGGCCAACAGCGGGGCGCGCGCCTTGCGGATCGCCGAGGCCACGCCGCCCGACCTGATTCTGCTGGATGTGATGATGCCGGAACTGGATGGCTACGAAGTGTGCCGCCGGCTGAAAGCCGATCCGGCGACCCAGGCCATTCCCGTCATCTTCCTGACCGCGCGCGCCGAAACGGAGGACGAACAAGCCGGCTTCGACCTCGGCGCGGTCGACTACATCACCAAGCCGATCAGCGCGCCGATCGTGCAGGCGCGGGTGCGCTCGCAGCTGATGCTCAAGGCCGCTGCCGACGTGCTGCGCAATCAGAACGTGCTGCTGGAGCTGGAGGTCCTGCGCCGCACCACCGAGCTGGTCGAACTGCAGGACGTGACCATCCTGACCATGGCCTCTTTGGCCGAGACGCGCGACAACGAAACCGGCAACCACATCCTGCGCACCCAGTACTACGTGAAGGCGCTGGCCCAGCACCTGTCCGGCCATCCGCGCTTCGCCAGGGTGCTGACGGCGACCGCGATCGACCTGCTGTTCAAGTCCGCGCCGCTACACGACATCGGCAAGGTCGGCATCCCGGACCGCATCCTGCTCAAGCCGGGGCGCTTCGAGCCGCACGAGATGGAGATCATGAAGACCCATACGACGCTGGGCAAGGAGGCGATCGAATCGGCCGAGCGGCGCCTGGGGCGGCGCGTGCCGTTCCTGGAATACGCCAAGCAGATCGCCTATTCGCACCAGGAGAAGTGGGACGGCAGCGGCTATCCGGAAGGGCTGAAGGGCGAAGCGATACCGGTGTCGGCGCGCCTGATGGCCGTGGCCGACGTGTACGACGCCCTGATCAGCAAGCGCGTCTACAAGCACGGCTGGCCGCACGAGGAAGCGGTGGCGCTGATCGTGGAAGGGAAGGGCAAGCACTTCGACCCGGACATGGTAGACGCCTTCGTCACCATCCAGGACGAATTCCGCGCCATCGCCGCCCGCTACGCCGATCCGGAGAGCTGATCCGGCAAGTCGAGGTGTTCGCTGTGCTACCATCGGAGCGTAGCATTGACGGAGGTGTGAGATGTCCAAAGTAAGTAAGCATGTCGTTCCCAACCCGTCGGGAGGGTGGTCCGTCAAGAACTCCGGTGCGTCCCGTGCGTCAAAGACTTTCGAGACGCGGCAACAAGCAATTTCTTACGGCCGCGATGCTGCGAAGAAGTCCCGTGCTGAACTCTATATTCATGGCCGGGACGGCACAATCAAGAACAAGAACAGCTACGGCAGTGACCCGTTGCCGCCCAGAGACAAGAAATAATTTTCTCCCATGGCGTTCAACAAAAACGTCTTCATCAATTGTCCATTTGATGAGAGGTTTTTGCCTTTGCTTAGGCCACTTCTCTTCACCGTAATTTACCTCGGACTCTCGCCGCGCATTGCGCTCGAGGCGATTGATTCAGGCGAGCTCAGGCTTGCGAAGATTATCCGGCTGATTCGGGAGTCCAAATTCTCCATTCACGATTTGTCCCGCAGTGAGGCTGTGGCCGCTGGGGAATTGTATCGGCTTAACATGCCTTTTGAACTTGGCATCGATTTTGGTTGCCGGCAGTTCGGCAATCCGAGGCAGCGGGAAAAGCGGACGCTGGTACTCGAGACGAAACCGCATCGCTACCAAGCGGCCATTTCCGATCTGGCGGGCGTGGACATACGGTTTCACGAGGATGAGCCATACCGGGTCATCGGCGTCGTTCGGGATTGGCTTCGCAACGTTTGCCTGCGCAGCGCCGCTGGGCCGGCACTAATTTCAAGTGCGTTCAGCGATTTCATGGCGCATAACTATGATGCGCTCACAGCGATCGGGTTCTCCCCCGAAGACGTCGAAGCTCTGCCAGTGAGCGAACTGATTGAAAACATGCAGGACTGGGTTTCTCGAAACAGACCCGCAGCACCCGGGGAACGATGAGTAAACGACAAAGGGCCAGCCGAAGCTGACCCTATGCGTGAAACTGGTAGGCCGTGCGGGGCTCGAACCTGCGACCAACGGATTAAAAGTCCGCGACGCTTTCGACTGCGAACCCGCATGAACACTGGATTCCAGTGAAAGCGGTGGGGAATATTTCTTTAATGTCTACCATTTTTCAGCCCCGGAAACGCTGCGGCTATCCGAGAATATTCCCCAGCCTACATACACGCCAACACAACATGTGGGACAGCGTGGGGGCCTTGACTTGGTAAGCCATGATCCCTCATGGCCACTAACAAAAATTGGCAATTTGAATACTTACTGATAAATTACCAATAGTTGCACTGAGCAACCACGTTGAGGTCCATCCACATTGACGAGCGATACTTACCAACCCAATATATGGCGCTAGCGGAGTAAGCGTCAACTGAGCACCGTCTGGACGACCTGAAGCCGCCTCAGCCATCATCGAATTTTGGCACAGCAGTTGTGCCCACAAATTCGATTTATGGACACAAATCTCCCTTCGCTTGTCCCGACCG
>Ga0208514_100442_pt1 | contig 23455 bp, 25 predicted proteins | sample LakWasMet70_HOW9_2_FD_183900 | JGI IMG/M metagenome (GOLD analysis project Ga0208514, IMG submission 183900) | Freshwater sediment methanotrophic microbial communities from Lake Washington under simulated oxygen tension - Sediment Metagenome... | ecosystem: Environmental > Aquatic > Freshwater >...
AGCTGTGGACGGATGCCGGCGATGGCGATTTGATCTCCTTGTACACCGCTTTTAATGAACAGGATGAAGCCTATTTTGTGGTTGAACGGATTCGAACCTGGGTTAAAGAAGGTGGCTTGCGCAACGATGTGGCTATTTTGTATCGTTCCAACGCCCAATCTCGCCAGTTTGAAGAAAAATTGATGGCGACAGGCACGCCATATCGTGTGTACGGCGGCTTACGATTTTTTGATCGCGCTGAAATTAAAAACGCGCTGGCTTATTTAAGATTAATGGCTAATCGGCATGATGATGCGTCTTTTGAACGCGTAATTAACACCCCGACTCGCGGGATTGGCAATAAAACCCTGGAAGATATTAGAACCATTGCACGCGACCAAAATATTGCCTTATGGCCTGCGGCAGTTAACTTGCTTAACCAAGGCAAGATGACGCCGCGAGCTGGCCTTGCCTTATCCGGTTTTTTACATCTGATACAAACCTTGGACGAACAAGCTGCTGCAAAAGAAGAACTATACGAAAAAGTTAAGCTGGTGGTTGAAAAAAGTGGCTTGTTGGAATCCTACCAAAAAGATAAAGTTGATAAAGGCGAAGAAAAAGTAGAAAACCTGGAGGAGTTAGTTAACGCCGCCAAACTGTTTGATTTTGAACAAAGTAACGAAGACAATCTAAGTGACTTGGATATGTTTTTAACGCACGCGGCACTGGAATCCGGAGATGGGCAGGCGGAAGAATTTGAAGATTGTGTGCAATTAATGACCTTGCATTCCGCCAAAGGCCTGGAATTTAAACTGGTGTTTTTGGTGGGCATGGAAGAAGGTTTATTTCCATCGCAGCAATCTGTTGATGATGCGGGTCGATTGGAGGAAGAGCGTCGCCTGTGCTACGTCGGCATGACCCGAGCCAGACAATTGCTTTATATCAGCTACAGTGAGTCCAGGCGGTTATACGGTCGCGAAAGCTATCCCAGACCATCACGGTTTTTACGCGAAATACCGCCGGAACATCTGCAAGAAATTCGCGTGCGGGCGGCTGTGACTCGTCCGGTGTCTATGCCGGCAAGACAGCAATCAATAACTACAGCAATCCCGAGTAAATATAAATTAGGTCAGCGAGTTAATCATGCCAAGTTTGGTGAGGGTGTGGTTTTACAAATGGAAGGCGATGGCGCACAGGAGCGGGTGCAAATTAATTTTAAACAGGTTGGTGTTAAATGGTTAATGTTGTCTTTTGTACAGTTGGAGGTTTTGTAGTTATCGATTAAGCAACTTAATCTGTTTCTGTCGGCACCATAAGTATCTGGTCATTATTTTTTTAACATTTGTGGGGGTCGCTTTAGTCGCGATTGTCGCGGCTTAAGCCGCTCCCACAACAATAATGATAGAACACTTAAGAACACCTGCTGATTTCAGAAACAGCCAAAGTTGTTTGGTTCTACAAATGTGCCTCGATGTCCATGCGCTCGTGGAGAATGCGCACGATTTCTATCAGACTGGTGTTGATTTCACGATAAAAGATAATATGCTCACCTGCTTGATGTTTACGGTAACCGCTACGGATTTCTCCACAATCACGGCCTTTAAGAGGGTTTGCTGCCAGTATATGAAAGGATTTATCAAGCATCGTTAAATAGATGTCTCGTTGTTTTTTCCCCCAAGTGTATTGGGTATAAAGACCAATTTCTTTTAGATCAGACTTCGCTTTATTAGTCAGTTCAAACCCTGTCATTATTGGCGCTTTCTTGGTCAATCTCGGCGATTAGATTTTTTAATGAATAATCAGCCTTACCGCTTTCCTCACCCTCTATCAGAGCTTTTTGTAATGTAGCTAACTTTAATTCCCGTTCTTCTAACAACCGCAAACCAGCACGGATGGTTTCGCTGGTTGAGCCATAACGGCCTTCATGAATCTGCCTGGCGATAAACTGCTCAAAATGTGCTCCAATGGTCACGCTGGTATTTTTTTGCGGCATCGTTTTAATCTCATTAAAGTACCATTAAATATTAGTTACTGGTACTTTAGTGGTCAAGCTAAAAATGCTAGTTGTGCCAAAAAATCATTTAGGGATTGTTACCAAGTCAGCGCAAAAGAATTTTAGCGCGATAAAAGATTTCAGAATAATCCGTGCACCGCTTCTGCAAAAAAAGTCTGTTTATCTAAAAAATAACTTTCTCATAAATTATCCAACCAAGCACCAAAACGCTTGAAGTATACTATTGCGAACATAATCTACGTTCACAGGAGCAGTTATGCACGTTACCTTAGTTCATGTTCAGGTAAAACCTGAGCATATTGATGACTTTATCGCCGCGACTCAACTCAATCATGAAGCTTCTATTTTGGAGCCGGGCAATCGTCGGTTTGATATGTTGCAATCACCTGAAAATCCTGAACAATTTACGTTGTATGAGGCTTATACAACGGCAGAAGCCGCAGCGGATCACAAATCAACAGCCCATTATCTGGCATGGCGCGATACCGTGGCCGACTGGATGGCAACGCCCAGACAGGGCGTTCGTTATAATGGCCTATTTCCTAAAGAGTAACTCAGATGCAATTTGCGCCTTTTTCAATTTCTCGTTTGCCACGCATTAGTTACGGCAGTGGTCGATTAAATGAAGTCCCTGCTTTGGCTGCCAGCTATGGCAAAACAGCGTTGTTAGTCACTGGCAAAAAGTCATTTTTTACCACGCCTCGCTGGCAATCATTTACTCAAGACTTGGAAGCCAAAGGCTTGCGCTGGTTGCACTTTACCGTTTCAGGCGAGCCGTCACCAACGTTAGTGGATGCGGCAGTTAACCAGTTTCGCGCAGAAATGGTTGATGTGGTTATTGCGATTGGCGGCGGCAGTGTGTTAGATGCCGCCAAAGCTATTGCTGGCTTGTTGCCGCATGGTAATTCCGTGATGGATCATTTGGAAGGTGTGGGTAAAAATGCAGCATACAAAGGGCCAAGCACCCCGTTTATTGCGGTACCAACCACGGCAGGCACGGGCAGTGAGGCAACTAAAAACGCCGTATTGAGTGTGCAGGGGCCGGATGGTTTCAAAAAGTCGTTTCGGGATGAATGCCTAATTCCTGAATATGCCATTGTTGATGCGGATTTGCTGGAAACTTGCCCGCGAGAGCTTATAGCCGCCGACGGTATGGATGCGTTTACACAATTGTTGGAATCGTATGTGTCCAGCAAAGCTAATCCGTTTATTGATGCTTTGGCGTGGAGCGGCATGTGCGCATTCAAGCAAGGTTTTTTTGCTGCCTGGGAAGGTGAGGGCGCTGCTGCCCAGCAAGGGTTAGCGGCGATGGCTTATGCGGCGTTGTTATCAGGTATTACGTTGGCACAAGTGGGTTTGGGCTCTGTACATGGCTTGGCTTCGCCATTAGGCGCTTTTTTTCCAATACCGCATGGCGTGGTTTGCGGCACGTTGGTTTCTGCGGCAACTGACGTTAATATTGTGGCTTTGCAAGAGCGTGAGCCTAACCATCCTGCGCTAGTTAAATATGCGCAAGTAGGCCGATTGTTAGCTGATCAATCGGATCTGGATGACGCAACCGCACGCGCTAAGCTGATTTCCATTTTGGCGGAATGGAGCGAGAAGTTGCAATTGCCAAGACTTGGCAATTACGGCATAACTGAGGCCGATTTCCCGACAATTGTGGCAAATAGTCGTGGAAGCAGCATGTTGACGAACCCAATTGTACTGACGGATGCAGAGATAACTGAGATATTAAGTCGGCGGATTTAATGTCAGGTTGCCAGTTTATTATTATAGTTCCCACGCTCCGGCGTGGGAATTCATCCTGCAACGCTCTAGCGTTGCGGTTCGTGACGCTGGAGCGTCACTGGCGGCATTCCCACGCCGGAGCGTGGGAACGATAAAACTGATTTTTCGACAATTGTGGCAAATAGCCGTGGCAGCAGCATGTTGACGAACCCTATTGTGCTGACGGATGCGGAGATAACTGCGATATTAAGTCGGCGGATTTAATGTCAGGTTGCCAGTTTATTATTATAGTTCCCACGCTCCGGCGTGGGAATTTATCCTGCAACGCTCTAGCGTTGCGGTTTGTGACGCTGGAGCGTCACTGGCGGCATTCCCACGCCGGAGCGTGGGAACGATAAATTGTGGCAAATAGCCGTGGCAGCAGCATGTTGACGAACCCTGTTGTGCTGACGGATGCGGAGATAACTGCGATATTAAGTCGGCGGATTTGATATCTGGGTACCGGTTTGCGCTCACTTACCGAGCACATTCCACCTTCCAGATGGCATGTTGCAATTGCGCTACTATTTGCGTGGTTGCCTGGTTAGTTGAGCTGGCTTGTACCTCAAAATTAATATTAACCGCTTCCAGCAGCGCCATCGCCAATAAACCTCTAATAGCAAAATTCATATTCTGACTTTGTGCAAATGTGGCAGAAACTACGCCCAGCACCGCGCCCTGTGCATCCAGCAATGGGCTGCCACTGGAACCGGGCTGAATAGGCGCGGTAAACTGCAACGCGCGAATATCATTTTGCATACCAAACAAACCGGACACCACGCCCTGGGTTACTTGAATACCGCTACCCATAATGCCAGCCAACGGATAACCCAGTGTGGTGATGGGCTCTGCTAAACCGGCGCCAGTTTGGCGAAAGCGCAGTGGCTGTATCGGCGCTGCAACGGTTGCTCGCAATAAAGCCAAATCATTGTTGTTATCCTGAATAATAGTTTCAGCATCAATAGCGCCCTGTAATGAGGTTAACCGAATGCGGCTTGCACCATCAGCCACATGGGCGTTGGTCATGAAAACATTAGGTGCAACCAAAAATGCCGTGCCGGTCCAGGTTTCTGGGTTTTGCTCAGGTCGGGTAGAAGGATAGGGCGAGCTGTCATCCAGTTCCATGCCCAGTCGTTGACCAAATACGGCCAGTCCATAGGCCGAGGTTTCCGCCAGTGCCCGTATTTTCCAGGCACCTGAACGTTGGTAAATTTCTGCCATTACTAGCGCGGCCGCAGCCATGCCAGTTAAATCTATTTTATACGTGCAAAGTGCATCCAATTGTAATTCAACATGTTTGCCCGCATCCACGGAACCATAAGCGCTATATCGGTAAGCTACGATTAACAACCGGCTGACATTCTGGCTTGGGATGCGCGAAGCATCAATGGTTAATTTGTAGGTTGTACCATCGGCACTTAATTCTGAAATCAGCCAATCAACGCCCGGTTTATGGGCAAATCCAGGTGTTATTTGCAATAGCGTGGCTTCATTAACCGGCAAGACAGCGATGCCTAATTCATTGCGAATGTCATGCGGAAATTTAACTGAAATCGTCCAGGCGTTGCCAGACAAGGCCAAGTTTGCTCCTGCAACTAAATCAACCATGCGTTCACCTATGTTTAATGCCAGTGTTAAAAGCACTATTATAGTGGCTTGATGAAATTAATTAAGCAGACATCATGCGCTTGAAATGGGATTAATAATTTGATTTAGCCATAACATGTGTTTGCAAACAAACCGGCATGGCATAATCCACAAAAGCATTGGTATAATCCACAAGCAATTTTGGATTGGACATAAAGCTGATTGGTGTGTGGGTTTCGTCTGTGCAAGTTAACTATCGTTATAGTATTTAAGTGGTTGGCTAAAAGCATGGCCATAACCAATAATAGCTGGTTTATGGTGGATACTTGTGTATCGTGTGTTAATGTAGCTTTTAATTTTTATCAATAAAAACAACGGAAAAGAACTATGTGTTTTAGTGCTAACATGTCGCTGGGATTGGGAGTGTTCGGTCTGGCCGCTTCCACTATCACTTTTATGGACAAACAGGAAGCTTTTTGGGTGCGCTTTGCCAGAGCTTACGCCATCTTCCACTTTTCATTAATGGAACTCATCCAGTATTTTGCCTATCCCGTTGCAGACCAATGCGGCTATGGTAATAATCTATTCTTAAGTGAGCTTTCAACCTACCATATCTGCCTGCAAGCACTGGCCATTATGCCCGCTTTGGCTACGTATTCATCCGACAAAACTGCGCTTAAAAAGGCGACTATACTTGGGGCAGGTTTAAGTTTTTCATTTTTAATCTGCTCTTTTTTACCCAAAGAATGGCAATTTTATACCGTTGCCCCCAATTTTATTGGTAATTTGGTTTCATGCTTGTTTATGGGTAAATACCACATAGGCTACAGCATTGAGAGTGCCTATGGTTTATATGTTACATGGGGCTCACTGTTTGGGTTGGCGTTAAGCGGTTTTGTTTGGAAAAATAATAAAAAGATTGCCAGTTATCATTTTGTAATGGCGATCATGACGTTATTTATGCCGCAATGGCTGTTGGGCGTAAGCACCGGAGAAGCCGCAGCCATCTACTGCTTTTACTCCATCCCTATCACTGCCAGCTTTATGCCCTATTTTAAAAAGTTTTTCACAGCCGAAAATTTGCAGGAAAACCAGCGGGATTATTCTTTAAGCTAAACACTTTCGGGTGGGTTGACTAAATTAACTCACCCGAGCAGATCAGGACATTTTATTAAAATGCTTCTTTAGTAAAGCTGCAATCAATGTACGTTTATTTGAGAAATGAGATCAGCCGAATTTTATGATTGATCTCGCCGTATAGGTGTTTTTGAATCAGAAGTCATATAAGCCGTATTCGCAAATTTTTAAACCTTTTTGGCAAAATCGCAAGTATCAAAGCATTCATCGGTGCAACCTACATTTGGAGTAGCTATGACATCTACATTGAACAAAACAGCTGAATCACCAAGAACGGAATCTCGTCTCCTTGATATTTACCGTAATACAAAATATCTTTCAATTAAGCACAGTTCCTACTTTAATGTTTACGAACGTTTGTTTACGGCTTATGTTGGCAAGCCGATCACGTTTGTTGAGATAGGCATTCTCAATGGCGGTTCGCTTTTTATGTGGCGAGAGTTCTTTGGAAGTCATGCTCGAATTATTGGGGTAGATCTAAATCCCGCCGCCAAAAAATGGCAGGATCATGGTTTTGAGGTTTTTATCGGGGATCAAGCGGATCCAGCATTTTGGGAGACGTTTTTTAGTCAAGTCGGCCCAGTCGACATCTTGCTTGATGATGGTGGTCATACTAACAAGCAACAGATCGTTACCTTAACCAAGGCTCTGCCCCATATACGGGATGGCGGTCTTATAGTGGTCGAAGACACACATGCCAGCTACTTTACCGAGTTTGGAAATCCATACAAGTATTCGTTTATTGAGTTTGCAAAGCGAGTCGTTGATCAAATAAATGCGCGTGCATCCAGAGTGCCACCTGCGCTAAAAAACCTGGAAACAGGTATTGCATCAGTGGCTTTTTTTGATTCTATAGTTGCCTTCCATATTGATAGAGAGCTTTGTGTCTCATCAATTCCGGCCACGAATAATGGGATTTCGTCTAATGCCGAGGATTTTAGATATGACAAATCATGGGCGGCGGACCTAGTTTCAACTCTGGATGAACAACTTAGTAATAAGCCGGTGCTTTGGCGTCTTCGTGCCTACCTGCCCAGACTATTATGGCTGAAAGGCCGGCTGGAAAGCTGGCGTATGCGCGCGCTATTCAAGTAAGTTGCTAATCGGTTGCCCTAAGCCGTTGGCGGGATAATCCGGTCATAAGCAAGCCGCTTAGAAAAAGCCATGCGGCTGGTGGTAAAGGAACCTTACTAACCTGAAAATCCACTGTAATATTATTTAAGCTTAATCCGGTGCCGGTAATTTTATAGACCGGGTAAAAAGTTTCGATTGAGTTGTAACCAACAATCACCTGTTCTTGATGGGTTTTGTATACAGGTGTTTGGCCTATGATATTTCCAAACTCATCAAATTCAGGCGTGTAATCTACTATCTCTGTTACGTCTCGATATTCATAAATCGGCTCCTCCCTGGTTCCGCCTGGTGCGTCATAGGCATAAGTACCTGTTGCGCCTATGGAGAGTCCGCCAGTAATAGTTAAAAGCGGTAACGGTGTAGATGACTGGCTGGAGAAAGTGTATGACTCTGAAGCGCCAATCTCGTTATAGGTATAACCCTGATTGGTAATCTGGTGATTGTCTATGCGATAACCTGGTTTTGCTCGTACATCGATAACTGCTGAATAAGGATCAGAATAGGCATCAACGGAAATTGGCAGGTAATCGGAGGTTTGGCTCTTAATATAAACTGAAATGGAGGGGTGGAACAGTAATTGATTTCCGATAACCTCCAAATTACCCATGTTGGTTAACGCATCTGTATCGTAACTGTAAATTAGCGACTCACCTTGCAGGGTAACCAATGAGGCGCTGGCTTGAGGGCTTGCAACAAAAAGTCCTAAAATTGGCAAAGCAAGTTTAATTGAAAAATCCATGAGACACTCCTCAAATTTAGAAAAAATAGCCAGATTGGGTTGTAAAATACTAACTATGTGCTACCCGCATTTGTTTAATATAACATGCAGGTAAAATATCTCAAATTTGCTAAATTAAAGTTTCTACAGATTTGTGTGCCTAATTATCTTGCGGGCTTAGTGGTTAGATTCTATAGCTTTGCTTGTTAAGACGAGTTTTGTGAATCAGCCTAGTTTATGCACTATTGTTTTATTTGCCGACAGCCGTCATTTTGGCAATTTTAAACTGGGCGATGTATTTTTTTAGGTATTTTAATTCGCGCGCGCCGGGCTTATTACCATAGCGCAGTTTGATAAATAACTGGGTAATACGGTCTATTTCTTTGGCATGGCTGGGCAGTTTTAATTTGCAGCGTTCAGCAAATGCGCCAACGCCTTCACCAGTTAATCTCAGCAACCCATGTTTAGCTAGTTGTTTGCTATAGCGTTGATAAGCTAATAACACGGGGTCATTATTTTTATTTGGATTATACAAAAGCCATAAACTTAACAAGGCCGTGAACACAGTTATTAGGCCGGCCATCCAGTACATCATGGTTTTTAAATCTGAAATACCCAGGTTATTAAGAAATTCGCTTTGGTTGCTGTTGTCGTAGTTAATCACCCAGCGTTGCCAGTTATAATCAACATTTCCCCAAAATTGCCGCGCCTGTTTAAGCCAGCTAACGGCTAGTGCGGAATTGCCGGTGGGCGCAAAGCTGATTAAGCCGCTTGAAACTTGTTGATCAATATTTAAATCTTTTTCAATCCGCTCTGGAGCAACAGCCGCGGTTGGGTCAACGCGAATCCAGCCCTGGTTTTCCAGCCAGACTTCGGTCCAGGCATGGGCATGGGCTTGCTTGATATCTAAAAAATTGCCGACTTTATTGAGCTCACCACCCTGATAGCCTGTGACTACTCTGGCCGGAATTTTTGCGGCGCGCATCAGGTAAACGAAGGCGGTGGCGTAGTGCTCGCAAAAGCCTTGTCGAGTTTCAAATAAAAACCGTTCAATTGGCCTGTCTTCCAATAATGGCGGATGCAAGGTATAGCGAAAGTTTTCAGTTCTAAAATGTTGTAAAACTTGCTTGATATAGGCGGCGGGCGGCTGGTCAAAGCCATGCAATTGTTCAACCAGTTGATTGATTTTTATTGAGGGCGCGGCAGGTAACTGCAAGGCGCTTTGGTATTCAATTTTTTTAATGCTTTTGGTTTGGTAGTTTGGGTAAGAAGTAATTTTGTATTCGGCGCGCTTATCGGGATGTTCTGTGGTGTTAAGTTGATAATTGGCATTTAAGCGCAGGTTTTGCGGATATTCCACGGGCATGTCCAAGGCAAATACCCAATGTTGATCTTGGGGTTCCATTAACAGCGTGTATTGATAAGCAATGCCGGAAAAACCGGGTTTTTCCGGTGGCGGTAGATATTGCAGGCTGGGTATTGGTGACCATTTTTTTCCATCGGTATAAGAAAATACCGGTCCGCGCCAGTATCGATCAGCGGGTGGCGGAATCGCGCCAGTGAATTTAACCCGAAATACCAATTCATCGGATGTGCCCAGGTTGCTGATGGAACCAGGTTCCATGGAATCGCTCAAGCCCATTTTTGCGCTGTGCTGCTGATTAAAATACATCCACTGCGGCGCGGGTATGCGCGGGAACAGCATAAAAATAATGATAGTCATTGGTAATGCTTGCAGCAGGATGATAGCAGCTGTTTTTATCGCCAACCCTATTTGGGGTTTAGTACTATTAATGCTAACCAGCGTACCCAATAACACGCAGCAAACGAAGGCAATATACACGGCCATTAAAATGCTTTGCTGATACAAAAATAGCGATGCGGCAACGATAAAGGCCAGGAAAGTGACCAGATAAAAATCGCGCGTAGATTTTATCTCCATCAACTTTAAACCCAAGGCCACCACAAACAGCCTGGTTCCGGCATCTCTGCCCAATAAGCCATGATGCGTGAAATACAATAAGGCCAGACAAGCGACAGTTAGTAGCAGCAATACGAATTTATTGGGCAGCCAGTTTGGTTTCCAAACTGTCAGCACACGCCAGATTAACAAGCCGTAAAACATGGCAAAAACCGACATCGGTATGTTGTAAAAATGCGGTAAAACAATCAGGCCAATCGCGGCTAGCAGAAACAGGAAGGTGTTTTTGTTGAGGTCGTTGTTCATAATGGTCAAAATAACGCCAGGGCTTCCAGGCATTTTTGATAGTGATGCTGGCCAAAGTCGGGGTTAAGTTTAGTGCCAGGTAAGGCAAATCCGTATCTAATGCCCGCCTGTTCGGCATCCAGCACCCATCGACACAACTGGCTAAGGCGTTCTTCAATGTTATAGCCCGGGCTGTGTTCGTAGTCTAACCAGATTTCAGCTGAGTTATCGCCACTGTATTGTTTAGTAAATAAACCGATGCCTTTTGCATAGGTTTTCCAGTCAATGTGTTTTATGGAATCGCCAGCATGGTAAGTCTGTAAACCATAAAAGTCATCGTTACCTTTGGTGCTTGTGCCTTGCAATGATTTGGCCGAGGCTGTTTCTGGAAAGGGGATTTGTTTAGCTGCTGGTTTTGGATAAACCAAAACGCGCATTCCAAACCGCAGTGGCGACCAGGCTCTAAATAAACCAAACGGATAAATGCTGGCTACCGTTACTTTGCCTAATTGATGCCAGCCCCGCTGCCGGGTACTTGAATACAGCTTAACCTGGTAATTGCCAAATGCGGGTATGGTTGCTTGCACGGTTTGTTCTAGTGAAATCTGAACGTTATAACGTGGTATTTTGCTTGGGTTATTAATAAAGATATTAAACCCGGCATTCTCCCCTGCAAAAACGGCAGGGCTTTGGCCTGCTTGTACCACTAAGCCGGATAATGAACGATAAGTGTGCAAAATAGTGATAAAAAATACGCTGGCCAACAGGAATGCCAATAGATACGTTAAGTTGTTGCCGTACACAAAAGCAATTAACAGTAATAAGGAGATTAGTACGGCAAAGCCCAGTCCACGCTGAGTGGGTATGATAAAAATACGCCGTTGCGATAACGTGATCGGTTCTGCAGTCGCTTTTTTGCCATTAAAAAAACGGCTTAAACGGAACCGGTCAGAAAGGGATAGCTTGCTCAAAGCGCTGGCACATGGGCAAGAATTGGCGCTACGATGGCATCGGAATTAATGCCGCCATGCCGTAAGCGGTGTCCGGCTACTGGCGCTAATATAGCTTGTATATCTTCAGGGATAACAGCATTTCTGCCTTGCAAAAATGCCCAGGCTTTGCCGGCATGTAATAAGGCCAAACCAGCCCGCGGCGATAAACCGCAGTGATATTCTGTTGAGTTGCGTGTAAATGCAATAATAGCCTGGCAATAATCCAGCACAGGCCCGGAAACATGAATTTTGGTGACAAATCGTTGTAAAGTCTGCAATTCTTTAATGGTCAGTTTAACGGGCAGGGTTTCAATCAAGTCATGCCGGTTTTGGCCGCTTAGCAATAATCTTTCTGCTTGCGGATCAGGATAACCCAGCTCAATACGCATTAAAAACCGGTCTAATTGCGATTCCGGCAGTGGAAACGTGCCAATTTGGTGGCTGGGGTTTTGGGTGGCAATCACAAAAAAAGGCTCGGGTAACGGATAGGTTTTGCCTTCAATAGTTACTTGGTGTTCTTCCATCGCTTCCAAAAGCGCGCTTTGGGCTTTTGGGGTAGAGCGATTAATCTCATCAGCCAACAACATTTGTTTAAAAATTGGCCCGGGATGAAATTTAAATTCGTGCGCTTGCGCATCAAAAATGGACGCTCCAATTATGTCGGCAGGTAAAATGTCGCTAGTAAATTGGATGCGCTGGTAATCTAATCCAAGCAGTTTGGCTAAAGTATGCGATAGTGTCGTCTTGCCAACGCCGGGTACGTCTTCAATCAGCAAATGACCTCTTGCCAGTAAGCAGCAAAGTGCTAAATTGATTTGATGGGATTTGCCCAGGATAACCTGGTTGGCGGATTCTAACAGCTGGTTAAGTGCGTTTTGCATAATTAAGACGAGGTGTTAAGTAATAAGTATAATCTATCTAAAGATAGCTTTAGTTTAGGTGCGTTGCTAATTTAATTAGGGGAAGGGTCATGGAATTTGCAGAAACAAAGAAAACGCTCTTCGAAATGCTTGAAGAACTCAATGAGCGGTTAGGTAAAATCACTGCCGATATCAGGCATACTGATACCCCGTTGGAGCATGATTTTGCGGAGCAGGCTACCCAGGCTGAAAATGATGAAGTCATTGATTATCTTGGAAATGCAACAGTCAATGAAATTGAAATGATCAAGAAAGCCATTGCCAGGATTGATCGTGGTGAGTATGGCTTGTGTGAAGCCTGTGGCGAGCCAATTAATCCTGAAAGACTAAAAGTGCTGCCGTATTCAACGTTGTGTATTAAGTGCGCAAATCAGGCCGGTTGTTAATCTTAATGTTAAAAAACCGATAGATGCAAAACCTATCGGTTTTAGTTTATTTTAAATGCCAGCTTTTTTGGCGGCGCTTTTAAAGCGTAACAAACCTAATAAACCAGAGCCAAATAACCAGGCAGCTGCTGGTACGGGTACTGGAGCGGCAAAGCTAATTTGCGTGGCTGACGCGCCTCTTGCGGTGTGCCTGCCGAACGTGTCAGATGAGCCATAAGCCCACAATAAATAATAGCTGCCATCGGCCAAGTTAAAATCACCAGTCGCATCGCCAGTGTTTAATAGTCTGGTGAAGGTTAATGTCGTTATGCCATTGCTTTCGCTGGACGTTTGGGTAATCGGAGTGGCATTTTGAGTGGCGTCAACGGCTGGTGCGCTGTGATTGCTTGCAAACCGGTCATTTAAATAGAGCGTGCCGTCTGTGTTAACGCCGCCTGTAACCATGTCCGTGTTGGCCATGAACTGGTCTTTGGAGAAGCCTACGGCAACCCAGCCAGTGGTTTTTGCAGTGATGGTCATGCTTAAAAATGCGCCACCGCAGACTGTATAGCTGGCTGAATAATCACTGTTTGGTGTAAATGATTGTGTTGGGGTGCAGGCAATGGAAGCCGCGGCAGTGTTGGTAAATAAAATGGATGCTGATGCCAGGCCCAAAATAGCTAGGGTTTTATTCATCTTCAAGTGTTCCTGTTGTTAATGATTAAAAGTTGAAGTAACTTTCGCTTATAAACTAAAAGCATTAACAGCTATACCGATCTAGCATCGGTTACAGCATAGTCTGAGAATGGGTTGGGTTAAAAATTCACACGCAAGGCGTGATTAAACAACAACCAGGAGGCAAGACGGCCATCAGCTTAGTGTTTGGATTTAAGCAAATGTTGCCAGAAAGTAAGCGAAAACGCTTTGATGATAACTGTTAAAAAGTTAACGAGAATATCGGGATATATTAGATCATTAAACAAGAAGTTTGGTCAATTACCCTGCCAGGGATGATTGACCAAGCCTCCTGCTTGTTACCTTTGCTGTTGCGGTTGTATTTGGTTTTATCTTTGAATGTGGCCGCTTTATTAAATTGAGCAGCAAACTTAGCCACTGGGTTTTGGATGGGAACAAAATCCAGTTCTGGTGTTTTTTTACGTTTTTTCATGATTTACCTCTTATAATAGAGAAGACTTTTGTGCGTTATGCGCCAAAATTATAGCATTTTTAAATAGGTTAATACTGGTGATATTTACAAAATCTTTTGATGTGATTGTGGTTGGTGGCGGTCATGCCGGAACAGAAGCAGCCTTGGCGTCTGCACGATCGGGTGCGAATACATTGCTGCTGACGCAAAACATCGATACATTGGGGCAAATGAGCTGCAATCCAGCCATCGGCGGAATCGGCAAAGGCCATTTGGTTAAAGAAATTGATGCCTTGGGCGGCGTAATGGCGCAAGCTATTGATCGCGGCGGCATTCAGTTCCGTATTCTAAATGCCAGTAAGGGCCCCGCAGTTCGCGCAACCAGAGCTCAGGCCGACCGTAAATTGTATAAACAAGCAGTTAGAACGGTATTGGAAAATCAACCGAATCTGGCTTTATTTCAGCAAACCGTAGCCGATTTGATTGTTGAAGGCGGCCGGGTGATTGGTGTAAAAACCCAGATGGGCGTGGATTTTATGGCCAAAGCCGTCGTGTTGACCACGGGCACTTTTTTGGGCGGTAAAATTCATATAGGCTTGGAAAACTACAGTGGTGGACGCGCTGGCGATCCAGCTTCAATAGCGCTATCAGAAAGATTGAGAGAATTGCCATTTCGGGTTGATCGCTTAAAAACAGGCACTCCACCGCGCATTGATGGCCGCACTATTGATTTCAGCAAACTGGAAGAACAACGTGGCGATGATCCAATTCCGGTTTTTTCATTTTTAGGTACTCGTGATCAACATCCGAGACAAATTGCCTGTTACATCACTCGCACAAATAATAAAACCCACGATGTTATACGCGCCAACCTGGACCGGTCGCCTATGTATTCGGGTATTATTGAAGGTGTGGGGCCAAGATATTGTCCTTCTATTGAAGATAAAGTTGTTCGATTTGCAGAACGGGATTCTCATCAAATTTTCGTAGAGCCGGAAGGCCTGGATACTCACGAAGTCTACCCCAATGGCATTTCAACCAGCTTGCCGTTTGATGTGCAATATCAGATAGTTAGATCTATGCGCGGTTTTGAAAATGCCGAAATTTTGCGTCCTGGCTATGCCATCGAATATGATTTTTTTGATCCGCGCGATTTAAAATCATCATTAGAAACCAAGCACATGGACGGATTATTTTTTGCCGGACAAATTAACGGCACAACCGGTTATGAAGAAGCGGCCGCGCAAGGCTTGATTGCCGGTTTAAATGCGGCCCGATTGGTTAAAGGCCTGGAAAGCTGGTGCCCGCAACGCAACGAAGCCTATATCGGGGTCATGATTGATGATTTGATTACCCGTGGCACTCAAGAACCTTACCGAATGTTTACCAGTCGGGCGGAATACCGGTTGTTATTACGTGAAGATAATGCCGACTTACGTTTAACTGAAAAAGGCCGCGAATTAGGTTTGGTTAATGATCAACGTTGGCAGGCTTTTTCTGAGAAGCGGGAAGCTATCGAACAATTGCAAACGGATTTAAAGAAAACCTGGATCAGGGCAGAATCGGAGCAAGCCAAATCTGTTGAGCAAATCTGGGGTGCCAGTTTGCTTCGCGAAGCCAATTTAACAGAGTTGCTGCGCCGTCCTGAAGTGGACGTAAAACGCTTGCTGTCCTTTATGGAAGGCGGCGAATTAGTTGCTGAAGATGTTGCTGAGCAAGTTGAAATCCAGTCAAAATATGCCGGTTACATCGATCGTCAGCAAACTGAAATCGACAAAACCTTGCGCTATGATCATTTTCGATTGCCACAAACCTTTGATTATAAAAATGTGCCCGGGCTTTCAAATGAAGTGAGCGAAAAGCTGCGCGTGCAGCAGCCTGAAACACTTGGTCAAGCATCCAGAATTCCTGGTATCACACCAGCGGCAATTTCATTGTTATTGGTCTATTTAAAAAAGAAAACTGCTTAATGATAACTAGCAACAGAGCAAATCAAGCTGGCGTTGGCGAAAGTTTGGATGAATGTCAGCAAATCTTGATTGATGGGCTGCAGAATTTGCAGCTAACAGTTTCTGAGAGCGATCAGCAAAAACTATTGGCGTTTATTAAGCTAATCCAAAAATGGAATAAAGCTTATAATCTGACAGCAATAAAGCAAGGCCCGGAGATGGTGCGCTTGCACTTGTTGGATAGCTTGGCTGTATTGCCGCATTTACACGGACGTCGCGTTATTGACATAGGTACTGGCGCAGGCTTGCCAGGCATACCTTTAGCCATCTGCTTACCGGATGTGCAATTTGTTTTGCTGGATAGCAACTCAAAAAAAACCCGCTTTGTCCAACAAGCTATCCTGGAATTAAAGCTGGCTAATGTATCTGTGCAGCATAGCCGGGTCGAAGATTATCAGCCGGAAAACTTGTTTGATTGTGTGCTAACCCGGGCATTTGCCAGTTTACCGGAGATTGTTGATAAAACCGCGCATTTGGTGGCTAAAAACGGGGTATTGCTGGCTATGAAAGGGCATGCGCCAGAGTTGGAATTACAAGCGCTAGCCGGAAAGGCTGTCGTGTTGCCTATCAGAGTGCCAGGTATTGATGCTGAAAGGTGTTTGGTGCGAATAGAAATGTTTAAAGAGGTTTAAAGTTTTGGGAAGAATAATTGCTGTCACAAATCAAAAAGGTGGCGTTGGCAAAACCACAACCAGTGTCAATCTGGCAGCCTCGTTGGCTGCGGCCAAGCGAAGAGTGCTGCTGATCGATCTTGATCCGCAAGGCAATGCCGCTATGGGTTGTGGCATTGATAAACAGGACGTTAAATATTCCAGCTACGATCTGATTATGGAAGATGTGCCTGCTGCGGAAACGGCTATTAAGCTAACTGAAATTGGCTTTTCGGTAATTCCGGGTAATTCGGATTTAACCGCTGCTGAGGTGCAGTTGATGCAGGCTGATCGAAAAGAAATGCGGCTTGCCGATGCTTTGGTGCAGGTTAAAAGCGACTATGACTACATACTTATAGATTGTCCGCCGTCATTAAATATGCTGACTGTTAATGCAATGGTTGCGGCAAACAGCCTATTGATTCCAATGCAATGTGAATATTATGCGTTGGAAGGCTTGTCAGCTTTAATGGATACGCTTAAAAATATCCAGGACAGCGTTAATCCGGAATTGTATTTGGAAGGCATTCTTAGAACTATGTACGATGACCGGAACAGATTGACAAAAGATGTATCGGAGCAGTTAATTCGATATTTTGGTGACAAAGTGTTTAGAACCTGTGTGCCAAGAAACGTGCGTCTGGCAGAGGCGCCTAGTCATGGTTTGCCTGTGCTAAGTTATGATAAATCATCCAGAGGTGCTGTGGCCTATATTGCATTGGCAGCGGAAATGATTAAAAAAGAAAAAAGTCACAAATCATGAATTTAAAAAAACGCGGACTAGGGCGCGGCTTGGAAGCCCTGTTGGCAGATGTGCCGGACAAGGAGGTCGATGCCATAAAACCAGTCGAACAACGTTCTGAGCACTCGAATTCGTTGAGTCAAGAACCTGTTAAGGAGCTAAAGCCGCATTCAATCGATGATGGGTTTCAGAAACAACAGCCAGAAGTCACTATCGCGCTGATAAAAAATATTCAAAGAGAAAATTTATTGCTGCAACAGGAAGCAATGGAGTTTAAAAAAATACTCGAAGAGTTTGAACAACTTCTTCGTGGGCATGACTAGTTTTGCACTTTGAGAAATCAGTAATTATATGACTGTAAAAAAACGCGGATTAAATCGAGGCCTTGATGCTTTGCTGGGCGGAATGTCAGTGATGGCAGAAAAGTCCCCGGAAGCTTTGCATACCTTGCCAATTGAATATTTACAGCGCGGAAAATACCAGCCGCGTCGGGATATTGATCCAGAAAAACTGCAAGAGCTGGCTGACTCCATCAAGGCGCAGGGCATTATTCAGCCAGTAGTGGTTCGTAAGCTGGATATAGAAAAATACGAAATCGTTGCAGGTGAGCGGCGTTGGCGTGCTGCCCAGTTGGCTGGCTTACAACAAGTGCCAGTGGTTATCAGGGAGATAGACGATCAGGCTACGATGGCCATTGCCTTAATCGAAAATATTCAACGTGAAGACTTAAATCCACTGGAAGAGGCGGAGGCCTTGCGGCGTTTATTGGATGAGTTTGGATTAACGCATCTGCAAATTGCAGAGGCCGTCGGGAAATCAAGAGCAACTGTAACTAATCTATTAAGACTGATAGATCTGCATCCCGATGTTAAAAAGTTGTTGATAGCCAAACAAATTGAAATGGGTCATGCGCGAGCATTATTGTCTTTGGATCCTGCAAAACAAGTTCTGATAGCCAATAAAATCGCAAAAGAAGGCTTAACGGTAAGAGATGCCGAGCGTTTAGCTAAAGAATTATTAGCGGAGCCAAAAATTAGTAAAATAAAAGAATTGGATAAGGATGTGTTGCGTCTGCAAGAGGAGTTGACAGCAAAATTAGGAGCAAAAGTCCACATAGATCATAAGGTTAATGGTGCCGGTAAGGTAACAATTAGCTATGCAAGTTTGGAAGAGTTGGATGGAATACTGGGGCAAATCAAGTAAATTTCAAGACAATTGAGCTTAAGAAGTACATTGAAAACATTGGATTGCATCTATTCGACCTTGATTTTATGGCCTTGGCTATATATAATCGCCTCCTAGAAAGATTTGGTGATAAATGTGGTGGGCCAACAATTAACAATAGTCACTAAAGTGTTGAGTTACCAGATCTTGGTAATTATTCTAACGACATTGTTTTTCGCGGTTATGGGTGGCACAACAAATGCCATCTCATCAAATTTGGGCGGTTTAGCCGCTTTCATTCCTAATCTGTATTTGGCAATAAAGATAGTCCGCTCAAAAGGGCAGGAGCCAAAAAAGATCGTAAGATCTTTTTATACAGGAGAATCAATAAAGCTAATTTTGACCGCAGCTTTGTTTATGCTGATTCTTCAAGTGCCCAACATACAAGTAATGCCTTTATTTGTCGGATATATCGCAGTCATATCAGTTTTTTGGTTTGCGTTATTAATGCGCTAACATAACATCTACCGTTTAAGAGAGGAAGAATGGCAACCGAAGCTCATGCTGCCGAAGGTGCAACCGGATATATTATTCACCATTTAACTCCGCTGAGTGCTGGCGAGGGTTTTTGGACTTTACATCTTGATACCTTGTTTTTCTCCGCATTGCTGGGCGGCCTGTTTATATGGTTCTTCAAAAGCGCCGCAGAAAAAGCCACCGCAGGTGTTCCCAGTTTATTGCAAAGTTTTGCGGAAATGTTGATTGAATTTGTGGACACACAAGTTAAAGACACTTTTCATGGACATAGCAAATTAATCGCCCCGTTGGCATTAACTATATTTTGCTGGGTGTTTTTGTGGAACTTCATGGATTTGTTCCCAGTGGACATCTTTCCTGCTATTGGCTCCTTGATGGGCATAAGTTACCTGCGCGTTGTGCCTAGTACAGACTTGAATGCCACTTTTGCCATGTCTATTTCGGTGTTTTGTTTAATAATATTTTACAGCATCAAAATCAAAGGCCCTTGGGGTTTTGCCAAAGAATTATTGTTGCAACCATTTGGCCCTTGGTTAATGCCTTTCAATCTATTATTAAAGTTAGTTGAAGAAATTGCCAAGCCAATTTCATTGGCACTGCGGTTATTCGGTAACTTATATGCAGGTGAATTGATATTTATATTAATCGCCTTGCTGCCTTGGTACATACAGCCCGCTCTTAGCTTTCCCTGGGCGATATTTCACATATTGATTATTACACTTCAGGCTTTCATATTCATGGTATTAACCATCGTTTACTTAAGCATGGCACACGAAGACCACTAGTTTTTCTTACTGTTTTTTATAACTTGATATATTACCTTTGGAGGTTTCATGGAAATTGCAAAATTAATTGCTGATGTACAAGGCATGACTGCTATCGCGGTTGGTTTGGTGCTTGGTATGGGCGCTTTAGGTACCGCTATTGGTTTCGGCCTTTTAGGTGGTAAATTCCTTGAAGGTGCTGCACGTCAGCCAGAAATGGTGCCAATGTTGCAAGTAAAAATGTTCGTTGTTGCCGGTTTGCTTGACGCGGTAACCATGATCGGTGTTGGTTTGGCATTATTCTTTACTTTTGCAAACCCGTTCTTGTCAGCTGTACAAGCGGCTGCCGCTGGTTAAGCCAATTAATTTAAATAGCAACAAGAGGAACGCATCGTGAGTATCAATGCTACTCTGATTGGGCAAATGATAACCTTTGCACTTCTGGTATGGTTTACCATGAAGTATATTTGGCCTCCTTTATTTGACTCTTTAGAACAACGTAGAACAAAAATTGCCGAAGGTTTGGCTGCGGCTGAAAAAGGTCAGGCTGAAATGCAATTGGCTGAAAAGAAAGCCAAAAATGTATTAAAAGAAGCAAAGGAACAATCTTCTGAAATTGTTACCCTGGCGCAAAAACGTGCAAATGAGATCGTAGAAGAATCTAAAGACGCCGCCAAGAAAGAAGGCGAACGTTTATTACTTTCTGCAAAAGCACAAATTGAACAAGAAATTCAGCAAGCCAAAGAGAACTTACGTTCTGAAGTGGCTGCTTTGGCTTTTACTGCGGCGGAACAAATTCTTGGCGCAGAGATAGATAAAGCCAAGCATAAGGACATTGTTGAAAAAGTTTCAAACCAATTGGGTTAAGCATAAATGAGCGAATTAGCCACTTTAGCAAGACCTTATGCCTCGGCAGTATTCAAACTGGCAAAGCAAGGGAAAACGACAGGAAAATGGTCTGAAAGTTTGGCGTTTCTGTCTGCATTACTTAAAAATAAAGATATAACAGCTATCGTTGATAATCCTAAATTAAGTAAACAAAAAGCAACTGAAATGTTGTTGGAAGTATGTCAGGATCAAGTCGATGCTGAAGGTGCCAATTTTTTAAGGTTGATTGTTGAAAACAACCGGTTGCCTTTGGTGCCGTCCATAGCAGAACTATTTGAAGCATATAGAGCTGAAGATGAAGGCTATGTTGATGTTGAGGTATATTCTGCCTTCGAATTTTCCAAAGAAGATAAGAAAAGTTTGAGTTCAACATTGGAAAAGAAACTCAGTAAAAAAGTCCACATGAATGTTACTGTGGATAAATCATTAATTGGTGGCATTCTTGTTCGTGCAGGCGATAGAGTAATGGACGGATCTATAAGAGGCCAGCTTCAATACATGCAAAAAACTCTACAATAAGAGTGAGAATAGAACATGCAATTAAATCCATCTGAAATAAGTGATCTGATTAAAAAAAGGATCGAAAACTTCGATCTGACGGCTGAAGCCCACACAGAAGGTACCGTGGTCAGTGTTACTGACGGTATTGTGAGAGTGCATGGTTTATCTGAAGCTATGCAAGGTGAAATGCTTGAGTTCCCTGGCAATACGTTTGGTATGGCGCTGAATCTTGAAAGAGATTCTGTCGGTGCAGTTGTGTTGGGTTCATATCAACATATTTCTGAAGGTGACACAGTCAAATGTACCGGTAAGATTTTAGAAGTACCCGTTGGCGAAGCTTTGCTTGGACGTGTAGTTGACGCATTAGGAAATCCAATTGATGGCAAAGGCGCGATTGAAACGACTGAAACTTCACCGATTGAAAAAATTGCACCTGGTGTAATTGCTCGTCAATCAGTTGATCAGCCCGTTCAGTTAGGTCTTAAGTCCATTGATGCGATGATCCCAGTAGGTCGTGGTCAACGTGAGTTGATTATCGGAGACCGTCAAACCGGTAAAACTGCAATTGCTGTTGATGCGATCATCAACCAAAAAGGCACTGGCATTAAGTGTATTTATGTAGCAATTGGTCAAAAAAGATCATCTATTGCTAACGTGGTGCGCAAATTAGAAGAACATGGCGCAATGGCTCATACCATCATCGTCGTAGCTTCCGCTTCTGAATCAGCTGCGCTGCAATTTATTGCGCCCTATACCGGCTGTTCAATGGGTGAGTTTTTCCGTGACCGTGGTGAAGACGCATTAATCATTTATGATGATTTAACTAAACAAGCCTGGGCGTATCGCCAAGTATCCTTGTTATTACGTCGTCCGCCAGGTCGTGAAGCATATCCTGGTGACGTGTTCTATTTACACTCACGTTTATTAGAAAGAGCGTCTCGTATTAACGCTGACGAAGTTGAAAAGTTAACCGGTGGTAAAGTTAAAGGTAAAACAGGTTCCCTAACTGCATTACCTATTATCGAAACCCAAGGTGGTGACGTATCAGCTTTCGTACCAACCAACGTAATATCGATTACTGACGGTCAGATTTTCTTGGAAAGCAGTTTGTTCAACGCGGGTATTCGTCCAGCCGTAAATGCTGGTTTATCAGTATCACGGGTTGGTGGCGCTGCGCAAACGAAGATCATTAAAAAACTGGGTGGCGGTACACGTTTAGACTTGGCCCAGTATCGTGAATTAGCGGCATTCGCTCAGTTTGCATCTGACTTGGATGAAAGTACGCGTAAACAATTGGAACGCGGTCAACGTGTTACTGAATTGATGAAACAAAACCAGTACTCGCCTATGTCAGTGGCTCAAATGGCTGTGTCATTGTTTGCAGCTAACGAAGGCTTTCTGGACAATATCGAAGTTAATAAAGTACTGGATTTCGAATCTGCTCTGCTTTCATATATGAAATCTGAACAGTCAGAGCTGATGAATAAAATTAATGCAACAGGCGATTTTAACGATGATATTAAGCAGGCCATAATGTCTGCGATTGAATCTTTCATCAAAACTCATAGTTGGTAACCAAAAGTAGGCGCCTCTAGGCGAAGGGTCATTAAATGGCTGTTGGAAAAGAAATACGCACTAAGATCAGTAGTATTAAAAATACTCAAAAGATCACTCGGGCAATGGAAATGGTTGCCGCGAGCAAGATGCGTAAAACAAAAGACAGAATGCAAGCAACACGACCTTATTCTAAAAAAATTGCCCAAATTATTAAGCATTTGGCTAATGCAAACCCAGAGTATAAACATCCGTATTTAGTTGTGCGTGAAGTTAAGCGTGTGGGTGTCATTGTGATAAGTTCGGATCGCGGCCTATGTGGAGGTCTAAATTCGAATCTTTTCAGAAAAACATTAAGCTACTTAATGCAATGGCAAAAAGAACAGATTGAAGTTGATGTTTGCACCATTGGAACAAAAGCTTCAGGTTTTTTTAGTAATTTAAAAACCAATCTGGTTGGTCATGCTGGAAAATTAGGTGACGCCCCTCATTTAAAAGATATTTTGGGTGTCATTAAAGTCATGCAAGATGCTTATTCTGAAGGCAGAATTGACGAAGTGTACGTGGTTAGCAATGAGTTTGTAAACACGATGACCCAGAGGCCAACAGTCGAAAAGTTATTACCAGTTAGTGCCGGTGAAATTGATGACAGTCAAAATAAGCATTGGGATTACCTG
>Ga0208514_100445_pt1 | contig 23422 bp, 17 predicted proteins | sample LakWasMet70_HOW9_2_FD_183900 | JGI IMG/M metagenome (GOLD analysis project Ga0208514, IMG submission 183900) | Freshwater sediment methanotrophic microbial communities from Lake Washington under simulated oxygen tension - Sediment Metagenome... | ecosystem: Environmental > Aquatic > Freshwater >...
ACCGGGTTCAGGTCACGGGCCAGTATTACCAGTAGCGCCAGCCACCGCCCCAATAAGGTCGGTAACCCCAAGGGCCACCGTAGAAGCCTGGGCCGCCATAAAACCAGGGGTCCATGCTACGCAACCTGGCCATGTCACGCTCGCGCTTCAGTTTTGCCTCAGACTCCACGCGCGCTTTTTCGCGCTTGTTAATTTCGTCAGCAATAGCATTCTGTTCAGCCAGTGCATTGGCCTGCTGCATGTAATTGAGCACGCCTTTGGAGATGCCTTTTTGGTGCCAGTCCAGCACATCAGACGGCGTCAGCGAGTAGCGTGATTGCGATTGTTTGATCGCCTCAATAATCTCGGCATCTGTTTTGCCTTGCTTGCTCATAGTCACAATCTGCTCCAGGGTCAAACTAGATTGGGCAGGTGGCACCAGCGCAGCGAGCTGCTCAGGCGAAATGCGGTCAATTTGCAAAGGCTGTGGTGGCTGCGAAGCGCAGCCAGCCAGCACGCCCAGCAAAAAAGTCGCTGAGATTAAACGCAAAGATTGTGAATAACGCATAGTGCTTCCATTCTACACCCGATAAAAGTAAAGGGTCACACCCGGTATGACCCTTTTATTGCAATCAAGGTTCAGTCACCTCATTCGCTGCTTAGCCTTTGCGAAACTGCATCTTCCCGGCCTGGAAATCGACGCGAATAGTGTCTTTGGCGGCAAACTGCCCAGCCAGAATTTCACGTGCCAGCGGATTCTCGATTTCACTCTGAATAGCTCGTTTTAACGGCCGCGCGCCATACACCGGATCAAATCCGGCATTGGCAATTTCAGCCAGGGCGGCATCACTGATCTCCAGCTGCATATCCATCGCGGCCACCCGTTTGGCCAGCAATTGCAACTGGATACTGGCAATCGATTTCACATGTGTTTCGCCCAGGGAATGGAACACCACGACCTCATCGATACGGTTGATGAACTCAGGACGGAAATGCGTTTTCACTTCACCCATCACCGCCAACTTGACCACCTGGTAATCCTGGTCGGCCATGCTTTGTATCATCTGGCTGCCTAGGTTGGAGGTCATGATAATCACCGTATTTTTAAAGTCCACCGTGCGTCCCTGGCCATCGGTCAGGCGGCCATCATCCAGCACTTGCAGCAAGACGTTAAACACATCCGGGTGTGCTTTTTCCACCTCATCGAGCAACACTACGGAATACGGCTTGCGACGGACGGCTTCGGTCAGCGTACCACCTTCTTCGTAACCGACGTAGCCAGGCGGCGCGCCAATCAGGCGGGAGACTGAATGCTTCTCCATAAACTCGCTCATATCAATACGCACCAAGTGCTCCGGGCTATCAAACAGAAAGTTAGCCAGCGCTTTGCACAATTCGGTTTTACCCACACCGGTTGGCCCCAAAAACAAGAAGCTGCCATACGGGCGGTTAGGATCACTCAGGCCACTACGCGAACGACGAATCGCGTCTGACACCAGGCGTACCGCTTCATCCTGGCCGACCACGCGCTCATGCAAGCGGCTCTCCATATTAAGCAACTTTTCACGCTCACCGGTCATCATTTTGCTCACAGGAATGCCCGTCGCGCGGCTGACCACTTCGGCAATCTCGTCAGCGCCCACTTCGGTGCGCAGCATCTTGTGTTTGACTGCACCATTAGCTTCTGCCGTTGAAGCATGCTTTAACTGCGCTTCCAGTTGTGGCAATTTGCCATACTGCAACTCAGAGACTTTTTGCCAATCGCCTTTGCGCTTGGCGGCTTCCATGTCCAGTTTGATTTTCTCAATCGCCTCTTTAACCCCGGCAGAGCCTTGCACGGCTGCCTTTTCTGCTTTCCACACCTCTTCCAGGTCAGCGTACTCTTTTTCCAGCTTACTGATTTCGTCCTCAATCAGGCCAAAGCGTTTCTGGCTGGCTTCATCCTTTTCGCGACGCACCGCTTCACGCTCGATTTTGAGTTGAATCAGGCGGCGGTCGAGCTTATCCATCACCTCAGGCTTGGAGTCGATTTCCATCTTGATGCGTGAAGCCGCCTCGTCAATCAGGTCAATGGCTTTATCCGGTAAGAAACGGTCAGTAATATAGCGGTTGGATAACTCAGCCGCCGCCACAATGGCCGGGTCAGTGATCTCTACGCCATGGTGCAGCTCGTATTTTTCCTGCAAACCGCGCAAAATGGCAATCGTCGCCTCAACACTCGGTTCATCGACCAATACCTTCTGGAAGCGACGCTCCAGCGCAGCATCTTTTTCGATGTATTTGCGGTACTCATCCAGCGTGGTCGCCCCCACACAGTGCAGCTCACCGCGCGCCAGCGCCGGTTTCAGCATATTGCCCGCATCCATCGCACCCTCAGACTTACCCGCGCCGACCATGGTGTGAATTTCATCAATAAAGACAATGGTCTGGCCTTCGTCTTGCGCCAATTCTTTGAGCACCGACTTTAAACGCTCTTCAAATTCACCGCGGTATTTGGCTCCGGCCAGCAAGGCGGCCATATCCAGGCTCAGTACTTTTTTGTTTTTGAGAGAATCTGGCACTTCGCCATTCACAATCCGTTGCGCCAGGCCTTCGACGATAGCCGTTTTACCGACACCAGGCTCACCGATCAGCACCGGGTTGTTTTTGGTACGACGTTGCAATACCTGGATCGCGCGGCGAATTTCATCGTCACGGCCAATCACCGGATCCAGCTTGCCGGCACGCGCACGCTCGGTCAGGTCCAGGGTGTATTTTTTCAATGCTTCACGCTGGCCCTCCGCTTCCTGGCTGTTGACGGAATCATTTCCGCGCACCGCCTTAATCGCCTGCTCCAGCGCAGTCTTATTCACGCCGTGCTGCTTAAGCAATTTGCCAGTGTTGCCTTTGTCATCGGCCAGGGTCAGCAAAAACATCTCGCTGGCAATATAACTATCGCCACTCTTCTGGGCCAGTTTGTCGGTGACATTTAACAGGTTGTTAAGGTCACGCGAAACCGCCACATCGCCGCTGTTTTCACTGATTTTTGGCAAGGCGTCAATTGCTTGTTGCAAGCCAGTTTTCAACGCACTGACTTGCGCGCCCGCGCGTGACAACAAGGCCGCAACACCGCTATCGTCCTGGTTGAGCATCGCCAGCAGCAAATGTGGCGCTTCAATAGTAGGGTGGTCGGCACCCACAGCCATGCTCTGGGCATCGGCCAGTGCCTGTTGGAATTTGGTGGTGAGTTTATCAAAACGCATGCAAACCCTTTCATTATTTAAAGTCATGCCGCAGCGCGCGGCTGGATAACCCTATAATGCGGCGGGTTTTTGCGTTTTCAATAGATACAGATCAAATTGGCGCGACTTTAGTCAGTGGTTTAATGCGTAAACGGCACCAGCTGCAAGCCTTTATCGCTACTGTTCACCGCTAGCGTTGCTTGCCCTTGCAGATAAAGCCATTGTGGATAATCGAGCTTGCTGCTGTGCACAATCACGACCTGCGCGCCCCAAGTTCTACCTCCATCTGATGAGGCCATCGCCACAATATCAGCGCCATTATGATCATGTTCTTGCCAAGCTAGCCAAACCTGATCGCCGACGCTCAATAATGCCGGATGACCTGCATTCCTTTTTGTGTCACCAAAGCGTCTCGGCGGCGAAGTCACCCAGGCCTGCCCATCCATACGCGCAATACGCAAACCAGGTTTGTCACCCGCACCATCAAAATAAGCCAGGTGATAGCCAAACCCTTCACCCACCGCCAGGGCCCCGCCATGATGCGGGCAACCGTCTATTTTCCAATGGCCATAACTGGCACGCACCAGCACAGGCTTACCCACAGGGCTAATTTCGGCCATGGCATGATCGCGCTCGTTCCCTTCAAACACGTGCCGCCACAATACGGCCACAGTACCATCCGGCTTGCTGGTTATGGCAATGCGGCAACATTCACAACTGTTATCGGCTAACTTCTGCTCAGGGCTAAAGCTTTTGCCTTGATCGCGTGAAACGGCATAGTAAATCGCTGCGCCGTCATAGGCTTTAGCTGCGGCCTTGGCTGCCAGCATATCCCGCTTATCCAGCCAGGCAACGGTAATCGTGCCATCTGCCGCCACTTGCAAAGCATCATAACGATGGGTGATTTGTTCACGGTGCTGATGCACGATATAGGGTGCTTCAAACCTTTTGCCGCCATCCAGTGATCGTGCAAACCAGATATTGCCCGCATGGTTCTTTTTCAGCGCCTCGGTCCAGCTGACATAGACGGCACCATTGGCATCTGCTGCAATATTTGGCCGCGCTTCCGCGTCTGCCGTAATCTGCATCGGCGCAGGATTCACAGCGACTTCGGTGCTAAAATGTTTGCCGGTATCGTCACTGACCGACACCCAGACCTGCCCCTGTCTGACCTGCGCCAGCAACACACGCCCGGCATGGTCTACCGCAACACTGACGGCCAATTGACTGGCGGATGGTTCGTGATGAGTCTCGTGTGCTTGAACCACCTGTATCGATAGAAAAAAAGCCAGCCCCCACACCAGATTTGCCCACTGTTTGACCATCAATTGCCAACCCATCGCTTAATCAGAAGCACCCTTAAATTTACCTTAATTATCAAGCGTTAATGTCGCTAAAGTTTGCTTGCATTCGCGCCGATAACCACTTATCCGCACTACAACGCACACCGGACCGAAACAGATTTAACTATGTCATTACCAACCGTTTTTGATCATCATAGCACAGCATGGTTGCAGCCCCTGGCCGTCACCATGCCGGATACGCCTATGCTGGCCATCAATCGCCGTGCCCAGTGTCTCGCCATCAGCGCCGCAGCAAAAAACCTGCTGGGCGAACTCGCCGACGAGTTGCCCAAAGAGATTCGCCAACTGCTGGTTGAGGCCATACGCGAAGGCAAAACTGAATTAAGTATCAGCACGCAGATTCATGGCGCGAAACGCGATTTCAAATGCCGCGTCTTCTACCCACAATCGGGCCGCCGCGCCATTGGCCTGATGCTGGAGGAGGAAGAACGCACGCTTGTCGATCAATTGCTGCACATGCAATCAATTGTGCACTCACTGATCGAGATGAGCCCGGACCTGATTTGCATTAAAGATAACGACAATCGCTGGATGATGGCCAACCAGCATATGCTGAACACCTTTCAGATCGATAGTTTTGACTATCAGTTCTTAAACAATTTGCAAATTGCGGATACCTTGCATCCGGTGTTCCGCAATAGCTTCGAGCATCACGAAAAATCTGACCAGCAGGTCTGGAAATCGCGCCAGGCGTATCACAACGAAGAGCTGGTGCATTTGCCACAGGGCGGTTACAAAACGCTGGAAGTGAATAAAGTCGCCTACCACGACCAGAAAGATCAACCCAGCCATCTGATTACCGTCGCGCGTGATGTCAGCGAACAGAAATTCATTCAAACGCAGCTGCTTAACCGCAGCGCGGTATTGGACACGCTGATTTCCTGCGACTGGATGTTGCACTCGGCCGAACGCTGGCAGAGTGTGGCGGAAAATGTCTTGCAGCAATGCTGCCTGTCTTTCCGCTTTAGCCGTGCCGTATTGCTGCAACACGAAACCATTTCCAGCCGCAAGAAAACCGACATTCGCTCCAAAGCATTGTTCCACTGGGCAATGAACGGCTTTCATGCCACCTACGAGCATTGGGAAAAAATTTCTTTCCTGTCGCCTGAACTGCAACGCTGGTATAGCCTGCTATCCAAAGGCCAGCCGGTGATGTGTGACGCGCTCACGCTGCCAGCGTCAGAACGCGCCTTGCTTAAATCGCATGACACCGTCAACCTGGTGATTGTGCCGCTCATGATTGATGATGAGTGGTGGGGATCCATGGTGATTGAGCGCTGCTTCGATGCCGAAAATACCAGCTCACAAGAACTGGGCTCATTGATGGCGATTGGCCGGACCTTGAGTGTGGCGATTGACCGCGAACAAACCGGCAAACATCTCAAGCTGGCCAAAATTGCCTTTGACAGCACTACCGAAGGCATCATGATTGTGAACCCGGCGGGCGAACTGGTCGGTATTAACCAGGGCTATACCCTGATCACTGGTTTTGAAGAAGCGGAAGTGCTGGGCACCAAGCCGCAGATTTTCAGGCAGCGTCCGCGTGGCCTGTTTGGTGCGCTCAAACGCCATGGAAAATGGTCAGGCGAAATTGAAAATATGCGCAAGAACGGCGACACTTATACCGAGTGGATGACCATTACCGCCGTGCGCAACCATGCCAATGCCATCACCAATTATGTAGGCGTGTTTGCAGACATCAGTGAAATGAAGCGCTCGCAAACGCAGCTAAATTCACTGGTCAACCATGATCCGCTAACCGGCTTGCCTAACCGCAGGCTGATTAACCATTTGTTTACGCATGCGATTCAGCGCGCCAACCGCAATGAACAACAGGCAGCCGTACTGTTTATTGACCTGGACCGCTTTAAAAATATTAATGACAGCCTGGGCCACTATACCGGCGACCAGTTATTACTGGGCGTCACCGAGCGCCTGCGCGCCACCTTGCGTGAGTCTGACATTGTAGGTCGCCTGGGTGGCGACGAATTTATTATCCTGCTGGAAAACCTGCATGGCAAAGGCGATGCCGCGCAAAAAGCGCATGATATCCTGGATGCACTCAGACGCGAATTCATGATTGACCATCATGAAATTTTTGTTGGCGCCAGCATCGGTATTTCCATGTATCCGCAAGATGGCAATGATGTGGAAAGCCTGATTAAAGCGGCTGACCTGGCCATGTATCAGGTAAAAAATAACGGTAAAAACCATGTTGCATTTTATGACGTAGCGCTTAGTCGCGACGCCGTAGAACACTTCCAGCTGGAAACTGAGTTGCGCCAGGCGCTGACCAAAAACCAGCTCAAAATGTTCTACCAGGCACAGATCGATTTAAATACCGGCATGATTATTGGAGCCGAGGCCTTGATACGCTGGATACACCCAGTGCAGGGCATTATTTCACCAGCGAAATTTATCCCGCTGGCAGAAGAAACCGGCTTGATTTTAAGCATAGGCGAATGGGCATTGGCACAAGCGGTGCGCCAGGCGCACGCATGGCACCAAAAACATCCTGAATTCAAAAAAATTGCCATTAATGTCTCTGGTGTGCAAATCATGAAGAGCAAGTTTGCCGACACCGTGTATGGCATCCTGATGGAAAGCGAGTGCGACCCTTCTATTATTGAACTGGAAATTACCGAAAGCACGCTGATGCAGCATACGCAGCATGTGGTCGACACCTTTAACCAGTTAAAACTGCTGGGTGTCAGCATTGCGATTGACGACTTTGGCACCGGCTATTCTTCGCTATCGCACCTGAAACGCTTGCCGCTGGACCAGATCAAGATCGACCGCAGTTTTGTTAAAGACCTGCCAGATGATAAAGACGATGCCGCCATTACCAGCGCGATTTACGCGATGGCGACACAGTTAGGATTCACCGTTGTTGCCGAAGGGGTCGAAACCGAAGAACAGGAAAAGTTTTTACAGCGACTGGGCTGCCAGACAGCACAGGGCTATCTGTATGCTTATCCGGTGAACTCGGACGACTTTTTACAGTTACTAGTGTTAAATAATCAAAGAAAAATAAAACGCCATGCCTAATCACGCCTCAGATACCTACTATATCGACATAGACCAGCTTCAGATCGGTCTCTACATCCACCTCGACCTGGGCTGGATGGATCATCCATTTTCGGTGAGCAACTTCAAGATCACGGATGAATCGCAGATTGAGACCATCAAGTCCTTGGGATTGAAGCAGCTACGTTATGACCCCAGACGCAGCTCCAGCATGCCACTGAGGATCGCGCCTCAGCAGAATGTGGTTGAGTTTCCGCTGAAAAAAGCCGCCTCACCCAAAGTGGAGATCATTGATGCCGCACCGGAGTTGAGCGCCGCCCAGAAGAAACAACTGGCGCTGAGGCAGGCAATTGCGGAAAGCGAACAGAAGTTCATGAAAACCAGCACTGAAGTGAGAAACATTCAGAAGCTGTCGACTGAACATCCCGAGCAGGCCTATGGCATTGCTTCCAGGCTGGTAGAAGACTTGGTCACCAGCACCCTGACCGAGAGCGACATTGCGATTCATGCCATGAATGGCCACCGCGTCAGTGACCAGCACTTCCAGCATGAACTGAACACGCTGGTGGTGGCCATGTTGCTGGCTAAAAATCTGGATATCACCGAGGAAGACCTGGTGATTTTAGGCATGTCTGCCATTTTGCACGATATTGGCAAACGCCAAATCAGTGACAAAATTTTGCTCAAAAAAGACCCGCTCAGTGTGCGCGAAACCGCGATTTACCAAACGCATGTATTGCTAGGCATGAATATGCTGCGCGACGTGGCAGTGCCCAAAAAGATCTTAACGCTGATCTCGCAACACCACGAGTTTGCGGATGGCACGGGTTACCCCAAAGGCCTGCATTGCGACCAGATTGACCCGTTATCGCATATCCTCATCATTGCCAATATGTACGACAACCTGTGCAATCCGTCCAACCCGGCATTCACCAAAACGCCTTACGAAGCCTTGAGTGTGATGTTTGCGCAACAACGACACCAGTTTGACCAAACCATCCTGCGGCGCTTTATCAAATGCCTGGGCATTTACCCGCCTGGCAGCGTAGTTCGCCTGTCAGACCAGAAACTGGCTACGGTGCTGTCGACCAACCCGCAACAACCTTTGCGCCCGTTTATTCAAATGCTGAGTGATGACCGCGAAGAAGAAGGCGATATTATCGACCTGCGGGAAGCGCTGGATATCAATATTATCCAGTGCCTGAAACCTGAGCAGCTGCCTACTATCCTGCAAAACAGACTGCGTTTAAAACAGCGTACCAGCTACTTTCTGGACAAGATCTACGCCACGTCTTAAGCACTGCGCTCTGGAAGAGATGCCAGGTGGGCATCCGCTTCCAGTCGCATAGCGACCTGTTAGCTGCGTTTTCTGGCAAACAGGTAAGCGCCTAGCAAGCCGGTCAGGCTCACGGCCAATGCCGCAAAGATCGCCAGCAAGTCGCGCAGATCTTTATTCACAGACTGAAAACTCCATTTGTGCAGATAGGCAAAAATAAAGCCTTCCATGCCATCCGTGTCATCTATATTGGCCGCCAACGCTCCTGTGGCAGGCTCCAGGTAGAATCGCGCGTGATGTGCCTGTGTGGTTTGTACTTTTAACACGGGCAGGCGTTTAAAAACAAACCCATATTCATTGGCAAAGGTGGTGATCCACTGCACTGATGCAATCGCTGGCAATGTTTTTTCAGCCATGATGGTCAGCCATGCCGATGCATATGTCTCAGGCGTCAGCGCCGTCACCTCATGCGGCCCGGTCAGCCATAACGCAGGCGCAGCCGGGGCATGTGACATGGCTGCATGATGTTGGTCATGCTGGTGTTGACCTTGTTGCTGGTGATGCTGATGCATGGCCGCCACCTGCGCAGAAGGCAAACCTTGCGTGCCAGAAGAAACGGGAATGATTTGCCAGAACAGCGTTGACCCGCGGCCATAAATATCCAGTTTTAATACCGGGCCGGTTGCCAGCTGTGACCAGACAGTTTCACTGAGCGCGGCGCTGTCACTGGCAAACACCGTGCGCAATATTGGCCGGCGCTGTTGAATATCAGACATCCACAAATGAAATAAACCTGTACTGGCGAGCAACAGAATCACCAGAGACACCCATAAGCCGAATTCACGGTGCCACCATTGCAAGCCCCAGCGTTTTAAGCGATAAGGTGCCGTTTTGCGTTGCTTGATGTAAAGAATGATACCAGTCACCGCCGACGCCAGAATTAACGCCAGCACCAGGGTCGCCACGGCCAGTTGCAGCGTAGAGCAGGCCTGCAAAAATGACCAGTTATGGCCGAACTGAAACACTTTGGTCAAGAATGCACGCCGGTCATCCACCAGCGTCGCCAGCCTGGATTGCTCGGTATCCACATAGGCGCGCAAACCTGCAGCGTCCGCGTAGGCAACCTTCCATACTGGAAGTAAACGATTGACCGGATGGTAATCCGGCTCAAACTCGGTCACGGCCTGCACCGCACGGATGGATTGCGCCTGCAGCCCGCTGTAGTAATTAGCCAGGCTCTTTGCCGCGGCCTGTTCGGCGCCGACACGCTCTGCACCACTGGTCACAGAAAAGTATCGAGGATCCGCATTTGGCAAGGCAATACGGTAATAGCCCTGCCCCGCTAACGAAACCAGACTAATGTGCTGAAATTGCGTGATCGCCTGTTGCTGTAAAATCGCGGGCAACGGCACTGCCTGACGGAGATCGACGGCTTGCAACGGTGGCATAAATTGCCGGGGCGCCGGTTGCAAGCGGCTCATCATCGGGTGCGAAGCCCCAGATAGGCCCCACAACACCATACCGATACAGGCGATCACCCCTATCCATTGATGCCAAAACAACCAGCGTTTTTTAACAACGGATGACTTAATGGCCATGCGTATCCCCATGCATATCATGCGCTGTCGATGACACAGGCTTACCCTTGCTAAACTTCACCACACCTTTAAAACTGCCTATCCGTTGACGCTGATCGTCCGTCAGGTCTTGCTCGTGGCTTTGCAGCAAGGCCGCGAGGGCCTCTGCATCGGTCGCAGACATGCCAGCCGCTTCCAACTGCTTGGGTGCGGTCAACTCAGCTCCGCCACAAAGCAGCGTATGCCAATGCTGATGGGCAGGATGATATTTCAACAACGCGCGCCCGCCTTTATCGCCTTGAATCCAGTCAGCAATCGCCATGCCTTGATGAATCACGATCACCGGCAATGCCAGCGGCAGATTCGGCTTATCCCAGGTTTCATGCATTTCTGTAGCCACAGACTGCACATCTTCAGCCGCAGAAGCATGTGCATGTAATAACGCCGCTGGCCACCACAACGCCAACGAACACACCGTTAACTTGATCCAATTTCTCACAACACACTCCAAACAACAGGGAGCACCGCCCCCGGTAATAATGGTTAATAAGTCCAGGTCACGCCAAGGTAAGCTGTGCGGCCATCGCCAGGATAAAACAATGCATCCGTTCCATTCCACCGACCTGAAATACCGGTCGTTGCTGCGTATTTTTGGTTAGAAAGATTACGACCTTCAATGAACCACGACCAGTGTTGGTTAATTTTTTGCCCAGCTTTCATGCCCCACAGAAAGTAACTATCAGCATAAAGCGTTTCTGCAAAGTCTACGTTATATCTCTGCGGAGACCACTCTATGGTCGGGCCGATATAAAAGCTTTCAAGAAAGTCACTGCCACGATAAACCAACTCTGCTCTCAATAATGAGCGTTGAATGCCTGGCAACCGATTATTACCGAATAACGCGTCGCCATCGAGTTTGAAGTTGTTAATCAGCAAGCTGGAGCGCCATTGCAAATCATACGGTAAACGCCCCGTCAGACCGAACTCAAGGCCCTTGTGTATGGTTCTATCTGCATTAATAGTAGATGGACTTGCTATAGTGCCTAATGCAAGCAACTCGTCCTGCAAACGCGCGTAATAGAGCGCAACATCCCAATCGACATATTCACCATTCCCTCTGGAACCAATTTCGTAAGTGGTCCCTCGCTGCGCTTTCAGGGTGCCCGCCACCGCCACATTCAACTCACCAAAGCTTGGTGGCTCAAAACTACGGGAAGCATTCGCAAACAACTGAACATTCGGTTGCAACTGGTATAACACGCCCAGTTTTGGGCTAGTCTGGTGGTAGTCTGCTTTAAAACTCTGGTCACCCGTAGAGGTAATCATCTGGTCTTTGGAGTCACGTTTTGAACGCGTATATTGCAATCCGGCAATCACCGTCCACTGTGCATCCAGGCTCAACCTGTCTTCTGCGTATACCTCAAAGTTGCTCGCTTTTTGGTCGTAATCATTTATTTTTGCACCGCGGTGTGCATTCACATTACGGAAGTTCTTCGCATCAGTGTGCCCATAAGTCGGTGTCATGCCTGCAATAAACTCGTTTTTGAGACCAAACAGCTCTCCCTCCTTGATCCAGCGTGCTGATAAACCATAATCATCAGACTGCTGATCAATCACGCCCAAGGTGTCGTTACCAAAGACGAATAGGTCGATAATTGGATGGAACAAACTCTTTCTGGAATAAAAAGCACCTAACTCCAGCTTGCTTTGATCAAACAGAATCGTGGTTTTGTTTGCTACTCGGGTGACGTTAATGTCGCGCTCATTGATCCCTTGTCCCGCCAGCGGCCCGCCGGTGACGGTGGATAGCTTAGGGTCTGTTTTCAATTGTGACTTTGTTAATGCGCTAGGTAATTGTGAGTCGTTGTTGGTGTAGCCAAAATAAAAACGGGTTTCAACCTTTTCACTGATCTTGATGCCCACATTCCCGGTTAACCGATCCGCACTTTGTTGTGCATTATCACGGAAACTGCTAGTGCCATACTTGCTGGCGGTAACAAAATAATCAACATCATCTTTGACGCCACCGGTACTCACACCAAGCCGATAGTATCCATAACTCCCTCCCTCTGAGCGCACTTCTAATGCAGGTGCGTTGTAACCAGTTCTGGAAATAAAGTTGATACTGCCGCCTAGATTGCTTGAGCCGTATTGCAAAGCATTGGCACCGCGATAAACTTCAATGTAGTCGGTTGCCATCGGGTCAATGGCCGGAAAATCAAAGCCGCCATCAGCCAGATTGGTTGGCATGCCATCTTGCATCAGCTTTAAGCCTCGACCATGAAAAGTGCGCTGCACGCCGGAGCCGCGAATCGACAAGCGTGTTTCTTCTGCACCAAAGCGAGATTGTGCCAATACACCCGTCGCCATGCCCAGCGTATCCTGCATATTACTGGTACGGCCTTCGCGCACGGTTTCCATATTGACCACTGTGGTGCCGCCTGCGGTTTTTGACAGGTTTTCTTTTGCCGTTTCTATATCCGGCTGTGTCAGTGACGCTTTGTTTTTCTTTGCCACCACTTTGACTTCATCAAGATGGACCGTGCCCTCATGTTCGGCCTGCGCCAGGTAAGGCACAGCGGCCAAAATAGCCAGGCAGATTTTTGTTTTGTTCATGTTGTATTCCCTTATTTTTCTACGCAATGTGCACTGCCTGCAATCAGGCAAGCAGTGCAACCTTCCTAAAGATCAAGCTGCAAACACTTGCCTGACAGCACTTTCTGGCTGCCAGCGAATCAAGGCACTGATGTCGCAAGCGAAATAGGTGCATAGCTTGCCCAAATGCTCGGTGCATGCGTTGTAGGTAGGGTTCTTGACCATGCGGTGCAAAGTCATGCGGCTGATGCCGGTGGACTCGGCAACTTCTTTGAGGGTGATGTGGCGTTTCCACTCCACCTGCTTGGCAAATATCATTGCCTGTAGATTGATAATAATCATGTGATGACTCCATTCATGCCTGGGGCACAGGCAGACGCTAAACCCGTCAAATAATTGACGGAACTAGATTACGCTTGGAGTCAGAGGGGGCGCGCGACTGGTGTGCGCAGTGGGGTAAAAATTGGAAACAACCGGGGCCTGATACTCGCTGAGTGCGATATCGGCCTGGGCTTGCTGAAACAGAATATAGGCCGGGCTGGGTGATGGCATCACCACATCATCCATCGCCATATGGCAGAATGGGCAATGATTGAGGTGATGGCTCAATGACACCGGCTTTTGAGACGGCTGGTAGTCTATCAGTGTGGCGCGTAACTTGCCCTGGGTGGTGAGCACTTGAATCACCAACTTGCTGCCCTGTGAAGAACACACTTCCTGCACAAAGGTTTTGCCGCTCTGCATGGGAAAAGCCAAACTCAAGCTAGGGACGAGCGCCGCCAGCATGATGGCCATCAAGGCCATGCGTGCCATCCACTGTTGAAATCTGCGCGTTACCATGCCGCTATTCTAACGGGAATCCTTTAGAATAAACAACTATTCCCATTGATACAGGACAAACCATGGCCGGATCCAGCCTGCTGGCATTACTTGATGACATCACCACCATGCTCGACGACGTGTCAGTGATGAGCCAGTTAGCGGCCAAAAAAACGGCCGGCGTGCTGGGCGATGATCTGGCCCTCAATGCGCAGCAAGTCACCGGCATTGCGGCAAACCGTGAGTTACCCGTGGTGTGGGCAGTGGCCCGCGGCTCATTGATTAACAAGCTGATCCTGGTGCCTGCGGCTTTACTGATCAGCGCCTTTTTACCCTGGCTGATTACGCCCTTACTCATGCTTGGCGGTGCTTTTTTGTGTTTTGAAGGCTTTGAAAAAATCTGGCACAAACTGCATCACAACGCCAAAGAAGACGCACATGCACAAGCCTTACATGTGGCCATGCAGCAACCGCAGACTGACCTGGTGGCGCTGGAGCAAGAAAAAATCAAAGGCGCAGTGCGCACTGACTTTATCCTGTCGGCCGAGATTATCGTCATTGCCTTAGGCGTGGTGGCCGATGCTGCGCTGACGCAACGCATCCTGGTATTGTCTCTGATTGCGGTGGTCATGACCATCGGTGTGTATGGCCTGGTGGCCCTGATCGTCAAAATGGACGATATCGGTTTATGGCTGATGCAACGCCCAGGGACACACCTGCCATCGCAGGCGACGCGTAAACTCGGCTGGGGCATGGTGCAAATCGTGCCGCATTTAATGCGCTTACTCAGCGTGCTGGGCACGGCGGCCATGTTTCTGGTGGGCGGCGGCATCATCGTGCATGGCATACACCCACTACACGCGCTGGTTGAGCAGTTTTCACAATGGTCATGGCTGATGAACGCCGCCATTGGCGTACTTGCTGGCGCACTGTGTGTTGGATTAATGCATATCGTGAAACTAATTATCGGTAGGGACTAGTTTTTTTCTAACCCCTTGTTAGAATTGACAAAAAACAAGGGGGCTGCATGACACTTTCGCGTAAAGTTATTGTTGTTGCTGTATCTGTTTTACTGCTTTGCCTAGCGGCCTCCTTCAACGCGACGCCTGAAACAGCGCTATGGCTGGACAACGTCCACTGGATGTCGACCATCAGTGCCTGCCTCATGCTTGCCCTCCTGGGTTATTTCCGCGCCAACCCCGCACATCGCGCCTGTAAACGCTGGTTTGTCATTGGTGCCATCGCCTACTTTACCGGCGGCGTATTATGGATATTTCAAGTCCTGACGCATCAAACCGCCTTCCCGGCACAATCGGATATTTTTTACCCATTATTGGGCCCCTGCCTCATCATTGGCTTTATCACCGCCTTGCGCAGCCAGCTCTCGCGCTCAAAAACCTGGGCATTTACCATCGACGCCGCTTCATTCAGCATTGCCATCCTCGGCTACGTGCTGATTTCTTATTTACCACAGTCGGCAGATGTCAGCCTGTTACAACTGGCCGTGCTCACTGCCTACCCGGCCAGCATGCTCAGCGCCGCCCTGGTTTCACTGCTACTCATCCCTTATTTAAGACCGGCCTGGATGATGCCCTGGCTACTACTCAGTGCCGGGCTCGCCCTGCTAGGCATCTGCTGGATGCAATGGAACCTGAATGCACTCAATCACAGCCCGCAAACCAGCCTCTGGATTAACTATGGATTTTCCGTCGCCGACCTGCTGATCGGCAGCGGGCTCTACGGCTGGCAGGTGCGTATCGCCAAAAAAACCGCATTCCATCGCCAATGCCGCCGCTTGCGCAGCTGGATTCCGGTGATTGCCGTGGTATTCAGTATCAGCACCCTGCTGCTGATCTGGTGGCAAAGCGGCCCGCACCCGTATGCTTACCATATTGCGATCGGCTCGGTGACATCGATACTGATTTTCTCCGCCGTCAGGCAAAGCATTTTATTGCGCGAAAGCGAGAAACTGCTGCGCGCCGAAAAACGCCTGGCTGAAAAAGAAATGGAGTACCTGCAACTATCGCGCAGTGACCCGCTCACGCGCCTGCCCAACCGGTTGGCCATGCTCAACCTGCTCGAACATGCCATCATTAACGCCGCCAACGACAGCGGCATGGTGGCCCTGCTGATGGTTGATTTAAAGCACTTTCAAAGTATTAATGACAGTTTTGGCCACCGCACCGGCGACCTGTTCCTGCTCGAAGTCGCCCAGCGCCTGCAATATATCACCAATGAATGCGGTGAACTGGGGCGTGTGCATGGTGACAAATTTGCGCTGATCGTCACGCGCCACAAAACCGACGCCGAGCTCGTGCACCTGGCGCACAACTTATGCAAAATCGTGCACAAACCCGTCTTGGCAGAAGGCCATGAATTAATCCTCGATGCCTGCATCGGTATCAGCCTCTACCCGCGCGATGCCAGTAATGCAGACCAGCTTGCGCGTAACGCTAATACCGCCCTTGCCCACGCTAAACGCTCAACCCAGCACCTGTTTTTATTTTATTGCAAAGAACAAACCAAACTGGCGCAAAACCGTTTCCGGCTGGATGTGCAACTACGCAAAGCGATTAAAAAACAGGAGTTCTTTTTACAGTTTCAGCCTATCTTCAACCTGAACCAACAGGCGCAACCGCGCATCGCTAATATTGAAGCCCTGATCCGCTGGCGAAACAACAAAGGCGATATTATTTCCCCGGCCGAATTTATCCCTTATGCCGAGCAATCCGGGCTGATTTTGCATATTGGTGAATGGGTCATCAGCGAGGCTTTTCGTCATTTATCCGTATTGATGCAGCAAAGCGGTCAAACCGTCGGCTTATCCATCAATATTTCACCACGCCAGTTCCGCGACCACAGCCTGCCTTTGCGCATTGGCCAACTCCTGCAACAATATGCCATTCCACCTGCGCTCATTACTCTGGAAATCACCGAAAGTGCCGTCTTTGAACACGAGGAACAGGCCTTAGAAATCCTTAAGCAACTCAAAGAACTCGGCGTGCGTGTGTCACTGGATGATTTTGGTGTCGGCAATTCGTCGCTGTTCAAGCTGAAACACTTGCCGATTGATGAACTGAAGATAGACCGTGCATTTATGGTTGATGTGCCAGACAGCACCGCTGACAGTGAGATTGTCAGCACCATTGTGAAAACAGCGGGCATCCTGGGGATTTCGGTGGTGGTTGAAGGTATAGAAACCCAGGCCCAACTCGACTTTTTACGAGACACCGGCTGCGACTGCATTCAGGGATTTTTGCTGGGCAGGCCGATGCCTATAGAGGACATACACAAACTATTGACCGCCAGCCAGCCAGGCGGCGGGTTGATGTCTAAAACAGAACTGTTAATGACACGCTAACTTCACTGCCCACCGTCACAGCCAGGCGCTTACGGACGTCCGCCTTTAAAAACAGTGCATAACGCTTACCTTCAAACGCCGGAAATATGGAGGTTTGCCACTGCTGGTCACCCATGCTTACCGCCACTTTCACCGCACCCCAGCCACGACGCTTGGTCTGGTGATATTGACTCAGCGTGTGAATTTCATCTGACATGGCCGCCGGTAAGCTGACATAGTGCCAGGTACTTTTACTGCCTAACCACTGTTTGATGATATCGCTAAAGGTATATTGCAGCCCATCCATCATGGCCTCGCTTCTAGCTACAACGATGTGTTCGGCTGTTTAAAACTATCCAGCATCAACAGGCCCACCCCGACGCAGATAGCGCTATCGGCGACATTAAAAGCCGGCCAGGCCCATTGCTGATAATAGACCAACAGAAAATCGACGACATAGCCCAGCGTTAAACGGTCATACAAATTACCCAAGGCACCACCCAATACCAGCGCCAAGCCAAAGCAGAACAGCTTTTTCTGCGGATGCTTGACCAGTAAATACACCATCACTGCAGAGGCCAGCGTAGAAACCGCGGTAAAAAAGCCATGCTGCCAGCCACCGGCATTGGCCAGAAAGCTGAAGGCCGCGCCAGTGTTGTGGTAACGCACCAGGTCAAAAAAACCGGTCACTGGCATATGCTCACCATACACAAAGGCCTGCTGAACCAGGTGTTTGGTGTAAAGATCAAGTGCAATCACGATGACACTCAACACCAGCCAGGGCAAAGCCGAACGCAATTTAAGCATATTTGCGTACTTCACCACTGCCAAACAGGTTGCTTACGCAACGGCCACAAATGGTCGGATGCGCCGCATCACTGCCGACATCGGCACGGTAATGCCAGCAGCGGTCACATTTCTGGTGTGTACTAGGTTTGACCAGGATTTTCTGCGCAGTTGCATCGGCCACTTTATAAGTCGTCGCGCTGGAGGTGATCATGACAAACCGCAAATCATCTTGCAGACTGCTCAATGCGTCGAATGCTTCAGGGGCGACATGAAACTCCAGCTCCGCTTGCAATGAAGAGCCGACTTTGCCCTCACCACGCAATACCTCGATTTCTTTAGCGGCTTGCGCGCGCAAGGCAATCACGGTTTGCCAGTGTTGCAGTTGGCTATCGCTCAAACCACACTCAGGCAAACCATACCAATCCTCTTCAAACACGGTTGCCACGCTATCCAGACCAAGTGTCTGCCAGATTTCGTCGGCCGTGAAACTCAAAATCGGCGCCATCAGGCGCATCATGGCATGTGTGATGTGATGCAAGGCGCTTTGTGCCGCACGGCGTGCATGTGAAGCTTCACCGCTGGTATACAGGCGATCTTTCAGGATATCGAGATAGAAACCACCTAAATCTTCAGAGCAGAAACCAACGAACTTTTGCACCGCCAAGTGGAATTCGTATTTATCGTAATCAGCCAGGATACCGTTTTGCAATTGCTGCGTCAGGTGCAGCGCATAGCGGTCAATTTCCAGCCATTGATCAACGGGCAGCAGGTCTTTGCTGGCATCAAAATCAGCCAGGTTTGAGAGTAAAAAGCGCAAGGTATTACGGATACGACGATAGCCATCGGCCACCCGCTTGAGGATCTCGTCGCTGATGGTCAGCTCGCCGGAATAATCGGTCGACGCTACCCACAGACGCAGAATATCGGCGCCATAGGTATCCATGACCTTTTGTGGCGCAACGACATTGCCCTTGGATTTACTCATTTTATGGCCCGCGCCATCGACCACAAAACCATGCGTCAGCAAGGCTTTGTATGGCGCGTTGCCGTCAATCGCGCAACCGGTCAATAAACTGGACTGGAACCAGCCACGGTGCTGGTCTGAGCCTTCGAGGTACAAGTCAGCCACTGGCTGGTGCTCAGCCTCACGCAGTTTGGCGGTAGCGGACAAAGTAGGATGCTGCTCCGAGCGCACCACGGCATAATGTGTCGCTCCAGAGTCAAACCAGACGTCCAGCGTGTCAGTCACTTTTTTATACTGCTCGGCATTCGCCGGTGCGTGTTGTGCCAGGAAAGCAGCACCGTCTAAGCTAAACCAGGCTTCGATGCCCTGTTGTTCCACTTGTTTGCACACGGTTTCCAGCAATTGCGCAGTGTCAGGGTGCGGCTCACCGGTTTCTTTATGCACAAAAAACGGCATCGGCACGCCCCAGTTACGCTGACGTGACACGCACCAGTCCGGGCGGTTCTTGATCATGGCTTCCAGGCGTGCACGACCCCAACTCGGGAAGAACTGGGTCGCATCCACGGCGGTATTCGCGTGCTCACGCAAGGCCTTGCCATCTGGGCCGACAGCGTTCATGCCGATAAACCACTGGTGCGTCGCCAATTGCATCAGTGGCGTTTTATGACGCCAGCAATGCGGGAAGCTGTGGTTCAAGCGCGCAGAGCCAAACAGCACAGCGTTTTCCTGCAATTTAGCCAAAATGATCTTGTTAGCATCCTGACGGCTCAAGCCACGAATCTCTGCCAGTTCAACCAACTCACTGCTAAAAAATTTGCCATCACCACCAATGAGGACGCGGGGTTTCTCGTTAGGGAAATTAGCGCGCATCACCAGCCAGTCATCGTTACCGTGCGCGGCAGCGGTATGCACCAAGCCAGTACCGGCATCGGTAGTCACGTGGTCGCCAGTGATCACCGGCACCTGACGGTGATCGAACGGATGTTGCAACAACAAGCCGCGCAAAGCCTCGCCCTTGCAACTGGCGATGATAGAAGTATTTTCTTCTGCATATCTGACCAAGGTTTTTTCTGCCAGGTCACGCACTAGGATCAGCAAGCCTTTGCTGGTTTGAATCAGGTCATAATCCAGCTCGGCATTCACGCTTACCGCCTGGTTAGCAGGTAGCGTCCATGGCGTTGTGGTCCAGATCACAGCATAGGCATCACCATTCACGGCAGTACCAAATGCTTTGCTCAATGCAGCGTTATCTACCACCTTGAAACCGACATCAATCGCTGGCGAATTGACGTCTTCGTATTCCACCTCGGCTTCAGCCAGGGCAGAGCCGCAGTCCACACACCAGTGCACCGGCTTGGAGCCTTGATACAGATAACCATTCTGGTAGATATCACCCAGCGCACGCATGATATCGGCCTCGGTGTTAAATGCCATGGTCAGGTAAGGATGATCCCAGTCACCCAGCACACCCAGGCGGATAAAGTCTTTTTTCTGTTTTTCGACCTGCTCGGCTGCGTAGGCCCGGCACAGTTCACGGAACTTGGCCGGATCAATATTCTTGCCGTGGTTTTTCTCTACCACCAGCTCGATCGGCAGGCCGTGGCAATCCCAGCCCGGAACATAAGGCGCGTCAAAACCACCCATGGTTTTGGCCTTGATGATGATGTCCTTGAGGATTTTATTGACGGCATGACCAATGTGAATATCACCGTTGGCGTACGGCGGGCCATCATGCAGGATAAAGGCTGGCGCGCCTTTACGTTTGGCACGGATGCGCTCGTACACCTTGCGCTCTTGCCAGCTTTTTAACCAGGCCGGTTCGCGCTTGGACAAGTCACCGCGCATGGGGAAACTGGTTTCAGGTAAATTCAGTTTATATTTTGAATCTTTGGTTTGGTCAGTCATTTAAATATCCAAAAAATCAGCCACAGATTGATGGCTGATCGATGTTCAGCGCTTATCCGTGGCTAAAATATTGTTTTGCCTGCAAGGCATCCAGCGCAATTTGCGCCTTCAATGCATCCAGCCCGGCAAACTTTTGTTCGTCGCGCAGTTTATGAAAAAACTGCACATGCACATGCTGATCGTAAAGATCACCATTAAAATCAAACACATGCACTTCAAGCTTGAGTTTGGGGATGCCTTCCAGGGTCGGCCGGTTACCCAAATTAGCAACCGCCGGTAAATTGTTCAATTTTACCGCATAAACCCCGGTCAGTGCAGGCCGTTCGTGGCGCATATGTACATTGGCTGTCGGGTAACCCAACTGGCGCCCGAGCTTGGCGCCATGCACCACCTTGCCACTAATGCTGTATGGGCGATCAAGCAAAGTATGCGCCTTGACCAGTTCGCCTGCCGACAGCGCATTACGTACCAGGGTGCTGGAAACGCGCTCGCCATGCAATTGCACTTCAGGCAGCGGGATCACGTTGAAGCCGTGTTCAATCAGCGTTTGCACCGTGCCTGCGCGCTTGGCACCAAAGCAGAAATCTTCGCCGACCATGACCACATTGGCATTGAGTTGCTGACGCAACACCTGCATGAACGTGGCCGGGCTTTGTGCTGCAAATGCCTGATTGAAGCGCTGCACATACACATGCTGCACGCCGCATTCGGCAAAATACTCCAGTTTTTCGCGCATCGACGCCAAACGGGCAGGCGCCTTTTGTGGCATGAAGAACTCACGCGGATGCGGTTCAAAAGTCATCACTGCGGGTGTGATTTTGTAGGTGTGTGCATAAGCGACCAGTTGGCGCAACAAAGCCTGGTGCCCCAAATGCATGCCATCAAAATTACCGATGGCAATCGCTTGCGGCGAGGACGCAGCTGGAATATGGCGAAATATCTGCATTACCTAGTCATCCGTTTCATTTAGCCACCCGTTTCATAAAGTCTCTTGGCCTGAAACCGAGCAAGCCGAGTGCGGCGAAGTACACACTCATGCCCAGCACCACGATACCCGCCAGATGCGACATACGTGTTAATGTCGCCATGGCCAGCCAATCGCCGGACCAGGTCGCCGCCGCATGTAACACCAGCGCCATCACCGTCACCGCAATCAGCAGTTTAAGCAAGAATAATAGCCAGCCAGGCTGCGGCCGATAAGCACCCGTTTTCTGCAAAGTGACCCATAGCAAGGTCGCATTGAGGCAAGCACCAAGGCCAACAGACAGCGCCAATCCGGCATGCTGCAAAGGCGTCAACTGCAAGAAAGCCACGTTCATGATTTGCGTCACAACCAAGGTAAAGATGGCGATCTTAACCGGCGTTTTCACGTTTTGGCGCGCATAAAACCCCGGTGCAAGCACCTTGACCATAATCAGGCCCAACAGGCTGAGGCTATAGGCAATGAGTGCGCGCTCGGTTTGCAACACGTCCATAGCGGTGAATTTACCGTAATAAAACAGGCTAGCAACCAAAGGCTTGGAAAGTACGGCCATCGCCACTGCCGCCGGAATGGCCAACATAAAGGTCAGGCGCAAGCCCCAGTCCAGCAACAATGAAAACTCGGCGCTGGATTTATCCACGTGCGCCTTGGATAAACTCGGCAGCAAGATCGTGCCTAATGCCACGCCCAGCACACCGGTCGGAAACTCCATCAGCCGATCAGCGTAATATAACCAGGACACGCTACCGGTTGGCATAAATGAAGCAAAAATGTTATTCAACACGATGGAAATCTGCGCCACAGACACACCAAAAATAGCAGGGCCCATCAACTTGAGAATGCGGCGCACACCTTCGTCCTCAAAGTTAAGTGCATAGCGCGGCAACATGCCTATCTCTTGCAGGTAAGGCAACTGATACAGCAACTGGATAATACCGCCAACAAATACTGCCCAGGCCAATACATAGACGGAGTTGTGGAAATGCGGCGCAATAAAAATCGCCGCCGTGATAAAACTCAAATTGAGCCAGACCGGCGTAAAGGCAGGCACCTGGAACTTGCTAAAAGCATTGAGCACCCCGCCTGCCATCGATACCAGTGAAATAAACAGGATATAAGGAAAGGTGATGCGCAACAGCTCAGTGGTCAGCGCAAACTTGGCCGGGTCATGCACAAAGCCCGGCGAGGTCAGGCGCACAATCAGCGGTGCCGCCAACATGCCGACAATAGTAATCGCCACCAGAAACAGGCCAAGCAAACTGGCCACATGGTTAATCAAGGCCTTGGTCGCTTCTGGCGTACGCTGCTTGCGATACTCGGAAAGGATAGGCACAAAGGCCTGGCTAAACGCGCCTTCGCCAGAAATGCGGCGTAACAGGTTAGGGATTTTAAACGCCACAAAAAAAGCATCGGTGGCCATGCCAGCGCCAAAAATACGGGCGATCAGCGTGTCACGGACAAAGCCGAGCAGGCGCGAAATAAACGTCATGCCACCCACAGTGGCCAGAGCTTTGAGCAAATTCATAAATGATGGAAAATACGCGCCTTAGTCTATTTTTGGCAGCTTATCGCTAGCAGCGGACT
>Ga0208514_100446_pt1 | contig 23346 bp, 23 predicted proteins | sample LakWasMet70_HOW9_2_FD_183900 | JGI IMG/M metagenome (GOLD analysis project Ga0208514, IMG submission 183900) | Freshwater sediment methanotrophic microbial communities from Lake Washington under simulated oxygen tension - Sediment Metagenome... | ecosystem: Environmental > Aquatic > Freshwater >...
ACGGAACCATCTACGCGCTGGAAAGCCTGGAGGTGGTATTGATCACCGCCACCTTCGACCAGGACGTGAGCCTGGTCTTCATAGACGACGGCGTTTATGAGCTGGTCAAGGGCCAGCAGACCAAGGGCATTGGCATCAAAAATTTCTCGCCCAGCTACCGCGCACTGGATGGCTATGACGTGGAAAAACTCTATGTGGACCAGGATTCGCTCAGCGCACGCGGCTTGACCGAAAAAGACCTGTTGGTGCCCGTGGAAGTGCTGGGCGCCCAGCAAATGGGCCAACTGATGGCGCAACAGGACGTGATCCTGAGCTTTTGAGAACAAGGACACAACCCCATGTTGCATATCGTCAATAAATCCCCCTTTCAGACCCGCACGCTGGACACCTGCCTGCGCATGGCCCAACCGGGCAACGCGCTGCTGCTCATCGAAGACGGCATCTACGCCGCCACCGTGGGTAGCGCAACCGAGGAACGCATCCGCGCAAGCTGTGCCACGCTGAAGGTCTATGCGCTGCAACCGGATATGGATGCCCGTGGCGTGACGGCCAAGCTGATCGACGGCGTGACGCTGGTTGATTACGCCGGCTTTGTGGATCTGACCGTGGAACACAGCACATCCCACTCGTGGCTGTGACCCAAATTACCAAATTTACTGGAGAAAAAAATGAGCTTTGAAATCAACGGCACGACCTACGAAACCGACGAAGAGGGCTACTTGCTCAATCTCGCCGAATGGACCCCTGAGGCAGCCGTCTACCTTGCAGAAGAAGAGAAGGTACCGCTTACCGACAACCACTGGGAAGTCATCAACTTCCTGCGCGAGTACTACAACGAGTACCAGATTGCCCCGGCCGTACGGGTACTGACCAAGGCCATTGGCAAGCAGTTCGGCGAGGAAAAGGGCAACAGCAAGTACCTGTACGACCTGTTCCCCTATGGCCCTGCCAAACAGGCCTGCAAGATCGCGGGCCTGCCCAAGCCCACCGGTTGCATCTAAGCCACGTTGCCAGGCCAGACGATGTCGCTGCTGACCATCCTCTATTCGGCATTGTTCTACCTTGCCACGGGCGTGTTCGTCATCGGCCTGGGCCTGAAGATTCGCAGCTACGCCAAGACACCAGCGCCATTGAAGATACCCACCACCCCGGCACCCACCACCATGGGCGGTGTGCGCTGGCGCATGGCGCGTGAGGTGGTCTTTTTCGAAAGCCTGTTCAAGTCCAGCAAATGGACCTGGATCTTTGGCTGGACGTTTCACATGGCGCTGCTATTGGTGGTGTTGCGCCACCTGCGCTACTTTCAGGAGCCGGTGTGGCTGCCCGTCGTGCTGGTACAGCCCTTCGGCACCTACGCCGGTTTTGCCATGGTTGCGGGCTTAAGCGGACTGTGGGCGCGGCGCTGGCTGGTGGACAGGGTGCGCTATATCTCCACCCCGTCCGACCATTTGATGCTGGCACTGCTGCTGGCCATTGGAATCACCGGTCTGGGCATGCGCTTCGTGGCCCACACCGATATCGTCGCGGTGAAGATGTTTGTGCTGGGGCTGATGCGACTCAACTGGCAGAGCCTGCCGGCCGACCCGGTGCTGCTGGTGCATCTGGCCTTTGTGGCCGTGCTCATGCTCATTTTCCCCATCAGCAAGTTGTTGCACGCTCCCGGCCTGTTCTTCAGCCCCACCCGCAACCAGGCTGACAACGCCCGTGAAGTGCGCCATGTATCCGCCTGGGCGGCCGCATTGGACAAGCGTCCCTGAGAACCGACACACCCACTATGGCCACCGCAGCGTTCGAAACCCCCAAGCTCAAGAGCTATCCCGTCATCCCACTGGTGCAAGTGGGGAGCATGTCCCACCTCAAGCCTTTTGTGGCGTCCGCGCCCATCCAGAAGGCGCTGGGCTTTCCGGAGACCCTGGTCGAAGACTGGCAGGCCAAGGCCATTGCCAAGATGGGTGAGTTGCTGGGCAAATACCGCTCGCTCCAGGTCTATATGGACGCCTGCGTGCACTGTGGCGCCTGCTCAGACAAATGCCACTACTTCTTGGGCACCGCCGACCCCAAAAACATGCCGGTAGCACGCCAGGACCTGATGCGCAAGGTCTACCGCCGCTACTTCACGTTTGCCGGCAAGTACTTCCCCAAGCTGGTGGGCGCGGTCGACCTGACACGCGAGGTGCTGGACGAGTGGTACAGCTACTTCAACCAGTGCTCCGAGTGCCGCCGTTGCTCGGTCTTCTGCCCCTATGGCATTGACACGGCCGAAGTCACCATGGCGGCCCGCGAGATCATGGACTCCATCGGCATGGGGCAAAAATACTCGAACGAAATCATCGGCAAGGTGCACCGCATCGGCAACAACCTGGGCATTCCCGGGCCGGCGTTGGAAAACACGCTGGAAGGCCTGGAGGAAGACACCAAGGACGAGACCGGCCTGGACATCAAGTTCCCGCTCGACGTCAAGGGTGCCGAGGTCCTGCTGATCACCCCGTCGGCCGACTTCTTCTCGGAACCGCACGTGGAAAGCCTGATCGGCTATGCCAAGGTGTTCCACGCAGCCGGCATCAGCTGGACGCTAAGTTCGCACGCCTCTGAGGCCGGTAATTTCGGCATGTTCATTGGCAACTACGAGCAAATGCGCAACATCTCCATGCGGGTGCGAGAAGCCGCGCTGGAGCTGGGTGTCAAACGCATCGTGGTGGGCGAATGCGGTCACGCCTGGCGTGTGGCCTATAGCTTCTGGAACACCCTGATCGGCCCCTTTGACTACCTGGACCCGCGTTACCCGGTGCCCCAGCATATCTGCGAAGTCACAGACGATCTGATTCAGCGCGGAGCCCTGCAATTTGACAAAGAGGCCAACGACAGCCGCATCATCACCTTCCACGATTCGTGCAATGTGGCGCGTGCCTCGCGCATGGGCAATATGCCGGGCGGCCAGTTTGTGATTCCGCGGCGCATCATCACTTCGGTAGCGAACCACTTCCATGACATGGCGCCGCAAACCATACACGAGAGCACGTTTTGCTGCGGCGGTGGCGGCGGCTTGCTGACAGACGACCTAATGGAACTGCGCGTCAAGGGCGCCCTGCCCCGCATGGAAGCCCTGAAATACGTGGTGGACGACCACGGCGTGAATTTCATGGCCACGATCTGCGCCATTTGCAAAGCCCAGTTCACCAAGGTACTGCCCTACTACGGTTTCAACATGGGCATGGTGGGCGGCGTCCACCAGTTGGTCAGCAAGGCGATTCGCCTGGGCGACAAATAGCCCCGCCCATCCTGCTCAGCCAACACAACAAATACCAGGAGATTCCACTATGTCCGCCCCCAACGAAGCCGTCACCGTCAAACCCCTGACCTTTCGCCGTTACAAGGATGGTGACAACAAGGTCAAGTCCTTTCAGAAGGATATTTTTGATGCCGGGCACTCGCACAAGTGCCCCACCTATATCCAAAGCACTCCACCCTGCCAGGGCAGTTGCCCGGCCGGTGAGGACATTCGGGGTTACCTCAACATCGTGCGCGGCATCGAGAAGCCGCCCACCGGGATGGTGTGGCAGGAGTACGCCTTTCGCCGCCTGACCGAGGCCAACCCATTTCCATCGGTCATGGGCCGCGTGTGCCCGGCGCCGTGTGAATCGGGCTGCAACCGCAACCAGGTGGAAGACTTTGTCGGCATCAATTCCGTCGAGCATTTCTTGGGTGACTACGCCATCAAAAACGGGCTTGCCTACACCAAGCCCACCCATGTTTCCGGCAAGACCGTGGCCGTGATCGGCGGAGGCCCGGCCGGATTGTCGGCAGCCTACCAGTTGGCGCTCAAGGGACACGCTGTCACGCTGTTTGACGAGCGTACCGAGCTCGGCGGCATGATGCGCTACGGCATCCCCGGATTCCGCACGCCACGCGATGTGCTGGACGCTGAAATTCAGCGCATCCTGGATCTGGGTATCACGACACGCATGAACTGCCGCATTGGCACCGACATCACCATGGCGCAGATTCGCGAAGACTTCGACGCCGTGTTCCTGGGCCTGGGCGCACAGGCCGGCCGTGCCCTGCCGGTCGAAGGTGCCGACGCACCCAACTGCGTGACCGCCACATCCTTCCTCAAAGCCTTCAATGACGGGCGCCTGCGCCATGTCGGCAAGCGCGTGGTGGTGGTGGGCGGTGGAGACACCTCTATTGACGTGGCGACCGTGGCGCGGCGCCTGGGCCACATCGACAAGGTCAACGAGTCGGACCGCCCCGAACATGCAATTGCCGGCCACGTGGCACACGACGTCGCGGAAGCTTCCGTGCGCCAGGGCGCCGAGGTCACCTTGACGACGATCTTCGCCATCGACAAGATGCAGGCCACCAAGCACGAGGTAGAACATGCTCTCTCGGAAGGCATCACTATCCTGGGTGGCATGGCGCCTGTGTGCGTGGTGCGCGGACCCGACGGGCGGGCCACCGCATTGCGGGTGGCACGCTGCGAAGCCAAGATCGTCGGTGGCCGCCTGGACATCAAGAACATCGAAGGAACGGAACAGGACATTCCTGCAGACCTGATCGTCTCGGCAATCGGGCAAGCGGTGGATTTCACTGGCCTGGAGGAGTTCAACAACGGCAAGGGCGCCATCAACAGCGACAAGAACTACCAGGTGCAGGGGCAAGAGGGCTTCTTTGTGGGGGGCGACGTGGTGCGCCCGCATTTGCTGACCACGGCAATAGGTCACGGCGCGATTGCGGCCGACGGTATTGACCGCTTCCTGCAGAACGAAGCGCTGGAAAAGCGCCCCAAGATTGACGTGCATGCCTTCGACCTGAAGCGCAAGATGCTGGAGAAGGGCTATACCTTCAGCGAAGTGCATGAACCGATTCGTGGCACCGACAAGAACACCGCCGCCATCCACAATTTTGACAACCGGTCTGACCGCTATGTCATTTCGCACAAAGAGCTGTTCCTGGGCCACTTTCCGTTTGTGGCCCGCAACCGCCGGGGCATCACCTCCCTGACGGCCGAACAGGCTCTGGACAATTTTGAAGAACGCCTGCAGCCCTTGCTGGAAGCGCAGGCGGTTGCCGAGGCCAAACGCTGCATGAGCTGCGGCCAGTGCTTTGAGTGCGACAACTGCGTGGTCTATTGCCCCCAGGTTGCCGTGTTCAAGGTGCCCAAGGCCAAGGCCACGACCGGGCGCTACGTCGACACCAACTACAACAAATGCATTGGCTGCCACATCTGCGCCGAGGTTTGCCCCACCGGCTACATCCAGATGGGTCTGGGGGACTGATGGCTCCCCTGGTATTCCTGTTGGGTCTTCTGATGGCGGGGGTTGTGCACGCGGGTGAGGCAACTACATCGCGGGTGTCGCAGCCGGTGATAGAAGCGGCCCGTGGTGGTGCGTGCGTGGCGGACCCGGCGTTCATGCGGCGCAACCACATGACGCTGCTCAAGCACCAGCGGGATGACACGCTGCGGGGAGGCATGCGCACCGGCGCATACAGCCTGAAGACCTGCATTGACTGCCATGCCAGCAAAACGACCAACAGCGTGGCGGCGTCGGACACCAATTTTTGCCAGAGTTGCCACACTTATGCGGCCGTCAAGCTCGACTGCTTCGAGTGCCATTCCAACAAACCTCAGGTCAAGCCATGACGCCAGACCCCAGCCCTCCATCCAAAGACGCGGGTGACACCAAGTCCGGTCGCCGTGGTTTCATGGCCTTTGCTGCGGCCGGTATCGCGGGCATCCTGATTGCGCCCGGGGTACGGCTGATAGAAGTCGCCCAGGCTGCGTCCGCTACCGGCACACTGAGCCCCGGCGCCAGCAGCAAGGTCCGCTGGGGCATGCTGATTGACAGCACGAAGTGTGTCAGCGGCTGCAACGATTGCGTCACCGCGTGCAACACCGAAAACGGGCTGTCCGGTGGCACCAAGACCACCGATTCGCAGTGGATCCGCAAGATCGAAATCAAGGAAGTGCGCACCGGCAAGACACAGTCCCTGCCCATGATGTGCCAGCACTGTGCCGAGCCGCCCTGCGTCGATGTGTGCCCCACCGGAGCATCCTTCAAGCGCGCCGATGGCATCGTGCTGGTGGACAAGCACACCTGCATTGGCTGCCGCTACTGCATGATGGCCTGCCCCTACAAGGCCCGCTCCTTCGTGCACTCCCCCCAGACCGACCAGAAGCCCGATGTACCGCGCGGCATGGGTACGGTGGAAGCCTGCACGATGTGTGTGCACAAGGTGGACAAGGGTGAGATGCCCGCCTGCGTGACCGCTTGCTCCAAGGCCGGACATGAAGCCATTCTCTTTGGCGATCTCAACAACCCGGATAGCGAGATATCCAAACGTATTGCCAGCTACCCCAGCCGCCAGATTCGGGAAAACCTGAACCTCGACACCGGTGTGCGTTACCTCGGCATTTGAAGCAAAAAGGCCTGATCCATGAAAATTGAACTGCGCCCCTTGCAAGGCACAAGCCCCGGCTACTACCTGCTGATGGCCGGCATGGCACTGGTTGCACTCGTTGGCCTGGCTGCGGTGTGGCACATGGAGCACAACGGCCACATCGTGACCGGCATGAACAACCAGATTGTGTGGGGCCTGCCCCATGTGTTTGCCGTGTTTCTGGTGGTGGCAGCATCGGGCGCGCTGAACGTGGCCTCCATGGCATCGGTGTTTGGCAAGACCGACTACAAACCGCTGGCCCCGCTGTCCGGGCTGCTGGCCATTGCGCTGCTTCTGGGTGGCCTGACGGTGCTGATGCTGGATCTGGGACGCCCCGACCGGCTGATCGTGGCCATGACGTACTACAACTTCAAGTCCATCTTTGCACTCAACATCTTTCTGTACTCCGGATTCATGGGCTTTGTCATCGTCTACCTGTGGACCATGATGGAGCGCAGCATGAACCGCTTCACGCCCGTGGCGGGACTTTTTGCCTTCATCTGGCGCATGGCGTTGACCACGGGAACCGGTTCGATCTTCGGTTTCCTGGTGGCCCGGCAGGCCTACGACTCTGCGTTGCTGGCACCTCTGTTCATTGCACTGTCGTTCAGCTATGGCCTGGCGGTGTTCCTGCTGGTGTTGATGCTGGCCTGCAAGGGCAGTGGCCGCCCGGTGGGCGATGCGCTGATGGCCAAGTTCGCACGGCTGCAGGTGATCTTCATTTCGGCCGGTCTGTACTTTGTGACCATCTACTACCTGACCAATCTGTATTTCACGCGGCACCATGCGTTTGACCGTTTTATCCTGATGGATGGCGGCATCTACACGCTGTTGTTCTGGCTCGGGCCTGTGTTTCTGGGCGGTATATTGCCCCTGGTGTTGCTGCTGCACCCGCGCATCGGGCAGATGCGCCGGCGCGTCACGGCGTGCGCGGCGCTGGTGGTGGGTGGTGGCTTTGCGCAGATGTACGTCACCATCATTGGCGGACAGGCGTTTCCGCTGGTCATTTTCCCCGGCCACCAGGTCAGCAGCAGTTTCTCGGACGGTGTCATCAACACCTATTCACCCAGCCTGCCGGAGTGGCTGCTGGGCTTTGGTGGTATCGCCATTGTGGGAATCATCGTCATGGTGGCGCTCAAGGTGATGGGCTTCTTGCCCGAGCGGCTGGACGACGAGACCCTGCAACAACATGCCGCAGCCCAGGGCGCGGCGCACGCCTGAAGCATCCCGCCATGTCGCGCCTTCTGATTTCGGCAGCCCACAAGTCGTCCGGCAAGACCACGATATCGGTTGGCTTGTGCGCCGCGCTGTCCGCCCAGGAGCTGCGGGTGCAACCCTTCAAGAAGGGGCCGGACTACATCGACCCCATGTGGCTGGGCCAGGCCAGCGGGCGGGCGTGCTTCAACCTCGATCCGTATTTGATGACGCCCGAGCAGATCACCACCTGCTTTGCGCGCCACGCAGCAGCGGCTGACATCAGCATCGTGGAAGGCAACAAGGGCCTGTACGACGGACTGGCGCTGGACGGCAGCAACAGCAACGCCGCCTTGGCGCAGCTGCTGGACCTGCCCGTGGTGCTGGTGCTGGATGCGCGCGGCATGACACGCGGCATTGCGCCCCTGATCCTGGGCTACCAGGCATTCGACCGCAGCATTCGCATTGCGGGGGTCATCCTGAACCAACTGGGCGGCGCACGCCACGAATCCAAGCTGCGCGCTGTGATCGAGCACTACACCGATGTGCCGGTGCTGGGCGCGATTGCCCATGACCCGCGCCTGGCCGTGGTCGAGCGGCATTTGGGCCTGATGCCCAACCATGAGCTCGACGATGCCGCCCAGCGGGTGCGCGCCATGGGCGAACTGATTGCGCAACAGGTCGATTTGTCGCGCGTTCTGCAAATAGCCCAGAGCGCCACCCCGCTTGCGCCAACCCCCATCCCGCAGCGGGTATTGGCTCCACCATCGCCCGTCCGCATTGGTGTCGCCCGCGACAAGGCATTTGGTTTCTATTACCCGGATGACCTGCTGGCACTGGAACAGGCTGGCGCGGTGATCGTCCCGGTGGACACACTGCGCGACACACAGCTACCAACGGTAGACGGACTATTCATTGGCGGCGGCTTTCCTGAAATGTTTATGGACGAGTTGCAGGCCAACGCATCCATGCGCGGCAGCATCCACACGGCTATTGAAGAGGGCCTCCCCGTCTATGCGGAATGTGGCGGCCTGATGTACCTGGCGCGCACGCTGCGCTGGAAGGACCAGGTCTACAACATGGTGGGCGCCCTCCCCGCCGATGTGGTGATGCATGCACGCCCCGTGGGGCGTGGCTACGTGGAACTGCAAGCCACGGGCGACGCTCCCTGGTCCGCCACCGCAGGCGACAACGCGGCCACGGTCCGGGGCCACGAATTCCACTATTCCAGCCTGGAGAACGTCGCACCTGACCTGAAGTTTGCTTACCGCGTGCTGCGCGGACATGGCGTGGATGGCCAGCGCGATGGCATCGTGTACCGCAACGTCGTCGCTTCCTATGCCCACCTGCGCAACGCAGCGGGGTCCGGCTGGGCTGAGGCGTTTGCAGCCTTTGTCCGTGCCAGAAATGTTGCTCGGGAACAGTCCGCCGCCGCAGCCGTTGCCGCGGAGGCGGCGCGCACGCTGCAGGTCAACGGACGCCCCGTGGCCACCGACGTTGAAGGCTACCTGAAAAATATTGACGACTGGACCGAGGACTTCGCCCGTGCCCAAGCCGAGGCCGAGAACCTTGAGCTGACCGAGGCGCATTGGCAGGTCATCGCATTTTTGCGGACGTATTACGAAGAGCACCGGGTGCAGGCACAGGTGCGCGCCATGATCTGGCACTTCGCAAAGGCATGGGGCCCCGAGCATGGCAACAACCACTACCTGCATGCCCTGTTCCCCATCGGCGGCCCGCAAAAGCAGGGCAACCGCTTGGCCGGACTTTTAAAAACCAAAGGTGAACATTGATTCACCAAGGAGCAACTATGAACCCCCACGCTCACTCACGTTCGCTGCCCCCCAAGGGGGCGCTTGCCTCCTTTGAGGCGGCTCGGCAGGAGGCAGTATGTTTAGTTTGACTCCCGCTGCTGCCCAGCAGATTCAACAGGCCGCCAGCGCCAGCGGCGCCACCGATCTGGCCTTGCGCATTGCCGCAAAAGTCGATCCCGACGGTTCCCTGCAATACGGCATGGGTTTTGACGAGCCCAAGGACGAGGACATGCGGCTCGATCTGGCCGGCGTTGCTGTAGTCATCGGTGGTGAGTCCCAGGAGCTGCTCATTGACACCGTGCTGGACTTTGTCGAACTCAACCCCGGCGAATTCAACTTCATTTTTAGCGAAGGCGGTGCTTCCGGCTGCGCCAGCGATGCAACTACCTCCGGCGGTTGCGGCAGCACCGGCTGCGGCAGTGGTGGCTGCGCCTCCAAAGGTCGTGCCCATTGAAAACCGATGTCATGAAACCCATACCCCTTGACGGAAAAGTCTACTTGGTGGGCGCCGGCCCCGGCGACCCCGAGCTGCTGACGTTGCGCGCCGTGCGTCTGCTGGAACGGGCGGACGCGGTGGTGTATGACCACCTGGTGTCCAGCGCGGTGCTGGACTTTGTCTCGCCCACGGCAGAGCGCATCTACGCGGGCAAGCGCCGCAATGAGCACACCATGCGCCAGGAGCAAATCAACGCCCTGCTGGTCACACTCGCGCAGCAGGGCAAGCAGGTCGTGCGGCTCAAGGGCGGCGACCCATTCATCTTTGGACGCGGTGGCGAGGAGCTGCAGACCCTGGCCGCCCACGGTGTTGCGTTTGAGGTGGTGCCGGGTGTAACGGCGGCGTCCGGCGTGTCCAGCTATGCCGGCATTCCGCTGACCCACCGCGACTATGCCCAGAGCTGCCTGTTTGTAACGGGCCACTTGAAGGACGGCAGCGCCGATCTGGACTGGCCCAATATGGTCCGGCCGCGCCAGACCGTGGTGATTTACATGGGCTTGGGTGGTTTGCCGGAGATTTGCCGCCAGATGATGCTGCACGGGGCTTCTCCGAGTCTGCCCATCGCGGTGGTGCAGGACGGCAGCATTGCCACCCAAAAGGTCGTGACCGGCACTTTGGCTGACATGCCCGAACGCGTGGCGAAAGCGGGCCTGAAGTCCCCTTGCCTGACCCTCATCGGCGAAGTCGTCAAGCTACACGATTCGCTGGCATGGTTCACTCCCGTCGCACAGGCTGTCGTTTTGCCGACCGTTGCACCCCAAAAACGGCGTCGCCAGGCAGCAGCCCTCAGTGTTTGATCTTGAGGGCGCCCTCGCCGGCCGCCTTCACACCTTCAGGCGAGCTGCCGTACTCAAACGCAAACACAGCGGCCTCCACCCGAGAGTGCAGATTGAGCTTGTCCATGATGTGGCGCACATGCAGTTTGACGGTGTTGTGGCTGATGTCCAGCGCCTTGGCAATCACCTTGTTGCTGCAACCGCGCGCCACATGGTTCAGTACCTCGCGTTCCCGTTCGGTCAGCGTGGCCACGAGGTCACCCATGACGGATACCTTGGGGCCGGACTGGAGTATCAGCGCCAGCTTCAGCGTCATGGCCGAGGCCACCACCATCTCGCCACGGGCCGCGCGTCCGATGGCATCAATCACTTCCTCGGGCTCCATGTCCTTGAGCAAGTAGCCGCGCACCCCGGCGCGCAGCGCCGCCGCCATATCGTCCTCGCTGTCACTCATGGTCAGTATCACCACCGGGGTATCGCACCCTTCGTTGCGGACCATGCGCAGCACGCTCAGCCCATCGACAGCGGCCAGGCGCAAATCCAGCACCATGAGGTCCGGCTGGTGCTCCCGTAATAAGGGCACTACCTGGGACGGATCGCCCGTGGCGACCACCACCTCCATATTGCCCCGGTGCTCCAGCAGTTCCGTCAGGCCACTGCGGCACAGCGCGTGGTCGTCCACCAGCATGACACGGGTCTTGGGTGTCATAGGCCGCCCACTCCGTGTTGGGCTGCAACTACGGGCAGCAACAGGCGCACCCGCGTGCCCCCCCCATCATTGGGACCGACGACCAGACTGCCGCCGAGGCGCTTGGCACGGCTTTGCATGATGTCCAGTCCAAAATGGTTGGTGGGCGCCAAGCCCTTGGCCAGCGTCACGAGGGTCGACACAGACGGCTCATCCATGCCCAGCCCGTCGTCTTCAATCCGGAACTCCAGCTGTTGATGGTCACGGGCAATGGTCACAATCGCCCGCCGTGCCATGGAGTGCTTGGCAATGTTGGCCAATGCTTCCTGAATAATGTAGAACACCTGGACTTCCTGTTCGTCGGTCAGTTTCAGACTATGCACCGAATTCCGGATTTCCAGTGAGATACCAACCCGGTCAAAATACCCATCGGCCACACCCTGCAACGCGTGCAGCAAACCCAGAGGATCCATCCGGGTGCGGAAATAGGTCATGACTTCGCGCAACTTATCGTGCACTTCCCCGACGCCTTGCTTGACATCGGTCAAATATTTGAGCGAACGTTGATCGTCGTGCGCCAACATCGATTCATTCAACAGTGGTAGCCGCATCCTCACGTAAGCCAGTGTCTGCGCAATGGTGTCGTGAACTTCATTGACCATCTCCTGGCGCTCTTTCATGACCGTGACGCGCAACCGCTCACGTTCTATCCTGGCATTGTGCAGCGCCAGCCCCAACAACTGCCCGATCAGGCGCAGCATGGTTTCCATTTGTGGGTTGATACTGGTATCGGAGTCAAAGAACAGGTTGTAGATCCCCAAGACCTGACCGCCATGCGGCAATGAAATAGCCAGCACACGCTGGCATTGAATGCCGAAGTAGGCATGTTCGCTGTGCTTGGCACAGGTTTTGACATCGTCCACCCATCCCACCACATCGCCCGCCGACGCAACGCCACACACACCGCAGTCGCGCGGGACCAAGCGCTCGGCAATTTGCACGTCAGCCGGCAAGCCCTGCTGCGCCACCAGGCGCATGGACTTCCCGTCGTCGGTCAAGACCCGCACAGCACCCGCCTGAGCACCAGCCAAGGCCAGGATGGCGATCAGAAAGCGTTCGAGCAACGGTGCCAGATCACTGTCCACCGCAAGCTCCGCCGTCAGCCCCGCAATGGCGGAGCCCACGTCCACGGGGACATCGGGGCGGAGTGTGTGTTGGGAGAGCGTCATGGTGGTTGTGGTTGGACCCCATGCTATTACATAACCGAGCGCTAATAAATCGTAGAAACCCGGGGGTTGGCCCAGCGGCACTTCAGACACTACCCATTTGGGTTACATGGAATTACCCGTGTCGGCTATAGACGACTTTGGGTGCCCCTGCCTCTAATAGGGGCACTCTGCACCAGCCCTGCCCGTACGAAAAACACCCTCGCATGTCCGCCACACCGATTCATGATCCCACGCGCCCCGCAGTGGCCAATGCCGTCAACGAGATGCGCACCACCACCTGCTACATGTGCGCCTGCCGTTGTGGCATCCGGGTGCATTTGCGCAATGGTGAAGTCCGCTACATCGAAGGCAACCCGGACCATCCACTCAACCAGGGCGTGATCTGCGCCAAGGGTTCCTCGGGCATCATGAAGCAGTATTCACCCGCCCGGCTCACCAAGCCCCTGCTGCGCAAACCGGGCAGTGAACGCGGAGAAGGCCAGTTCGAAGAGATCGAATGGGAAGCGGCCTTCACGATGCTGGCAGACCGCCTGCAAAAAATCCGCTCCACAGACCCCAAGCAGTTTGCCCTGTTCACCGGGCGCGACCAGATGCAGGCGCTGACCGGCCTGTTTGCGCGGCAGTTTGGCACGCCCAACTATGCCGCGCACGGTGGCTTTTGCTCGGTCAATATGGCGGCCGGCATGATCTACACGATCGGCGGCTCATTCTGGGAGTTCGGCGGCCCCGATCTGGAGCGCGCCAAGCTGTTTGTGATGATAGGCACGGCCGAAGACCACCACTCCAACCCGATGAAGGCGGCCCTCAGCAAATTCAAGCGCAATGGGGGGCGCTTTGTGTCCATCAACCCCGTGCGCACCGGCTACTCCGCCATTGCCGACGAGTGGGTGCCAATCAAACCCGGCACCGACGGTGCGCTCTTGCTGGCCCTGATCCACGAGTTGATCCAACTGGGCCTGTACGACCGGGAATTTTTGGCCCGCTACACCAATGCAGGCCAACTGGTGAACCAGGATACCGCCAGCGATGACTTTGGCATGTTCCTGCGCGATGCCGACGCCGAGATTGGCAACCCGCTGCGCCCGGCCAATTTCTATTGGTGGGACCGTCTTGCCGAATGCGCGGTAGCGGACCACACCGAAGGGGCCGACCCGGCGCTGCTGGGGCACTTCACCCTGCCGCACGGCACACCGGCCGTGCCCGCTTTCCAGTTGCTGCAGGAGCGCGTCAAGCCCTACACCCCCGAATGGGCCGAAGGTGTTACCGGGATTCCTGCCGCTACGATTCGCCGCCTGGCGCACGAGATGGGCATTACCGCGCGGGACCAGAAAATTGAACTGCCTATCGCCTGGACCGACAGCTGGGGCAAGCGCCACGACTCGGTCACCGGCAACCCGGTCGCCTTCCACGCCATGCGGGGCCTGGCCGCGCACTCCAATGGTTTTCAGACCATTCGTTCGCTGTCCATTTTGATGTCGCTGTTGGGCACCATAGACCGACCCGGTGGCTTTCGCCACAAGGCGCCCTACCCGCGCGCGGTGCCACCCAATGCCCGCCCGCCCAAGGGACCACAGGCTGTCAAGCCCGACACGCCGCTCGACGGTGCACCGCTGGGCTGGCCTGAAAGCCCGGACGACTTGTTCGTGGACGACAAGGGCCTGCCGGTTCGCATCGACAAAGGCTTCTCCTGGGAGCACCCCTTGTCGGCCCACGGCCTGATGCACAACGTCATCACCAACGCCTGGAAGGGTGACCCGTACCGCATTGACACCCTGCTGATCTTCATGGCGAACATGGCGTGGAACTCCACGATGAACACGTCGGACGTGCGCAACATGCTCAATGACAAGCACACCGAGGGCGAGCACAGCGGTGAGTACAAAATCCCTTTCCTGGTGGTGTGCGACGCCTTCCAGTCAGAAATGACGGCCTTTGCCGACCTGATCCTCCCCGACACCACCTACCTGGAACGGCACGACACCATGTCGATGCTGGACCGGCCGATTTCCGAATTCGACGGCCCAGTAGACGCCGTTCGCATTCCCGTCGTGGCACCCAAGGGCGAATGCAAGCCTTTTCAGGAGGTGCTGGTGGAACTGGCGGGGCGGCTCAAACTGCCGGCCTTCACACAGACGGATGGCTCGCGCAAATTCAAGGGCTATACCGACTTCATCGTCAATTACGAAACCGCACCGGGCTCGGGCATCGGCTTCCTGGCGGGCTGGCGCGGCAAGGGCGGTGAGAAGTCCATGCGCGGCGAGCCCAATCCCAAGCAGTGGGAGATGTACGAGAAAAACAACTGCGTTTTCCACTACGAGATGCCGCTCGAATACCAGTACATGCGCAACTGGAACCAGGGCTACATGGAATGGGCGCAAAAGATCGGGATACGGCGGGACAAAGACCCCATCGTCATCCATATCTACTCGGAGTTTCTGCAAGGCTTTCGCCGCGCCGCACAGGGCAAGCGCCCGGGCAAGCAGCCACCAGCACATCTGCGCAAACGGGTGGAGACCTACTTTGATCCGCTGCCGTTCTACTACGTGCCGCTGGAAGAACAAGCCACCGACACGGCCAAATACCCACTGAACGCCATCACCCAGCGCCCCATGGCGATGTACCACTCCTGGGACTCGCAAAACGCCTGGCTGCGCCAGATCCACACCCACAACTACCTGTTCGTCAACACCAAGACTGCCGCTGCCGAAGGCATTGCAGACGGCGGCTGGATGTGGGTCGAATCCCAGTGGGGCAAGGTGCGCTGCATGTGCCGCTACTCCGAAGCGGTGGAGCCCGGCACCGTGTGGACCTGGAACGCGATTGGTAAGTCGGCTGGCGCCTGGAACTTGACTGCGGACGCCAATGAATCCCAACGCGGTTTTCTGCTCAACCACCTGATCTCGGAGGTTTTGCCGCCATCCAGCGCCGGGGCTGCCATCTCCAACTCGGACCCCATCACCGGCCAGGCCGCGTGGTACGACGTGCGGGTGCGCATCTACAAGGCACAGGATGATGAGCCGGAGCAGACCTCGCCGCAGTTCAAGGCCGTGCCGGCTGCACCCGGGGTGCAACAGGTAGTGCCGAAGTGGAGGGCCTACTTTGCAGGCCGGGGGGACAGCAAATGACCCAGCTCGAAAGACAGGAGCGCTCGCTATGACACAGCTCGCTTTGGTCATTGACCTGAATGTCTGCGTCGGCTGCCACGCCTGCGTCACCAGCTGCAAGCAGTGGAACACCTCAGGCACGGCGGGTTCGCTGGTCGACATCAACCCCTATGGCGCCGAGCCCAACGGCACGTTTTTCAACCGGGTGCAGACTTTTGAAGTGGGCGAGTTCCCCAACACACAAACGGTGCACTTTCCCAAGTCCTGCCTGCACTGCGAAGACCCGCCCTGCGTGCCGGTGTGCCCCACTGGCGCGAGCTACAAGCGGGCCGAGGACGGCATTGTGCTGGTGGACTACGACAAGTGCATTGGCTGCAAATATTGCAGCTGGGCCTGCCCCTACGGCGCGCGTGAGCTGGACGAAGAGCGCAAGGTGATGACCAAGTGCACGCTGTGCGTGGACCGCGTCACCGACACCGCCCTGCCCGCCTCCGAGCGCAAACCCGCCTGCGTGCTGGCCTGCCCTTCCAATGCCCGGCTGTTTGGGGACATCCACGACCCGGAGTCGGTGGTGTCCCGGGCCATTGCCGAGCGCGGCGGCTACCAGCTCATGCCGGAATGGGGCACCAGCCCCTCCAACCACTACCTGCCACGGCGCAAGACCGAAATCCGCATCCATGCCGAAGACCTGGAGCGCGTGGACAACCCGCTGAAGATCGACGGCCAGTTGCCCGAGCACGCCCACCGCGACCCGGGCCGCGAAGACTTCGCCACCTAACGCCCCGCTCCCAGCACAACCTTGCACGACCCACTATGCAACCCGCTTTTTCAGTCATCTTCCTGACCACCCTCATTGGCGCCGCACAGGGGCTTTTCCTGGCGCTGTATGGCACCGAGCTGATTGGCCTGGGTGGCCTGGGCCCAGCAGATAGCAAAGGCTTCCTGGTCAACGGCAGCGCCGTAGCGCTGGTGCTGTCTGCGCTGGGTCTGGTCGCCTCATTCTTTCACTTGGGGCACCCCGAACGCGCATGGCGGTCGGCCGCCATGTGGCGCACCTCCTGGCTGTCGCGCGAAGTCATCGCCCTGCCCTTGTTCATGCTGGGCGTTTTCACGTATGCCGGATCACACGCCCTGGGACGCGGCAATACGCAACTGGTCGGTGCAGCAACCACGCTGGCGTGCATCGCGCTCTTTGTGTGCACGGCCATGATTTACGCATCGGTGCGCTTTTTGCAGGAATGGGCCAGCCCGCTGACTTTGATCAACTACCTGTTGCTGGGTTGCGCGTCCGGGCTGATGCTGGCCACGCTGTTGGCAGGGTTAACGGGGTTATCCGCCCTGGTCCAACCCTACGCACTGGCAACAACGGCACTCACGCTGCTGGCCTGGGTCACGCGTGGCGCCTCCCTGCATCGCAACGCGCGCCTTAAACCGAAGTCCACGCTGCAAAGCGCCATTGGCATCAAGCACCCCCGCATCGTGCAAAAGGCGCAGGGATTCATGGGCGGGTCGTTCAACACGCGTGAGTTCTTCCATGGCCACAGCCCGGAATTATTGTTGACCGTGAAGTGGGGCTTTTTGCTGCTGGTCTTCCCCTTGCCGCTGTTGTGCATGGCACTGGGTGTGATTGCGGCCTCCAAGGAAATGCTGTTCATTGCCTTCGCCATGCAGTACCTCGGTTTGCTGGCAGAGCGCTGGTTCTTTTTTGCGCAGGCCAACCACCCGCAGAACCTGTACTACCAAAACATCTCCTGAACGAGTTCCTAAATGAAACACACACTTGTATCCATGCTCCTGTTGTCCAGCTTGACCGCCTATGCGCAGGATGCGACCTGGTTAGACGACGCTCGCAAGGTGGCCACTAGTGTTCCGCCCAAATTGCTACAAGTACTAACGGACGAAATCGCCAAGGGCGGACCGGAATCCGCCATCGATGTCTGCAAGGACAGAGCGCCCCAGATGGCCAAAGCAGCCTCTGAACAGACTGGCTGGGGCATACGCCGCGTGAGCCTGCTGAACCGCAATCCAAAGGCCGTGCCGGACGCCTGGGAGCGCGCCTCACTGGAGGACTTCGACCGCCGGGCTGCTGCGGGTGAAAGCCCAGCCACCCTGGAAAAAGGAGAGATCGTGGCCGATGGCGAACGCAAGGAATACCGCTACATGAAGGCCCTGCCTGTCCAGCAGATCTGTGTGGCTTGTCATGGTCCCGCAGACAAACTCAAGCCGGAAGTCACCTCCAGACTGCAGGCCCTCTACCCCGCTGACAAAGGTACCGGCTACGCCATTGGTCAGATTCGTGGGGCCATGACGATCCGCAAAGCCCTTTAGGCAACCATGCAGGTATTGAACCCATCCATCGCCCACTCTGCGCCGCCCGCTCTCGGAACGGGGCGCGGTTTGAATGCGGCGTGGTGGATGCCCGTGATTCTGATGCTGCTGGTTGCGCCAGCGTTTGCGGCAGACAGCGTAATGCCCGCCAGCACGATGCCCTGGTGGTTCTGGCCGTTGGCCTTGTTCATGACCTGCTTCTTCATTGGCATCGTGGCGGTGCCGGCGGGCATTGGCGGAGGCACGCTGTTTGTGCCCATCATCGGCGGCTTCTTTCCCTTTCATCTGGACTTTGTACGGGGCGCGGGCCTGTTGGTGGCGCTGGCCAGCGCGCTGGCAGCCGGGCCGATGCTGTTGCGCGGTGGGCTGTCCAGCCTGCGCCTGGCGCTGCCGCTGGCATTACTGGCGTCCATGAGTTCGATTGCGGGCGCCTTGCTGGGGCTTGCGTTACCGGCATCGGTCATTCAGACCGCGCTGGGCATGATTGTGCTGGGCATCGTGACACTGATGCTGTTTTCCAAGAAGTCTGAATTTCCCCACGTCGCGCAGCCCGACAGGCTGTCGTCCGCACTGGGCATCCACGGTGTGTTCGTGGATGGAGCGTCCGGCCAGGCCATCAACTGGCAGGTACACCGAACGCCGCTGGGGCTGCTGATTTTTCTGGCCATCGGCGTCATGGCCGGCATGTTTGGCATTGGCGCGGGCTGGGCCAATGTGCCAGCGCTCAATCTGCTGATGGGGGCTCCGCTCAAGGTGTCGGCCGGCACCTCGGGCCTGGTGCTGTCCCTGGTCGATTCATCTGCCGCATGGGTATACCTGAACCGGGGTGCCGTATTGCCGATGATCGCTGTGCCGTCAGTCGTCGGCATGATGTTGGGCGCGCGCATCGGGGCCCGTTTGCTGCATGTGCTCAAGGGCTCGGTCATCCGCAAGATGGTCATCACACTGTTGCTGTTTGCCGGCATTCGTGCCCTGCTCAAGGGCCTGGGGGTATGGGTATGACACAACAGCTTGAAGCGCTGCGCTACGCCCGTTTGCTGGATTGGGGGGCGCGCATTGGCGTGCTGGCCCTGGTGCTGAGCTTTGCGGCCTACGTGTTTGGGGTACTACCACCGCACGTGCCGCTGGAACAGTTGCCCACGGCCTGGAACCTGCCCGTGGCAGCCTACCTGCACCAAACCGGCACACCCACGGGCTGGGGCTGGCTGGCACTGGCGCACAAGGGCGACCTGTCCGGGCTGGTCGGCATTGCGCTGCTGTCGGGATGCTCCCTGCCGCCGCTGCTGGGCCTGATTCCCCTGTATCTGAAACGGCGCGACTACGTCTATGCCGGCATATGCATGGCGGTGATCGCAGTACTGGCGCTGGCGGCCTCCGGCATTCTGACGGGAGGACATTGAGCATGGCCCATCTGTTTACACGCCTGCTGCTGGCCACCGAATGCAGTGAATTCGACGTGGGCGCAGAGAAGATGGCTTTTGCATTGGCGCAACGCTGCCAGTTACCACTGGCGACCGTCGTGCCGCTGGTCAGCAACCCCGAATACGAAGCGCTGGCACCCGAAATTGCAGCCCGGGCAGAGCAGGAAGCGGCAACCAAGATCGCGAAGCTGCGCACGCACGCCAGCACCGCACAGGTGGCGATTGACCTGCGTGTGCGTCGCGGCGAAGAGCCCTACCTTGAAATCATTGAGGAAGCCCGCGCCACAGACTCTGAAATGATCATCATCCGCCGCCGGGGCAAGCGTGGGCTGCTGGCCAACCTGCTGGTCGGCGAAATGGTCAGCAAAGTGGTCGCACACGCGCCCTGTCATGTATTGATCGTTCCCCGCGAGGCCAACATGTGGAGCCAGCGCGTGCTCGTGGCGGTAGACCCAACCGAAGACGGGCGCCCCATCGTCGCCATCGCAACGGGTGTGGCTGCCCAATGCGGATTGCCACTGCACGTGGTCAGCGTGGTTGCCGCCGAGGGCCTGCGTGCGCAGGCACAGGCTCTTATCAACCAGATGGTGGAGCAGGCGCAGCACGACGGCGTAGCGGCGATAGGCGAAGTGCGCGTGGGCAAACCCTTCACTGAAATATTGGCCGCGCGGGAAGCCAGCGGCTCCGACCTGATCGTCATGGGCAGCCGCGGTGACAGCCGCATCGGCCGCGCACTGGTCGGCGGCGTGGCGCAAAAGGTCATGGGGCTGTCGGAATACCCCGTGCTGGTCTTGCACTTCTAACAACCTCAACATGCACACTTTATGAGCGACGCCCTGAACTACCTGCTGAAAGCCCGCCCCGACGCGCTGGGCCATTACTTTGCGTTCCTGAAGGATGCCGGCAAACACCTGGACCCCAAGACCAAGAACCTGATTTCGGTCATCACCAAGGTGCACGCCCAGACCGACCGGGGCCTGCGCCAGTACCTGCGCCGCGCCCTGCGCGAGGGCTGTACCTCTGTAGAGGTTCTGGACGCCCTGTTGATGGCATTTCCGGCACTCGGCCTGGCAAAAATCATCTGGGCCGTCGACGTTATTCTGGACATGAAGCTGCCCGAGTTTCAAGACACTGCCATGCCTGGCCAGGCGCCCGTAGCCGCCGCTGAGCCCGCCCGCTGGCATGACGTGATGGCCAGTACCGAGGCCCAGGATGGTGAAGTGCAGCGCACCGAGTGCGATGGCATGGGCCTGTTCATTTACCGCGAGAAAAGAAAGATCTCCGTCTTTGACAGCCGCTGCCCGCACCAGAGCACCAACATACCCGAACTGGCGCTACAGGGCACCACGCTTACCTGCCCCAAACACCAGTGGCAATTCGATGCCAAAAGCGGGGACTGCATCAAGAACGGTGACAGCCCGCTCAAACGCATCGAATCCAAAGTCGTCAAAGGCCGCTTGATGGCTTTCTGGTAACCGCTATTCCCACTTCCATCCCCTTGAATCCCCAGCCCTCGTTCACTATTAAAAAACCGGAGACAAACCATGACCGCATCCAAAAAATTCTTCGCCTTGACACCGCTGTGCGCCCTGTTGGCCGCCGGCGCGGCCCACGCCACCAACGGCATGTTGATGGAGGGCTATGGCCCCATCTCCACCGGCATGGGGGGTGCCTCCCAGGCCTTCGACCATGGCACGGCGGCCATGGCCCAAAACCCGGCCACCCTGGCACTGGGTTCGGCAGAGGCGCGCCTGGACATCGCGCTGGGCTTCCTCGGACCCAAGGTGACCAGCAGCGTGCCGGGCATGCCAGAAGCGCAGTCCGGTGGCACCGCCTACACCATGCCTGCGGTGGGCTATACCCGCCGTTCAGGTGCCTTGACGTATGGCCTGGGCATGTTCGCGCAGGGCGGCATGGGCACGGAATACGCCGCCAACAGTTTCATGGCCATGGGCTCGGGTGAGCCAGTGCGCTCCGAGCTGAGCGTGGGCAACCTCATCATTCCATTGGCCTACCAGGTCAACCCCAATGTGACGGTGGGCGCAACCCTGGACTACATGTGGTCCGGGCTCGACATGCAGATGGCCGCCACCCCCATGCAATTGGGTAGCATGGTCACGGGCGGAACAGGACAGTTGGGTGGTGCCATTGGCGCCGGTGCGCTCAACAGTGCCACCTGGGCCCGCCTCAATTTCACCGACGACAACAAATTTACCGGCGCGGCAAAAGCCACCGGCTACGGCGCCAAGTTCGGCGGCACCGTCAAGGTCAACAAGGACGTGACGCTGGGTGCGTCGTATCGCCTCAAGTCTGCGCTGGACGACATGAAGACCAGCGTCAGTTCCGCCAGCATGACGGCAAACCCCGGTGGCGCCAGCACCGCGTCCTTTGTCGACGCTGGCCGCATCACGGTCATCAACTTCCAGATGCCAGCCGTACTGGCCGTGGGTGGCAGCTGGCAGGTGCAACCCAATCTGATGCTGGCGGCGGACATCAAATCCATCGCCTGGGCCGAGGTTATGAAGGGCTTCAAGATGCGATTTGACAGCGCCGGCATGGGTGGCTCGGTCAGTTTTGAGCTGCCACAGAACTGGAAGGATCAAACCGTGTTGAGTCTGGGCCTGGCCTGGAAAGCCAATGAACGACTCACCGTGCGCGCCGGCTTGAACCTGGCGGACAACCCGATTCCCGATGCCACCGTGAACCCCCTGTTCCCGGCGACCGTGAAAAACCATGCCACCCTGGGATTCGCGTACCAGGCTTCACCCACCGATGCGCTCAATGCGGCCCTGACGGTGGCACCGAGTACCAGCGTCACCAGTGGCACCGGCGTCACCATCGCCCACGGCCAGACCAACCTGCAGTTGATGTACACGCATCGCTTCTAGGCCCTTCATCCCCATCCCTCTCAGGAGACAGCATATGGCACACATCGTCATCATGGGCGCTGGTATAGGCGGCATGCCCGCCGCGTATGAAATGCGGGCAACGCTCCCCGCCGAGCACCGCATCACGGTTGTCAGCGCGGTGGACTACTTCCAGTTCACCCCGTCCAACCCCTGGGTGGCGGTGGGATGGCGTGACCGGGAATCCATTACCCTGCCCATCGCCCCCATGCTGGAGAAAAAGGGCATCGCCTTTATCCCCAAATCCGTGACGACGATTGATGCCGCTGCCAACCGGCTGACGCTGAAGGATGGTGCCACCGTGGACTACGACTACCTGGTCATCACCACCGGCCCCAAGCTGTTCTTTGATGAAGTCCCCGGCTCCGGGCCCCACGGCGGACACACACACTCGGTGTGCACCGTGGACCACGCAGAAGGGTTCTTCAAGGACTACCAGGAATTTCTCAAGAACCCAGGGCCTGTGGTCATCGGTGCCATGCCGTTTGCCAGTTGCTTCGGCCCGGCCTACGAGTTTGCGTTCATTCTGGACACCGACCTGCGCCGGCGCAAGATTCGCCACAAGGTGCCCATCACCTTCGTGACCAGCGAGCCCTACATCGGGCATCTGGGCCTGGGCGGTGTGGGGGACAGCAAGGGCATGCTGGAGTCCGAGTTGCGCGGCCACGACATGAAGTGGATCACCAATGCCAAGACCACCAAGGTCGAAGCCGGCAAGATGTTTGTAACCCAGCTTGATGACCACGGCAACGTATTCAAGGAACACGAGGTGCCGTTCAAGATGTCCATGATGCTGCCCGCCTTCAAGGGCGTGGACGCCGTGGCCGCCGTGCCCAACCTGTGCAACCCGCGCGGCTTTGTGATCATCGACGACTACCAGCGCAGCAAGGCCTACAAGAACATCTTCTCAGCCGGCGTCTGTGTGGCCATTCCGCCGGTAGAGGCCACACCG
>Ga0208514_100448_pt1 | contig 23331 bp, 20 predicted proteins | sample LakWasMet70_HOW9_2_FD_183900 | JGI IMG/M metagenome (GOLD analysis project Ga0208514, IMG submission 183900) | Freshwater sediment methanotrophic microbial communities from Lake Washington under simulated oxygen tension - Sediment Metagenome... | ecosystem: Environmental > Aquatic > Freshwater >...
TGATCTGGTTCCAGGGCAAAAATTCGCGAATGGTGGTCCCAATGATGGGTGTGCGGCCCATGCCACCGCCGACCAGCACCTTGAAGCCCAGTTCGCCCGCTGCGTTCTTGATCAGGTGCAGGCCCACGTCGTGCCAGGCAGTTGCGGCGCGGTCTTCCGTGGCGCCGGTGATGGCGATCTTGAACTTGCGCGGCAGGAAGGCGAACTCGGGGTGCAGCGTGCTCCACTGGCGCATGATTTCTGCAAACGGGCGCGGGTCGGCAATTTCATCCGGCGCAACGCCAGCCAATTCGTCACTGGTGATGTTGCGGATGCAGTTGCCGCTGGTCTGGATGCCGTGCATGTCGACCGTGGCCAGCAGGTCCATGACGTCGGCGCTGTCTTTCAGGGCAATCCAGTTGAACTGCACGTTTTGGCGGGTCGTGAAGTGGCCGTATCCGATGGGCAGGTGCGTGGTGCCCCAAGTGGCCTGGGTGCCGATGGCGGTGTCAAACACCTGTTTGCTGGGCTGATCGTATTCGCGGGCAATTTTGGCCAGCACACGCAGTTGCTTGCTGGACAGTTCACCGTAAGGAACTGCCACACGCAGCATGGGCGCATAGCGCTGGATGTACCAGCCGTTTTGCAGGCGCAGCGGGCGGAACTCGTCGTCGCTGAGCGTGCCAGCCATATTGCGCTCCAGCTGGTCGCGGTGCTGGGCAGCTCGGCTTTGGATGAACTGGCGGTCGAAGTCGGTGTATTTGTACATAGATCAGAGGGAAATCAATTTCAGACCGGCATAGGCCAGCAATACGGAGAGCAGGGAGCGAATGACGCGTTCCGGCGTCTTGTGCATCAGGTGCGAGCCCACCCAGATGCCGGGCAGTGACCCGGCCAGTAGGCTGGCCAACATGGGCCAGTCCACCGAACCCAGCGACGCATGGCCAAAGCCGGCGACCAGTGTCAAGGGCACTGCATAGGCAATGTCCGCCGCCACAATGCGCGACAGCGGCAGCTTGGGGTACAGAATCATCAGCACCGTGACGCCGATGGCGCCCGCGCCCACGGATGTGAGGGTAACCAGCGTGCCGATGACGGCACCAAACAGCAGCGGCAGGCTCCAATGGCGGGGGCGGGCGGCTGCGGCTTCCTGGCCTTTGGCAATGGATGTGGGAGTCACCTTGCCGCGCAACACCTTGTACAGCGTGGCAGCGGCGGTCAACAGCAGTGCCAGGCCAAGGGCGGTGGTCATGATTTTTTGCACCTCAGGGCTGGTAGCGCCGACATTGTGCAAGAGGTACAGCGTGATCAGCGACGCGGGAATGCTGCCGGCCGACAGATTGAGCACGACCGGCCAGTCGATGTGTCTGGAGCGCGCCAGCTTGATCGTGCCACCCATCTTGGTGAAGGCGGCGAACAGCAGGTCGGTGCCGACGGCCAGATAGGGCTTGATCCCGAAGAAGAAGATCAAAATCGGCGTCATCAGGGAGCCACCACCGACGCCAGTCAAGCCGACGATGGTGCCGACAACGAAACCGGCAAGGACAAACGCTAATTCATGCATGGTGGGGACTGTAGAGGGGCTTCGTTATATTGAAAACTATTTTTTAGCTATTTCCATATTCTCAGAATGCATATACATTCTTTTGTTGTTAGAGATTCGCATGTCTTTAGGCGATCCGATACCACCTCTTCAGCCCGTTGCTTGTGTGACGCAGGGGTTTCGTTGTAGAATGCGTTTAAGAGATTAAACCAATGAGTTCATCAGGCCCTGTTTCATCCGTCGTCGATGCCATCACACTGGACGATGTTTTGTTGAGCTTTCGGGCCTGTGCGCCGGTGTTCAATGCACTGGGTGACAAATATCGCCAGGACATTGTGATGTTGTTGGCGCAGGATGAGCGGCTGAATGTGAATCAGATTGCTGAGCGCATGCCGCTGTCCCGCCCTGCCATCTCGCACCATTTGAAGGTGTTGATGCAGGCACGATTGATCGAGTTGGAGCGGGTCTCACGGGAGAATTTCTATAGTCTGACGTTGGACACGGCACTGGCCGACCTGCGCCGGTTGGTCGAACAGGCTGAGGTGTCCTGTACATAAACGCGTTTTCATTTAGACAGGCCGGCACACGTGTGCCTATTTTTTAAATCCATCCGTTCATCGGATTAAACCATTAGGAATATAAATGACGAACATGAGCATCAACACCAAGACAGCACTCATCACGGGCGCATCCTCCGGGATCGGCAAGGCCTTGGCGAGTGAGTTTGCCAAAGACGGCTACAACCTGATTCTGGCGGCGCGTGGAGTGGTCAACATGCAGGCTGTGGCCGATGCAATCCAGAAACGCCACCAGGTGATGGTCACGGTAATTGGTGCTGACTTGGAGACCCAGGAGGGCGCCGCCCAACTTCACGCAGATATCAAGGCGCGGGGCATTACCCTCAATGCGTTGGTCAACAACGCTGGCTATGGCACCTTCGGCGAGTTTTCACAGTCCGCACTCGCGCCAGAGTTGGCCATGATGCAACTCAACATGAATACCGTGGTGAGCTTGAGCAAGCTCTTTCTGCCAGACCTGATCGCAACCAAGGGGAAGCTGCTCAATACAGCATCGACCGCAGCGTTTCAACCAGGCCCCTATATGGCTGTGTATTACGCCACCAAAGCCTTTGTGTTGAGTTTCTCGGAAGCCATTGCAGCCGAACTCGAAGGCACTGGCGTTACGGTCACCGCGTTGTGCCCCGGTCCAACCGCGTCGGGCTTTCAGGACAAGGCAGACATGCACGACTCTGCGCTGGTCAAAGGCAAGAAGCTGCCAACCTCCGAGGATGTTGCAGCCGCTGGCTACCGGGCCATGCGGCGTGGTCAACGCGTGTTTGTGCCAGGCGCCATGAACTGGGTTATGGCGCGGAGCGTGCGGTTTACGCCGCGCAACATGGTGACCATGATGGTCAAGATGATGTCAAGGCCTGTGCAACCTGTGCACTGATCGGTTACCGTACGGCTTCTTCAATTATTGGATATGCATCACATGACAGCATTACAAGCGCTACTCGGATTTGCGGCCTGGACCGTACTCCTGGTGACCGGTGTATTTCTGTACCGCGGTCTGCGATTCGTGACCGGTACGCCCATCAACCATTGGCCCCGTTCGGCCAAGCCAGCCGATGACGCAGCGTTCGCCAAACGCATGGAGGACGCCCATGCCAATTGTCTGGAGAATCTGCCGGTGTTCGCCGTCATCGTGCTGGCGGCAGCTGCCATGGGGCGCCTGGAGAGCATTGCCGCGCTGGCGCCATTCGTGCTCTACGCCCGCATTGGCCAGTCGACCGTACATTTGATCGGAGTGGGCCAGGTGCACGTGCTGGTTCGGGCCACGTTCTGGAGTATTCAGCTGGGTCTGTTTATCTGGATGCTGGTGAAGTTGTTGGCCTAAACGGCATCACTCAGCGGGATGGCCCGGGTCTCGCCATGGCGCATCAGCCAGACGGACTCGGCAGCCAGACCCTGTGCCTGCAAGGCCTGGGCCAGATCGCGCGGCGGCGCATCGAACGCCTCCTGGGTCAGCATGAAGGTGCCCCAGTGCACCGCCATCGCCTGCCGGGTTCCCAGGTCCTGCATCAGTCGCACCGCATCGGCGGGGTTGACGTGCATGGGTTTCATGAAATCCCGGGGCAGGTAGGCGCCAATTGGCAGCGCCAGAAAGTCCACCGCGCCCAGGCGCTGGCGAATGGTCTTGAAGTCGGCGCTGTAGCCGGTATCGCCTGGAAACAGAAAACGCCATGCGCCAGCCGTGGGGCGCGTCCACTCCAGCATGTAGCCGCCCCAGAGCGAGGCATTGGTGTCCCACGGGGTGCGCCGGCTCCAGTGCTGGGACGGCGTGAAGTGGACTTGCACACCGTCGCCCACTGCGGCGCGGTCCCACCAGTTCAATTCGGTGACGTTGGCAATGTTGCGGGCGTCAAACCAGGCTTTTAGACCTATGGGCACGAAAAATAGGGGGCGCTGTCCGCTGGCGATCAGGCGGGCGATAGTGGCATCGCACAAATGGTCATAGTGGTTGTGCGAAACCAGCACGGCGTCGATGGGCGGGAACTGTTCCGGGGTCAGCGGTGCGGGTACACGCCGCGGTGCGCCAAAGCGACCATAGGGGCCGGCAAAGTCTGCCAGTGTGGGGTCGATCAGGATGTTCAGTCCGGCCACCTGCAGCAACACGGTGACGTGACCCAGCCAGGTGACGACCGGCGCCTGCTGGCGTTGGGCGATCCGCGCGTGGTCCACGGCCTGCGACCATTCCGTGGCAAAGGCCGCGTAACCGCCAGCGGGCTCAGTCAGGGGTTTGAAATCGCCGCGCAGCGACCGCCACACCATCTCGTACCAGGGAAAGTTCCCGATCACGACCCCGGGGTCGCTGTTGGAAAAGCGGGTCACGTCGTTGTCACGCTTCTCCGCGCAATTCGCGCATGCGCTCATCAAAGTAGCTGCCCACGGTGTAGCGGTCGGACAGCACCACGTCGCGGCGGGGATGCAAAAACAGGGGCAGGGAAATCCGAGGCTTGGTGGCCGCTGCGCCCGTGGGGTTGAGCACCCGGTGCACGGTGGACGGGTAGTAGCCGCCCGAGGCCTCTTCCAGCATGTCGCCAATGTTGACGATCAGCAGGCCAAAGTCGCAGGGTACGTCGTGCCAGGCCTGGTCCTTGCCCAGCACCTGCAGGCCGGGCTCGGTGGCGGCTGGCAGGATGGTCAGCAAATTGATGTCGCCATGGGCCGCGGCGCGCACGGCACCCGGCTCTTCGTCACCGCGCAGCGGCGGGTAGTGCAACACGCGCAGCAGCGTGTGGTCGCTGCCGTCTAGCATGCTGGGCAGCGGTACCGAATACCGGGTCTTGATGTCGGCCGGCGAGTTGTCCTCGACCCAGTTGAGCAGGGTGGCGGCCAATTGGCTGCCCAGCGTGTAGTAGCGCCGTGCGGCGTCGGACACTTCTGCGGGATAGCGCCCCCAGGAATAGATGTGGAAAAACTCCTTGAGGTCGCGCCGGGTGTTGTTCTTGGCAATTTCGGACACCGATGGCGGGAAGTAGCCGTCGTGCGTGGCCGGGTCGGTCAGGTACTGGTGCTTGGCATCAGTCTGGAAAAAGGCCAACCATTCGGCATAAATGCCTTCGACCAGGGTCTGGTCCAGCGGATGGTTGCGCAGGACGCCGAAGCCGGTTTCGTGCAGGCTGCGGCAAAAATCCTGGGCGGCGGTCGGGCTGCGGTAGTCAACGATGGGCAGGTGCATGGTCAGCCTTTCAGGGAGTCAGCCAGTCAGACATCAGGGTTTGCTCGAACAAGGCCAGGCAGGCCGGCGCGTCCACTTCCATGCAAACATCGGTCTGGGGTAAATGCCTTCCCCAGCCGGCCTGCGGGTAGTCGATGTACGCGCGCCGGTTCAGCATGGTCTGCCCCTGAGCAATGCCATCGGTGGCCACGCGGATGCTGCCGGTTTCCAGTTTGAACAGCTCTGGCGCAACCAGATAAATAAACGCCAGCAAGTCGTGCGCGAAACAGCCGGGATTCAGTGCCAGATGCTTGTGCAGACCGCTGTAGAACGTCGAATAAAAGGCCACGGCGTGGTGCAGCGTGTCGGTAGCAATGTGGCGGTGGTGTTCGGCCAGCTTTTTGAACAGAGCAAGCTCCGTTACCACGCGGTGGGTGACGTCCAGCCCCACCATGGTGAGTCTCCAGGGGGCCGTAAACACGGCGTCGGCCGCATGGGGGTCATTCCAGATGTTGGCCTCGGCCACCGGTGAGACGTTGCCGGGCTCATCGATCGTGCCGCCCATGATGATGACTTCGCGCAGCATCGTGGGTAACTCGGGGTCAAGCTTGAGCGCCAGGCTCAGGTTGCCCAGCGGGCCGACCGCCACAAGGGTGATTTCACCGGGATGCGCGCGGGCCATGTCGACGATGAACTGGGCCGACGAACGCGGGTCCAGGGTGTTGGTGGTGATTACGCGGCTGGGCAGGTTGCCCAGGCCGTCAGCGCCATGGATAAAGTCCGGTGGGGCCTCGCCGGGTTTGACCCATGGCGTCTTCACGCCTTTGGTTACGGGAACCGATTGGTTGGCGATGCCGGTCAGGTACAGCGCATTGGTGGCAGCTTGCTCGACCGATACGTTACCAAACGTCGTCGTGATGCCGACCATGTCGATGCCGGGGTGTGCCAGCGCAAAGTACAGGGCCATGGCGTCGTCAACACCGGGGTCTGTGTCGTAAATCACTTTACGGGGAGCTTGAATTTTCATCGGGGGTCCATCAGGAATAGGTGCCGACAGCCAGGCCGCAGTAGACGCCCAGCGCATCCACGGCTTCGGAGTCGTTTGCAGCTTGCTGTGCCAAAAAGGCGTTGACTTCTGCCGCCTGCGGAATGCTGGATTGCGCCCCCAATCGGGTGCATGCCAGGGCTCCCGCCGCACCGGCCAGTTGCAACGCCCGGCGCATGCTGGCGCCCTGGCTCAGGGCAGCGACCAGGCTTCCGCAAAACGTATCACCGGCGGCCGTGGTATCGATAGCCGCAATGGCACAAGCGGGTTGCACCAGGAACGTGCCTTCTATGCGCGCGCAGCAACCGCGGTGCCCCAATGTGACTACCACCGTGGGCACTTTGATGCGTTCCAGGCACTCGGCAATCGTCCCGGTGTGGTGCGACAGTGCCGCCAATTCACCTTCGTTGACGACCAGCACGTCCACGAGATCCAGCAGTTCAGAGGGCAATGCCTGCACCGGCGCGGCGTTCAGCACCACCGTGACGCCCTGTTTGTGTGCAGCGTCGGCATAGGCCGTAACGGTCGTCAGTGGAATTTCGAGCTGCATCAGCAAATGGCTTGTCCCCTGCAAATTGGGCAGGTGTTGGGCATGCAATGCCAGGTTGGCGCCGGGCGCCACGGTAATAGCATTTTCCGCATCGTCCGAGACGCAAATGAAGGCGGTGCCCGTGGGCTGGTCGGTGCTGCGCACGATGTCCAAGTGCACCGATGCTTCGCGCAGTGATGCTTCTATTGGCGCAGCGAAAGCATCGGCTCCCATGGCGGTGAGCAAGGTGGTGGGCGCACCACCGGCGCGTGCACAGGCAACGGCCTGGTTGGCACCTTTGCCGCCGGGGAATGTTTTGAAATCCCGCCCCAAAACCGTCTCGCCAGGGGCCGGAATATGGTGGGCCCGGACCACGAAGTCCAAGTTAGAGGAACCAGCTACCAGTATCATGAAGTCTTCCGTGTGAGCGCTTGGGGCTGCTATTGTGTGGTGGAAAATGCAGGTGGTCCGATTATTGCGCTAGGGAATCACCCTGATTGCAAGGGGTGCGTCGGGCCTATATCCTAACGCTATTTTTCCTGATCATTTAGTCAACAAAAGGGTCGATATGAGTTTTAAAAATCTGGCACGCTTGGGTTTGTTGGGCGCTGCCCTGGTTGCATGCTTTCAGGCTATGGCCGAGCCGGCCATCGTGTATGACATGGGCGGCAAGTTCGACAAGTCTTTTAACGAAGCGGCTTTCCGCGGCATGGAGCAGTGGAAGAAGGAAAGCGGCAAGCCCTACCTCGACTTTGAAATTGCCAATGAATCCCAGCGCGAGCAGGCCATTCGCCGCATGGCCGAGCGCGGTGCCAGCCCCATCATCGGCATTGGTTTTGGCCAGGCCTCCAGCATCGAGAAGATCGCCAAGGAATTCCCCAAGTTGCAGTTCGCCATCATCGACATGGTGGTGAACCAGCCCAATGTGCAATCGGTGGTGTTCAAGGAGCACGAAGGCAGCTTCCTGGTTGGCGCGATGGCGGCCATGGCCAGCAAGACTGGCAAGGTCGGTTTTGTCGGTGGCATGGACATTCCGTTGATCCGCAAGTTCCAGTGCGGCTACGAGCAGGGCGCCAAGCACGTCAATCCCAAGGCCGAGGTCTTTGCCAACATGACCGGCACCACCGGTGCGGCCTGGAGCGACCCGGCGCGCGGCGGCGAGCTGGCCAAGGCCCAGTTTGCCAAGGGTGCTGATGTAGTGTTTGCAGCGGCAGGCGGCACTGGCATGGGTGTCTACCAGGCCGCCAAGGACAGCGGCAAGCTGGCCATCGGTGTGGACAGCAACCAGAACCACTTGCAGCCCGGCACCATGCTGACATCCATGATCAAGCGTGTGGACGTGGCGGTGTACAACGTGGCCAAGGGGCACAAGGCCGGTGTCTCGGTCCTCGGTCTGAAGGAAGGCGGCGTCGACTACGCGCTGGACGACAACAACGCCAAGCTGGTCACGGCCGACTTGAAGAAGAAAGTGGATGCCATCAAGGCCGACATCATCAGCGGCAAGATCAAGGCGGCCGACTACATGGCCGACAACGCCTGCAAGTACTGATGGCGGGTGGCCTAGCCGCGCATGCGGCCCTTGCGGTGCGCATGACCGGCATTCACAAGCGGTTTGGAGCGGTAGCCGCCAATGCCGATGTGAATCTGGCCGTGCAAACGGGCACAGTGCACGGTCTGGTGGGGGAAAACGGCGCGGGCAAAAGTACCCTGATGTCGGTGCTCTATGGCTTTTACCAGGCCGACAGCGGCAGCATTGAAGTATTGGGCAAGCCCGCCACGATTCGCAATGCCGACGACGCGATTGCGTTGGGTATTGGCATGGTGCACCAGCACTTTATGTTGGTGGACACGCTCACGGCGCTGGAAAATGTGATGCTGGGCGCGGAGCCGCACTGGCTGCTGCGTCGTGCCGACGCCCAGGTGCGCGGCAAGCTGCAGGCGCTGATGCAGTCCACCGGCTTGCACGTGGCGCTGGATGTGCTGGTGTGCGACCTGCCCGTGGGCGACCGCCAGCGCCTGGAGATTCTCAAAGCGCTGTACCGGGGTGCCAGGATTTTGATTCTGGACGAGCCGACTGCGGTGTTGACGCCGCAGGAAACTGAGCAGCTGTTTGACGTTTTGCGGGTGTTGCGCCAGCAGGGCACGACCATTTTGCTCATTACGCACAAGCTCAAAGAGGTCATGCGCCTGTGTGACCATGTCACGGTGATGCGTGCCGGCCGAGTGGTGCACGAGCTGCCCATCGCCCAGGCGTCGGTAGAAGGCCTGGCCGAGGCCATGGTTGGCCGCAAGGTCCACATGGGGCGGGTCGACGAAGTCACGCTGGCTCCCACCGATATCCTGTTGCAAGCAACCGACATTACGGTGCGCGATGCGTTGAACGTGGTGCGGCTGAGCGGGCTGAACCTGACCCTGCGCAGTGGCGAAATTGTCGGTGTGGCGGGTGTCTCCGGCAACGGCCAGAGTGAATTGCTCGATGTGCTCTCGGGATTGCTTCAGCCGACCAGCGGGCGGCTGCAGATGGGTGAGGATACTTTTGACGCATCCAACCCATTGGACCCGCTGAAGGCACGCGCCCTCGGGCTGGCCCATGTGCCTGAAGACCGCCACGCCCGGGCGATGGTGATGGACTTTGTGGCCTGGGAATCAGCGGTGCTGGGCTATGACGGCCTGGCCGAATATGCCCAGGGTGGCTGGATGAACCACGGCGCGATGCGGCAGGCCACGGCCAACATGATGGAGCGCTTTGACGTGCGCCCGCGCGATCCTGAACTGTTGAGCCGCAGCTTTTCCGGCGGCAACCAGCAGAAGCTGGTGCTGGCCCGTGAACTGGGTCAGCGGCCCAAGGTATTGCTGGTGGGGCAGCCCACCCGCGGTGTGGACATTGGCGCCATCGAATTTATCTACGCCCAGTTGCGCGCCATGCGGGATGCGGGCTGTGCGGTGTTGGTGGTGTCCAGTGAGCTGGATGAAATATTGGCGCTTTCGAACCGGGTGATAGTGATGAACCAAGGGCGCGTGACGGGCGAACTGCCGATTGAAAAATGCACTGAAGCCAGCATTGGCTTGCTGATGGTGGGAGACGCAGCATGAGTACCAGCCATCCCCTGCCGCGCTGGGCCGATCTGGTGCTGTTGCCGGCGGTGTGCCTGGGCGTTGCGTTGCTGGCTGCGGCCGGCGTGGTGGCCCTCGTGGGGCAAAACCCGGCGGAGGTGATTGCAGTGCTGGTGCACGGCGCGTTTGGCACGGCGCGGGGCTTTAGTTACACCCTGTACTACGCCACGACGTTTGTGTTTACCGGCCTGGCCGTGGCCGTGGCGTTCCACGGCGGGCTGTTCAACATCGGGGGCGAAGGCCAGGCCATCCTGGGCGGTCTGGGGACTGGCCTGGTGGCACTGTGGTTCTCGGCCTTTCTGCCAACGTGGGTCATGCTGCCTCTGATGCTGGTGGCCGGTGCCCTGTTTGGCATGGCGTGGGCGGCTGTGCCCGCCTATTTGCAGGCCTTTCGGGGCAGCCATGTGGTGATTACGACCATCATGTTCAATTTCATCGCCAGCAGCCTGCTGGTGTACTTGCTGGTCAACCATCTACGCCCCGTGGGTTCGATGTCGGTCGAGAGCGTGGCATTTGCCGATTCGGCCAAACTGCCGGGCATGCACGAGGCCCTGGCCTGGTTGGGTCTGGAGTGGCCGGCGTCACCGCTGAACCTCAGCGTGGTGCTGGCCGGGCTTGCTGCGGCCGGTGTGTACCTGTTTCTGTGGCGCACGCGTGCCGGCTACCACGTGCGAGCCGTGGGGTCCAGCGCTAGTGCGGCCGAATACGCGGGCATCCGCACACGCCGCCAGGTGATGCTGGCGATGGCGGTATCCGGTGGCTTGGCGGGCATGGTTGGCATGAACGAGATTGCCGGTGTGCACGGCAAATTGTTGCTGGAGTTTGTCAGCGGTGCCGGTTTTACCGGCATTGCCGTGGCGCTGATGGGACGCAACCACCCGGTGGGCATTGTGCTGGCCAGTGTGTTGTTCGGGGCGCTGTTCCAGGGTGGGGCCGAGGTGGCCTTTGAAGTGCGGGGTTTCAGCCGCGACATGGTGGTCATGCTGCAGGGGTTCATCGTGCTGTTTTCCGGTGCCATGGTCTATGTCATTGCGCCTATGCTGGCCTGGGTTCTGGCCCCGAGATCAGGAGCTGCCCATGGATGAAGCCCTATTGGGGACCATGCTGGCCTCGACGCTGCGTCTGGCCACGCCCCTGATCTTTTGTGCGCTCGCAGGCTTGTTCTCGGAGCGTTCCGGCGTGGTCGATATCGGTCTGGAAGGCAAGATGCTGTTTGCCGCCTTTGCCGCGGGGGCAACCGGCGCCGTGTCGGGGTCCACGACGCTGGCCATGCTGGCGGCCATTGGTGTGGCCGTGGCCCTGTCCTGGATGCACGGGCTGGCCTGCGTCAGCCACCCGGGCGATCAGGTGGTGTCCGGTGTGGCCATCAACATCATCGCCGCGGGTCTGACCGTGGTGCTGGGCATTGCCTGGTTTTCCCAGGGCGGGCAGACGCCCCCGGTCACCACCGCGGTGCGCATTCAGCCGCTGTTTCCGCAGGCCGCGGCGGCGCTGGCCGGTATTCCCTGGGTCGGTAGTGTGCTGGGCGAGGGATTGCTGAGCCACAACAGCATGGTCTATTTGGCACTGTTGCTGGTGCCGCTCTCATGGTGGCTGCTGTTTAAAACCCGCTCTGGCCTGCGTCTGCGTGCCGTTGGTGAAAATCCCCAAATGGTGGATGCCGCAGGTGTCTCGGTCACGCGCCTGCGCTACACCGCGCTGACCCTGAACGGTCTTTTGTGCGGCTTGGCCGGCAGCTACCTGGTGCTGGCGCAAAGTGCCAGTTTCTCCCCCAACATGACGGCGGGACGGGGCTTCATGGCCTTGGCCGCACTGATATTTGGTCGCTGGTATCCGGTAGGTGCGTTGTGGGCCTGCCTGTTGTTTGGCTTTCTGGACGCGGCGGCCATCCGCATGCAGGGCGTGCAATTTGCGGGGATTGGCGAGGTGCCGGTGCAGGCTATTCAGGCCTTGCCCTACGTGTTGACGGTTGTGTTGCTAGCGGGGTTTATCGGCAAGGCCGTTGCGCCGCAGGCTCTGGGGCGGCCCTATAGCAAAGATCGCTAGTGTGGGAAACTAGCGGCATGTCATCCAGTATTTGGGTCAAGGTCGTTGGTTTCAGTGCGATTGAGCGGCACTCACTGAACACACTGTTTCGCCTGTCCGTGCGCCAGACGCCAGCCTATTGCCTGTGGAGTCAGGACGCCCCTGCGCCGCCCAACGTCGCGCTGATTGATATGGACTGCCATGAGGCAGGGGTTGAGTTAGCGTCACCCACGTTCAACCCCAACCTGAAAATCATTTGTGTCGGCGCCCATACGCATGCCAGGGCATGGCGTTCCTTTCAACGCCCAGTCGACTGGAATGCGATGGTGCAGGCCCTGGATGGACTGTTTGCATCCCAAAGCCATGTCGACGTTGCAACCGGATTGGACACGCTGGGCGAACAGGCCGTGCCACCTGGTGTGCGTGTCACGCTGTTGGTCGGGCTCACGCACGAACAAGGCATGTACCTTCGGGCCCGCCTGTCGTTGGCGGGTCTGGCCGATGTGGACGAAGCCCTCACCGCCGACGAGGCCAGTGCCTGCGTTGCACGCCGCCACTATGACGTGGTCATCGTCAGCCTTGAGCTTGGTGACGCCGACGCGTGGGCGCTGGTGCAGATGTTCAAGGCCATGCTGGCACCACCGCAAGCCGTGATCGTCACCACCGCAAACCCGTCCTGGCCGGTAATGGAGCGCGCCGAGCAGGCCGGTTGTGTCGGTCTGCTGGAAATTCCGTTCAACCCGCCGCAGGTCATGGGTCTGCTGCAAATGGTCTGAGGCGGCGTAGCCGGTTCACGTCCAGGCCGCCGGAGAGACTGAATTCCATCGGCAACGGTTCAGCCCCCAGGCGTGCCACCAGCAATTCGGCACACAGTGCCGAAAAACTCAAGCCGCGCGCACCCATGCCGACGCACAGCCACAGCCCGGAACCCGACGCGGTTTCCACGGGCCCCACCAGTGGCAGGCGGTCATGGGTCACGCAGCGGGTGGCCGACCATTGCGCAACCGGTCCGCGGTCCAGTGTCTCGCCCAAGTTAAACCCCTGCAGTGGCAGCAACTGGCTGAGCCGTTCCATGTTGGCCGTGTGTTGGGTCCTCAGGTCGGATGCTGCCATGGCGTCTGGCTCGAAGGTGGAGCCGGCAAACCATTGCACACCACGGGCGCTGGGCACGTGTGGAATGAAGCAACCATTGCCGTTGACAGGCGTTTGCGGCAAGCCCTCCAACGCCTCAGCATAGGTGCCGTGGCTCAACGTGCCGTGGACGGCTTGCAGGGCCTTGAGCTTGTCCTGCAGGTCTGGTTTCAGTTGAACACCAGGCCCCGATCCGTTGAGCAATGCCGCGCAACCCATGGCATTGGCCAGCACTACCACCGCATAGCGGCCCACGTCCTGCCCCTGCAAATCGTGCAGCGTCCACAGTTCGTCGGTTCGTTGGAGTGCGGCGATCTGTGTGTTCCCGACAAAGGCAATTCCAGTTGAAGCCAGCCAGGCCTGTACCAGTTCAGCCGGTTTGATCCAGCAGGCCTGGGGGTGCCACAGTGCGTTGCCATCGGCGCGTTTTTCCAGCACACCGCTGGGCTCCCAGTCCTGGCCGCGCACCAACAGGCGGTCAGCGTGCTGCAAGAGCAGGCGTGTGCCGTTTCGGGATAGGCGCGATCGTGGATTGTCATCGGCGGACACATGCGGAACGGCCAACCCCGCAGGCAAGCCGGATGCACCACCGGCCGGGCGCGCCTCCTGGTCAAAGACCGTGACCTGCCAGCCGCGTAGGGCCAGCGCGTGGGCCACGCTGGTACCTGCTATGCCGGCTCCAATCACTGCGCAGCGGCCTGGGCTGTGTGCAACATGGTGTGACGGAGTCCGGCCGGTCGGAATGTTCCAGCGCGGGTTAAAGGTGCCACAGAGAGCGTTCGCAGGCCTTACCGCGCTATCCAGTTCAAACCCGGTTGCCTGCAGCAGGCCTGGCAGTTGCGTATCGGTTGCGGCGGTGGTTCCGCGAGGTGGCGTGGTATCCATCCAGAACCGCGTTCCCCGTTTGCAGCGGCGTGCCAGCAATTGAACCGCCCATTTGTCAGCAGGCGCAGCACACAGCAGGGTATCGGCCTGAAAAACCTGTTCGCCGAGCATCCCCTGTGCGTCGCCAATGCACAGCGTCAGCGAGACCTGCGCATGGTTCAGAAGAATGCGGTGAAAGCCGGCCCCGCGATCCCGCAACTGGTCGGCCAGATCCCGGGCAAGACTGCGCCGTTCGTCGTCAGGCGCGCTGTCGTGCACGTCGACTTGCGGCACCACGCTAGCAATGCCCACGTAGTGCAGCAGGCGAGGGCGCCGGGCATCGCGCTGCCAGGTGCGGCAGAGGTTCAAAAAACGCTGGCCGTCCTGAAAGTGGGTGTCCAGCACGGTCCAGGCGTCACGGCCTGCCCATGCATCCGGCAGGTCCACGCACGCAAGGTCAAGGACTGGCGTTGGCACCGCCGAGGGATGGGTTGCCGCGCTCAGGCGGACGGTGGAACGTAGCCTTGCGCGGCGTCGGCACCGGAGCCAAAAAAGTGGTTTTCCATTTGGCGTGCCAGGTACTGGCGGGCGCGGGCATCGGCCAAATTCAGGCGGTTCTCGTTGACCAGCATGGTTTGGTGCTTGAGCCAGGCGGCCCAGGCTTCCTTGCTGACACTTTCCCAGATGCGTTTGCCCAGCTCGCCAGGGTAGGGTGGGAAATCCATGCCTTCGGCTTCTTTGCCCAGCTTGATACAGTTAACGGTGCGTGCCATGGAAAACCTCGTTTGGAATGAAAAGGGGGTTCATAACGAACCCGTAGCCTGAATCTTATTCTGTTTGCCAGGCCAGAATCCAAAAGCCACAGGATTGAATGGGGAACTTCGCGGTAAGAATGCGCACCAATCAACGCAAAGTGCCAACCCTTGGCGTCGTTTTTTTCAGGAAACCGGATTTTGAATTACGTATTGACCGAACTGGATACCGCGCCCCGGCGCGTCTTGGCGCTAGTGTGCGCAGCCTGCCTGGGCCTGCTGGCCTTTGGCGTCTACCTGCAGCAGGTGGTTGGTCTGGACCCTTGCCCCATGTGCATCGTCCAGCGGTATGCTCTCATTTTGGTAGCGGTGTGTGCAGCATTGACGGGGGCTAGTGGCCGAAAAAACGTTCATGTGTTTGGCAGCAGCCTGATGGTATTGTTGGCAGTGTCCGGCGCCTACGTGGCCGCGCGCCAGACCTGGCTTCAGTGGTACCCGCCCGAAGTCGTGGCCTGCGGGCGCGACCTCTACGGCATGATCGAGACATTCCCGCTGCAGCGCGCCATTCCCATGATCTTCAAGGGCAGCGGCGATTGCACCAAGGTGGACTGGACCTTTCTGGGCGGCTCCATCGCCAACTGGTCGTTCCTGTGGTTCTGCGGAATGGCCCTGGTCGGTGGGCTGCTGGTCTGGCGCCAGTCACGCAAAGCCTGAGTGGCTGGACTTCAATAGCTGGGAGCCGGCAGGCTCCACTCCTTGGTCACGGCGCCAGCGCTATTGACGCTCTCCAGGCGCACACCAAAACCCCACAAGCGGGCCGTGTGCTTGAGTACCTCCTGCGTGCTGTCGCCCAACGGACGGTCCTGGTACTGGGTGTGGCGCAGGGTCAACGTGCGGTCACCGCGCAGGTTCACATTCCAGGCCTGGATATTGGGCTCGCGCGTTCCCAGGTCGTACTGCAGTGACAGGGACTGGCGCAGCTCGCGGTAGCCGGCTTCATCGTGGATGGCCGCCACTTGCAGGTCCGACATCTTCTCGTCGTCATGGATGGCAAACAGCCTGAAGTCGCGCATCAATTTGGGGCTCAAGAACTGGCCGATGAAGCTTTCGTCCTTGTAGTTGCGCATGGCGTGGTCCAGCGTGGGCAACCACGGCGCGCCGGCCATGTCAGGAAACCAGATGCGGTCTTCCGCCGTGGGTGCCTCGCAGATGCGCTTGATGTCGGTGTACATGGCAAACCCCAGCGCATAGGGGTTGATGCCGCTGTAGGCGCGGTGGCCTACCGGCGGCTGGTAGATGACGTTGGTGTGGGAGCTGAGCCACTCCAGCATCACGCCGTTGCTCAAATGGCCATCGTCGTACATGGTGTTCAGTATCTTGTGGTGCCAGAACGTGGCCCAACCCTCGTTCATGACCTGGCTTTGGCGCTGCGGGTAAAAGTACTGCGCAATCTTGCGCACCAGCCGCACAATTTCTCGCTGCCAGGGCTCCAGCAGGGGTGCATTCTTTTCGATGAAATACAGCAGGTTTTCCTGGGGCTCCGGTGGAAACCGCAGTGCCTCGGGCGCCTCATCGGCCTTGGCAAGATCCTTGGGTAGGGTGCGCCACAAGTCGTTGACCTGTTGTTGTGCATAAGCTTCACGCGCGCGCCGTTCGGTCATTTCTTGTGCCAGACTCTTCTTGCTGGGGCGGCGGTAGCGGTCCACACCGTAATTGGCCAACGCGTGGCAGGAGTCCAGAAAGGTCTCTACGGCCTCCAACCCATGGCGTTCTTCACATTCGCTGACATAGCGGCGGGCAAACACCAGGTAGTCGATGATGGAAGACGCGTCCGTCCACATGCGAAACAAGTAGTTACCCTTGAAAAAACTGTTGTGCCCGTAGGCTGCGTGGGCAATCACCAGGGCTTGCATGGCGGTGGTGTTCTCCTCCATCAGGTAGCTGATGCAGGGGTCAGAGTTGATGACGATTTCATACGCCAGCCCCATGTGGCCGCGGCGGTAACGCTTGTCGGTGGCAATGAACTCCTTTCCATAGCTCCAGTGCCGGTAATTGATGGGCATGCCCACACTGGCGTAGGCGTCCATCATCTGCTCGGCGGTGATGATCTCCAACTGGTTGGGGTAGGTGTCCAGCCCGAAGCGCGCGGCCGTGTCGCGGATCACGTCGTGGTAACGCTCGATCAGATCAAAGGTCCAGTCACTGGGGTCGGGCAGGGGCTCGCGGGCGCGTGGGGGCGCGGGCAGCGGCTCCTGCAGGCAGATGTGCACACGTCGCTCGTGGCCCAGGGGAATGCGTGCTGGGTCGTCCTTGTGCCGGTGTTCGGCCGGGCGTGGTCCAAGAACGGGGGACAAGTTGGTCATGCCGTTTCCCCTTCCTTCTTGAACAGATCCCGGAACACCGGATAGATCTGTGTGGGGTCGGTCACCTTGCGCATCGCGAAGTTGGCGTGGTTGGCGGCGATGTCGGTGTATTCCTCCCACAGGTTTTGTTCGGTGTCGGCCACCTGCACGTAGGCAAAAAAACGGCACAGCGGCAACAATTCATCGGCCAGCAGATCGTGGCAGCGGGTGCTGTCGCTGGTGAAGTTGTCGCCGTCGCTGGCCTGGGCACCGTAGATATTCCACTCCGCCGGCGCATAGCGCTCTTCCACAATTTTTTGCATCAGTTCCAGTGCGCTGCTGACCACGGTGCCGCCGCTCTCGGTCGCGTGGAAAAAGGTGTCTTCGTCTACTTCCTGGGCCTGCGTGTGGTGGCGGATGAAGACGATGTCGATTTTTTCGTAGTGCCGGGTCAAGAACAGGTAGAGCAGGATAAAAAACTGCTTGGACAGGCTCTTGCGTTCTTCGTCCATGGAGCCCGACACATCCATCAGGCAAAACATCACGGCCTTGGACGTGGGCACGGGCGTCTTGACCCGCCCCCTAAAGCGCAGATCCAGCGGGTCCAGAAAGGGTATGCGTTTCAGGCGCGCTTCCAGGTCTGCGATCAGCAGCCGCACATTGCGAATCTCGCTGTCTTTGCCAAGCGGGTTGCGCAGCAGCTCGGCCAGCAGCCGGCGCTGCTGCTCCAGTTCGCGCCGTGTTGCGGCTCCCAAGGCCAGCCGTCGGCCCAGCGCGCCGCGCATGGAGCGCACGATGTGCAGGTTGTTCGGGGTGCCGTCGCGGGTGTAGCCGGCACGGTGGACTTTCCACTCGGGCGACTCACCGATTTGCGTGCGCATCAGGCGGGGCAAGGCCAGGCCCTCGAAGAAGACCTGCATGAATTCTTCTTTGGTCAGCGTGAAGGCAAAGTCGTCTTCACCCTCGCCAGAATCGCTGGCCTGGCCCTTGCCGCTGCCGCCCTTGCCACCCGGAGGGCGCGCAATGCGGTCGCCGCGCAGGTGATCGGTATTGCCCGGATGCACCGAGTCGCGCACGCCACCCTGGCCGTGGTGAAAGACCGGTTCGCTGATGTCCTTCTTGGGAATGGTGATGTTCTCGGCCTGTTCCATGTCGCGGATGCTGCGACCTGACACGGCCTTGCGCACCGCCTCGCGGATCTGCTCCTGGTGGCGATGCAAAAACCGCTCCCGATTGCCAATGGACTTGTTCTTGCCCGCCAGCCGGCGGTCAACAATGTGCAGGGCCATAGGTGTCCTTGCGTGGCAAGCCTTTCAGGAACTCTTGCGTACCCGCAGATACCATTCACATAACAGGCGCACTTGTTTGGCGGTGTAGCCCTTGTCCACCATGCGGGTCACAAAGTCTTCGTGTTTCTTGGCTTCGTCGGCGCTGGCCTTGGCATTGAAGCTGATGACCGGTAGCAGCTCTTCGGTGTTGGAGAACATTTTCTTCTCGATCACCAGGCGCAGCTTCTCGTAGCTGGTCCAGGCTGGATTCTTGCCCTGGTTGTTGGCCCGGGCGCGCAGCACAAAGTTGACAATTTCGTTGCGAAAATCCTTGGGGTTGGCAATTCCCGCAGGTTTCTCAATCTTCTCCAGCTCGGCGTTCAATGCGACGCGGTCGAACACTTCACCGGTGTCGGTGTCGCGGTACTCGTTGTCCTGTATCCAGTAGTCGGCATAGGTGACATAGCGGTCAAAAATGTTCTGGCCGTATTCGCTATAACTCTCCAGATACGCCGTCTGGATTTCCTTGCCGATGAATTCGGCATACCGTGGTGCCAGCAGCTCCTTGATGAAGCCGGTGTACTTTTGCTCCAGGTCGGCGGGGAATTGTTCGCGCTCAATTTGCTGCTCCAGCACATACATCAAATGCACCGGATTGGCTGCCACTTCGGCGCTGTCGAAATTGAAAACCTTGGACAGGATCTTGAACGCAAAGCGAGTGGAGACCCCGCTCATGCCCTCGTCCATACCGGCAAAGTCGCGGTACTCGTGGTAGCTCTTCGCGCGCGGGTCAGTGTCCTTGAGGCTTTCGCCGTCATAGACCTGCATCTTGCTGTACAGGCTGGAGTTTTCCGGCTCTTTCAGGCGGGTCAGGATGGCAAACTGGCTCATCATCTTGAAGGTGCCCGGAGCACACTTGGCCTCTGCCAATGATGATTCCCGGATCAGCTTCTCGTAGATCTTGATCTCTTCGCTGACCCGCAAGCAGTAGGGTACCTTGACGATGTAAATGCGGTCCAGGAAAGCTTCGTTGTGCTTGTTGTTGCGAAAGGCTTTCCATTCGCTCTCGTTGCTGTGGGCCAGCACCACGCCATCAAATGGAATGGCGCCAAAGCCTTCCGTGCCCTTGAAGTTGCCCTCTTGCGTGGCGGTCAGCAAGGGGTGCAGCACCTTGATCGGCGCCTTGAACATTTCTACAAACTCCAGCAGCCCCTGGTTGGCCAGGCACAGGCCGCCGGAGAAGCTGTAGGCGTCCGGGTCGTCCTGCGAAAAACTTTCGAGCTTGCGAATGTCCACCTTGCCCACCAGGGACGAGATGTCCTGGTTGTTCTCATCACCGGGTTCGGTCTTGGCGATACCAATTTGTTTGAGCGTGTTGGGCAGGCGTTTGACGACCCGGAACTGGCGGATGTCGCCGCCAAATTCATCCAGGCGTTTCACGGCCCACGGGGACAGAATACGCCGCAGGTAGCGGGTGGGGATGCCGTAGGTGTCGCGCAGAATGGGACCGTCTTCGTCGGCATCAAACAAACCCAATGGACTCTCGTTGACCGGCGAGCCCTTGATGGCATAAAACGGTACCTGCTGCATCAGGTGTTTGAGCCGTTCAGCCAGTGAACTTTTCCCCCCACCCACAGGCCCCAGCAGGTACAGGATTTGTTTGCGCTCTTCCAGGCCCTGGGCGGCGTGCCGGAAGTAGCTGACCACCTGCTCGATGGCATCTTCCATGCCATAGAACTCGGCAAACGCCGGGTAGATCTTGATCAGCTTGTTGGCGAAGATGCGTGACAACCGGGGGTTGTTGCGCGTGTCCAGCACTTCGGGTTCACCAATGGCCGCCAGCATGCGCTCTGCCGCGGTGGCATAGGCCAAGGGGTTGCGCTTGCACTCTGCCAGATACTCATCCAGACTCAGCTCTTCTTCGCGGCTGCGCGCGTACCGGGCTACATAATTACCAATCGCGTCCATAAGACCTCCTGGTTACAACAACTACGTAAACACTCAAGCACTCAAACGATGCTTTGAAGTATAGGCGTGTGATACGGTCCCGTCCAACAAGTTCACTCTATGCCCTTGGTCCGTGTCGGCACAGGTGGTTGAACTCAGCGTTGCATCCCACAGACCTGTACAACGGGTGCGGCCAACGCGTGGCCGACAGATGAAGGAAACGATAGACAAGAAGTCGGTCACAGAAGCATCGAACAATGGCCTTTCAGGTCATCACTTCGAAGCTTCACGCCGATGGGGCGGTCAGGTCAGCTTTTTTACCAATACCTGGCTCTTGCGGTCCCAGTTGTACTTGCGCTTGCGGGCTTCGGGCAGCCATTCCGGATCAACCTGCACAAAGCCGCGCTTGATGAACCAGTGCATGGTGCGCGTGGTCAATACAAAAATGCTGTCCAGGCCGGCTGCCTTGGCACGTTGCTCCACGCGCTTGAGCACGCGTTCCCCATCACCCTGGCCTTGCACATCGGGTGACACGGTTAGCGCGGCCATTTCCGCGGTACGTGCTTCGGTGTAGGGGTACAGCGCGGCGCAGGCGAAGATCACACCGTCGTGCTCGATGATGGTGTAGTTGCCGACATCGCGCTCGATCTCGGTGCGGCTGCGCTTGACCAGGGTGCCATCCTTCTCAAACGGCTCGATCAGCTGCAGGATGCCGCCCACGTCGTCCACGGTGGCTTCGCGCAGGCTCTCCAGTTTTTCATCGACCACCATGGTCCCTATGCCGTCGTGCACATAGACCTCCAGCAGGATGGAGCCGTCTACCGCAAACGGGATGATGTGGCTCCGCTCCACGCCATTCTTGCAGGCCTTGACGCAGTGCTGCAGGTAAAAGGCGGTGTCCGTGGGGTGGTTGGCGGCAGGCAACTGGGCCAGCAGTTTTTCTGCGGCGGCCAGCGGTAGTTCTGTGTCGATGGGGTTGTCATCGCCGGGCGCCTCCATGGGGCGCAGACGGATGCCAGGCACCTCTGTGACAAAGATCAGCTTGTCGGCCTGCAAAGCGGTGGCGACCGAGGTGGCCACTTCTTCCATGGTCAGGTTGAAGGCCTCCCCGGTGGGAGAAAAACCAAAGGGTGAAACCAGCAACAGGGCGCCCATGTCCAGCACGCGGCTGATGCCGGCAATGTCCACCTTGCGCACCAGGCCCGAGTGCTGAAAATCCACACCATCCACAATGCCAACCGGCCGCGCGGTGATGAAGTTGCCGGAGATCACCCGCACCGTGGAGTCGGCCATCGGCGTATTGGGCAGGCCCTGGCTGAATGCGGCCTCGATTTCGTAGCGCAACTGGCCGGCGGCCTCTTGCGCGCAGTCCAGCGCCACCTCGTCGGTAATGCGCATGCCGTGCGAATACTTGCCAGCGTGGCCCTTGGCGTTGAGTTGTTCGTTGACCTGGGGCCTGAAACCATGCACCAGCACGATCTTGACGCCCATGCTCTGGATCATCGCCAGATCCTGGGCCAGGTAGTGCAGCTTGCCCGCCGCGATGGCCTCGCCCGCAATGCCCACCACGAAGGTCTGGTTGCGGAATTTGTGGATATAGGGTGCGACCGAACGGAACCAGGGCACGAAGGTGAAATTGAAAACGGTGGTCATGGTACGCAGAGTGGGGAGCAGTTGGAGGCGGGGCTGGGATAATCCGTGATTCTCTACGAAGTTTGTACCTTGACCACCAGCTCCCTGCTCATCGAATTCCCAGAATCGCTCCCGGTATCGGGCAAACGCGAAGAAATCATGGCCGCCATGGCGGCCCACCAGGTCATCATCGTCTGTGGCGAGACTGGCTCGGGCAAGACCACGCAGTTGCCGAAGATCGCGTTGGCCATGGGGCGTGGCAAGCTGAATTACCCCGCCGGTCAACGTGCCCGCCTGATCGGCCACACGCAACCGCGCCGCATTGCCGCCAGCAGCGTGGCCAAGCGCATTGCCGAAGAGTTGAAGACGCCGCTGGGCGAGGTGGTGGGCTTCAAGGTGCGGTTTCAGGACAGGCTCTCGAAAGACGCCTCGGTCAAGTTGATGACCGACGGTATCTTGCTGGCCGAGACGCAGACCGATCCACTGTTGAGTGCCTACGACACCATCATCATTGACGAAGCGCATGAGCGCAGCCTGAACATCGACTTTCTGCTGGGCTATTTGCGCCAGATCCTGCCGCGTCGCCCGGACCTGAAGATTGTGGTGACCTCGGCCACGATTGATGCGCAGCGCTTTGCCGACCACTTCAAGTCGTCCAAAGGACCTGCGCCCGTCATCATGGTGTCGGGCCGCATGTTTCCGGTGGAGCAGCGCTACCGGCCATTCGAAGAGTCGCGCGAATACGACTTGAATAACGCGATTGCCGATGGCGTGGACGAGCTGTGGCGTGACCCGCACAACCAGGGCGACATTCTGGTGTTTCTACCCGGTGAACGCGAGATCCGTGAGGCGGCGGACCATCTGCGCAAGCACCTGAGCCACCAACCCATCATGCGCAGCGCAGAGGTGCTGCCGTTGTTTGCCCGCCTGAGCCCCGCCGAGCAGGATCGCATTTTTGACGGCCACACCGGGCGGCGCGTGGTGCTGGCCACCAACGTGGCCGAGACTTCACTGACCGTGCCCGGCATCCGCTATGTGATCGACGCGGGTACGGCACGCGTCAAGCGTTACAGCTTTCGCAGCAAGGTGGAGCAGTTGCTGGTCGAGCCCATCAGCCAGGCTGCCGCCAACCAGCGCTCGGGCCGCTGTGGGCGGGTTGCCAACGGCATTTGCATTCGCTTGTACGACGAGAAGGACTTCGTTGGTCGCGAGCGGTTTACCGACCCTGAAATCTTGCGCAGTTCATTGGCGGGCGTCATTCTGAGGATGAAGTCGCTGCACCTGGGCATTGTCGAGGACTTTCCGTTTCTGGAGCGCCCATCGGGACGGGCCATTGCCGATGGTTATCAGTTGCTCAACGAATTGGGTGCGGTGGACGATGCGAATGAATTGACCGCAACGGGACAGGAGCTGGCCAAGCTGCCGTTGGACCCGCGAGTG